>OGRA01001750.1_pt1 | contig 19824 bp, 10 predicted proteins | sample 1553351 | NCBI WGS metagenome assembly OGRA01 (sample SAMEA2580056, study PRJEB22360) | human gut metagenome | biome: human gut; feature: human-associated habitat; material: faeces | place: Denmark | collected 2008/2010
ATTGTAGTAATTATAAAAAGAATGTGCCAAAAATATTTTATTTATTGAAATGTTTTGGGTGCTTCTTTTTTCATTTAGTGAGACATGTTAAAAATAATTTTACAATTATTGTTGATAATTTTAATTTTTTCTTGTCAAAAACAACAGGTTCCTTCTGTCGTAACAATTAAAGTTCCTGAAATAGCTAATGATGTATGGATGACGATGAGCGAAATCGTGGACACTGCGATTTATATCCCTTTGGAAACGACGGACGAATGTTTGATTGACGCTTCGATGTTCCGACGCATGGAGTATTATAAAGGAAAATTTTATTGTTTTGTATTTACAGGAGGGTTGTATATTTTTGACCGGAATGGTAGATTCCAAAAATTGATTCCGATAGGCCGTGCACCTGGAGAATTAAATGTTTGTAATTCTCATAAAGCGTTTTTGATTGATAAGAAAAATGATCGGTTGGTATTTCCGGGTTGGTATAAATTTTATTATTACGATTTGGAAGGGAATTACATCGAAAGCCGGAATCTGAAATCGAAGTTGGTTCCTGCTCAGGCTGCCTTGGAGAACGGTGAGTGGTGGTTTTATTTTTTCGGAAGTGCTTCTTTTAATAAAGGCGATGCCAGTCATTACTACCGGTATGATTTTGATGAGGGAATAAAGGAAGGATTTATGCCTGCAAGTCCATTAAACCGCTACGCAGAAGGAGGATTTGGATATGGAGTGGATAGTTTAGTATTGGCTTATTCTCCTTTAGTGAGTGATACCATTTATCAGATTAACAAGGGACATTTCTGTCCTGCTTTTTATGTCGATTTTGGGAAAGATAAATATGTTTTGGGGAATGATTACATACAGCATAATATAGAAAATCTGAGATCGAAGACCGGTATTATTACAGAGGTCGTTGCTGGGGATGATGTTATTTATTTCGTTTTTGTACGTAAAGGTTATAGTCAGGAGGCTTACTTCTATAGAAGAACAGGAGAAGTAATTACGGGAGCGAAGCATAAAGAAGAGGATATATTTGTACCCTTCGGTTCAACATTAACTTATACGGACGGTTACTTCGTTGCTTGGGAAAATGCTTATATTTTTACCCAATGGGCTCCAGATATAGCTGCAAGATTGAATGTGAAAGAATCGGATAATCCGGTCATTGTTCTTTATCGTTTGAAAAAATAAAAATCTCGTAGCATATGAGAATAAACCGAATTATAAAATCGATCATGAAGTATATTTTGAAAATCCTGCTATTTCTTATCATTTGTGATGCATGCAAGCGTTCAGATATCGATGTTTTCGATATTGTCGAGGAAATCACTGACTACGACAGTGTTTATTCTGATAAGAATGACGTTTTTAATAGAATAACTGATATGGCGATTTTGGACAGTGTCTTGATAACTAAGCATATGAATGACACATATCATTTTTCATTTATTGATGTCAATGGGAAGAAGATCATAAAAAGATTAGGAAAAAGAGGACGAGGTCCTGGTGAATATCTTCAAATAGGAACTGGATTTACGGTTTGTGGGTCAAAATTGGTTTTTTTGGATGCTATGCAGAAAGAAATAAATTATGTTTCGATTTCTGATGTGATTGAGAATAAAATTCCTTACCATATAGAGAAAGAAGCTTATCCATATACGGTGGATTTTAGGCCCAGGCATATGGAGGTAATCAATCACGTAAAAGTTGCAGTTGGATCGTTTAAAGAAGGGTACTTTGGTTTGCTTGATTCAAGTAATAATATACTCGGTTGTTTTTTCGATTATCCTTTTGCTTATGAAGGAGTGGAAGGAATATATAGAGGGAGTGTATACCAAACAAAAATTAGTTCAAATGATATTCAGAATAAATTTGTTATTTTAACCTTAGCATCCGATGTTTTTGAGATTTATCAAATTGAAGGAAAAGATATCCATCGTATATTTCTTAATCCATATAATCACATCCCTCTTATTCGTGAAAGAGCAGGACGCTATGGAATCAGAATAAATGAAAGTATAGCCGGCCTGATGAAGATGGCTGTTTCTGATGAAATGATTTGTTTTACTTATTCTGCAGAAAGTTATGCGAAAGCTAATAAAGCCGGATTTATTTCAAATGAAATTCTTTGTTTTAATTGGAAAGGTGAGAAAATAAAAAAATATTTATTACCTTTTCCAATAAGCACTTTTTGTGTCGATAAACACTTCATTTATGGAGTCAGGTATATCGACGATGAATCGATAATCTATCGCTTTAAACTGTAATTTATTCTCTCCTGCCGGTGTGCCGGATTAAATGTTTGTATGAAAGACGATGGCTCCTTTCATACAAACATTTAATCCTACATTCATTTTACCATCCGGGATTCTGATCGTGCTGAAGATTAGGATTCCGTTCCAGTTCTACCTGCGGGATAGGCCATAACTCATGCCGTGGCTGGTACTCACGTGTAAACATCAAATCGCCGTAGATATCGGTTGCATTTTTGACTGTCGGGCCATAGATACCCCAACGCCTCAGGTCCCAATAACGGTGGCCCTCAGCCGGCAATTCATATGCCCGCTCGTTACGAATACGTTGCCGCATTTCTTCCTGGCTGTTGACAGCCAGCCAGGGGCTGCCATTGTTCAACGACGGCATCCCCACCCGGTCGCGTACTTTGTTGAGTTCTGTAACGGCTTTGTCTAAACTGTTATCTTCGTTATATGCCTCTGCCAGCATCAACAGTACATCCCCCAGGCGGATCAACGGAAATTCATAAGGTACCCGCGTATATTCTCCCCAATAACCGTCAAGATTACCGGTGGGAATAAATTTACGCCAGAAATAAGAATTCCAGCCTTCGGAATTCCGGATAAAGGCCTGTGCTTCCATCGGTGAACCGCCTTTTTGGGGATTGTGAAGCACAAACTGCTTATCCATCGGCACCGAACCGGCGTCTGTTCCCAGATAATGGGAATAAGGCGTAATGACATTCAGGCACAGGCGGGGATCCCGCTTGCGGTATGCGTCGAGGACTTTAGTTGTGTCACAATTCAATAAGTCGGTAATCTTTGTACTCCCGTCATCTATCGCAACACTCAGGACATCACGCCGGAATTCCGGACTACCGTCGTTGAATCCCGGAAAGATATCGTCCCAGTTAAACGGACTGCCATCGAGGTTCTCGTACATATCCACCAGGTGGGTCGAAGGTACGATACAATTGCTGGCAATGAGGCGCATAGTGGATTTATTGCCCAGAAAACTGCACAATTCCAGCCCGTGCCCTGCCACGTTACCGTCCAGAGACTGGATGGAGAAAATCATCTCTTTGCTGCGTTTGCCGTTGTACAAGCGGAACAGTTCATTGTAATCCGGATGCAGTTCATAGCCGTAATTATTCGTTTTGTTGTAGATGATTTCTTCAAAATCGGCAATGGCCTTGCTCCACTCCCGGTTGTAAAGATATACCTTCCCGCGCAAAGCGTAGGCAGCCCCTTTCGTGGCACGCCCGTAATCGGATGTTTCCCAGGCTACGGGAAGTTTGGAGATGGCATCCGTCAGGTCGTCGAGAATGTGACCGCGGATGGTTTCTGCCGATTCGCGCGGGTTGGACAAGGTGGCGAATTCCTCTTCGATGATACAGCTCTCATCGTAATAAGGTACTCCTCCCCAGCAATTGAGCATTCTGAAATAGGCCATGGCACGCAGGAATTTGGCTTCGCCTATGACACGTGTTTTCACTGTTTCATCGATATCCATGGCGGAGACATTCCGGATGACCGTATTCGAACGGTGTACTACTTCGTAGAGATATTGCCAGGTGTTCTGGACAGAAGCGTCTCCGGATGAAAAAGAGGTACCCCGGGCAATTCCGGCATGGGGAGACGTACCGTCCGCAATATCGGATATCATATCGAAAGTAAAGTCGCGTCCGAAAGCCCAGCCGGCTTTCATGGCAGCATATAGAGCGACGGCCGCCTGATTGGCATGTTGCTCCGTCCGCCAGAACGTTTTGTCGTTCAATTGGTCGGCAGGAGTATAATCGAGCGTTTCACACCCTTGGAGCAATAAACCTATACCTAAAAGAGCGGAAAAAATATAGTGTCCTTTCATTAGTGCTGAATTTTAAAATGTGACATTGATTCCAACCGAATATTGCCTCAACTGAGGATAACCTACGCCGGCGGCTATTTCCGGGTCCAGACCGGGGAAATCCGTTAAGGTAAACAAGTTGTCGATGCTGGTATATATTTTGAGATTTTCGACAAAAAATTTCTCCGAAATATGGCTGGGAAGTGTGTATCCTAACTGAATGTTCTTACACCGTAAATAAGAGGCGTTAAACACCAAGGCATCGCTGGCAATGTTGTTTTTACTGTTGGCATTGTTCCGGAGCCGGGGATATTTGGAATTGTAAGGATTTTCAGGTGTCCAGGCATGGTCGGTAATATCTTTATTCAAGGATTGCCCCATGACAGTGACAAACCGGAATGCCTGGTTGTTATAATAGACTTTGTGTTTTCCTACCCCTTGAAGCAACATACTGAAATCGAATCCTTTCCAGGAAATACCGATATTACCGCCGAAAGTAAATGCGGGGGAGTCGCCGTTGCCGATCTCGATCCGGTCGTTGGCATCCAGATTCCCGTCATGATTCGCATCTGCATACAGGAAGTCGCCCAATTCCGGTCTTTGATAAGTGGCGAAATAGTCCGGATTTTTATCGACCAGAGACTGTACATAGTCCAGATCGGACTGATCGCGGACAATACGGTCCACAGACATGACATATAACTGATTGATGGGTTTCCCTTCCTGCAATTTATAAACGCCGTTAATAGAGGGGACTTTCCCCTGAAATTTGGTCACTTTATTGCGGACATATCCCATGTGGAAGCCAAGAGAATAGGTCATACTGCCGATATGATCGAACCAGCTGATATCGAAATCGATACCCCGGTTGCGTACCTTGCCGGCATTCTGATTGGGGACAGCAGAAGTGCCGTGCTCTAACGGTGCCGGCAATGAAATCAGGATATCTGTCGTCAGCCTGTTGAATACATCCACAGAACCGCTTAAACGATGGTCAAACAACCCGTAATCCAGACCGATATTGGTCATGTGCGTCGTCTCCCAGGTGAGATTGGGATTGGCGAGGGTGGTCTGTGCCAGACCACTGGCCACCGCATTGCCCAGTACGTAATTGGCTGAAGCATAGAGGGGCTGATACATATAGAAAGTCGATGTGGCGTTGTTGCCGAGTGTACCGTAAGAAACCCGCAGTTTCAGCATATCCAGCCAACCGGCAGCTTTTTTCAGGAAGGGTTCTTCCGAAATGCTCCAACCGGCGGATACGGAAGGAAACCATCCCCAGCGCTTATCGGGGGCAAAACGGGAGGAACCGTCTGCCCGCAGGTTTACTTCCAGTAGATATTTATCGTCCCACGACAGGTTTATCCGGCCGAAATATGAACGCATGGCCCATTCTGTATAGTTTCCTTCAATCTCACCGTTGGTACTCCCCCCGTTGATACTGGTCAGAGCATCGTCGGCCAGATCGTATTTCCTGAACCGTTCGTCTTCCCGTTTATTGTATTCCTGACTGATACCAACCAGTGCAGAAGCATTCAGTTTGCTGACATTCCATTCATAGCGTGCCGTCACATCCGAAGTCCGGAACGTATTCCGACGATTATACCGGTTGATATAAGTACGGACCGTACCTTCCCGCAGCAGTACAGGTCCATCCAGTGTAAAGCGATATAAATTTTTGTCGCATAATTGATATTCTTCATTCCGTTCCCAGGAGTTATAGGTGAACGAAGCACTCAGGGTCAAACCTTTTACCGGTGACAAACGGGCAAACAGTTTGGGGACGATACGACGGGTTTTTATCGGAAAATCCTCTTTGTAAAACCACATACGCCGGTAAGGATTAAAATTGCTGACGTTCTCTTCCTCCGGATTTTGCACACCTCCGTACAGACCTGTTTCAGGGTCATAGAGCGTCATACCGGGAACCGTATTCAATGCTCCCGAACCGAATATCACGTCTCCTCCGTTGGTGGCATTTTCGGCATTCGGATTATTGGAATCCATATAACCGAAGATGTTCATTCCGACAGTGATCCAGGGTTTGATGTCGACTTCGACATTCGAACGCAGTTGATAACGCTCATAATCGGTATTATAAACGATACCCGGATTTTTCACATAGCCCAGAGACAGGTTATAACGTACCGTTTTCGTTCCTCCGATAGCCGAAAGATTATGATTCTGTACCACCGACGGATTCCGGTAAATATGATCCTGCCAGTCGGTATTGGGATAAACGGTGGGGTTAGCTCCGTTGTCATTGCGCCAGGCGTCGATGGAGGTCTGGGAGAAACGGGGGGCTTGCCCGTTAGCACTCAGAGCCGCATTCTGAATCTCCATAAAATCGGCATAGTCGGTGACCAGATTCAAGCGTTTAGCTACCTTTTCAAACGAGAAATTGCCGCTGTACGTAATTTTGGCACTGCCTTCGTATCCGGTTTTTGTGGTAATCAGGATCACTCCGTTGGCAGCCCGCGAACCGTAGATGGCCGACGAAGCGGCATCTTTCAGTATCGAAATGTTTTTTATATCCTGGGGATTGATATCACTGATAGCACAACCGGCTACGCCATCGATCACCACGAGCGGATCGGCATTGTTCAATGTACCGACACCCCGGATCCGGATCGTAGAAGTCTCGAAACCCGGAGTATTCCCCCCCGAATTGGTTACGGTCAGTCCTGAGGCCAATCCGGCCAGGGCATTCTCGGCATTGGTGACTGGCCGCTCGGCCAAGGCATCGATGTTAACCGAGGAAACAGCTCCGGAGAGATTTGCCTTTTTCTGTGAACCATATCCTACTATAACTACTTCATCCAATTTTGTCCGGTCTTCATACAAGGTAAGGCGCATATTTTCCCGCGCATTGACCTCGAGGGGTTTGTATCCGATAAAGGAGATGCGTAACGGGGAACCGAACCGGATATCCGGTAATTTGAATTCGCCGTTAAGATCGGTCACTTGCCCTGTGCCGCTTTCTTTGATCAGTACATTTACACCGATCAAAGGTTCTCCGGCAGCGTCGGTCACTCGTCCCTTGACTGTAATGATATGCTGTTTTTTCAACTTATCCTTTTGGTCTTCCAACGGTTCCGGAGATTTTTTCCGGTTATCCTTTTCTGCATAAGAAATCGGTTCACCGGCCGGCCGGAATTCTTTTCCGGCCTCCTGAGCATGAAGCGGCAGCCAGAACAAAGTTACCAGAAAGGTCAGGCATCGTATCCGGACTCTATACTTTCTATTCATATTAAATTTTTTCAGATTGTGCATATTTTCCATTTTTTGAATATACTATAGCATCCAATAAAACACATGCCAACCGGATTTTGCAAGATTTTACAACTGAGAAACAATTATTTACATTTTAATTACACAAGCGATAGCTGAGTAATAATTCCCCGGTTTGTGGAATATTTCCCCAACGGGTATCTCCGAATTCTATTATAATTTCCGATTTTTTTATATATATGGTGTATTAAAACGGCTTATATCGGAAAAATCTTTAAATTTGTCTTATTTTCTGATTCGTTATGATTATTTGATGAAACAGAATATGGGATCACTATATTAATTTTTAAAAGAATCGGATGGTTTCGGATAATCGGTGGGTTGCCACAACTAAAGGGATCGTGGTGTTTTTGTTGACTGCACTGTTGTTTGTATTTTGGTACGATCGTGATCGTGAGCTGGCAGAAAGCCATGTAACGGCCGTGCGTTTCGGTTTCTATCGGGTGATTTGGATAGAAGTTTTGTGTGGTATTACAGTGGCTTGGTGCGTTCGGAAAAAATTTCGTTTTCGCCTGCCGGATGCGGGGGTATTGTTGTTGGGGGGATATGTCCTGCTGCGTTCGGTTTATGGGGATGGGATGGTCGGTTATCGGACAGAATTATGGATTTTGTTTGTGATCCTTTATTTTTTATTGCGTCTGCTTTCTTCGCTTTGCCGGAATGCCGTCACGGTGATGTTGTGGACGCTCATGGGAGCGGGATTGGTAGAGACGATTTATGGGTTCGGACAATTGTATGGTTGGTTCGCCTCGGGGCATTCGCTTTACCGGCTGACAGGATCTTTTTTTAACCCGGGGCCTTATTCGGGATTTTTAGTGATGGTATTGCCGGTCGTTTTGTTCTATTGTTTATCGGTGTATCCCGGTCGGCAAAAGAGTGTCGGTGAGTGGAGGTACAAGTTGGAGTCCGGCTTTGTATGGGGGATACTGTTGTTGATTTTGTCTATTTTGCCGGCCGGAATGAGCCGGAGCAGCTGGTTGGCGGCGGTTGCCGGATGCGGGGTGGTAACGGCATTTTATTACCGGATCAGGAAACAGCTGAAAGAGCTGGGACGAAAACTGGGAAAAAAGGCTTGGTGGGTAGCGGGTATCGGTGTGGTGTGTCTGTTGCTGTTGTTCAGTGGACTTTATCTGATGAAAAAAGATTCGGCCGATGGACGCCGTTTAATGTGGAAAATCGCTGGTCGGGCGATAGCCGAAAATCCTTGGGGGGGATGTGGATTGGGTTATTTTGGCGGTGCATTCGGGAAAGCGCAGGCTGCTTATTTTGCCACGGAGGAAGCTACGGAACAAGAAGAGTGGGTGGCCGGCTCGCCGGAATACGGGTTTAATGAATATTTGCAGTTGGGGGTGGAATTGGGGATTGTCGGGAGTATCCTTTTCTTATTGGCTGTCGGGTTGGCAGTCCGGCAATTGCTCTATTCTTCCCGCCCCGAGAAAGGAGCGGTGCTGGGAGGGCTGACAGCCTTTTCGGTGTTCGCCTGTTTTTCTTATCCGTTGAGTGTGATTCCTTTGGTGATTGTATTCGTTCTGTTTATGGCGCTTGCCGGTACGCTGGATGACCGGAAACTGCCTGCGGAGGAACGAAAAAGGACTGTGGGTGCATGGTTTGTCATGGGAGCTTCTCTCTTGATGGCAGGTATTACCTGGCGATTGACGCAGCATAAGGAGGAATGGAAGCAGGCTTATATCCGTTGGGGAGAGGAACAACGTTATTTCAGCATGGATATTTTTGAGGAAACGGTAGATCATTACCGGGATTTATATCCTTTTTTGAAAGACCAGCCGAAATTTCTTTTCGAGTATGGACAGTGTTTGTCGAAAACCGGGCAATATGAGGAAGGGATTCGGATTCTGACAGAAGGTACACGGCTCAGTGCCGATCCGATGTTCTATAATATTATGGGGAAAGACGCCGAAGCCTTGAAGCATTTCGGACAGGCTGAAGCCTGTTTTAAGCAGGCTTCCTATATGGTGCCTCATCGTTTATATCCCCTCTATTTATTGGCGAAAATGTATTTCGAAAGCGGACAACCGGAGAAAGGCCGTGATATGGCCCGGCAGGTGATTCAGAAAGAACCCAAAGTGATGTCGGATGCCGTAAAAGAAATGAAAGCAGAATTGGAAGAAAGACTGAAACCATAGGAAAAAGAGAGAATTTGTTAAAAAGTACCGTTCGGATTGAAAAAGAAGGGGAAAAGTGAAGGGAGATTGTAAGGTTTTAATATATTTACAACTAATTATACTTTCGCAATATTTTAAAGAAAAGATATGAATAAAATCGCTTTTTTTGCATTAATGCTCGCCTTGGGGCTTGTCGGTGGTTGTGGAAATAAGAAGGAGGAGAAAAAAGAAGAAAAAGATTTGGCCCGGATCAGCCAGAAACAGGACAAAATCGAGGTGAAAGCAGCAAAAGTCCGGCTGGCTCCCTTTGAAATGGAATTGGTCAGTAATGGCAAAGTTAATGCCCGTCGGAAAGCGGTTTTGGCTTTTATCACGGATGATGTGGTCAGGAAAGTACATGTGAAAAATGGAGAAAGGGTGAAAAAAGGAGATCCCATCGTGAGCGTGGACGAACTGAAAGCCGGTCAGCAGTTGGAAGCCGCCCGCCTGAGCTGGGAAAAGGCGAAGCTGGAATTGAGGGGACGGCTGATGAATGAGGGGATAAATTCATTGGAAGATACGCTGGACGAGCGTGTAATCTCTAAAACCCGGCTGGAAAATATCAAATTACAGATCGGTTATACCTCTGCGGCTAAAGAATATGAAAAAGCGGTGTACGATTATTCGAACATCACGGTGTATGCTCCTTTTGACGGCGTGATCGCCGATCTGGAGGTGAAGGAATACAACCAGTCCTCTGCCTATAAAGAGGTTTGTTCGGTAATCGACGATGCTACCATGGAGATTGTGTTTAACGTACTGGAAACCGAGATCGCCCATTTGAAGGCAGGGATGGAAGTAGAGATTACGCCTTATGCAAACGATAAAGTTACCCTGAAAGGCACGGTGACTGAAGTGAATCCGAAAATCGATGAAAACGGTATGGTGAAAGTCAGGGCTACAACCGATAATCCCGAAGCAGTGTTGGTGGATGGAATGAATGTCAGTATATTGGCTAAACGGCAAATCGCCGATAAATTGATCGTCCCGAAAACAGCGGTGTTGCCGCGGCAAGGGAGAAAAGTCGTGTTTGTCTACGAGAACGGCCGGGCTATATGGAAATATGTCGAAACAGGATTTGAAAATAGCCGGGAAGTGTGTATCGAATCGGGATTAAAAGAGGGGGAAGAGGCTATTTACGAGAATAATCTGGGGTTGTCGCACGAGTGTGAGGTGACGCTGATAAATAAAAAGGAGTAGTAGTTCCTGAAAACACTTGGAAGGTGAAATTATCTGCTTTTTCTGTCAATACTATTTTTGTCGTACTGATGCTTTTAGGGATCAGTCTGATTCCTGTGTTGTCTTTGCAGTTGCTCCCTTCTTCCCGTTCGAACGATTTGTCGGTATCTTTCTCTTGGGATAATGCCGGCCCCGAATTACTGGAAATGGAGGTGACGACCAAATTGGAAGGGGCTTTGGCGCGGACGAGAGGGTTACGGGAAATTGTTTCGGAGACCGGGAATGGCTGGGGAACAATCAGGCTTTCTATCGATAAAGAAGAAAATATCGATGCCATTAAACTGTATCTGGGGTCTGTCGTCCGTTCGGTGAAAAGCGGATTCCCGGAAGGAGTACAGGTGTCGGAAGTACGTGGAGGAGAATACAGTTCCGGTAAAGAAGCTAAAAAAGAACGGCAGCTTTTATTGACTTACGGTATTTCAGGGCCTGGTACTACTCAGGATGTCTCCCGTTTTGCGGAAGACAATATCTCGAACATCGTCTCTACCATGCCGGGGATAGAAAGTGTGACGGTAACCGGGGCTGTTCCCATGGAATGGGTACTGATTTACGATCAGCAAGTGCTTGAAAATATCGGTATCAGTGCTTCCGATATCCGCTCGGCTTTGAACAATTATTATATGCGCCGGGATGGGGGAAAAGTATTGATCGATACCGTTCCTGCCAAAGAATATGCTTATATTATTTTCCGGGGTAATCCGCTGAGTCATGAGATCGATATGCTGAATATGCCGATCAAGACACTGGGGGATCGGATTGTTTTATTGAAAGATATCGCAACCCTGGATTATCGGGAGAAGTCTCCTTCCTCCTATTACCGGATCAATGGTCTGAATCAGTTGAATATCAATATTTTCGCAGAAAAGAATGCTAATGTGATCGACCTTTCGGCCAAAGTCAGGGATAAGATGGATTTGTTGGAAAAGGATTTCGGCGGAAAATATTCTTTGCAGATGGCTTATGATGCCAGTAAGGAACTGGAAGATGAATTGAACCAGACGCTTTTCCGGACCTTATTGACGATTTTGATTCTGCTGATTTTTGTGTTTCTGGTGAGCCGGGATTTCCGCTATTTGTTGATTATCGCCGTTTCTTTAGCTGCTAATGTGCTGATTGCTTTTGTTTTCTATTATTTCCTGAAAGTAGAAATCCATATTTATACTCTGGCAGGGATAACTGTGTCGTTCGGTATCATCATCGATAATGTGATCGTTATGGCCGATCATTACAGACATCATCGTGACCGGAAAGTATTTATGGCTATTCTGGCTGCGACGCTGACGACGATGGGGGCTTTGACCGTCATTTTCAACATGGACAATGAGATCATGCGGAATATGTGGGATTTTACTACGGTTATCATTGTCAATTTGTCCGTATCGTTGTTTGTAGCTCTTTTCTTTGTACCGGCTTTGATGGAAAAAATACCGTTGCGGAAAAAAGAAGCCAGAGTGCGTGTTGCCCGCAAGAGAAAAGTTGTAAAATTTACCTGGAAATACAAGCGGTTTATCGGGTTCACCTGGAGATTCAGGAAAGCATGGGTGATTTTGGCTATTCTCGGATTCGGATTACCTGTATTTATGATTCCTTCTTCAGTGGACCGCGATAAGTCGTATGCCGAGACCTATAACCGAATCTTTAGCAGCGAATGGTTTCTGACGATCAGACCCTGGATGGATAAGCTGTTGGGAGGAAGCCTGCGCTTGTTCGTGGAAGGAGGAAAAGGGGAGTGGAGGCAAAATGACAATAACGACCGTATCCGGACCTCCCTGAGTGTAGTGATGACAATGCCGCATGGAGCGACGCTGGAACAAATGAACGAGGCATTTATGAAAGTGGAAAATTTTGTCTCCGGATTTCAAGAAGTCGACCTTTTTACGACGAGTATCAGTTCTGCTAACGAGGGAAGAATGAAAATCACCTTTAAAGAAGAAGCCGAGATGACCGGTTTCCCCGAGAGGCTGAAGAATGAGTTGGTGCGTTATTGTAATTCGATCGGGAATGCCGATTCACAGATTTCCGGAGTCGGAAGGAGTTTTTCCAATAGCCTGGGAGACGGTTACCGCAGTGAAGAGCTGAAGGTGGTGGGATATAATTACCGGCAAGTGATGAAGTATGCCGAAGTCTTGAAGAACAAGCTATCTGAAAACCGCCGGGTGAAGAAATTATATATCGGAAATGCCCGGAATCCCGAGAAAATGAGGGAGTTTGTGGTGAAAATCGATAAAGCTAAACTGGCCCGTAATAATTCGAATGTCAATGATATTATGTGGAGATTGAGGAGTTTGTCTTATGCCCGGGATGAGTATACTACGGCTTATATCGATAACGAACAGACTTCTATTGTTATCCGGCCCAAAAATACGGTGGAGACCAGTATCTGGGAGATGCAGAATTATCCGGTACAGGGCGATAAAGCCACTTTCCGTTTGAGTGACGTCGGCACAATCCAATATGAGGATACGTTCGATAAGATCACGAAAACGAATCAGGAATACGATGTATCGGTACAATATGATTTTATCGGGGATTATATGTTGTCGAATAAGGTGAAAGAGAGAGTGATGAAGGAAATGAACCAGAGTATGCCGATCGGTTTCCGGGTGAAGGAAGGCCGGGATTATTGGGGAGGATACTGGAAGATGAGCAATGGGTTCGATCGGCGTATTCTGTATATCTTATTGGTATTCGGTATAATTTATTTTATCTGTGCCATCTTGCTCGAATCCTTGAAGCAAGCGATGATCGTAATGCTGATCGTGCCTTTGTCGTTTATCGGCTGTTTTTTGGGTTTTTACTGTTTCGGGCTGGTATTTAACGAAGGGGGATTGGCGGCCTTTATCCTGATGTGCGGATTATCGGTGAATGCGGTGTTGTATATTCAGAACGATTATAATAATAAGATCATTGCGGGAAAAGCGAGAGGGTTACAAACTTATTTGAGTGCCTGGAATGCGAAAATTATTCCGATTCTGCTGACGGTTATTTCCACAATTTTGGGATTTATCCCTTTCCTGATCGGAAGTAACGTGGCCGATTTTTGGATCAGCCTGGCGATCGGGACGATGAGTGGCCTTATTTTTTCTGTATTGGTGTTGATGATTTATCTGCCTTTGTTTTTTATGCGTAAGGAAGATAAAGCGGGATGCAGACGGAAAAACAGTGGGATGAAGGAAGGGGGAAGAAAATGGTTAAGTCATATTGAATTGAATAAGATACGGGGATTCATAAAGCATTGATGTTTTCCTTTTTGGTCATTAAATATTAAGAAAATGATTGGTTTTTTACTCAAACGTCCCGTCGCGGTAATCATGAGCACCATTGCCTTTTTGGTATTGGGGGCAGTGGCTATGTTTCAGCTACCGGTTTCATTGATGCCGGATGTAGATATTCCCGAGATCAGTATACATTATACTCAGGATAATGCCTCGGTCAATGAAATGGAAAACAGTATCACCAACTTACTGAGAGGGCAGCTGCAACAGATTCCGTCATTATCGGACATTACTTCCGAATCCAGGGAAGGGAGCGGAACGATAACCATGAAGTTCGAATACGGCACTTCGATCGATTATGCTTTTATCGAGGTCAATCAGAAAGTGGATGCTGCGATGAACAGCTTCCCTAAAGAGATGCAACGGCCTACGATTATTAAAGCTTCGACTTCGGATATTCCTGTATTTTATATTCAGTTGAATTTAAAAAAATTGGAATCGGATATCAAATTCCTGGAATTTTGCGAATTTGCCGATGCCGTTTTGAAAAAGCGGTTGGAGCAATTGCCGGATGTCGCGATGGTGGATATTAGCGGGATGTATCAGCCCGAAATGTATATCTTGCCCGATGAAGCCAAAATGAAGAGTCTGAATATTACCCAAGACCAATTGAAAGAAGCTATCGATCAAAATAACCGGGTGTCGGGAAGCTTGTCGATCCGGGACGGTTACTACCAATATAATATAAAATTTACCAGTCAGCTGATGTCGGTCGAAGATGTCCGGGAGGTATACCTGAATATCGAAGGGCGTCTGATGCAGGTGAAAGATATTGCCGAAGTGGGCATACGGCCGAGAGATAAGAGAGGGATGTTCGTGAATGGCGAAAAACAATCCCTGTGTATGGCGGTGATCAAACAATCGAGTGCCCGGATGTCGGAGATGAAAGAGAAAGTCAGTGAAATGCTGGAAAATTTTGAAACAGAATATCCGGATATCGAATTTTCCGTATCGCGGGATCAGGCTGCCTTACTGAATTACTCGATTACGAATTTGCAGCAGAGTTTAGTATGGGGGATTATCCTGGCTGTGTTTATTATGCTGTTTTTCTTGCGGGATGCCCGTTCACCGATGATTATCGGGATCAGTATACCGGTTTCTGTGGTTATCAGTGTACTGTTTTTCCAGTTGATCGGTTTGTCTATCAATACCATTTCTCTGTCCGGTTTGATCATGGGGGTGGGGATGATGATCGATAATTCGATTATCGTCATCGATAATATCAACCAGCGAAGGGAACGGGGAGATTCGCTGTTTGTGGCTTGTGCGGACGGTACGGCCGAGATTTTCCGTCCCCTGTTGTCTTCGGTGTTGACGACTTGTGCGGTATTTGTGCCGTTGATATTTCTGGGAGGAGTTGCCGGGGCTTTGTTCTATGACCAGGCGGTAGCTGTAGGTGTCGGGCTTTTTGTCTCGCTGATCGTTTCGCTGACGATTGTCCCTGTCATTTTTTTTCTTCTCTTTAAAAGAGCACATGAAGACGGAAAAATCAGTAATTTCGTCAAACGGATCAGTTTTAAACATCTGGATAAGTACTATACGATTGTCTATCACTTTGTGTTCTATCACCGCCATAAGACCATGCTGATCGTGGCTGTGCTGGTATTGTTGGGTGCTGCTACGGCTTTTTTCACTAAAGTGGAACGGATGCCTCCGGTAGAAATCAATGAAATGTTGATCCGGACAGACTGGAACAACAGTATTCATGTCGATGAAAATTATAACCGGGTGCAGGATATTATCCGGCAGTTTAAGGGACGTTGTACTGAAATATCCTGTCATATCGGTGAAAAACAGTTTTTCCTGAATCCCGAGGATAACGGTAATATCAATGAGGCGGAGTTTTATATAAAAACTACCGATAATGAAAGCCTGAAAGTTTTGGTCGGGGATATAACCGCTTATATTAAGAAAAACTATCCGGAAGCCCGGGTAGAACCGGCGAAGGTGGAAAATCTGTTCGAACAGTTGTTTAAGGGAGAAGATGCTCCTTTGATCATTTACCTCTCGGGAGAATCTGCCCGCAAGATAGAGGAACTATCGAAAATTAATGCATTTATCGACCATTTGAATGAGGAAATGCCCGGACTGAAATTGAATAAACCTGCCGTACAGGAAAGAATCGTAGTCCATATCTTGCCCGAACGTTTGGCGTTGTATAAAGTGAATCAGAATGTGTTGCTGAATACGTTGGAAAAGAATATCAGTAAGGTCAGTATCGGAAAATTGAATACGGGGAACCTTTATATTCCGATTGTCATTACTGAAAATGAACATACGATCCGGGATATTCTCAACGAGGTGTATGTGTCTAATTCGGATAGGAAGTATATTCCGGTAGCTGCGTTGACCGATTTGTCAATGGAATACGATTACAAGAAAATTTTCGGGAAAAAAGAAGGAGTCGTCGTGCCTGTTCAGGTTTACCATACAGGAGATAGCATCCAAGAAATTATAAAGACGGTGAGGACAGAAGCGGTAAAAGCTAATCTGGATCCTCATTTCGGAGGGGCTTATTTCGAGGGGAATGAGACTTTCTGGCAGATGTTGATGATCGTAATCGTGGCCTTGCTGATGCTCTACTTTATTTTAGCCAGTCAATTCGAATCGTTGACATTACCTTTGATCGTATTGATCGAGATTCCGATCGATGTGGCGATGACTTTGCTGGCATTGTGGATTTGTGGGATCTCACTGAATCTGATGTCGATGATCGGTATCGTGGTCATGAGTGGTATCGTGATCAACGACTCGATTCTGAAGATCGATACGATCATCCGGCTTCAACAACAGGGATTTCCTTTGCTGGAAGCCATTCACGAAGGTGGGGTGAGGCGGTTGAAGCCGATTCTGATGACGAGTTTGACTACTATTTTTGCTTTGATCCCTTTTTTATGGGGTGACGATATCGGTTCCCAATTGCAGCGGCCGCTGGCGGTAGCTATGATCAGCGGGATGACGATCGGTACTCTGGTCAGTCTGTATTGGGTACCTCTGTGTTATTATTATTTAGTTAGAAAAAAAGGAGAATAGACGATGGAAACATTTACGCGGTGGGTGTATTATTTTTTGGAGTCTTTAGGTCTCGATCTCAGTTATATGACTAATCTGAATCGCCTGATTGTTCTTGTATTGATAGCCGTATTGGCTTTTCTGACAGATTGGATTTGCAGGAAAGGGATTGTACGGTTGGTGCGTAAGGTTACCCAAAAGACAAAGGTGACCTGGGACGATCTGTTGTTTAACGATCGGGTCATGAATAATTTCTGCCACATCCTGCCGCCTGTGGTAGTATATATACTTTTGCCGATCGCTTTCCCCGACGGATCGGATGCCCTGGCGTTTATCCGAAAGCTGTGTATGGTGTATATTATAGCGGCTGCTTTGCGGTTTATCAACATTTTTCTGGGAGTCATATTCCAGTTGGCCACACAGAAAGAAGTATTTCGTGACCGGCCTCTGAAAGGTGTCTACCAGATTATTCAGGTCGCTTTGTTTTTTGTCGGTTCGATTTGCATTATTGCTGTATTGATCGAGAAATCTCCTATCCATCTTTTGGCTGGTTTGGGAGCTTCGGCTGCTATTTTAATGTTGGTTTTCAAGGATAGTATCATGGGCCTTGTTTCCGGAGTGCAACTTTCGGCCAATGATATGTTGCGCCCGGGGGATTGGATTACGATGCCTAAATACAATGCCGACGGTACGGTGATCGAAGTGACTCTGAATACAGTGAAAGTCCGTAATTTCGACAATACGATTATTACGATCCCGCCTTATGCATTGGTGAGTGATTCGTTTCAAAACTGGAGGGGCATGCGGGAGTCCGGTGGACGTCGCGTGAAACGTTCTGTCAATTTGGATGTGAATAGTGTCTGTTTCTGTACCCCGGAAATGCTGGAAAGATATAAAAAGATCGTTATTTTAAAGGAATATATCGAGCAAACCGAGCAGAAAGTACAACAATACAATCAGCAGCAGGGGATCGACGATTCTGTGCCGGTCAATGGAGTACACCAGACAAACCTGGGCGTTTTCCGGGCTTATCTCGAATTATACCTGAAAAATTTACCTGTCGTAAATTCTGATTTGACGTATATGGTCCGGCAATTACAACCGACCGAAAAAGGAATCCCTTTGGAGGTGTATTTCTTCTCCAGAGAGAAAGATTGGGTGCCTTATGAGAAAATCCAGGCCGATGTTTTCGATCATATTTTTGCGGTAGTTCCTTATTTTGGTCTAAAAGTATTCCAAAATCCTTCTTCTGCAGATATAGTCCGGGTTTTAGAAAGAGTGTGATTGGTGTTTTGTATAAAACAATCCGTTTTTTTTATAAGTGTATCTTGATTTAATCGTTCTATCTTTGGGGGAGATAAATGACCTAAAATCGAAAACAATGAGTAAAATTTTATTCGGATTGGTGGGGATTGCTTTGATCAGCTCGTGTACGCGTCCGGGAAGTTTATATAATGGCGGACAACGGATTGCTAATTGTGTTACTTCAGAGCCTTTTGAAGTACCGGTTCAGGAGGGGTGTGCCACCTATGTGATGTATGGGCAAGATACTGTCGCTATTGTCACTCAGCCGATGACCATACAAATCCCGAAAGGGATGAAAGTATCGACGAAGGGAAGTACCGGTGATGAAATCTCGATCGAATATGAGGTATTGAACGATACAGATGCAAAGATTGCTTATAATAAATCCTGGCAGGCGATTATGTTCGAAGATACCCGTTCCGGTGATTATGATTACAATGATTTGATTATCCATGTTCGGAATTTACATTCCTGGAATAAATTGCAGATCGATATTCAACCGATTGCTTTAGGGAGCCAAAAGGTGATCAAACTGGGATGTGTGATCGGTAATGATAAAAGCAAACATATCATTTCGGAAGATGTGCGTAAAGACTTGTTCGGTGGTGAAAGAGGATTTATCAATACACAAAGCGATCTGCAACCGGTCTGTTATAGCCTGGAATGCCGTCTCGACCATGAATTGGAAAAAGGGAAAGATGAATATGCTAGTATCGCCTGGTTTATTGAAGTAGATGATAATCGGTATTTTGCAATAAATGCCGATGCTGAATACAGTGACTATGATTTATTGAATGAGGAAGGGATGCCTTATGGTCTGGTCGTTTATGGGCTGAACGGCAGTCACGGTACGTTTGCTTATGCCGAAGAAAAAATTTCTTTGTTCGAAGCTTATCCGGATTTCAAAAGTTGGATTAATGGGGAAGTAGTTACTTTTGGGAAATATGCCGACAAGAAAATGATCTACAAATACAATTATGAAAAAATCCCCGGGACGACTAAGCGGATCTGGGATTGGCAATAATGGAAGGGCGACAGCCTAATCCTTCTTTTACGGTAAAAAGGTGTAGCCGTGTAGCGATAGCAACGTTAAAACTGAATGCTCATCGTTTTTGTTTAGAATAGAATAAGTTTTAAACCTTATGAACTTTCTAAACTAATTTAATTCCAGGTTTATTTTTTCTTTCTATTCCGATTCCGGGTGAACCGGTCTGATGACACAAAAAACGAAATAGAAAATGGATTCTACTCTCACTGAGATTTAAGTTCTGAAAACGGTACCGCTTTGTCCGTTTGCTTCATTGCTACTCTCCAACTACAATATCGACTTAGCATGTTTTGAGCGAGAAAAGGAGTAAAATGGGACGAAAGGTCCGTCCCCGGAGTACGGAATAAAAAACAGCAGACCGATAACGGCACACCCTTTTTTCGGACACAACTTTTGTGATTAGGAAAAATAGTTGATTGAT
>OGRA01001757.1_pt1 | contig 19751 bp, 19 predicted proteins | sample 1553351 | NCBI WGS metagenome assembly OGRA01 (sample SAMEA2580056, study PRJEB22360) | human gut metagenome | biome: human gut; feature: human-associated habitat; material: faeces | place: Denmark | collected 2008/2010
GGCCTATGACCGCCTCATGCGCCGGACGCTGCTGATGCAGCGGATGGAGGAGGTGTTGACACCCAGAGAGCTGAATCTGGTGCGAAGCTACCTTGGCATCGGTCAGCCGGATGACAGGGAAATGACCTTTCAGGAGCTGGCGATTCGGCTCAACTACAACGGCCCCAGCGGAGCGGAGAAAGCGTACAAGGCCGCGCTGCGGAAGCTGAAAAAGGACTTGTACGGCGGGGCCTACGGCCGGTGGCTCTCCGCGCAGAAGGCCATCCGCGCCGCCAAAGCAGAGGCGGAACAGGACGCGGGGTACTATACAACACCGCAGAGAACGTGGTGGGGGGAGCGGGAGCTGGCAGATTGATTTCTGTGTAAGACAGCAGCGCTGATCCATGTTTACGAGGTGCTACAAGATGTTGCTGAGAGGTGAGGCGGATAGTTTGCGAATATATTGACAGCAACGAAAGTGTGGTTTCCCTTCGATACTCGCCCAAAGATGGGACCATTCTCCCCATCACTGTTTGCGCAGAAGATGATCTGCAAGAAGCCAAGCGGACAGTAGCTGTCCGTCATGTGATTTTCGGAGCAGCGTATTGCATTGAATGTCTTGCTGTAGTGTTCCGTCTATTTCAGAAAAAGAGTCAAATAAAGTTTTAGAACTTGAATCGCTACAGATAAACAAAAACCGCTACAGTTCCCGTCCAAAGTATGGACGAAAACTGTAGCAGTTTCCTTTTGTCAACTTAATATAAGTTCTATTTTCATTCTGTGTTACAAGCCTGTTTGCGGGTTTGCCCTTGTGTTTCATTAGGTTTATTTTGTATGTGTCATCGAAAATTATATTTTGTCGTAACTTCTTAAGCACTAAATCAAAAATGTGTTAAGAGAGAATGTAAAATGTGCTTGTATTATCTCACAGTCTGTGATATGATATATAGTATAAATATAAAAACAAGACACTATATATTGTATCTTGGCCGGATTATTCCAAAAGGAGACTGAATATATGAGCAAGCAGGTTTACATCAGTGCTGACTATGATCAAAATAACGGTGATCAAGCCGTAGTAGAAGAGCTGACTAAGTGGGGGAGTGACAATCTCCATAAAGTTGATTTCATTGATATGTCAAAAGTATCATCCGGAAGCGTAACTAAAAGCAGTGATTGCCGAATTTGTGATTTGAAAGCGGAATTCAACCGCCAAATCAACGCTTCCTCTGCCGTGATTTTTGTTGTTGGCGATATGACTGGCTCCCGTACAGCTGGAAGTGGATGCGAACGTGTGTCTAAAGCGCAAAGCCAGTGCTATTGCACACCGTACAAACAAAACACAAACGGCTCTAAGGCGTGTAAAGTATCCAGCACCTCTACGCCTGACGAGAATGGCGATTTCGGGAGTATTAATGGTTGCTCTTATCTTCACCATGAATTTGAACAGGCAAAAAAGAAGAAAAAGACGATCATCATCGTCTATAATTCCACACGAAAAGAAGCAAACTGGCTCCCCTCTTACATGAGTGGCTACGAAGATGATGCGAAGCCGTTCTGGAAATATGATGCCAGTGGAAAGAAAGTTGGTGACTACGCCTACATTAAAGAGGCGCTTGGATTTTGATTGATTTTATTAAGAAAAGTGTGACGTTGGCATTTGCTGTCGTTACAGTCATTTTCACATTTGTACCTGAGTCGTTCTTTGGAGACTGTGACTGGATATCGCAGGATTTTTTGAAACAATGCAAATTGTTTTCGGATTTAGATGCCACGGATGTTAACATTGTCATTTCTCGTCTTGTGTGCTTTGCGCTTGTTTGGATTGCAGTGTCGGCGATATATGCGCTTTTTCTGAAGTTCCGCCGATGGACTACAATTCACGGTGAAAATTATTCGATTCGGGTCGAATATGGCAATATCCTCAAAACGAGGAACTGTAAGCGGGTAATTAATTTTGACGAGTGCTTCACAACACAAGTCGGTGATAAAACCGCAGATATAAATCCAAAGTCTATTTGCGGGCAGTATTTAACAGCCCATCCGGATTTAAATGTGCAAAAGTTGATTGATGATGCCAACATTGCGCCTGCACGGGCTAAATCAAGGTTTCAGCAAAAAGCACGATATGATTCAGGAACCATAGTTCCCAATGGCGATGACCTGTTGATGGCGTTTGCCAAGCTTGACGACAAGGGTAAGGGCCGCTTCTTTTCCCGTGATGAGTATCTTCGGTGCTTGGATTTTCTATGGAGAGAGTTGGAGAATCACTATTCCGAAAAGGATGTATGCGTACCAATTCTGGGTGCAGGGACTACATCTTTTGATGGGGGATCCGGAGCATCCATTTCACAGCAGGATTTGCTCGATATTATGATTTGGTCTTATAAGCTAAGCTCCCATAAAATCAAGGCTCCTCACAGACTGAGAATTATCTGCAAGAAAAATAGAGGTTTCTCTATCAACAACATTGATAAATAACTTATATGCAACACAGCCCACCGATTATCCGACCGGTGGGCTGTGCCACGTTTATTCTCAATTCCTCAACCCATGTTCGGTTGTGCTTTGAACATACTGTTCTAAATCACCAGAAAGTATCTGTTGCACAGATAATGGTAACCGTCAAAGCAGGCAGCGGCTGGACAGACATGGGACAATATGCATCTGCTTTTGGCAAGGGTCTGAATTACCATTACTTCATATTCTCGAAAGGCGGATTTACAGAGGGACTGCTTCAAGCACAGGATCGCGGAGAAGTAAGACTGTTGACGCTGGCGGACATTTTCAAGTAACAAGGCAGAATGCTTCTTTTGCCATAGACTTATTTTTTCCGCTCAAATCGGATAGAAATGAGGAAAGGCGGTTGTTCAAAAGAGCAACCGCCTTTCCTGACGAATGAAACCGAAAAGGGACGCGGGGCTATTTGCCCGCACCCCTAAAGGTGAGCTACTTTGCTTTTCAATGATTTGCAGCCGCTTCGGGTCGATCCAGCCCATCAGGCCGCCGGGAGCCTTGCCCTGCACCAGCATAGGGCGTAAATGGTAGAAACAGAAAGAATATAAGAAGAAAACACAGCACATTGAGACAAAACAAAAGTTTACTGAAATTTAAACAGAAAACTTGATTAAAAATGAATGGTGGGGTATACTAAGCATGGAGGTGTTTTAGATGAAGCTACTGCGTGTCAAGGCTAGTAATTTTAAGAACTGCCAGGATGATACGGTTATTGATCTGGTTGCAAAATCGAAGAAAACAACGGAAGACAAAGAATATGAACTCCAGGAAATTGCTGAAGGTTTGTATGTATATAGCATTGGTGCATTTATCGGAAAAAACGCTTCTGGTAAAACAACTGCATTAGAACTGCTGGACTGCTGTTATGATATTCTGGGCAAGTTTAGTCTGGAGAATAAGCACTATTCCTATGAGGGGATCAAACTAGAAATTATCTTTTTCCATGAAGGGTATATTTATAAATACGCAACAGAATTGAAGGCTGATCCAACATTAGCAAACCGAGCAACCTTTTCTAATCAGCATATTTATAAGAAAAAATATTATAAAACAAAATTGAGTTCTTTGTATACTGAAGACTTCGTTGAGCAGAAAAATTTAGGAGAATTGCCGGAAGATACAGCGAGTACCTTTTTTGTGCTAAAGAAAAAACAGGTATCAGCGATTTTCTTTGGTAGTGACGGTATGGGAGCAGACACATACCAAATGGCATTTCGGCTATTAAAAACTTATCATATACCAGATGAAATGCTTTCTGCAATTATCCGTATCTTCGATAGTAGTATTCAAGGCATTCAAATGCTCGATGAACATAACTATCGTGTTTGTATTTGCAATGAGGAAAAGCTGTTATCGGATAAAGAACTTCTTTATTTTCTGTCGAGTGGAACGACCAAGGGCATTATCCTTTACACTTTGGTCGTGGCATCTCTCCGGCAGGGCTTCGATTTGCTTATCGATGAGGCAGAAGCACATTTTCATAAGACACTTGTCGAAAATATGCTAAGCCTGTATATGGATAAAACAGTGAACAGACACGGGGCAACACTACTGTTTTCAACGCATTATTGCGAAGTTCTGGATTTATTCAATCGACAGGATAATATCTGGGTCTGTCAGTCAAACGACAAGGTTGCTATTAAAAATATGTATGAGTTCTTTGGAATAAGGTCCGGTCTGCTTAAGAGCAAACGCTTTTATAACAATGCCTTCCAAACGGCGGTAAATTACGATGAGCTGATGAATCTGAAAAGGAAGTTGATGAAATGAAGCTGCTGATTATGTGCGAGGGACCTAACGAGCTCAAAGTCATCAACATCCTGCTGGAAAATCAAAAGTTGAAATTTTCATCAGATGATCTGTTGGGCTTGGTTCCGTATCATGCACGCCAAATTAAATCCTCTGCTGCAGTTAAAGCGGCATTGAACTTGTATCCTGATGAGGTGCATGTACTACGTATCGGTGATGGCCAAAATGAAAAACTGGAAATACCGTCTGCATACAAAGATAAAATAACGCTGGTTGAGAAATATTGTACGAAACCTGAGCTGGAGATGCTGCTTATCATTTCTGAAAATCTGGCGGATGAGTATGAAAAGGTGAAGTCCAAAACAAAAGCGAAGATCTTTGCAAAAGCAAATATTCGCTGTGGAAAAAGAAAATACGATAATAGCACAGCCTTCTACGAGGAATACTTTGGCCCAAATTGCGAAAAGCTGGTTGATGCTATAAAAGCATACAGGCAGCATAATGGCTCCCACAAGAAAGATGAGCATTACTTAGCGGAGCTTTTGAAGTAATTATGCGAAGGGATATCCCTACCGGGTATTCAAGCATCGTGAGAACACTGGTTGATGGCAAAGCGTCGGATGATCTCTACTATGATCCAGAGATGCGCCCGGTGCGATGCTCCAGCGGATATTACGGCCTTCACCGGGAATACGATGCAGACGGCCAGAACAGCAGCCTAAACTTACTTTAACCTCTGGAGTCACCAGTATGTCTACAAGTACAAAAGCCCGAAAATCGGGAAAAAGCTTTATCAGGAGTATACTGCCGGTTTGATCAAAACTGAGCAGGACTTCCAAAAGAGATTGGAGGCGTGTGACGATGGGCGATAAAAAGATATACATCGTTGCAAAAATCTTTGATCAGCAGGGCTGCCTTGCCTACCTTTGCAAGACGCCCAACGAGGCCCGCTGCCTTCCCGGAACGCTGGAAGCGCTGAGGGCGGATGGGGTGCAGATCGTTATTCTGGATTCTCCCGAAATCTATTCTGAGTACGCGCCATACACCTACATCGAGGATATGAAAGAGTTCATCGATAAGGTTGCTCAATTGAATCGAGCTACGTGACCCGTAATCTGCGCAGACCACTATTTGACTACTATCGCAAAAAGCCGAAAATTTGTGCGATACCAATCAAACCGTTGCACTGCAAGGCTTTCCGGCTTGACGGCCTGATAACTCCGACTCTGTAGGCCGCTGGTTCGAATCCAGTCGGGCGTACCAAAAAAGCCACCTTAAACGACAAGTTTAAGGTGGCTTTTTGCTGAAAAGATATTTTCAAAGCGGTACTACTTTCTGCATAGAATGCTGAGAACAATACGATTGGTGTAGTATAAGGTGTGACGACAAATGATCGATCCCCTGGCTGAGCCGGGGGATCGATTGGATCTGGTCTTGCAGATCCCGGGCCTTAAAGAGAACGTATGGAAAAAAGTAATCAGTGTTAAGCGGCGGTGTGCTTCTCGCTGTACTCGTCGTGGATCATGCCTTCGCTTCTTGCGACGGCGATAGTGCTGACAACGTCACCGGTGCAGTTGATGGTGGTGTGCGCGATGTCGATGATTTTATAGATGCCAGCAATCATACCCATGATGTCGACGGGGAGACCCATGGTGGTGAGCAGCATGATGGTCATTACGATACCGCCGCCCGGGATGCCGGGAGAGCCGACGGAGATAAGCGTCGCGAGAATGACGATGGTGATCTCCTGCGTGAGCGTCAGGGGCACGCCGTAGATCTGAGCCGCGAAGACGACAGCCGCGGAGTAGTATGCGCCGCCGGCGTTCATGTTGATGGTCGCGCCAAGGGGAAGAGAGAAGCCGTAGAGCTCTTCTTCGACCTTGAAGTCATCGCGCGTGATGCGCATGGTGACGGGCAGAGAGCCGGAGGAGCTGGTGGTCGCCGCGGTCATGGCCCACAGAGGCAGGATCTTGCGCATAAAATACGGGAACTTGACCTTGCCCATGAACTTTAGTATCAGGAAGTACATGACAAAGACGATGACGGCGCAGTTGAGATAGTCGCAGAGGATGAACTTGCCAAGGGGCCCAAAGATCTTTGTGCCGTACTGGCCAATCGCACAGGCCATCAAGGCGCAGACGCCGAACGGGGAGGTCTCCATGATGATGGCGGTCATTTTGTACATGATATCCGTGGTCTGAACGATGAAATCCTTGACGACAGAGACTTTGGTGCCCAGCATGACCATAGCGCAGCCGAAGATCGCACAGAAGATGATGATGCCCATCATGTTGGTGTTGGCCATTGCATTGATGATGTTATCCGGAACCATGGCCAGCAGCGTGTCGGAAACGCTGTTCATTGCGGTGGCTTCATAGGAGCCGATCGCGGAAGAATCGATCTGGAAACCGATGCCGGGATTGATCAGGTGTGCAATGCCAAGGCCGATGAAACCAGCCAGCAGTGTGGTGACGACGTACATGCCAAGGATCTTCGCGCCCACGCGCTTGAGTTTATTGACGTCCGTGAGGTTGGTAATGCCGCTGATGATGGAGAAGAATACCAGGGGAACCGTCAGCATCTTGATGAGCTTGAGGAAGATATCGCCGATGATCTTAATGACAAGGACCTTTTCGCCGAAGATAACGCCGAGCAAAATACCTAAGCCGAAGCCGATAAACACTCGCGTGGATAAGCCTAGCTTTTTCACAATGTTTCCCTCCTGTTGTGAAGTCTGATTAGAATTCAAGATCGCGGTAAACGACCTGTCCGTCCTTGATCGTAGCGACTGGCTTGAGCAGCTGGTGACCGGTGTAAAATGCTCCGCCGCGGTCGCGGTAGATAAAGTCTTTATCTTTCAGGTCAAAAATTGCAACATCTGCAAAAGAACCGACGCTTAAGCATCCGATCTGATTTTCCATGCCGATCCATTTGGCGGGCTTCTCGGTCGTGGCCGAGATCGCATCCGTCAGGCTCAGACCCAGACTGAGCATCTTGGACAGGATAAACGGCATGGAGAACATCAGGTGCTCACGGAATGCGCCTTCTTCGCAGGCGTCGGTGCCGATCATATCGGGAAGGAATCCCTGCTCGATGGCCGCTTTAGCGACGGATACGTCACAGTGTCCCTGTGCGTGGCCTACATCGAACAGAACGCCGCGCTTTCTCGCCTCCCATGCCTCGGGACGGACCTTGCCGTCAGGACCGAGCAGGATCGAGTCGTTGCGCTTATTGTACATGTGCGTCAGGATGTCGTCCTTACGCAAAAGATCGCACAGTCGCCCGAACGGGATCGCCGTTTCTGAAGAGTGGATGACGAGGCGCGTGTGGCAGCGCTCTGCCAGCTCCAGCGCCCGCAGCAGCGGCTTTTCACCCATGCCCTTGATGACGCCGGTGTTGACGCGCAGCTTGATACCGATCAGCTCGCCGCGGTAGCGGTCAAACAGCTGCTCGATTTCTCGCTCGTATACGCCGCCGAGATAATCCGGGTCAACATTTTCAAGGTATCCGTTGCACGGCAGGCCCATAGGGCTGACGTTGACCAGCGTTTTTACACGTACCTTGCAGGTGTTGATGAAGCCGCGGCTCGTCTCGTAGGTCGCCCAGCCGGCGCTGCCAGCGTCGATCGCCGTTGTGACGGCACTGGGGATACAGGTGCATTCTGTGGAAATGCCCATTTTGGTCAGCGGCCACAGATGCGCGTGGGCGTCGATCAGGCCGGGGGTAACAATGTGCCCTGCGGCATCAAGAACGCGGTCGCTTTCTGCGTTCTGATAATCACCGACGCCGACGATTTTTCCGTTGTAGATGGCTACGTCCGCTTTGGCGTCGAATTTGTTCTGCGGGTCGATCACACGGCCATTGCGGATGATGATGTCATACATGATGGATCGTTTTCCTCCTTTTGCGCTTTTACACAGTACACGCGGTTTTTTCATGGGGTAAGTGAACCATACCACGCACAGCGCCCAATGAAAAGCGCCGATTTGTGGACGAAAATATTGCGCACGAGAATATTTTGACAAATCCATGAAAATAACGGAAGACGTTCTTGCGAAAAGTTGCACGATCTGTCATAATATCGCGTATAGGAATATTTAATGATAAGATTATTCTCTTTTGTTCCGCGCGTGCGGATGGTATACTCCAGACATAACGCAGCGCATGCTGCATGGGGTATCCTTCGTTATACCAATGTTTACCGGAGGAAATATGATCGACTATCGTTATATTGAAGCATTTTTGGCAGTGGTCAATACCAACAGCCTATCAAAGGCGGCGGAATCCTTGTATGTCTCGCAGTCGAGCATCAGCAAATGGATCTGCCAGCTGGAAGAGGAGATCGGTGTTGAGCTGATCGTGCGCCACAAAGGTCAGCGCTCGATAGAGCTGACTGCCAGCGGCAAGGAGCTTGTCCCACTGGCGGAGGAGTGGATGAATCTGCACGGTCAGATCATTGGAATGAAGGAGCACAACCGCACGAGCATCCGCATTGTCAGCGTGGATTCGCTGAACAATACGCTGATGCCGCCGATCTATCAGGAGCTTCTGCGTACGGATCCGGAGTTGGAGCTTTCGGTTCTCACCGGGCAGTCTCCCGATATCTATTCGATGGTGGAACGCAAGCAGTACGATGTAGGCATCGTGACCGTGGAACTTCATTCTCCCAGCCTGATCGTAACGCCGCTGCTGACGGAACCGTTCGAGCTGCTGCTCTACTCGGAAAAGGAGGTGGACACATCCGCGCCGGTCACTCCGGACTCGCTGGATGTGCGCAAGAATCTCTATATTCCGAGCGGATATTCTCTGCGGCAGTGGCATGAGTACTGGTTCCACACTGCCAAAAGCTATCTTTGGGTCGATCCGCAGACTCCGGCAAGAATGCTCTTCTGCGAGGAAGGACTTTGGACGGTCGTACCGCTGAGCGTAGCCGCGCAGCTTTCCAGACAGCCGCATGTGCATCGCCTGCAAATGACCTCGTCCCCATCCCCAAGAAGCACCTATTATATTACCCACAAATATCCGCGGGACAACTGTAAGGCGGTGCTGCCCATGGTCAAGGACCTTTTGCAGCGCTATGCTTCGGCCTATCCCCTGGATGTTTGAAACGGAAAGGACGATTTCTATGATTTCTCAGCGGGCACAAAATATTGTCGCATCTGTTACCGGTGAGCTGTCTGCAAAAGTTACGGAGCTGAAAGCACAGGGCAAGGACGTTATCAAGCTCAATATTGGTGAGCCGGATTTTCGCCCGCCCGAAAATATTGCAGAGGCGGCAGTCGCCGCCATTGAAGAAGGCTTTTCCAAGTATGTGGCGATCCCTGGCATCATTGAACTGCGCAAGGCAATCTGCACAAAACTGGAAAAGGACAACCATCTTGTTTACTCTCCCAATGAGATCTGCGTCAGCACAGGCGCAAAGCAGGCTGTGATGAACGCCCTGATGGCGCTGTGCGATCCGGGCGATGAGGTCATTATCCCCACGCCATGCTGGGTCAGCTACAGCGAGATGGTCAAGCTCACCGGTGCTGCGCCCGCGTTTGTTCCCTGCAAGGCGGAGACGGGCTTTGCCCTCAATGTTGATGACATTGCCGCGGCTGTTACGCCGCACACCAAGGCGATCATCATCTGCACGCCCAACAACCCCACCGGCGCGGTTTACAGCGAGCAGACGCTGCGCGCTCTCGCGGCGCTGGCCGTTGAAAAGGACTTTTACATCATTGCGGACGAAATATACGAAAAGCTGATCTTCGGAGATGCAAAGCACTTTTCCATTGCATCGATCTCCGAAGAGGTGCGCGAGCGCTGCGTGACCATCAACGGCTTTTCCAAGGCCTATGCCATCCCTGGCTGGCGTTTGGGTTATTCTGCCGCCGTCGGTGAAGTTGCCGCCAGCATCAAATCCATCCAGAGTCATGCGACTTCTGCGGCAAACTGCATTGCGCAGCGCGCGGGCGTTGCGGCACTGACCGGACCGCAGGATTCTGTGGAGGCCATGCGCCGCGAATATGAACGCCGCCGCGATTATGCTTTTGGTGCACTGAAAGCGATGCCGGGCGTGGAGCTGGAAATGCCGCACGGCGCGTTCTATCTGTTCCCCAAGGTTGATTCGTACTTTGGTACGCAGTATCAGAATTATCAAATCAACAGCTCAAAGGACCTTGCCAATTACCTGCTGGACGAGGCGGAGATCGCCGTTGTGTTCGGCGAAGCATTTTACATGAACGGCTATCTGCGCATTTCCTACGCAAACTCCATGGAGAATATCCAGGAAGCGCTGCGCAGAATGGCGGAAGCGCTGAAAAAGCTTGGAAGGGAGTGAAGAAAATGTCCTGCGGAAATAGAATCTATACCAAACGGACCTTGGCTGAACCGGAGCTGATCGAGAGCTTCCGTGAGCTGCCTGCCGCAAATGTGGCTGACTGCATGGGCCGCTCCTGCGCCATGAACCCGCGCATCCATCTCATCAGCTCGCCTAAGCGGCCGCTGGTCGGTTCTGCACTGACGGTCAAATGCCGGGCAGGCGATAACCTGATGATCCACGCCGCGATGGAAATGGCGGGGGAGGGCGACGTGCTTGTCGTTTCCAATGAAGGAGATGACAAACGCGCGTTGATCGGAGAAGTCATGATGACCTATCTGCGTTATGAGAAGAAGATCGCCGGCATCGTGCTTGACGGACCAATCCGCGATATAGAAGAGCTCTCACAGTGGGACTTTCCCATTTATGCGACGGGCAGCACGCCTGGCGGACCCTATAAAGAAGGCCCGGGCGAGATCAACGTTCCCATCGCCTGCGGAGAGATCAGCGTGTATCCCGGCGATATCATTCTTGCCGACCACGACGGTGTGATCGCCATTCCCATCAAGGATGCACCGACGGTGCTGGAGGCAGCTCGCGTCTATCACGAAAAGGATGAAGCTAAGGTAGCGGCGACCAAAGCCGGAAAGGCTGACCGCGGCTGGGTAAAGAAGTTGCTGGAGAAAAAAGAAGTCGAAGTGATCGACGACCTTTGCGTTTCCGGATGATCAGCGGCAAAGCAAAACGACCATATAAGGCGGTACCTTGATAGACATGCTGTTTGACACCAAAGATTCCCCCTCGAAGACTCTGTACAGCGGAGTTTTCGAGGGGGAATCTTTAGCTGATGGCAAAGACACCTCTGCCGTTGGAGCAGCTTGTTTTCCTTTGGGGCCGCGTGATGCCGTTTTTGGCTCTGAAAGAGAAGTATACTGGCGATGTGTAGAGAGCCATGTCTGGAAGGCGAGCGTTTATTCCCACACCAGCTCCCGTGAAAGCAGATGCCCTGACTGTTATGTCGAAACCAAGGACTGGCTGGCTGATTCTCCGCTTGTGCAGATTTGGCACCCAACTAAAAATCTTCCGCGCGTACCGGAGGACGTAACAGTTCGGTCCAACAAAATATTTTGGTGGCAGCACGGGGAGTTTGTATGGCAGGTAAGCGCGAAAGACCGCCAGAAAAAAGATGGGCCGGTATTGCAATTATCATAAACACCTGCGGCTATCTGTGACGCATCCAGAGCTGGTAGCGCTGTGAGAAGAAACAATGAATGGGAGGCATCTGTCAGCAACCGAAGCAGAAGAGGACATAATTGTCCGTACTGTGCAGATCGTTCTAAAAGACTGGGGAGCATCGCGGCGCAGCGCCCTGATCTGCTGAAGGAATGGAATTATGAGAAGAACGCGAAGCCGCCGCAAGAGGTTACTGCGCGCTCGAATAAAAAGTGTGGTGGAAGTGCAGTACATGCGGTCACGAGTGACAGATTTCTCCTGACGGCAGGTGCGGCGTAAGCGGTTGCCTCTCCTGCGCAAAAAAGCAACGCCGAATCGCACCCGATGACGCTCACAAGATGTAAATCATTTCGCCCGACCTGCGGGACTTTTGCCGCACGCAGTGTGTGCTGCCGCGCTTTTCTCATTGACAATTCGACGGGAAATGCTATAATCTGCTATGTCTGAAAAAATGTAAAATTGTATCGCAGAGGTGCCGCCGCGAGGCGGAGAATAGAGAATCCGGTGCGAATCCGGAACGATGCAGTCACTGTGTACGGGAACGGCCTGCGGAGCCACTGGGAAACCGGGAAGGGCAGCGCCGCGATGAACGAAGTCAGGAGACCTGCCTCTGTGAGGAATCTCAAGCCCGCTGCACACAGGCTGATATTTCTGCGAGTTTACCCGCGGCGCGATTTTTTCGCGGCGCGGTGTTGCTGGTTGGAATCGTGAGAGCGGCTGTGGGTCACCATGGCCGCTTTTATATTTCTTTCAGAACGATTTTTGAAGAAGAAGGTAAAGAGAAACATGAAAAAAGCACTTGCAATCCTGCTTACAGCCGTGATGCTGCTGGGCGTGCTGACCGCCTGCGGCAGCAAGAAGGACGATGCAGCCGACGACACGCAGAACACGGAGGACACCGACAAGGCCGCGGCCGACAATGTCGCCGCGCTCATTGACGCGATCTACGTTCAGGAGCGCACCGATGAGACCGACGCGCAGTGCGAGGCCGCCAAGGCTGCCTGGGACGCGCTGACCGACGAGCAGAAGGCCATGGTCGAGGGTGAGGAGGCGAGCCCTGAGTACTTCGGCCTTGACACGGGCGATGCGTCCAAGGACGATCCCCGCAACCAGGATGACATCGGCGAGAACGAGCTTCTGGTCGTTTCCTTCGGCACGTCCTACAACGACAGCCGCGTCAACGATATCAAGAGCATCGAGGACGCCCTGCAGGAGGCCTATCCCGACTGGTCCGTCCGCCGCGCCTTCACGGCTCAGATCATCATCAACCACATTCAGGCCCGCGACGGCGAGAAGATCGACAACATGACCCAGGCGCTCGACCGCGCCGTGGCCAACGGCGTCAAGAACCTCGTCGTGCAGCCGACGCACCTGATGCACGGCGCGGAGTATGACGAAATGTGTGCTACCATCGACGAGTATCGCGATCAGTTCGAGTCCGTCTCCATCGCGGAGCCCCTGCTCGGCGAGGTCGGCAGCGACGCGACCGTCATCAACGCCGACAAGGAAGTTGTCGCCAAGGCCATCACCGCCGCCGCGGTCGAGGCAAGCGGCTTTGACTCTCTCGAGGCTGCCAAGGAAGCTGGCGCCGCATTCGTCTTCATGGGCCACGGCACCGCACACGTCGCCAAGGTCAGCTACAGCCAGATGAGCGCCCAGACGCAGAACCTTGGCTATGAGAATGTCTTCATCGGCACGGTCGAGGGCGAGCCGGAGGAGACCTCCTGCGAGTCCGTCATCGAGGCCGTCAAGTCTGCGGGCTACACCAACGTCATCCTGCGCCCGCTGATGGTCGTTGCGGGTGATCACGCCAACAACGACATGGCCGGCAGCGACGACGATTCCTGGAAGACTATGTTCGAGGCTGCCGACTTCACCGTCGACTGCCAGATCGCGGGCCTCGGCGAGATTGCCGATGTGCAGGCGCTCTACATCGCCCACACCCAGGCCGCCATTGACGCCCTGAACGCGTAAATAGACCCAAAGGGCTCCGAAGCGATTGTGCACCGCTTCGGGGCCTTTTCCGGATGGAGGTATTTCCCAATGAAAAGAACACTGACACTGATGCTGACCGCCCTGGTGCTCTGCACGCTGCTTTTCGGCTGCGGGCAGAAGAATGAGGACGGCAATCCGCAGGACAACAACACTGAGTCCGCGCTCGCCGACGGCGTTTACACCGCAGACTTCAACACCGACAGCAGTATGTTCCACGTGAACGAGGCCTGCGAGGGCAAGGGTACGCTGACGGTCGAAAACGGCCAGATGACGATCCACATCAGCCTGCCGTCCAAGAGCATTCTGAACCTCTTCTGCGGCACGGCGGAGGACGCGCAGAAAGATGGCGCGGCGCTCTTGCAGCCCACGGCCGACACCGTCACCTATTCCGACGGCCTGAGCGAGGAGGTCAATGGCTTTGATATCCCCGTGCCCGCGCTGGACGAGGAGTTCGACGTCGCCATCATCGGCACGAAGGGCAAGTGGTACGACCACAAGGTCTCCGTGACGAACCCCGTTTTGAAAGAAGACGACGCCGCCGCGCCCGCCGAGACGCTGGCCGACGGCACCTACACGATCGCCGTGACGCTCGAGGGCGGCAGCGGCAAGGCGAGCATCCAGTCGCCCTGTACGCTGACGGTCGCGGACGGCAAAATGACCGCCACCATCGTCTGGAGCAGCAGCCACTATGACTATATGCTCGTGGACGGCGAGCGCTGCGACGTGCTCTCGACCGAAAACGGCTCGACGTTTGAGATCCCCGTCGCCGCGCTGGATACGCCGCTTGCCGTGGTCGGCGATACCACCGCCATGAGCACGCCGCACGAGATCGACTACACGCTGACGTTCGACGCCTCGAGTGCCGAGGTGAACAGATGAGACGCCTGCCGCGCGCGCTTCTCACGCTGTTGGCCGTGCTGACGCTCTGCGCCTGCGGGGACAAAGCGCAGGACGGTTCGAACGGCGAAAATGCGGCGGTCGCGTGGGATACTCTGTCGTTTGATAAGACCATGCCGCTTGACTATGCCACGCAGTTTTCGGTTTCCTACGCGGACGACAACTACAAGCGCATCACCATCGGGCAGGATCAGGAATTCCTGCTCGTGGCGGAGGGCGCGGCCGTGCCCGGCGGCGTGCCGGAGGGCGTGACGATCTTGCAGCAGCCGCTTGATGAAATTTATCTGGTCGCCAGCGCGGCGATGGACAGCTTTGCCCAGCTGGACGCGGTCGACAGCATCCGCTTCAGCGGACGCAAGGAGTCGGACTGGTATATCGAGCAGGCGAAGGAGGCCATGAGCGCGGGTGACATGCTTTACGCGGGCAAATACTCCGAGCCAGATTACGAGCTTATCTTGTCGCAGGGCTGCGATCTGGTGCTTGAAAACACGATGATCTACCACTCGCCCGAGGTCATCGAGCAGTTTGAAACGCTGGGCATCCCCGTGCTCGTGGAAATGTCCAGCTACGAGAGCGAGCCGTTTGGCCGCATGGAGTGGGTCAAGCTCTACGGTGCGCTCATCGGCAAGGAGAACGAGGCCGCGGCGCTGTTTGAGGAGAAAATGGACAGCGTTTCAGGCATTCTGGGCGCTGCGCCCACGGGAAAGACCGTCACATTCTTCTATGTGACGAGCAACGGCGCGGTCAATGTGAGAAAGTCGACGGACTATGTCGCTAAATCCATCGCCATGGCGGGCGGGGAGTACGTCTCCTTTGACAACACGGAAGAGGAGAACGCCCAGTCCACCGTCACCATCCAGATGGAGGCATTTTACAGCGGCGCACACGACGCGGATGTGCTCATCTACAACAGCATCATCGACGGCGGGCTTACGACGATTGACGAGCTTTTAGCGCTCGAACCGCTGCTTGGCGACTTTAAGGCCGTGCAGAACGGGAACGTCTGGTGCCTGACGAAGGACTTTTATCAGGAATCGCTCGAATTGAGCGACCTCGTCGTGGATCTCCACACCGTTTTGAGCGGGGCGGATACGCCGCTCCGGTTTTTGACAAAGCTGCAATAATTTTTGACTGGAAAGTTGAAACAGACAGGAGGGACGAGCATGGAGCAGAAGCGGAGAACACGGACGTGGTGCGGCTTTTTGCTGCTGCTCGTCCTTTTGGCTGTTTTTTTGATCTGGAATTTATTCGCGGGCAGCGTGCAGCTCTCCGCGTCTCAGATAGGACAAATTCTGCTCGGCGGCGGGGATGACCTGACGCAAAAGCAGATCATTATGCAAATTAGATTGCCGCGCATGGCGTCGGCGCTCATTTTAGGCGGTGCGCTGTCGGTGTCGGGGTATCTGCTGCAAACCTTTTTCCACAATCCCATCGCGGGGCCGTTCGTGCTGGGCATTTCGTCGGGCGCGAAGCTCGCGGTGTCGATCGCGATGATCGTTTTCCTCAGCCGCGGCGTCAGATCATCGTCAGCGCTGCTGATCAGCGCGGCGTTCATCGGCGCGATGCTCTCGATGGGCCTCATCCTGCTCATTTCGCAGCGGGTCAATCAGATGAGCCTTCTCGTCGTCTGCGGCGTGATGATCGGCTACATCTGCTCGGCGCTGACGGATTTTCTCGTCACGTTCGCGGACGATTCAAACATCGTGAACCTGCACAACTGGTCGAACGGCTCGTTTTCCGGCATGAAGTGGGAAAACGTGACGACGATGGCCTGGGTGTGCGGGATCGCGCTGATTTTGACATTTTTTCTCTCCAAGCCCATCCGCGCCTATCAGCTCGGCGAGGTCTACGCGCGCAACATGGGCGTGCCGATCAAGGCGTTCCGCGCGGCGCTCATCCTGCTCTCCAGCGTGTTATCTGCCTGCGTGACAGCCTTCGCGGGCCCCATTTCGTTTGTCGGCATCGCGCTGCCGCACCTGATGAAGGCACTCTTCAAAACGGCGGAGCCGCTTTTGCTGATTCCGGCGAGCTTCCTCGGCGGGGGCATCTTCTGCCTTGCGTGTGATCTCATCGCGCGCACGGCCTTTGCGCCCACGGAAGTCAGCATCAGCTCGGTCACGGCGGTGTTCGGCGCGCCGGTCGTCATCTACATGATGGTGCGCAGAAAGGCGGGACGGGAATGAGCGGCTATTTGGAGACAAAGAATTTATCCGTCGGCTACCACGGCAAGCCCCTCATCGAGGATGTGTCCCTCTGCGTGCAGAGGGGAAAGATCGTTACGCTGATCGGGCCGAACGGCTCGGGCAAGTCGACGATCCTGAAAACCGTCATCGGTCAGCTGCCGGAGCTTTCCGGCACGGTGTATCTGGATGGCGAGACGATGCAATCGCACAGCCGAACTGATATCGCACGCCGCATGGCGATCTTGATGACCGCGCGCGTCGAGCCGGAGCTCATGACCTGCCGCGATGTGGTCAGCTCAGGCCGCTATCCCTACACGGGGAGGCTCGGCGTCCTGCGGGACGAAGATAAGAAGATCGTCGAGCAGTCGCTTTCTCAGGCGGACGCGCTCGCGTTCGCCGACGCGCCGTTTTCCGCCGTCAGCGACGGCCAGCGGCAGCGCATTCTGCTCGCAAGGGCCCTGTGCCAGCAGCCGCAGCTTATCGTGCTCGACGAGCCGACAAGCTTTTTGGACATCCGCTACAAACTGGAACTGCTCTCCGTCCTCAAGCGCATGGTGCGCGAAAACGACCTCGCCGTGCTGCTCTCGCTCCACGAGCTCGATCTGGCGCGGCGCATTTCGGACACAGTCATCTGCGTCGCGGGCGACCACATCGACCGCATCGGCACGCCGGAGGAGATCTTCACGAGCGACTACATCGCGCAGCTCTATCACTTGGAGCGCGGGAAGTACGACGAGTGCTTCAGCACATTGGAATTTGTACCGTAAATCATACAAGGAAAACTGCTTTACAGATACGATAAAAGGAGGGCGGAACATGCAGAAGGCAGCGCCGAGATTGCTGATTGCCGGGACGAACAGCGGGTGCGGCAAGACGACGGTGACCTGCGCGATCTTGCAGGCGCTCGTCAATGCCGGTGTGCCCATCGCCGCGGCGAAGTGCGGTCCCGATTACATTGACCCCATGTTCCACCGCGAGATCATCGGCGCGAAGAGCAGCAATTTGGACCCCTTCTTTTTTGACGACGACACGCTGCGCTTCCTCCTTGCGCAAAACGGCGCAGGGAAGGACGTGACGGTCATCGAGGGCGTGATGGGCTATTACGACGGCATCGGCCTTGATTCCTCGCGCGCGAGCACCTTTGAGGTCGCGCAGCGGACGGAAAGTCCCGTCGTGCTCGTGCTGAACGCGAAGGGCGCGGGATTGTCAGTGCTGGCCGTGCTCGACGGTTTTCTGCACTTTGCGCCGGAAAACCGCATCCGCGGTGTCATCCTGAACGGCTGCACGGCGATGAGCTATCCGACGCTTGCGCGGGCGATCGAAGAACGCTTCGGCGTGCGCGCATGCGGCTTTCTGCCGCAAATGCCCGACTGCTCGCTCGAGAGTCGTCACCTCGGCCTCATCACCGCGGCAGAGGTGAATGATCTGAAAGAAAAGATGCAGCGTCTCGCCGCTAAGGCGCAGGAGACGATCGATTTGAACGCGCTGCTGCAAATCGCGAAGAGTGCGCCGCCGCTCGCATTCACGCCGCCGGACATTTCGGATGCGGGCAAGCATGTGCGCATCGGCGTCGCGCGCGACAGGGCATTTTGCTTTTACTATGAAGACAGTCTGGAACTCCTGCGCCGCTTAGGGGCGGAGCTTGTGCCGTTCAGCCCGCTGTCAGATGAACGCTTACCGGAAGACCTGCATGGGTTATATCTCGGCGGCGGCTATCCCGAGCTCTACGCGGAGCGGTTGGAGGCAAACGCCGCCATACGCGCTTCTATCCGCGCGGCGGTGGAAAGGGGACTGCCCTGCGTCGCCGAGTGCGGCGGCTTTATGTACCTGACGCAGTCCATCGCGGGACATGCGATGGCGGGCGTTTTATCGGGCAGCTGCTTCGACGCAGGGAAGCTGACGCGCTTTGGCTACGCGACATTGACGGCGCAGCGGGATTCGATGCTGTTTGCCGCGGGCGAGCAGATCCCCGCGCACGAGTTCCACCGCTGGGATGCGGAAAATCCGGGCGAGGACTTCCTCGCGGAAAAGCCGAGCGGAAGAAGCTGGCGCTGCGCGTATGCGGGCGAAACGCTCTACGCGGGCTATCCGCATTTCCACTTTTACGCAAACCTGAGCGCCGCGGTGCGCTTTGTTGAAGCCTGCCGAAAGGAGAAACACCGCTATGAGTGAGCCGATGAAGCCGATGGAAATTGAACAGCGCAGCTTCGAGATCATCACGGAGCTGCTGGGAAACCGCGTGCTCGACCCCGAAAACGAGCTTGTCATCAAGCGCGTCATCCACACGACGGCGGACTTTGACTATGCCGACAATCTGACGTTTTCCGACCACGCGGTGCAGAAGGGTATCGCCGCGCTGAAAAGCGGCTGCGACATCGTCACCGACACGCAGATGGCGAAAGCTGGCATCAACAAGACGATCCTCGCGAGCCTCGGCGGCGAGGTGCATTGCTTCATGTCCGACCCCGATGTCGCGCAGGAGGCGAGATCTCGCGGCGTGACGCGGGCGTTCGTCTCGATGGAGAAAGCGGCGGCGCTCGAAAAGCCATGCATTTTCGCTATCGGCAACGCACCGACGGCGCTGCTGTCGTTAGAGCAGCTGATGGAAGAGGGAAAAGCCGCCCCCGCGCTCATCATCGGCGTGCCGGTGGGCTTTGTGAATGTGGAGATGAGCAAGGAGCGCATCATCGCCGCGGCGCGCGCACCGTACATCATCGCGCGCGGGCGCAAGGGCGGCAGCAATGTGGCGGCCGCCATCTGCAACGCCCTGCTTTATCAAATCAGGCGGTAGCACCATGGAAGAATATCTCGTAAAGGACGGCAAGCGCCTGCGCCTTGGCTATACGACCGGATCGTGCGCGGCGGCCGCGGCCAAGGCTGCGGCGTGGATGCTGCTG
>OGRA01001772.1_pt1 | contig 19647 bp, 14 predicted proteins | sample 1553351 | NCBI WGS metagenome assembly OGRA01 (sample SAMEA2580056, study PRJEB22360) | human gut metagenome | biome: human gut; feature: human-associated habitat; material: faeces | place: Denmark | collected 2008/2010
AGCCATGGACAAGAGCATTGCGCTATATCTCTTCGTTTCTTTCGTTGCCTGCATCACGCCGGGATCTGGCGTGCTCTACACGATTGCAAGCGGATTCCGCGGCGGCATGAAGTGCGTTTTGGCGTCTCCGCTCGGCACGTGTTTGGGGTGTTCATTAATGTCAGCGCTTTCCGCTACGGGGCTTGGCGCCCTGATAGCCAATTCCCCTGCGGCATACAACGTGCTTCAGGTGGTCTCCGCACTGGTATTGGTGTGGTTCGGCCTTCAGAGCTGGCGCTCGGGCGCGCTTGATCTCTCTGCAGCCAGTGATTCGGCCGCGCGTGAGGGGCTGGGCTCCGGCCAGGAGCGCTTCACATTCCGGAAGATTTTTTGGGGCGCCGTGGTTCTGCAGGCCTCCAACATCATGCTGATTGTGTTCCTGCTCTCACTGATGCCGCCCTTCATCCGCACGGAGGAGCCCTACCTGCCCCAGGCGGTCATGCTTTCGGCGCTTTTTGTGCTCGTCTGCTTCGTCGTGCATTTGGGCTACAGCTGGATCGCCGCTGCCGGCGCCAAGCGGCTCGCCGGCCCAAGGTTCTCCTTTTGGCTCAACCGCATCAGCGCCGTTCTTTTCTGGCTCCTTGCGGTGAGCGTTATCTGGAACGCTTTTTTCAAGAGCTGAAAATTCGCGTTGGCATCGTGCGGTCTGCCGCAGATCCATGCCTTGGAGCATTACTGTCCTCCTCACTGACGGCGCGATTGGGCTGGTTATCTCCCGCATCCGTTTATGGTGTTCGCTCAATCAGAAAAGTACTGACTTCCTGAAACGCCGGCAGAGAGCGACATCGGAATACGAAAATTCCTGCGTTTTGATCACCAAAATAACTAGGCTGAAATATCTATTTTCTCCTTTTTTTGCATTTACATAAAAGAAACAAGATCTAATGTCATTGACTTTAAACGGCGGACTCTTTTAGGCTTTGTAAACCATCTGTTCGCCCCCCAAGCGGCAGCAGGCACATCGAAGTCCGATCTTTAAGAGGATCCTTTCCCATTGCTTTGATGTCTGCTCTGCCGTCCAAAAGACCCCATAAAAATGCTGCTTTCTTTGCGGCTCAGCCGGAGTATTTAATGAAGCGAAACCGAGTCGGCATTGCCCTTTCCGCTGTAGGCATTCATGCGTCCATCGGCAGCGTCTATGCCTGGAGCGTACTGACGAAGCCTGTGATGGCAGAGATGGGCATCTCGCTCTCGAGCACGACCTGGGCGTTTTCCATCGCCATTTTGTTTCTCGGGCTGTCTGCGGCGTTCCTCGGCAAGTTCGTTGAACGCATCGGCCCTCGTGCTTCGGGCCTCCTTTCCATGCTCTTTTTCTGTTCCGGTCTGATCGGCACTGCGCTGGCCGTTTCGATGAAGAGCGTCGCGCTCCTCTATTTCTTTTACGGTGCTGTCGGCGGCATTGGGCTCGGCATCGGCTATATCACGCCGGTTTCAACTTTAGTCAAATGGTTCCCCGCTCGCCGCGGATTTGCAACCGGCCTGGCCATTATGGGGTTCGGCTTTGCTTCGCTCATCGGCGGGCCGCTGATGCAAAAGCTCACAGCCCTCTATGGTCTATCAGCGAACTTTCTCATCATGGGAGGGGCTTACGCGGTAGTCATGACGCTCTCATCGCTTTATTTGATGCCTCCAAAAGCCGGTGAAACGGTAGATCTCACCAAGCTTTCCGACGATGCATCGGAAAAACTGAAGAAAGCCGCTGCCGCCCAAACCGGCAGACAGTACACGCGCCGCGAAGCCGTCCAGACCTGGGAATTTTGGTCGCTTTGGTGGCTTTTCTTCACCAACATCACCTGCGGCATCGGACTCCTCGCCGTAGCGTCTCCGATGGCTCAGGAAGCCGTCGGCATGAATGCTGCCGGTGCTGCCGCCCTCGTGGGCGCCATCGGCATCGTCAATGGTCTTGGCCGGCTCGCCTGGTCCACGCTTTCCGATTGGATGGGACGTGCCGCGACCTATGTGCTTTTCTTTGTGATTGAAACGGCAGCTTTCTTTGCGCTCGCCCAAACCCCGTCGGAAGCCTTTTTTTATATCCTCGTTCTCACAATCATCAGCTGCTACGGCGGCGGTTTTTCCTGCATGCCCGCCTTCCTTTCGGATTTGTTCGGTGTTCGCCAGCTCTCCTCCATTCACGGCATCATGCTGACAGCTTGGGCTCTGGCCGGCATTGCCGGGCCGATGCTCTTATCCGTCATTAAGGAAACGACCGGGAGCTACCACCAAACGATGCTGGTTTTTGCCGGTTTGATGTCGGCTGCCCTTCTTCTGTCCGTCATCTTGAAAGTGAAGAGCACCAAACACTGAGGAACGGGCTATTGGCCAAACGCGCTCTTTTTATTCGAATGGTCGTTTTAATTCAGAAATATTCTTGAGCAGAAATGCATTCTGCACTGAAAATGAAGTCGTCAATACCTGCTTGATTCGAATAGTGATGAGCTGAAAAGACGGCTTCAGCGGTACCGCAGATGTCTGCCTCGGCAGGAACGGGCGGGAATGATTTCAGCCACCGACAGACTAACTAAAAGTAGTCCAATATCGGCTCCGATCGGCAGCCCGCATGGGCCGTAAGAAGAGTGCTTCAGGGACTTGCGAAAGGTCGATAATGGCCGGCTCGTCGTCCTTGCGGCCGTCTTTGACCGCTTGATGCATCAATGCGCTTTTGGGGAGACCGTTCGGGCGCTTAAAAGCGACGGCATTCTTACGGCTGCCGCTCAACCGCAAATCGTTTTGTCCGCGCAATGGCCGCAACGCCTGGAGCTGCGGCTTACTGGTTAATGCCGCCCTCCTCCTGCGCTCTGGGACCAAACACCGATCCCTGCAGCCCTTTTTTGGCAACATAGGCTTCTACCCACCGCTTCACGCTTGTCTGTGATGCGCCTGTCATTTCAGACACTTCTTTGAGGGTATGGCCGGTCAGCCGCAAACGGACAGCCTTCTCTTTGATGTAGCGGTTATAGCGAAAGAGCGACGGCGAAATTTCCGTTTTGAAAGTGCCCTTCTTCCAAGCGTTTGACCAGTCCTTCACGGTATTGGCCGGAATATTGAGCATCCTCGCCGCGCGCACGTAGCCATACCCGGCTTCAAAGAGCTTAACGGCGCTTCCGCGAAGCTGGGCGGGGTTGCAGTACTTCGGACGCAGCCGGTTGCGTACGGACGGTTCGGGCGGAGATGAGGGAGCTGAGAACGGCATTTGAACCTCGCAATCCGAATTCAAGATAAAAAAAGCCCGTCCCCCGCACAGGCGGCAGACGGGCGCGAGATGAGAGGCGGGATCGAACTGCCGGGCAGTCCGTCTCACCTCAGTTCATTGGTTGTTCACCCGCCTCCGCCGACCCTTGGAGTACGGCCGGCGGAGGCTTGGAGCTCACGACTGAGGAATAATGTCCTCAATTCGATGCGCGTTTTAGAACGAGTAACGGAGGTTGGCGTTGAAGGCATTGTTCATGCGATCGTCGCCGCCGGCCGTCAGACCGTAGTTGAGACCAAACGTCCAGGCGCCGTTCTGAGCGGAGACGCCCAGCGTGGCCTGAATCGGGTTGGTATCCACAACGCGAGTGACGCTCTGGATGCCGCCCGTGTAGGTTGCAACCGCATCCTTGTCGCCGAAGGCGGGGACAACGGAGAGGTCAACCATCGGAGCGAGCTTCCAGCCGTTCACGTCGAAGTTGCCCGAGAAGGCAACACCCAACGGGAGCTGGTAGACCGTCATCGCGTCGTAGTCAGCACCGTACTTGGAGTCGTCCATGTCGATACGGCTCAGGCGGATGCCGGCATGCGGCGTCACGTTGAGCGCGCCGAACTTGGCGAGGTACTCGGTGCCGAGACCGAACGTGAAGACGTTGGCGTCAAGCGATTCCTTGTAGGAGCCGAGGACGTTGTTCGTCGACAGGTCGTTGGAAACCTGGGTGTAGCCCAAGTCAGCCTTGACGTTGAAGTCGCCGAAGGTCTGTGCACCGTAGAGGCTCACGCCATAGAAGTCGGCATCGTTGTCAACCTTGGCGCCCGAACCGACGGAGTTGCCGTCCGCCTGACCGACGTTGAAGGCAACGCCCAGCGTGCCTCCGCAGGCAGCGGTGTAGTCGAAGCCCAGAACAGCACCGTAGATGTCGGCTTCATAGCCGGCACCGTTGCCGTAGAGGCGCTTGGCTTCGTTGGTCGTGCCGAAGACGTCCACCCAGGGGGTGAAGCCTTCCACGCGCTGCGCGGAAGTGCGGCGGCTGACGGCAGCCGTGACCTGATCATTGATGTCGAGCGCCGTCGTGAACGCGCCGCCCAGAGCCGCCATGTTCGTGGCTGCGTGCTCAGCCTTCACGAGTTCCGCAACATAGGGAGCATAGAACTCTTGCTCGAGTTTGTACCGAGCAACTGCATCATCCTCCGAGGTCCCCGTCGGATACTTACCGGCTTTCTGAAGTTCCTCACGGTACTTGTCGTAAGCTTCATCAGCAGCAAGCAGATAAGCGTTCTTTCTCACACTGCCGTACAGATCAAAGATCACCGTATCCGCGATTTCGTTCTGACCGAACTCAAGGTTGCGAACAGCCGATTCGACAGCGCCGAAGCTGTTGAGGCCGAGTGCCTTCACTTCTTTAACGGTATCTTCGTCAACCACAAAGTAAGCGTTTCCGTTGATGACGTTTGCAGCGCTTTCCTGATAGAACTCGGTACCAAAATCAACTCGCGTACTGACGGCCGTACCAACATTCAGGAAATACTGCTCACGATAGTCGTTGTAGCCGAGCGTATCCTTGCTCACCTGCTGAAGGTTAGCGAGAACCAGCTTCTCGGGAGTAACGGTCAATCCCGTAATCACAGCTTTGTCAGAGTGCGTGTAGCCGCTCTGAGCCAAGGCAGCGAGATCGATGGCAACAGTCTTTTCGCCGGGCACACCGTCACGACCATTCCAAGTGCCAGAGGCATTCTGCTGAGCGAATGAAACGCTGCCATTGAACTTGACAGCCTGTCCCACCCAGAGAGTGTTGTCAAGGTGGTGCGCAGCCTGGTAAACCTGAGCAGCCTGTTCATCATCAGCCGTTCCGACTACAAAGAGTGCGCCGTTCTGAGCTGTAGAATTCCCTTCTTCAGCACCGCCAATCGTGACATTAGCGGCCACCTGCTGACCAAATTCACCCTTCTTCGGATCCGCAGCCGTGCCGGCCAGAACCAGCGTGCCGCTTTCCTGAACCGTGGTGACTTCATTAGCCTTAGACGTGATGTCCTTTGCTGCCATACGGCCGGCGACCGTGATAAAACCGCCATCGAGCTCAACGGCATCGAACGTGAAATCGTCGTAAACGGTAACGCCTGTCTTGGCGATAACCTTATTCGTCACAACACCGACGTTGTCGTAGTCACCTTCATCGCCGAATGCGAACGATCCCTTGCTGTCTGTAGATTCATTTTCCAGGGTGACGGCAACCGGCTTGCCGTCCTTATCAAGAGCGCCAATGAAGACCTGCTGGTCGGCGTCGCTGAGAAGCGAAACCGTCTTACCCGAACCAGCTTTGATCGAGACGCTGTCGAGATTGCCGGTGTAGCCGTCAGCCTTCGTAAATTCGATCGAACCAACCGTCAAATCTTTTCCACTGACCGTCGCTGCGGCTGCCGCCTGGCCGTACTTCCAAAGTACAGCACTCTTACCGGTATAGCCGACCGTTTGAGCTTCGTTGAACGAAGCCTTAGCGGTTACGCCGTCGTCACCGGTTGCACCCACCAGCGTGCCGTAAAGAAGGACGAGATCCGTGCTGGAACCCAATTCAGCTTTAACCGTCTGCCAATCGGAAAGCGTGTACTGAATCGCTTTGCCGTTGTAGGTTTCATCAACGAGAACGAGTTCGCCGCCAGTGAACGAATCCGTCGTAAGCCCGTCTTTGAGCGAGAGCTTCTCGGCGAGCGTCGTCTTCGTGTTATCCACCGTGAAGATCTGGTCACCGGTCGTTTCCAACGTGCCGCTCGTCAGAGTAAACGTTCCTGCAGCCTTGTTATTGGTCGTATCAGCCTTCGCCACAGAAAGCTTTTCAACCATCGCGTAGGAACCGTTCACCGTGAAAGAACCGCCGTTGCCGACCGTAAGATTGGTGATCGTCAAATCTTTGTCACGAGACGAAGCAGTGACTGTACCGTTTGCATTGACAACGAGGTTGGCAATGGCGGCGTTCTCACCAGCAAGCGTAACCGCGGCAGTCTTATTGGCCGCGCTGCCCGCAACGGTCAGGGTGTCGGTAACGTTAAGTTTGGCCGTGCTAGTAACTGAAAGAACACCAAAGTCGCCGATAGATGCGGTCTTCAGCGTCGTGACGCCGCCCGTCAGCGCGAGAGTAGCCGTTCCATCAGTGGAGGCCGATTCATTTTTAACGGCATTGCCCTTCACCGTCAGCGTATCGCTCACATCGAGCGTGCCGGCCGCAACTGTAATCTTGGCGGCAGTCGGAGTAGTCGCAGCAGCATCGCCGATCGTCAGTTTGCCGAAGGTTTCCGTACCGGAGAAGCTGTGTTGAGTGCCTGTCTTAACAATCGCTTCGGAGACATTCAAGGAGCCAGCGGCCTTTGCATTTTCACCCGTTACAGCTGCAGTGGTGCTAAGCGTGCTGTCCTTAGAAATCGTCAGCTTGTCAGCCGCAAAGGCAGCACCGGCACCCACAGTAACATCACCGGTGAAGACCTGCTTGGCATCTTTAGCAGCCGTAGCCGCGTCAGCCATTTCAACGACAGAACCCGTGAAGTTCTTGGAGAGCGTCGTTGCGCCGTCAAATACCGTCGTACCGGCATTCGTCGAGTCATCGAAGTCGGAGTCGAGAGCGATCTGAGAACCCTTAAGCGTCAGCTTGCCGGCGTTGGCAAACGCAGCGTTCGTGAGCTTGATGACATCAGTACTCTTAACCGTAGCCGTGACGTCCTTGGCAACATTGATGGCCACAGCCGTTGCGGCATTTTCCTTATCAGCCGCTTTGCCGAGCGTAATGGCTCCGCCCGAAATCAATGAGCCAGTACCCGTCTTCGCGTCTCCTGCGATCGTGAAGTTGAGAGAACCTTCTTCAATAGTGACGGTCGACTGAGCTTCCAAGGCTGCAGCAGCAGTGGTACCGGCAAGAGTGATATCCGCCTTCTTAAGAGTAAGCGCACCGCCAGTCCCGTCGCTATTCTTATTCAAGAAAAGCTTGGCAGCCTTGGTGCCGGCTGTAACAGCAATGGTACCGTTGCCCGTAACGGAGCCCTTACCCATCGTGAAATCTTGGCTGTCGGTATAACCCGTCGCATCAACAACGATCTTGCCGCCGTCAAGCGTCACCGTCGTAGTACCCGTATGGTTATATTTATCGGCATCCCACTTGTCCGTCTTGATATTGCTACCATCTTTATATGTAACGGTAGCCGTACCGGTCACTACCGCCGTCACATTGGTGCTGTCCTTAACGAGGGCACCGTCCGCACCAAGCTTGATGTCATCTACAGGTGTCTTCGCAGCGATCGCCGCGCCTGCCACGAGAGAAGCCACAGCAGCTGCGACTACGGTCTTGACGGCCTTGCCCTGATAGGAGGAGGCCTTTTCGCTTGTGACCACGACGCCGCGTGTGAGCGACTTAGCCACCTTAAATGTACGATTCATTGTTTTTACTCCAAGATTGATCTTGTATACCCATGCCAAGTGGAACTGCACTCGAGCCGGGCTGTGCGCAAACACAACGGACATCGTAAAAAATCAAGAATATTAGGGGGGGGGATACCCTTAGATGACCACAGTCGCTTTTGTTGGCCTGAAATCGCGTGTTTATCGATATGTGTGATGTAAACCCTATATCGACATCTTGTTGCTTACAGGGAACATTCCTCTTTTTTGGGTGTGGTAGTAACCCTTGCTTCATGTAGACGCCTCCGTCAGCGTCCAATCGCTTGATGGCCGGATGCAGCCGCAGTGAAGAAACTGTGAAGACGCTCACAACCAAGAAGTCTCCAAGACGATCACGCTGCCCCGCCCAAGCTCCCGAGCCTATGACGACTGCGGACGGAACCGTTCCGGCCAGAGCTTTCTCTCGTTCTGCAAACGAGTCTTCGAGCAGACCCATCCTCCGATCAGCAAAGCCAAAGTCATTGCCGGCTTCACGCTGCAATCAGCCCAAAACGCATTCGAAACCGGACCGGCACAGCAAGCAAATCTGGGAATCATCGGCAGCCCCGGATTCCAATGCCGTTCGAATCATCATGTTTGCCGAATATCCGGCGGAGGAGCCGCTGGCTGAAAATCCTCCCAAACGACTGTCCGCGCAAGCCCTTCTGCCTCTTCGCGTTAAGCCGCACCGTGCTCTTCAGAGCGCCTTGGATCTTCTTCGTTCTTTGGGAGAATCACGGCAGTCGATTTTCCGACAAACGGGTGACAATGGCGGTCTGTCCTGCTGACAAACGGTATGGCTTTTATGCGTTCTTTGAGGTCTTCAGCAAAAAGTTGCGCATTGACACTCATAATCAGGCGGCTATGTCGTCTTTCTTTCGTCTTTGTTTCCCGATCCCGCGGCATTTGCCGAATCATCGATACCGACCAATGCTCATCACCCGCAGGCTCCATAAAGACGATTCGAATGTCTGCGGATGAAAGCGCCATACCCGTCAGCCTGAAAAGGCCAGCCAATTTCATCGTCAAGACAACGATCGGCAGTAGGTCGTCACCGTGTCGATAGCGCCGAAGCGGCAAGACGTTTTAGAAGGCATTGCATGGTTCTTAACTCGCTCCGCTAGAGCCGCGGCACACTCGCCAGCAGCCGCTTTGTATAAGCCGCCTTGGGATGCGTCAGCACCGCTGCTGCAGCACCTTCTTCAACGATTCGTCCGCCCTGCATAACCGCCACGCGGTGGGCAGCGTGCTCCACCACGGCAAAGTTATGCGTGATGAGCAGATAAGCCAAACCGCGCTCGCGCTGCAGACTGCCGAGCAAATTGAGAATTTGCGCCTGTACGGAAACGTCCAAAGCGGAAGTTGGTTCATCGAGCACAATCACTTCAGGCTCAACCGAGAGTGCTCGGGCAATGGCAATGCGTTGACGCTGACCGCCCGAAAATTCATGCGGCAGACACTCCAGACTTTCGGGAGCGAGTCCAGTCTCCTTCAAAAGCGCCTGCATGCGGAGAAGTCGCTCTGCAGGCGTCAAGTCCGGTCTGAGCGAAACGAGCGCCTCTTCCAAAATCTGCCCCACTGTCATGCGCGGATCAAGCGAAGAAAAGGGATCCTGAAAAACAATCTGTACCTTTCTTCTGAAAACCGGGCTGCGAGGCCCTGCAACCGGCATTGAAATACCGCCGCAGCGCACAGTACCCTCAGCGAGCAGTCCGTTTCCTAAAAGCCCTAAAGCAGTCAAGGCGGCCGTCGTCTTGCCGCTTCCCGATTCACCGACGAGCGCAAGCGTCTCTGCGCGATGAAGCCTCAGCGTGCAGTCCGGCAAAATAGTGCGGCCGACCGCACGGCCGACAAAAGCCGCGAGCGACTGCGTAAAGCCTTTGGGTGCCGTACGTACTGCCGCATGTTGGAGTTCCAGCACGGGCTCTCCGTCTATGGCCGCCGCTTCGGGCGCAGCGAACGTCCTGCATTCGGCGGTCGTCTTGTCGCCCGCGAAGATGCACCGCACAGTGCCCAGCCCATCGCGCCGAGACTGAGGAGCAGGCGCATGTTCAAAGCACTTTGACTTGGCCCGTGCACAGCGCGGCGCAAAAGCGCAGCCCTTGAGCGGCCCCCAAAGATTCGGCACCGAGCCTTCCACCGGCTGGAGCGGAGCACCGTCCGGCCGCGGCAGCGCACCCAGGAGCGCCTGCGCATAAGGATGCTCCGGATGGGCAAGAAATGCTTCTGTCGGCGCCATTTCGACAATTTCACCCGCATACATCAGTGCAACGCGATCAGCGATCCCTGGCAGCAGCGCAAGGTCATGAGTGATGAAAATGAGCGTCAAACCGCGTTCGCGCTTTAAGTCATTGAGAAGCTCGAGAACCTGACGCGCTACAGTGACATCCAAAGCCGTGGTCGGCTCATCCGCCACCACCACTTTGGGATCTGCCGAGAGTGCCATGGCGATCATCGCACGCTGCTTCAGACCGCCCGACAACTCATGCGGATAAGCGTCATATGCTTCTTCTGGGCGAGGAATGCCGACTCGGCGCAGCCACTCGACGGCACGCGCTCTTGCCTCCGTGCGTCCGCACGTCAAATGCGTGCGGATCATTTCCGCCACCTGATCGCCCACCGTCATCACGGGGTTAAAGCTCGTTGCCGGTTCCTGAAAAATCACGGCAATGCCTGCCCCGCGAACGCGCTCCATTTCTTTCTCGGTGAGTGACAAGAGCTCTCGTCCCTCGAGCGTCACCGTCCCCGAAGGCACTTGAGCATCCTCGGGCAGCAGCCGCATCAGCGCCATCGCAGTAAGGCTTTTGCCGCAGCCCGATTCCCCCACAAGCGCCAGCGCTTCACCGCGGCGTACGGTGAAACTCACGCCGCGCACAGGGTGAAGCACGCCGCCCGAGAGCGGCAGATCTATCGTCAGGCGGTCGACCGATAACAGCGACGGTTCACTTTGGATATTCATCAGCACCCCTCCATCAAGCGTGGCCACGGCCCGCGGCACGAGGATCAAAGGCATCTCGAACGGCAGAAGCAAAAATATTGGCCGAGAGCACCAGCGTCACAAGGAAGAGAAAGCTGGCGAGAAGATTCCACCAAATCATGGGAGAGCGCGACAGTTCGCTGCGGGCTGAATTAATCATGGTGCCGAAGGAATGCATGGTGGGATCCACCCCGACGCCGACATAAGAAAGCACGGCCTCATAGAGCACAATGCCCGAAAAGTCGAGCACCGTAACGATCAGAACGATGTGCATCACATTGGGCAGAATATGGCGCCGCATCACCGCAAAAGGCTTCACGCCCAAGGCTTTAGCCGCTGACACGAAGTCGAGCGTGGAGAGTTTCATCGTTTCAGCCCGCAAAAGCCGCGCGAGCGTAGCCCAGCCAGTCATGCCGATGATGACCGCGAGCAGCATCAGCCGCAGATCCGCGCGTTCGAGACTGGTTTGATAGAGCTCTGGGTGCTTATCGAGGAACACCTGCACCATCAGTACGGATGCCGCGATGAGGAGCACGCTTGGAATAGAGGAGATCGTCGTATAAACATACTGAATGACATCGTCCACCCACCCGCGGAAATAGCCTGCGGCAATTCCGAGCGTCAGCGCAAACGGCAGCGTCGCGAGCGTTGCGAGCGAACCGATCACCACCGCCGTTCGAACACTTTTGACCGCTTCATAAAGCACGTCGTTGCCAACCGCATCCGTACCGAAAACGTGCCAGTTGGGCCAAATCAGGATAAGCCAGACCATCAGCAGCCAAGCGACTGTAAAAACAAGCATGGCCGGTCTCCATGGGAAACGCCCGTCTCGGTTCCGCATCACCATCAAGGTCTGCGTGAAGGTCGCGTTTCGCCGGCGGGCTATCGCCAAAGCCGTGAAAATCCACGCGAGAAAGGCTGTAACACCGCCCGCGATTGCGGCAATCAGCGTTCCCTTTACCAATTCAAATGTCCTTGTACGGTGCCCAAAGAGTTTCCCCGCATTTTTGAGCGGCTGGAAATCACGTACGGCATGTCCGTCTTTAAAAACCGTCGTCTTGTCGAATTCGCGAAGCGCAAAAGGCATGGAATAGCTGCGCTCATCCCCTGCCGCTTTAAGGCGCTCCAGTATCACAACATCCAAAAGGGACTTCACCTCCGGAGAGTACGCCTGCACGGCACTTGCGGCGTCTGAGGCATCCGCCGGCGGCAGTGCGTCGCGCCAATGAATGGAGTCCATGAGCGCCGTCAGCAGAAAAATCGCCAGTACGGCAGCCGAGGCTGCTGCAGAAGGCCTCGCAAAAACCATGCGCCAGCGGCGTGCCAATTCCGGCGATCGGCGAACATGACGGACGGCCAATATGAGGAGGACGAAAAGCCCCCACGCAACAAAGTCAGTCGGAAGGAAAACAGGAAGCATGACGAATTGAGCGGTGTTCTGACGAGTCCTGAGAGAGCCTTGAGCGCATCAAGCGAGTCGGATGCGCGGATCCACCCAGGCATAAACGATATCGGTAGCAATCAAGCCGATGATGTAGGCGAAGGTGCCGAGAAAAACCATCGTGCGTACGACGGAAAAGTCCTGTGCCCCCAAAGCGTCGATCGTATAGCTCCCCAGACCGGGAATGCCGAAGAAGCTTTCCATAATGAGGCTTCCCATAAAAAGCATTGGAATCACCGCTACCGACGAGGTGATGATGGGAAGCGCAGCATTTCGGAGCACATGACGCCGCAGTACTGCGCCTTCAGATAACCCCTTGGCGCGTGCCGTACGAACATAGTCGCGGCCGATTTCCTCGAGAAACATCGCTCGATAAAGGAGCGTATCGCTGCCCAAACGCGAAAAGAGCGCAATCAGCACCGGCAGCACCAAGAATGCCGTGCATCCCCAGCCGTCCGCCCATCCTGAAATGGGGAAAAGCCGCATCAGCTTTGAAAAGAGCCACTGGCCCACAATGATGTAAAAGAGCGAGGAAATGGACATCAGAAAGACAGAGAGCCCAATGGCTGCCGCCTCCACCCTCGTTCGGCGAAAAAGCACCACCAAAAGCGACCAGGCCACCATCACGATGAGGCCGAGCAGAAAAGTCGGTACGGCAAGCGCCAGAGAGGGCCACATGCGGGTTGAAATTTCGTAGCCGATATCGCGGCCCGAGTCGCTGCGGCCGAAATCAAAGAAAAGGAGCGGCACGCTTCGCTCAAAGAAAACCGAGTCCGTTATTTTTTGCACACCCTCGGCCGCTGTGTTGATGAAGAGCGGTTTGTCGAGACCGCGCGCCGCTTTCCAAGCCTCAATGGCATCAGCCGTCACGCGGCGGCCGCCCAAATTGAGCCGCGCCATGTCATCGGGCGTATTGACGGCAAAAAAGAGCACGAACGTGATGAGATTGACGCCAAGCAGAATCAAAATGCCGTAGACCACGCGGCGAAGCAAATAGTTGATCATCAGCGGCTCCTTCCATTCGACTTCAGCGGCCGCAGGCGCCTGGCCTGTCGGCGAGCGAGCACTGCAAGAGCTCCCCAAACGAGGAGTCCGATCCCAAGCGCAAGAACGGCAAGCGGCCAAAGCACAGGACGATTCCATTCCCGAATTTTCGCCAGCCGAAGATCTGCATCAACGTCGTAGTACTGCAGCGCGTTCTGTACCAATCCGGAAGGCTTGGCATTTTCAACCCAGGACTGATAAGCCGCTGCGGCCGGCGGGAAATAGCCAAAGAGAATGGGGGCATCCTGCTGCAGAATCTCAACCATTCGGTCGATGAGCGCAGCCTTCTGCGGCCCGTCTTCTAAGAGCCGCATTTCACGGAAAGCCTGGTCAAATGCCGGATTCTCATAGTTGGCCGCATTCTCTCCCTCATGCGCCACCTTGCCATTGGGACCGTAAAAGAGAAAAAGGAAATTTTCCGCATCCGGATAATCGGCGTTCCATCCCCAGAAGAAGATTTGCGCGGCCCCCTTGCTCATTTTTTCTTGGAAGCGGTTGTAATCGGTGGCACGGATCTCAAGCTGAATACCGAGTTTTTTAAACTGCCGCTGGTACCACTCCAGATAGGCGCTCGACCCCTGCGCGGCATTCTGATAGTCAAAAAAGAGCACTAAAGGCTCACCCGTCTGAGCATTGCGCCCGTCAGGCCACCCGGCTTTGGCAAGCAGCTCTTTGGCCCGTTCAATCGGCTTTCTGATCACCTGCTGATTGTGCTTTTCATACACCACAGGATTAAAAGCTTCCGGACCGTCAGCCCGCCAGCCAAAGAGACCGGGCGGAATCGGTCCATGTGCCGGCATGCCTTGGTTTTTCTGGAAGATGGCAATATTTTCCTCCCAATCGACCGCGATAGAAATCGCCTGGCGCAGCGCGCGATGCCGCTCAGCTTCTTCCGGGGTTGATCCGCCGCCCACAACGGGATCGAGCCAATTAAATCCTAGATACCAAAGTCCTGCCATCACGGTTTTAGGAAACTTCAGTCCGCGGCCGCCGTAAAGCGCCGCCTTGTCCGGATCGTCATCCATTGCGACCAAATAGCCGAGCCCCGTATCGACACGATCGATAAACGGACTGTCGTAATACCCCGCCAAAAATTTCGACTGCAGCGGCATGGCTTCTTTTTCCACTTCAAAAACCACGCGGTCAACGAGCGGCAGAGGTTTGCCGCAGTCCTTTAGGAGGCCTTTTTTCTCATCGTCGGGCTCACCCGTGCAGGGATAAAAACCGTGCTTATAAAGCGGATTCCGTTCGAGCACATGCAGGCGATTTTCGCGGAAGGTCTGCATACGAAAGGCTCCGGTGCCGACAGGCCAGGTATCGAGCGATACGTTGTTGGCTCGCAATCCCGCCTGTGCATAAAAGCGCTCTGCTTCCTGCGGCATCGGCGCGAAAAAGGTCATTGCGAGCCAATAGGCAAATTGGGGGTCTTTGCCGTGAATGCGGATTTCCAATGTATGGTCGTCAATGACCTGTACCCCCTCAAGGGGTTCTGCCATCAGATCAAAAAATGTCTCTTCAGAGGCGCCGGCCTCACGCATGGCCCGCCACTTGGCGTCAAGCCGCTTTTTAAAATCGGGAAAACCCACAATGCGTGAACTCATCGTGCCGTAAATCGGGCTCACCACCTGAGGACTTGCAATACGGCGAATGCCGTTGGCGTAGTCTGCAGCCGTGAGCTCTCGTGTGCCCGCTTCAGGCAGATCAAAAGGACTGCGCACGCGGGCTGCCAAGTCCGCATCCAGATGGTGGTAGCGAAAAGCGCCCTTTTCATCTTTGGCAAAGGCCGGATGCGGCGCATAAAAAATGCCTCGGCGGATCTTAAGCACATAGCGGGACTCCGCCACCGCTTCCGGATCGGCATCCGCCGGCAGCTCCTTTCCGCTTTTGTCGAAGTACTTTGGCTCGGCTACCTTTTCAACCGTGCGGGGCTCGAGCTCATAGGGCCGCTTCAGATAGGCGTACTGGTAAGGCGGCTCATAGATGGAATAGGTATAGGCCGTTCATCACTCGAATATGACCGCTGTGGATCAAGCGTCCGCGGACTTCTGCCGCCAAAAGCTGTAAAAAGCGTCTTTTCGCCGTACTCAGCAAGCGGCCGCGGATTGTTGGTAACATCCGGAAGCGTAAAAAGCAACGCCGCAAACACGAGCACTGCGGCAGCAGCCGCCCAAACGGCACGTCGACTGAAAAGACTGTGCGCAGGATCGGTCTTAGCCGTCAACGCGGACGCATAATCGCTTATCGATCTCCGGCCTTGGGTCAATTTGTGTTCTCCTATCCATCTGAAACAGACTTTCGCAGACCTGCTTCAGTACAGCAATCTTTTGCGATTTTTTGCCGTCGACGCTCCTACAGGTCAACAGCTGCTGAAGAGCACCTATACTACGGGATCACTCGAACGACGGCGGGATAAATGCACTGTGGAACACGATTTGAAGCGCTTCCGCTGATGCTGCTCGTATGGTCTTCGAATCCAAATTTTCCGCTCCAGCAGTCCGAATGCCCGCAAATGCCTTCTGCCAGACTGGAGCCTTCGAAACGCATTTCTCCTCATGCCAGAATTCACAGCCGAATTCCCTGTTGAGGTTTACTGGGAAGACACCGATGCCGGCGGCATCGTCTATCACAGCAACTACCTCAAATTCATGGAGCGCGCCCGCTCGAACCTCCTCAAGGAGCTCAAAGTCGCGCAGGCGAATTCGCTCACCGATCCCGACGGCGTCCTTTTTGTTGCCGTAAGTGTGGCCATCCGCTACCGTCGAGCCGCCAAGCTCGAAGACCACCTGACCGTGCGCACGCGCATCAAGACACTGCGGCGCGCCTCGATCGTCTTTGAGCAAAATGTTTATCGAGGCAGCGAACTCATTACTGAAGGCGAAGTGCGCGTCGGCGCTGTGAGCCGCCGCACGATGGCGCCGGCTGCAATGCCGGAGTCGCTCTACGAAAAAATCCGCGCGCTGCTCGACCTTGCCGACTAAATTCCAGTTCATTCATTCCGACAAAGCTTTCCATTATGAACACCACTGCCGATCTTTCGATCCTCACGCTCATCGCCAACGCGAGTCTGGTCGTGAAGGCCGTTCTCGCTATTCTGATCGTGCTTTCGCTTGCCAGCTGGACGGTCATCTTCCAGAAATTCTTCGTCGTGCGCCGCGCCATGCGTCAAACCGACGATTTCGAGTCGCGTTTTTGGAGCGGCACGGAACTCACGAAACTGCTCGACACGGCCAACCGCTCCCGCGACACTTCCGGCATGGAAGAGCGCATCTTTGCCGCCGGCATGAACGAATTCATGAAACAGCGTCAAACGAAAGATCGTACAGAAACCACGCACAACGGGCCGGGCCTGCCGATACGGTCAACAGCGTCTCCCGCGCTATGCGGGCAGTCTTTACCCGTGAGATGGACCGGCTTGAAAACGGTCTGCCGATGCTTGCCTCCATCGGTTCCACTTCACCCTACATCGGTCTTTTCGGCACGGTTTGGGGCATCATGAACGCTTTCACGGGGCTCTCGAGCCTTGAAAACGCAAGTCTCGCCGTTGTTGCGCCGGGCATTGCCGAGGCGCTGGTAGCCACTGCCATCGGCCTCTTTGCCGCCATTCCTGCAGTCGCCGCCTACAACTACTACAACAACCGCGTTGGCCGTCTCTCCAACCGCGTTGACGGCTTCAGCGAAGAATTCCTCAACATTCTCGAGCGCCAATCGCGCTGATTCCGGAGGAACTCTCAATGGCTCTCAGCAGCAAAAGCCGCCGCCGCGGCCTGATGGCCGAGATCAACGTCGTTCCCTACATCGACGTGATGCTCGTGCTCGTCGTCATCCTGATGGTTGCCGCCCCCTTTGTGAATCCGAGCGTCGTCAACCTGCCATCCGTCAACAAAGCGTCGAAAGCACCTGAAAAAGTGGTCGAAGTCGTCGTTTATCCCGACGGCCGTCTGTCGCTTCGCGCAGGCAAGGAAATGCAGCCGACTGACATGCCTGGACTGGTTGCCGCCGTTCGTTCTGCGCAGGCCGGGGATGCAAAAGTTCCAGTGGTGATTGCCGCCGATAAAGATGTGCGGTACGAAGATGTCGTGAACGTCATGAAACTTTTGCAGAGCGCAGAAGTTGAGCGCGTCGGACTTTCGCTCAAGGTTGAGCGGCCTACGGCCGCCCGCTGATGCCCATTGAAGGATCTTTTCTATGAGCATCAAGCCACCCATCAGCGGTTTTAATCGAGAGCATCAGGCGGATCGCCGGGACATGTTTCCCGCCGCACTCCTTTCGGTTGCCGTGCACGGCGCGCTCTTTGTGGGTCTCTTTACTGCGTTCCAATGGAATACGTCCGAGGAGGCCGTTTATGCGGAACTTTGGGCGCCGGAAGAAATTTCCGGCGGCAACGATCCGTCCGGCGTTGCTGAAAAGCTTCCGGAAGTTAAGAGCAAAGACACCGAAGAGCAGCAGGAGCAGAAAGCTGCGGCTCCAGAACCCAACCCGCCCGCAGAGCCTCCGCCCACTGCCCAGCCTGAACCCGCCCAGCCCACTCCTGAAGACATCGCTCGCGAGAAAGCCCAAGAAGCTCAGCGCATTGAAGAGGAGCAGATCGCCCGCGCAGCTCAGGAGGAACTTGAAGCCCGCCGCCAAGAAGCCGAACGTATTGCGCAGGAGCGCGCCCGCGCCGAAGAGATTGAGCGCATGCGTCAGGAAGCTATCGAGGCCGAGCAGCGTCGTCTAGCCGAAGAGGCTCGCCGCGAAGAAGAAGAGCGCATCGCTCAGGAACGTCTTGCCGAGCAGGCAAAACGAGCGGAAGAGGAACGTCAGGCCGAAGAAGCCCGTCGTCAGGAAGCCGCGCGTCTGGCCGAAGAAGCACGTAAAGCTGAGGAAGCCAAAAAGGCCGAAGAAGAGCGCCGTGCCGCTGAAGCCGAAGCAAAGCGAATCGCTGAAGAGTTAAAGCGCGAAGAAGCCGAACGCCAAGCACAGGAAGCCGCTCAAAAGGCTGCGGCGGAACGGCAGGCTCGAGAAGCCGAACAAGCCAAACGCCGCATTGCTCAGCAAGCGCGTGAACGCGAACTCGCTCGTCTTGCAGCCAAGATTGACCCGAATGCGCAGCGCTCGGGCACCACTCGAGGTGATCAGCGCAACTTCCGCCGAAGCCTCACCGGCTCCGCACTGGCCACCTGGTCCAACAGAGTGCGTGCCTGCATCCGCCCGTACATCTTGTTCGACGTTCCGGTCAATACGCCTCGCGGACGTTATGTCGCGGAATATCAAGTGCGCCTGCAGTCCGACGGCAAACAAATCGGCTCGCCCGAACTCAAAAAGAGCTCTGGGCTCTCCGCTTACGATACCAATGTCCTGCGTGCCATTCGCTTGTGTAATCCGTTCCCGCAGCCCACTGGCGGCGAAGCTATTCCAAGCGTGCTGACCATTACGTTCGATCCGGTGGACGATACTGCCGGCAAGTGACGGCTGCCCGTTGGCTGCGCCAAAAATCAATCGGCCTGCAGAATCCAAATCTGCAGGCCGATTGATTGGCTGCTCGCTCAGTATGCGCCGATCACATCGGCGCATCATCCCTGCGTTTTAGTCGCGCTTGATACGGCCGACAATGAAGGCTGCCGCATCGGCAACCGGAACCATCGTCTTTTCGGCCAAATTCGTACGCTCAGCGTATTCGATTTCGCCGTTCTTCAGACCGCGGTCACCGATCACCACGCGGTGCGGCACGCCGATGAGCTCCCATTCCGCAAACATCACGCCCGGACGCATGTCACGGTCATCGAGAATCACGTCAACACCGCGCGCCTTCAGGTCTTCGTAAAGCGCATCAGCCGCCTTGCGAACATCTTCACTCTTGGCGTAGTTCATCGGACAGATGACCACTTCAAACGGCGCGATGGCGTCGGGCCACTGGATGCCTTTGTCGTCATGTCGCTGCTCGATCGCCGCCCCCGCCACGCGGGTAACGCCAATGCCGTAGCAACCCATCTGCATGGGCTTCGGCTGGCCGTTTTCATCGAGGAAAGTGGCGTGCATCGGTTCGCTGTAGCGCGTGCCGAGGAAGAACACATGACCGACTTCAATGCCGCGCTGCAGACGCAGAACGCCCTTGCCGTCGGGAGACTTGTCGCCTTCGACCACATTGCGCAGATCCATGACGACGGGCTCGGGCAGATCTCGCCCAAAGTTGACGCCCGAATAGTGGAAGCCTTCCTCGTTCGCACCGCAGCAGAAATCAGACATGTCGGCAGCCGTCTTATCAGCATACACAGCGATATCGCTCTTCACGCCGACCGGCCCAAGGTAGCCCGGCTTGGAACCAAATGCGGCAAGAATTTCCGCGTCAGTGGCAAACCGGAAGCCGTCCTTGAGTTCCGGAATATGGCCAGCCTTCACTTCGTTGAGTTCATGGTCAGCACGAAGCAGCACAAGCACAATCTTTGCCGGAAGCGGTTCGCCCTTTTCATTGGTACGGTCCGCAGCAAGCACGACGCTCTTGATGCAGCTCAGGAGCGGCAGGGCCAGATGTTTCGCCACGGGCCGCGCTTCTTACGACAA
>OGRA01001777.1_pt1 | contig 19619 bp, 17 predicted proteins | sample 1553351 | NCBI WGS metagenome assembly OGRA01 (sample SAMEA2580056, study PRJEB22360) | human gut metagenome | biome: human gut; feature: human-associated habitat; material: faeces | place: Denmark | collected 2008/2010
AATTCTGCGGCGTCCTGTCCGATTCGCGGATCAGCAGTCATCAAGGACAGATCGGTATTCATGGCAGCTGTCTTCTCGTTATAATTGCCGGTTCCGACCTGTGTGATATACTGGATGTCATTGCGGTTCCTGTATGTGATCAGACAAATCTTGGAATGCACTTTGTAACCGTCGAATCCGTAGATCACACGGCATCCTGCTTCTTCCAGACGTTCCGACCAGTCGATGTTGTTCTGCTCGTCAAATCTTGCACGCAGCTCGATCAGCACGGTGACTTCTTTTCCATTTTCCGCAGCTGCGCACAGGTATTCTACCAGTCTTGCCTTCTTCGCCAGGCGGTAGATAGTGATCTTGATCGTCATAACGTTCGGATCTGCCGCGGCATCTTTGATCAGCTTCAGGAACGGATCCATGCTTTCGTATGGGTAGAACAACAGGATATCATTATTTTTCACCTGTTTTAACATGTTTCCGTCCTGTACATGTGCTGATTTTTGCGGGGAGAATGGTTCGTAGACCAGTGCTTTCTTCATAGACTCCGGGAGATTTCCTGCGATGGAGAACATATAATCCAGTTTCATCGGCATCTTCGTGCGGAAGATCTGCTCCGGTGTGATCTTGAATTTCTTACAGAAGTATTCCTGCATTTCCGGTGTCAGTTTCTCCGCTGTTTCTAATCTTACTACCGCCATCCTGCGGCGTTTGTGCAGGGTACTCTGCATGAGTTTCCGGAAATCATCGGTAACCTCCAGTGCTTCATCGTCCGGAGATACGTCTGCATTTCTTGTCACGCAGATGTAGTTCGGGTCGGATACTTCGTACTGGTCAAATACCAGATCCAGGTATTCCATGATGACTTTCTCCATGCGGATATAACGGATGTCATGTCCCGGAAGCATCAGGATATCGGATACATAGGTCGGAACCGGTACAATTCCGAGGATCTGTTCTTTTTCTTTGTCGTCTTTATTCTTCCTGCTATTGATATTTTGGGCGGTAAGGCGGTCCGTCTGGCAAAGGGCGACTATAACGCAGTAACCGTATACAACGACGACCCTGCAGCTCAGGCTGCCCTCTTTAAGGAACAGGGCGCGCGTTGGATCCACGTCGTCGATCTCGATGGAGCCCGAAGCGGTGTGCCTGAAAACATCGACATCATCGAGCGCATTATCAAAGAAACTGGCTTGAAGATCGAAGTGGGCGGTGGCATACGTAGCTTGGAAACCATCGATCGTTTGGCCGAGGCTGGTGTTTCGCGCGTGGTGCTGGGCACCACGTTGGTAACCGACCCTGAATTTGCTAAAGCTGCTCTGGCCAAGTACCCCGATATGCTTACTGCGGGTATCGATGCGAAGAACGGCGAAGTTGCCGTGGCTGGTTGGCGCGAAGGCGCAGGCGTTCCCGCCGAAGAGCTTATTGCCGAAATGGGCAAGCTTGGTTTCAAACACCTGGTGTATACCGATATTTCCCGTGACGGTATGCAGACGGGCATTGATGCAGATCGCTATGTCGAAGTTGCGCGCGTGTTTGGCAATCCTGTTATTGCGTCGGGCGGTGTAGCAAGCATTGAAGACGTGAGGAATCTGGCTTCCGTTGCCGATTCTGTCGAAGGGGTAATCGCAGGTCGTGCGGTGTATGAAGGCTCGCTGAGCGTCGAAGAGGCCGCGAAGCTCTGCGGGTAAGGCCCATCCGTTCGCTGTTCGCGTTGCCCGATGGGTATTCGAGCCACCCACTCTGCTACCGCTCGCGTTGCTCGCTATGCGCTGCGTTCCGTCGTTCAATTTTCTTTAATTAATTAAATTTGAAACGCCGAGTGCTCTCGCCTACCCATCGGGCAATGCGAACACCTACGTTGACTCGTTTCGGTCTGTCACTTCAGAAAGGAAACCAATGCTTACGAAGCGCGTAATACCGTGTATGGATGTTAAAGACGGCCGTGTGGTTAAGGGCGTTAACTTCGTTAACCTGCGCGATGCGGGCGACCCTATCGAGCTGGCTCAGCGCTATGACGAGCAGCGTGCCGATGAGGTTATCTTCCTGGACATCACGGCAACGCACGAGGGTCGTGCAACCACGGTGGACATGGCAAGCCGCGCAAGCGAAGAACTGCATTTGCCTTACTGCGTGGGCGGCGGGTTCCGCAGCGTGGAAGACATTCGCACCATGATTGCCGCTGGCGCCGACAAGGTTTCCGTGAATTCCGCCGCCATCGCCGACCCCACACTAATTACTAAAGCGGCTGCGGCATTCGGCACGCAGGCTATTCTGTGCGCTATTGATGCCAAGCAGGTTCCCGGCAATCCCAACAAGTGGGAAGTGTATGTGCATGGCGGTCGCAAGAACACGGGCCTTGATGCTGTCGAGTGGGCTGCCGAGGCGGCACGTCGCGGCGCAGGCGAGATCCTCCTTACCAGCATGGATCGCGATGGTAGCAAGGACGGCTTTGACCTGGCGCTCACGCGAGCAGTTTCCCGTGCAGTGAACATCCCCGTCATTGCTTCCGGCGGCGTGGGCAAACTTGAGCACTTTGCTGAGGGCATCATCGAAGGCGAAGCCGATGCCGTGTTGGCGGCAAGCGTCTTCCATTTCGGTGAGCTCACTATCCGCGAGGTGAAGGAATATATGCGCTCCCAAGGGATTCCTGTAAGGCTCTAGCAATGCCTACGCGAAGGAAAAGCGCTGCCGCCATCCGTTCTCAGCAAACTCGTTTCCTGATTTTCTTCGGTGCTGTCGTGGCGTTGGTGGTGCTGACCGTTGTGACGATTCTGCCTGCCGTTGGGCCAGCTGAAGATCTTCCGCTTTGTGTGGAAGATCAAGATCCTGCACAGTTTCAGGAGCTGCAGCAATTGCGCCCCGAAGGCGATGGGTGGTCTGAGGGCTTGGCTTCCGCCTACAGTCTTGAAACCAACGACGGATGGGACGAAACCGCCTCCGGCATACCTTTGAACAACTATTCTCCAACCGTTGCAGTGCCGCAGGAAAACAAAGATCTTCTGGGGCGTAGCATTGAAATTTTCTATGCGGGCAAAACGGTGGAAGCGAAGGTTACCGATACGGGGGCTTTGGCGCCTTTGGGCCGTGCGCTTGACTTAAGCCCCGCAACATGGCGTGCATTTGGCGCTAGCAGCATTAGCGATTGGGGCGTGCGCGGAGTGTTCTACCGATTTGTCGCCGAATGATTGCGGCAAGGGGTTTTGCTGCTGGATTTCGAATTGGCGGGGATATCGGGTTTGCGTACTATGGAACTCGTTTGCACTTTTGCGCTTTGGTGGTGCGGTTGTGCCACTCTTGCAGGTGGTAAAAGCAAGCATGCGCAGAGCTGCGCACGATGAAAGGGCCACCATGAATGAACGTGAAACCGCCGCGCTGCAGGTCGAAGATCTTACCTATAACGCCGATGGGCTTATCCCGTGCATCGTCCAGGATGAGCAAACACGTGAAGTGCTGATGATGGCATGGATGAATGAAGAAGCGGTGCGTCGCACCATCAGCCAGGGTACAACCTGGTTCTGGTCGCGAAGCCGTCAGAAATTCTGGCATAAGGGCGAAGAATCGGGCAATACACAGAAGCTGGTTGAACTTCGTTACGATTGTGATGCCGACACCTTGCTTGCCGTAGTAAATCCTGCAGGCCCTGCCTGCCATACAGGGGAAACCACCTGTTTCTATCGGTCTTTCTAGCATGGCCAATACGCTGAAAGCAACAGGTACGGAGGCATCGCCCTTCTTGCTCGGTCTTGCCGCAGTGGCTCTGTTGGTTGCGACCTTGGTTAAAAACCCTAGAAAGGCCGAGTGATCTGGGTGTTTGGCTATATACTTCCCAACCTGGAAAGCTTAGGCGAAGAAGAGAAGCTTCGCTATCATGCGGTGTACTGCGGCGTATGTCGGTCTATCCGCGCTCGTTATGGGCAGCGGTGCCGCTTGACTGTTTCCTACGACATGACGTTTCTTGCCATGGTTTTGGGTTCGTTATACGAGCCGGAAGAGCATGCTTCACAAAAGCGTTGCCCCGTGCATCCGCTTCAGCCACGACAGGTAGCTCAGTCGGAATTTACTGATTATGCAGCGGATCTTAGCGTTGCTATGGCGTACCACAAATGTTTGGACGATTGGCGCGATGATCATTCAGCCAAGGCAAGGGCAGCTGCGGTGGCTCTAGAAATGCCGTACCGCAAGGCAAAGCGTCGCATACCCCAAGCATGCCAAGCTATAGAAGATGCCATGGCGGGCATCCACTCCATAGAAGAGGCAGCGCTGGGCGAAAGTGATGACTCCCGAGTTCCTGAAGGCTGCTTGGCGGGTGGGGTGGTGAACCTCGATGCGGCGGCGAATCGCTTCGGGGTCCTCCTGGGGAGCCTATTTGCCTACAAGGATGACTTTTGGGCAACGGATTTGCGGCGTTTTGGTGCGAGATTGGGAAAATTCGTCTATGTCATGGATGCCGTAATGGATCTGCGGCAAGATCAAGAGACGGGAAGCTACAATCCTTTTTCTTCTTCTGATCGTTCGATCGAAGACTTTCGTGAAGACTTGGAGCTTCTTGCTGCAGCTACAGCCGATGCGTTTGAGCGTTTGCCTCTGGAACGTGATGTGCATGTGCTGCGCAGCGTGCTGTATTCCGGAATATGGCAACGCTACAATGCAGAAGAGAGCAAGGTAGAACATGGTTAAGAACCCATACGAGGTTCTGGGCGTAAGTCCTAGTGCGTCGGCGGATGAAGTAAAGAAGGCCTACCGCAAGAAGGCGCGTGAGAATCATCCCGATTTGAACCCGAACGACCCCAAGGCCGCCGAGCGCATGAATGAGGTCAACGAGGCCTACGACCGCATAATCAATCCTGAAAAATACGCAGCCAGTGACGCACGCGCTGCGGCGAGCGGCACAAGTGCAGGCTATCAGGGCCAGGGAAATCCTTTTGCGGGTAACCCTTATACGCGTGGATCGTACACAGGGGCTGGCCAACAGGGTCAGGGTGGTTACCAGTCGCAAGGGCCCTATGGCTGGACCACGGTCGATTTCGATGATCTGTTCGGCTTTGGAGGCTTCGGCGCTTCTGCCCCTATTCACCCTGAGGCTTCGGCAACCGATAGCGCTACGGTGCGTAGTGCCGTTGAGGCAATGCCGGCCGATATGATCAGGCCCTTTCGTTGCTGAGCAGCGTCGTGAGCACCGAGCGCAATGCCCGCTGGTACTACCTAAGCGCGCTTGCGAACAAAGGCGCGGGCAATATGTTGGTTGCGCTTGAGCATATTCGCAAAGCGGTGAAACTCGATCCGAACAATGCTGACTATCGTCGCGCCTATCAGCAGTTCCAGATGGCTGGGCAGGCCTATCAGCAAGAAGGAACCAAGCGCGGATTTACCATAAGCGCTATGGATCCGGGCCTTATCTGCTGTGGGCTATGTCTGGCGCAGTATGCCTGTGCGGCAATGGGGCGTGGAGTGTACTTCTAGCAAGCAAGAAGCGAAGCCATGGGAGCTGATGCTCCTGAGGGGCTTCGCTTTTTTCGTTGTTGTGCAGATAGGGAATGAAGAAGGAATTGGTATGGCGCGCTTCGCGCTATAGGGCTTGGGCCGAGCATCCAGCACGGCTCGGAAAAGTTTAATCCGTTGGGCTGGCTGATGCATTTGTTCTCTCGGCGTTTTACGGAAGAGGTAAACAAATAAGGAGGACCCATATGGGTGCGACAATAGGAATCGATCTCGGTACCACCAATAGCTGCATGGCAACTATGGAGGGCGGCCGCGTAACCATTATCCCCAATGCGGAAGGGGAGCGAACCACGCCTAGCGTAGTGGCCTTTTCGAAAGAAGGCGAACGCCTGGTGGGTAGCATCGCTCAGCGGCAAGCAGCGGTAAATCCCGACAGAACAATTTCTTCGGTTAAGCGCCATATGGGTAGTAAGTGGAAAGCCCGCGTGGACGGGAAGTCGTTCACTCCCCAGGAAATCTCTGCCATGATCCTGCGTAAAATGCGCCGAGATGCCGAGCAGTATCTGGGTAGGGATGTTACCGATGCCGTTATCACGGTACCTGCTTATTTCGACGATTCGCAGCGTCAGGCAACCAAAGATGCAGGTCGTATTGCCGGCTTGAATGTACTGCGTATTATTAATGAACCCACGAGTGCTGCGTTGGCGTACGGTTTGGACAACGGCACGCCCCAGAAGGTTATGGTGTACGACCTGGGTGGCGGCACATTCGACGTTTCCATCATCGAGATTGGCGATGACGTCATTGAAGTTTTGGCAACATCGGGCGACAACCATTTGGGTGGCGACGATTTTGACGAGCGTTTGGTAGACCACATTGTTCAGGCGTTCAAGCGCGAACAGGGCGAAGACCTGCGCCGCAATGCTATGGCTATGCAGCGTGTGATGGAGGCAGCCGAGCAGGCTAAAAAGGAACTTTCTGCAGGGTTTTCCGCTCAGATTAACTTGCCGTTCATTTCCCAGAATTCACAGGGACCCGTTCATTTGGATATGACTGTCACCCGCGCCGAATTTGAGCAGATGACGCGCGATTTGGTGGAACGTACCACGGCTCCTGTTCGCATGGCCCTCGACGATGCGGGCATTGCCCCATCCGAGCTTGGGTGTGTTTTGCTGGTGGGCGGTTCGACGCGTATCCCTGCTGTTCAGGAACACGTACGCCGCATCACGGGCAAAGAGCCCTCTGCGTCGGTTAACCCCGATGAATGCGTGGCAACGGGAGCTGCCATTCAGGGTGATACGCTTTCTGGCGCTACTACGGGCATCGTTTGCTCAAACAGCTTGCTTCTGCTCGATGTAACGCCGCTTTCGCTCTCCATCGAAACGGTAGGCGGCGTGGCAACGCGCCTGGTAGAACGCAATTCCACGCTTCCTGTGCACTATTCCAAGACGTTTAGCACGGCGGCATCTTTCCAGACCAGCGTTGAGATCAAGGTTTTGCAGGGCGAACGCCCTATGGCCAAGGACAACAAGGCCATTGGCACCTTCCGTTTGAAGGGCATCAAGCGTGCGCCTGCGGGGGTTCCGCAAATTGAAGTGACCTTCGATATCGACGCAAACGGTATCCTCACTGTTTCCGCTAAGGACTTGGACACGGGAAAAGAGCAGTCGATCACCATCGACGACTCCGACCGCATGTCCGACGACGAGGTGCAGCAAGCTATTAACGACGCCGAGGAATATGCCGAGGAAGACGAGTTCCGTCGCGCCACCATGGAGGTGCGCCAACGTGCCGAAAAGCTCCTTTCCGAAGTGGACTCAGCGCTCTCCGCGGTGGGAAAGCAGCTCGAAAAGTCGGAGAAGAAGCAGGTGAAGGCCGATGCTGCCGAGCTGCGACGCGTTTTGATGCGGCGACCGAGTAAGAAGGAGCGCGCTGATCCGGAAGAAGAGGGAAGGCGCATTGTGGTGGCGGCCGAAAAACTGGATCGATCCAGCGCTCGTCTTCGCGAATTGGCCAGCCAGCAGCAAAGCTCGTAGCCTGCAGTGGCAAGCTTGTGAATTTCTGCGCAGCTGGCCGAGGGCATGGTTTCCCCGTCGCGTTCAAGCGCAAGTTTTATGGCTTTCGTGAGGGTGCGCGCTATGAAATGTTATACTTCCCAGCATATGCGATGACGAAGACAGCGCAGTGCTATACCGCAAGCTCACAGAGAGGGGCCCTAGGCTGAAAGGCTCCAGCAAGCGTGCAGTGCGATTCCCTTTATCAGCATCGGAGTAAAAGCAGGGTGGCTCTGCCATGGATGTTATTAGCCCCGACGGGAGCTCCCGTTACAGAGCGGCATAAGTGGGTGCTTGTGCGGGTTTGCCGGACAGCATCAACCAGGGTGGTACCGCGAGAGCCCTTCTCGTCCTTGGATTTACCAAGACGAGAAGGGCTCTTTTTTATGTGCTGGGAATGCTTTCCTTGGGCAGCGTTCCTGCGGAAGTTGAAGAAAGGTTGCAAGGAATGTCAGTTATCGACGATATCAAGTCCCTGCATGCCGATACGCTTTCTGCTATCGGCAAAGTGCCTAACACCGATGCGTTGGAGAAGATCCGCGTAGAGGTTGTGGGCAAATCCGGTACGCTTACCGGCTACCTGCGCGCTATGGGCCAGGTTGCCAAAGAGCATCGTGCCGAAGTGGGCAAGACAGTAAACGCTGCCCGCAATGAAATCGAGGCAGCACTGGAAGCCAAGAAGCGCGAACTTGCCCATGCAGAACTCGAGGCCCGCATGGAAGCCGATGCCATCGACATCACGTTGCCTGGCCGCTCCCAGCAGATGGGCACGCGTCACCTGATCAACGCCATTTCCGATGAAATCTCCGAGATCTTCCTGGGTCTTGGCTACACCGTCGCAACCGGCCCTGAAGTTGAAACCGACTGGTACAACTTCACGGCGCTGAATGCCCCAGCCGATCATCCCAGTCGCTCCATGCAGGATACGTTCTACGTGCGCGACCTTTCGGGCGAGCGGTCAAACGTTCGTGGCGAGTCCGATGTGCTGCTACGCACTCAAACTTCCGGCGTTCAGGTTCATGTTATGGAAGACCAGGATCTTCCTATTTACATCATTGCTCCTGGCAAGGTATACCGTCGCGACGTTGCTGATCCTTCGCACCTTCCCCAGTTCACGCAGTGCGAAGGTCTGGTGGTAGACAAGAACATCACGTTCGGCGACCTGAAAGGCACGCTCGAATACTTCTGCAAGCAGATGTTCGGCCCCGATCGCAAAACTCGCTTCCGCGCACATTTCTTCCCGTTCACCGAGCCTTCCGCTGAAGCCGACGTAAGCTGCGGCGTATGCGGCGGCACCGGCCACCTGCACGACGGCGAACGTTGCCGCATGTGCAAAGGCACTGGCTGGCTGGAGATTCTGGGCTGCGGCATGGTTGACCCGAACGTTCTGCGCATGTCCGGCATCGACCCTGAGGTGTATTCCGGCTTTGCCTTCGGCGTGGGCGTGGAACGTGTGGCTTGCCTGAAGTACAACGTACCCGACCTTCGAATGCTGTTGGAAGGCGACATGCGCTTCTTGCGTCAGTTCTAATGTCCTATTCACCCTTGTTGACTTTGGCGAAATCCGAACCTCTTCCACTGTGGAAGTGTCGGATTCTATTAATTTCCTTGCCGATTAAATTCGGCTCGTAGATAGAAAGAGATAAACATGAAAGTATCTTTGAAATGGCTTTCTGATTATGTTGAGGTCCCGCAGGACATCAAGGAATTCTGCGACCGTTTAGACCTTACCGGTACGGGCGTTGAAGGCGTGGAGCGCACGGGCGATGTGTTTGACGGCGTTGTTGTGGGTCATGTGCTCACCTGCGTCGATCACCCCGATAGCGACCATATGCACGTAACCACGGTAGACGTTGGCGCAGAAGAGCCCGTACAGATCGTATGTGGCGCTCCCAACATTGCTGCTGGGATCAAGGTTCCCGTTGCCACCATCGGCGCGGTGCTCCCCGGCGACTTCAAGATCAAGAAGTCGAAGCTGCGCGGCGTTGCAAGCTGTGGCATGTGCTGCTCTCAGCGCGAGCTGGGCATGGGCAACGAGCATGATGGCATTTGGGTGCTTCCCGACGATGCCCCAACCGGCCAGCCCATTGCCGATTACTTGAAGATGTCCGATACGGTACTCGATTTGGAAATCACCCCGAACCGCCCCGACTGCCTTTCCATGGTAGGCATGGCGCGCGAAGTGGGAGCTATGTACCAGAAGCCCTATACAAGCCCCTTGGCCGAGATGGCTGGCAAGCTCGAGCTTAGCAAGGAAGCGGCTGCTCTCGATTCCGAGGTAAGCATTTCCATCGCTGACGAGACTCGTTGCCCTCGTTATACCGCTCGCGTTATCCGTGGCTGCAAGGTGGGCCCCAGCCCCGATTGGATGGTAGAGCGTTTGGCTGCCATCGGTCAGCGTTCCATCAACAACATCGTTGACGTAACCAACTACATCCTGTTTCTGTTCGGACAGCCGCTCCATGCGTTCGACTTGGACAAGCTTAAGAACGCCGAAGGCAAGGCAAACATCGTTGTTCGCGCTGCTGAAGAGGGAGAAAAGCTCACTACGCTCGATGGCGAAGAGCGCGTGCTTACGTCCGACATGACAGTTATTTCGACGCCCGATCAGGGTGCAGTTGCCTTGGCTGGCGTTATGGGCGGCCTGGCAACCGAGGTTACAGAAGAAACCACCGACGTTTTGCTGGAAACGGCTACGTTTGAAGCTGGCCGTACCAGTCGCACCAGTCGCAACCTGGGTCTTATCTCCGAAAGCTCTATGCGTTACGAGCGTGGCGTAGACGATCATGGCATCGAAGAGCGCTCTGCCGCTGCCGCCGCGCTTATCGCTGCCGTTTCGGGCGGTACCGTAAGCTATGCCGAAGGAAACGAAGATGGCATCATCGACGTATGGCCGGTAAAGTCGGAAGAGTCTCACCTGCAGTTCCGCATTGACCGTTTCAATGGAATGATGGGTGCCCAGATTCCCCGTGAGTTCATCGTGGACATTCTGGGTCGTTTGGGCTGCAAGGTTGAAGACGGCGAAGCCGAGAACGTCCTTGTGGTTACGGCTCCCACCTTCCGTCCTGACCTTCCGCGTGAAATCGATCTGTACGAAGAAGTTTTGCGCCTGTACGGCATGGACCGCATTGAACCCACCCTGCCTGGTGGCCGCGGTCGCTTCGGCGTCCGCACCGAGGCTCAGCGTACGCTTGACGTGATTAACGACACCATGCGCGCATCGGGCTTGAACGAAACCATGACGTATTCTTTCGCCGACCCGCACGAGCTCGAGCAGCTGCGTATGTCTACCGAGGGCATGGGCGTTCCCGTTGAGTTGCTGAATCCGCTCAATGCCGAGCAGTCGGTTATGCGTCAGTCCATTATCCCTGGCCTTATGCGCAGCGTTGCTTACAATCAGTCCCGCGGCGTGCACAACGTTCAGCTCTACGAAACCGGCGTGGTGTTCTTCGGCGCTGAGGGTCATAAGAAGCCCAAGGAGCGCCAGCGTCTTGCTGCCGTTATGGCTGGGCGACGATGCCTGGAATCGCAAAACCGTTGCCTTCGATTTCTTCGACGGTAAGGGCGTTATCGAAAACCTTATTCGCGAATTGGCCATTCCGAAGCCTCGCTTCAAGGCTCTTTCCGCTGAAGAAGCTCCCCACCTGCAGCCTGGGCGTGCTGCGCAGGTTCTTTCTGGCGGTACTATGCTTGGTTGGGTTGGAGAAATCCATCCCATGGCGGCAGAAGCCTTTGAGGCTCAGGCTCCTATCGTTGCATTCGAGCTTGATCTCGATGCTCTGATCAAGGCTGCCCGTCCTGCTCGCGATTACGTTGATGTGCCGGTGTTCCCTGCAGTAACCATGGACGTTGCCTTTGTGGTAGACGAAGAGGTTACGCATGAAAAGCTTTCCCGTTGCATCAGCTCTGCGGGCGGTAAGCTTCTTTCCTCTGCCCAGCTCTTCGATGTGTATCGTGATGAAAAACGCGTGGGTGCTGGCAAGAAGTCGATGGCGTACGCACTCGAATATCGTGCCGCCGATCGTACCCTTACTACTGAAGAGGTGGACAAGCAGCACGCACGCCTTATCAAGAAGGTGTGCGGCGCTACGGGTGCCGAAGTTCGAGGATAGCTCCTGTTCTTGGCAAAGGCTTCTGCCATCTAGTCCGGCAAAGCCAATTTGAAGCAGTTGGCAAGAAAGCGAGTCCGATTTATTTCGGGCTCGCTTTCTTACATCTGCGGAACTTCAAAGGCCGCGCAAGCGGGGCGGTGGTTTCTATGCGCTATCATGGGCAAGAACAGTGGAAGGGGAGTTTGTGGTTCAAGAAGAGCTTGCTGAAAAGAAGAGACGCCAAAAGAAAGTGCGCATCTCCGCAGATGGAACTCCCTATACCGTATGGCAAACCCGTACGCGTATTCTGTGCTTGATCTATCTTGTTTGGGCATTGCTGGAAATTGCGGTAGGCGCCGGCTTTCTTACTATTCGCTCTATTGGCCTGTTTGATCCGACCGAACTCGTTCCCAACATCACGTTTGGTGGTTCTACGGTTCTTAGCGGCGTGTTTAACTTGATCATTGCCTTGTCTGGACTATGGGGTGCCCACGATCCGCGACGAATTACGCTGTTCTTCTGGTCAGCATTTCTTACGGCGCTGCTGTCGGTATGGCAGGTGGTCAGTGCATGGTCGATGGGGCAGGTAGACCCCGCCATGGTCTTTTCTCTCGTTGTGGTGCTTGCCTACGCGGCCTGCGCTTGGAACGTGCGTGGCCAAACGGGTTACTTCGACAATCACCCGAAACCCGAAGACGACGAGCTGCCCATCCAGCGCGATCAGCGTTTACTCCAGAAAGCGGTAAGGGAAAAAGAATTGGAGCTTGCTGCCGCCAAAGAAGAGCTTGAAGACGTAAGGGCCCAATTCGAAAAGGCGAAGGCGGAGGGCTTGGCACAGGTGCACGAAGAAGCTAAGTCCATTTCCTCAAAATTACCGTAATGGGTAGGTTAATTAAGGGAATCGTTTTTCGCTGTGGACAACATGCGATAATACGTAACAGTATTTTGCTTCGAGAAGGGGAGCCCTATGGCACTTTCTGATCTTCTGGGTATTGAGCTTGTCGAGAGTACGCCCGACAAGTATGTCACGCGTATGCTGGTTACCGAAAACATGCTTCAGCCCCATGGCGTGCTGCATGGTGGTATCAGCGCCGCTTTGGCTGAAAACGCTGCAAGCCAGTGCTGCACCGATCATTACGACAACGACAAGATGTTCTTTCTGGGCGTCGAGGTCTCCAGTACCCATCTCCTTCCTGTGAAGGCGGGCGATACGGTGAAAACGGTGGCGACGCCCATTCGCGCTGGCGGCCGCATTTCCCAATGGAAGGTCGAGCAATACCGCGAGTCCGATGGCGAATTGTTCAATGTTTCCCAGATGACTATGTATGGCAAGAAGAAATAGTTTATCTTTCGAACGTTTTTAGCCCGAGATACGTGCGGTAATGTTGGCGCGCATCTCGGGCTTTTCTATTTGTTGGCGTTGCCTGAGTTAGGCTTGGTGTCGTCTTTGTCGGCGTTGCCCAAGTCGCGTTTGTCGCAGTCCGTCGCGCTTCGTTGGGCCGACAACGCATCTGCCTGCTTTTGCGGTCGATCATTGCGTTTATAAACAGGAAGGTTCGCTTGCGCGAACCTTCTACCAATAACAAAGCGGGAGCCTAAGGTGCTCCCGCTTCACGTGATGCGACATATTGCCGGTTTTATTCGACGACCTCAACAAGGGTGATCTCGAAGTTCAGGTCCTTACCTGCCATTTCGTGGTTCAGATCGAAGGTTACGGTTTCGTCGGTAACTTCAACAACCAGGGCAGGGATGGGCTGTCCGCCAGGGCCCTGAAGGTAGATGCGCTGGCCAACGGGGAGGTCTTCGGCGCCAGGGATCTGGGCGGTGGGGATGGTCTGAACCAACTGTTCGTCATGTTCGCCGTATGCTTCGGATGCAGGCAGGTGAACGTTCTTGGTTTCGCCAACTTCCATTTCCTTCACAGCAGCATCAAAGCCTGGAATCATCTGGCCGGCCATGCACACGAATTCAAGGGGCTCGCCGCGCTCAACAGAAGAGTCGAATACCGTGCCGTCGTCGAACGTGCCGGTGTAGTGGGCGCGGACGCGCTTACCTTCATTGCTCATAATGGGTTCCTTTCAATAAAAGTGTTAGCAGCTAGTGTACCTGCTTGTGCTCAGCTTGGAAGCGCAATACCTGCATCGTGCTAAAAAGCGCCGCAATAGCCGTTTGAAAGAGTGGTTCTGTTTGCATGAAAAGACCCCGCAGAAGCGGGGTCTTTGCACTCATGGTTTTGGTTTCGTTCCTTGCTGCGTTAGGCAGTGCGAAAACTCAAAGCGTTTGCAGGGACGTCAAGTGGCAGAACCTTAGAACACGCAGAAACGAATCAGCAGCCATGCGCAGCTGATAGCGGTGAAGACCAGCATCAGCGGGAAGCCAACCTTGGTGTAGTCCATGAAGCTGATGGGGTAGCCATAGCGTCCAGACATACCCGAAAGCACTACGTTTGCAGAAGCGCCGATGAGCGTACCGATGCCGCCGATGCAGGCGCCCAGGGAAATAGCCCACCAGTAAGGCATAACGTCGACACCGGTGGATTCCATGGCAATCAAAATCGGGATAAGCGTAGCAACCATGGGGATGTTGTCCAGGAAGGAAGAGATGATAGCCGATGCCCATACCAGCACGATGATGGTGATCATCATGTCGCCGCCAGTGATATCGATAAGGCCATTGGCGAGCATATTGATAACGCCGGTTTCGGCCAAGCCGCCAACAACGATAAACAGGCCAGCGAAGAAGCCGATGGTTGCCCATTCAACGTCGAGCAGGATTTTCTCTACCTCTGCGCGGCTGATAAGCAACATGATGGCAGCTGCGGTAAGGGCGACAACGCTTGGTTCGACGCCCACCATGCTATGGCATACGAAGGCAACGGCAACCAGGGCAATCATCACAACGCTCTTATTGAAGAGCGACTTGTTCTTGATGGCTTCGTGTGCGTGAAGCTCCATGATGGACGCCTGTTGTTCGGCGGAAGCGCCCATATTGCGGCCATACATCACGTAGAAGATGGCAATGGCAACAACCATGATCGCGACAATGGCAGGGCCGTTGAACGCCAGGAAGTCCATGAAGGTCAGGTGTGCGGCGGAGCCGATCATGATGTTCGGCGGGTCGCCGATGAGCGTTGCCGTACCGCCGATGTTGGAGGCCATGATCTCGGTGATGAAGAACGGCACGGGGCTCAATTCGAGCATCTTGCAAACCGTGAAGGTAACGGGGCCGATAAGCAATACCGTAGTGACGTTGTCCAAGAACGCGGAAAGGACAGCGGTGATAATGCAGAACAACACCATGATTACCCACGGGTTGCCCTTCGCTATCTTCGCTGTTCGAATAGCGATGTATTCGAATATGCCCGAATTCTTAACTACGGCAACGAATATCATCATGCCTACCAAGACGCCCAGCGTGCCGAAGTCGATGTGCTCCATGCCGGTATCGAAACTGAGGATACCAGTCAGGATGAGCACAACGGCGCCCGCAAGCGCGGCGACCGTACGGTGGACCTTTTCCGAGATGATCAGCGCGAACACCACAATGAAGATCACTATTGAAATGATCTGCGGTGTAGTGAATTCAGGCATATACACCACTCCTAACTTAACCCCGTTCCCTGAGGGAACGGACCTTCTCTCTTGCGGGAAGCATAGCCCCCATAACCGATGCAATAAAACAAAAGAAGGCCATTGGCCTCCTAATGAGCATCGGACTTCCCTTATAGAAAGGGTACGGCTAGGCCATTTCAGCGTCAATAACGCGTTCATCTAATGGTCGTGAACAACGATTGGCATTTAGTGGGCGATTCATTCACAAAAAAAGACCCCGCCGAAGCGGGGTCCTGTGCTATGCGTATGTGGCGCTGTGAGCACTTTTTGCCGTGTGCTGGGGCAGGATGCCGGACGCTAGACGAAAACGCAGAAGCGAAGCACCAGGTAAACGCAGCTGATAGCGGTGAATACCAACATCATGGGGAAGCCAACCTTGGTGTAGTCCATGAAGGTGATGGGATGGCCGTACTTGCCGGAGATACCCGCTAATACCACGTTGGCGGAAGCGCCGATGAGCGTGCCGATGCCACCGATGCAGGCGCCGAGCGATACCGCCCACCACAAAGGCGTTACGTCCATGCCCGTTGCTTCCATCGTGGTGATGATGGGAATAAGGGTGGCAACCAGCGGGATGTTGTCCAGGAAGGAAGAGATGATTGCCGATGCCCATACCAGTACGATGATGGTGATCATCATGTCGCCGCCGGTGATGTCAATCAGCGCGTAAGCCATCATTTCGATAACGCCGGTTTCGGCAAGGCCGCCAACAACCACGAACAGGCCAGCGAAGAAGCCGATGGTGGCCCATTCAACGTCCATAAGCGTATGTTCAACATCGGATTTGCCGATGAGCAGCATGATGGCTGCTGCAGTAAGGGCGACAACGCTCGGTTCGATGTGCAGCGCACCGTGAACCACAAAAGCCAGTGCAACCAGAGCGATCATCACAACGCTTTTCTTGAACAGGGTCTGGCTCTTGATTGCCTCATGGGCGTGCAGCTGCATGACCGAAGCCTGCTTTTCAGCGGATACGCCCATCTTCTTGCCGTACATAACGTAGAACATCAGCAGCGAAACAAGCAGGATGATGAGTACGGCAGGACCGTTGATTGCCAGGAAGTCGAAGAACGTGAGGCCCGTGGCGGAGCCGATCATGATGTTCGGCGGGTCGCCGATGAGCGTTGCGGTGCCACCAACGTTCGAAGAAATGATTTCCGTCAGGAAGAACGGAATGGGGTTGATTTCCAGCATCTTGCAAACGGTGTAGGTAACGGGGCCGATAAGCAAAACGGTGGTGACGTTGTCCAGGAATGCGGAAAGGACAGCGGTGATTAGGCAGAACAACACCATGATTATCCAGGGATTGCCCTTTGCCAGTTTGGCAGCTCTGATTGCCAGGTACTCGAAGATGCCCGAGTTCTTAACGACGGCAACGAAGATCATCATGCCAACCAGAACGCCAAGCGTTCCGAAGTCGATGTGCTCTACTCCGTTATCGAAGGTAAGAACCCCCGAAAGGATTAGGGCTACCGCGCCAGCAAGCGCGGCGGTGGTGCGATGCACTTTTTCGGAAATGATGAGTGCCATCACGACGACGAATATGACAATCGCGATGATCTGAGCGGTAGTTAAGGCGATCATTCCGTAGTGCTCCTCTCTTATATATAGGTGGAACAGATGCGAATTCTCGTCTTGAAGCACAGAGTCCCGGGTAACACACGTCCATTGCGATTAGCAACGCCCCACTCTGGCGTACCGACTCCAAAAAAAGATCCTCGAGAAAAGTTACGGGATCATGCTTATTTGCGTCAAGAAGGAAACGGTAAGTGCGCGAAAAACGATGAAACCAACGGAAATCAATAGATTGTGGGGTTCCATTTGCGTTCGCAATGAGTGCCATTTGCATTAATCGGTTGACAGAACGGTAACGCCGCAAGTCAGGGATATTGAGGGGCGAAAATGTGGATTCCGGTGATGGATGGAGCGTTTTGCATAACTTCGGTGAATATCATTCGCTTGAGCTATGTAAAACACGTTCGCAATCAATTAGAACATGTTCATCTAATGGAGAATAATCGCAATTGAACCTAAGCGCCGCCCATCGGGGGATCGGGCACAAGGCGCAATAGTTCGTAGTAGGGACCATCTTCAAGGGATCGGGGGAAGTTGGGATTTCCGTTTGGCTTAGCCTTTGGAGCGAAAGCTCTAACAGCCAAGTGAAGCAGAACTCTCTCCAATTCTTTTCCCGATTGGTTGAAGGCGTTGGGCAAGCAAGCGTGCACATGCAAGCCTGATGCAATCAAAGAAGGAGGAGAAAGATGGTCGATTTTATTTTTGCGCAGGAATGCGCAAGAGGAGAGAGGGGCTAAGCGATGGCTATGCTAAAGCGTGAATACGGTGGTATTCAGCCATGTTGGAAAGTTGGCCTATTCCGTATTCGTCTTCCGTTCATTCACTTCAAGATCTCACCACCTGAAGTAGTAACCGGCCTGATGAATGCTTGTACTTCGTACGGCGCTCTGGCTGTTCTTATCACCACTTTGGGCCTTGACCCAGCAGTTGCATGGGCCTTGGTTGTTTTCGAAACAATGATGTACACCTTGAACTGGCTGCTCGGTGAGCCTTCCATTTGCGGTTGGATCACCCCGGCAATGGCAATTATCGTCGTGTTCTTGGAATCGCTCGACCCAGGTGTTGCTCGATTGCAGATGCTAACAGCTATCCAGCTTGAATTAGGCATATTGTTCATCATATTGGGTGCAACAGGCCTATCGAAGAAGCTCAACACTATGGTACCTCCCGCCATCAAGGCTGGTATCGTAATGGGCGCTGGCGTTAACGCCGTAGCTGTTCGCCTGAAGACCGGCGGCGCTATCGATACCGTTACCGTTGGCTGCCTCTGCGGCTTGGTAGTTGTATTCATGCTTATGTTCTCCAAGCGCGTACGTAAGTACATGGATACCAACAAGTTCGTTGCTATCCTCGGCAACTACAGCTTCCTTTGGGCTGTTATCGCACTGCTTATCGCAGGCGGCGTTGCTGGCGAGTTCAACTTCCAGTGGTCTGGCGAAATCATCAAGGTTCCTGACTTCATGGGCCTGTTCGCAGTTGTTTCGCCTCTGTTCATCGGCTTTGCTAGTGATCCCGGCGTTTGGATCGCTGCTCTGCCCTACGCAATCGTTGCATGGGTTATCGCATACGGCGACTTCGTAACCGTTCAGCAGCTTGGTCTCCAGGCAGCTCGCGACGACGAGTACATCGAGTTCGACCCGAACCGTACCAACGTTATCTGCGGTATTCGTAATGTAATCCTGTCCCTGCTCGCTCCTTATCCTGCACTTGCAGGCCCGCTGTCCGCTCCTTACTGCGTAGCTACCTATGCTCGCTATAAGCAGTCCGGTCGCCAGGGCATGGACTCCATCTACGATGGTTCCGGCACCAACCTGCTGTTCACCGTACTTGGTTTGTTCGTCTATCCTCTGTACGAGGCATCCCTTGCAGCATCTGCAGCACTCCTCGTAGTTGTACTGCTCATCCAAGGCTGGCTCTGCTCGCAGATCGCATTCGGTCTGGTACGCGACGACCTTGACAAGGGCATGACAGGCATGATCGCAGGCTTCATCGTAGCCCGCGGCGGCGGCGTCGGCTTCCTTGCCGCAATCGTCCTCTACCTGCTCATCTCCGACAACGACAAGATCCGCGCAGACTACGCCTACAACAAGGAACTGCAGCGCATCGAGGATGAAGAGACTGAGCGCCAGTTGGTTGCACTCCATGCTCGCTTGGAGGCCGCTAAGGCTGGTAAGCTTCAGGACGAGGAAAAATAACCTCACCTGACGGAAACGTCTAAAACTCGGAGCTTAAAGCTTTAAAGCTTGAAAGAACCCAGAGTGCACGCTCTGGGTTCTTTTTTGTTGAGCTGTTTTGCCGAGAGGATCAAGACGCGCAGTTCGGCATAGCGCTACGCGGGATTCTGGCGGCGTAGCTGCTATGCCATGCGCGTTTGACGGCGAAGCCCGGCCAGCTGCACCTTCATGGAATTTGACTTGTTGGAGTTGCGCTTGTTGGCTTATTTGCGCATGCCTTGGTTCGAGGTTCGGTTGGGGGTTCGATTAAATCGGCTTGGGGCAATCGAAGAGATTTACATACCAATTTCCGCTGCTGCTTCCCCGTATTCCAAGGTGAAAAACAGCTTGCCCCTTGCTCATGATGAGTGGGCCATTCCCCTATAATTGTGAACATGTTCTGGAGGAGGGAGAACTTATGAGTAATAACGTTGACGATCTTCGCAGCGCGCTTGAGTTTCTGCATGGGATCCCTGGTCAGCTGGTGGAAACTGACGTCGAGGTAGACCCCGAGGCGGAGCTGTGCGGCGTGTATCGCCACGTCGGGGCAGGCGGTACGGTGCCCCGTCCCACACAAGAAGGCCCCGCCATGGTGTTCAATAACATCAAGGGCCATCCCGATGCACGTGTTGCTATTGGCTT
>OGRA01001779.1_pt1 | contig 19573 bp, 33 predicted proteins | sample 1553351 | NCBI WGS metagenome assembly OGRA01 (sample SAMEA2580056, study PRJEB22360) | human gut metagenome | biome: human gut; feature: human-associated habitat; material: faeces | place: Denmark | collected 2008/2010
CTAACGCATCAAATAAATCATTATAATCTAACATAATTATCACTCCTTTCATTATAGGAGATGTATCTTTCGCGAAATTCAAAAGAAAAAGACCCAGCGTTATTGCTGAGTCTCTCTTTCAATAAGTGTAATATTTAAACCGTTTATTTTGTTTAAACGCTATTTTTACTCGGATAGCCTTGATTAATCCAGTAGCATGAAATTCTAGTCGATATATTTTATTATCTTCTAGAAAATCAATACCCTCTCCTATTTTTTTCCAGTCTCTTCCGTACTTAGTCGCTTTAACAATATATTCTTTTGCCATAAATATCACTCCTTTCATTATAGGAGATGTTTTTCACGCGGACAAAATCAACTCGGAATATGGAAGCTCCTCGATCCATTTACAGAATTCTCGCCATTCATCTAGCTTACTATGATATTTCTGAGAATTATAAATATTTGCCAAAACCTCATAATTCATCATAACATTGCGTGTCTGGTTATAGCTGCTAGGGAGAAGCTGAGTCATCTGCCACCAAAATATTTTATTTTTAGTTTCAAGATATAAAGCTCTTGCGTTATTAAGAATTTCTATGATGTCTTCTAAAATTTTCTTATACTCAAATATACTTGTGATATTAGAGGCATACGGAATAGATACATCAAATGCATTTTTCAAATGCTCACAGCTAAAATCGTCCAGCGTAAACTCTTTCTCCTGAATTTTATGCATAGCCATATCGTTGCAGCTATTGGAAACAGTACCAACCTTGTGAGTATCAAACTCCTCCCACCAATATAAAGGAGCAGTAATCCTCACATATACCGGCATCATTCTCATAAATTTTCTATGATCTGTACCGGCAATAGATAATTGCTGCATTAGAGAGTGGTCATTTTCACCAAGCTTAAATATAGAACCATACTCCTCACCAAAGTCGCCGATATTCTCTGGTTCTATTCCACTATCGCTATTCTCCCATGAATTCGTCCGATTTCGCATCCCTTCAATAATAAACTCCATCTGCTCCGGACTCGCCAGAACTACGTGCTCTAATTTAATCATTTCTTCTTCGCGACCTCCTCTTTTAGCCAAATTCTGACTCTACCGTTGTAAGTGTCGAGTTTCTTAACTTCTCTATCTAAGAAATCTTTTGAAAAATGTTTCCATGCATCATATTTGTAATTAATTGTAATCACAGGATATATATTCTCTATAATAGCCACGTCACAGCATGCGGTTAATAATAGATCTTCCAGTTTAATCATCTTGCCGCCTCCAATTCTCCAAAATATACTCTCATAGGCTATTAAACTCCTTTCCGTATTTCCTGAACCACTCATGGAACTCTTTAACGCACTCTGGGCACAAGTCATAATAACTAGAATTGTAAGTATCTACATATTTGACTGATATGGCAGCAATTGCACAATCGTCGTCCGGTCTTTCATAAAATTTATTGCATCTGTCGCATTTACACGCCCTACTCATTACTTGTTCTCCTCTTTCTCTGAAATAACCTTTGAAATATAGTCATTAAAGTTTGAGCCAGATGTATTAGTACCCCAAACCTTCTTAGCTAAGCACATAAGCAAACCAACCTCTTTTGAATATGTATCTCCATCCTGGCAGCGTACAATTGTTTTGCTATCGTCTGCCCAAATAACAATAGTACATGGTCCTGAATATATAACTTTCTTAACTTCTAATGATTTTCTTGACATATTATTTTCCTCCAAATTAAATAATCCTCCAAATGCTTCTTTGAATCTTTTTTCAAAATTTGCCAAACCGCTGGTAATATATGATGATAATTCATTAGCAGAATAAACATCAAACTGCTTTGGTTTAAAGAACTGATCATATCGCATTGTTACTCGTTTCTGCTGCAACTGCATTTCACGCGGTTTCATCCATTTATCATGCACATATGTCATTCCATCACATACAATACAATCAGGCACCTCTCCAGGCTTGAAGGATAACTTTACCATAATTGATGCTCCTGCCAATACTCTAAGGTTTCTTGCATCTGGATATCCAGCATTTGCAATCATTGTGTCCACTATTTTAAATATATCCCCGCGGGTTAATAATTTTCTATCAAATGGTATAAGATAAGGTTTGCAAATATCCATCCAAACCTGATCATTCATGCATGTTGGACTTACATCAGCTGTGCTATATGTACCATATGTACCATACATACCATATACACTGTTACTATTAATCGCCTTTTTTATTGCATTCTCATCTAAAGTTCCTGCTGTAATTGGTAACAACTTTTCATTCATATTATTCATTCTCCTTTCTTGAAAAATGGAACCTGATCAACATCGCCACCTGGAAGTGTTACAGATTGCATTACACATTTCTTTTCCTCATCCCAATATATAGTATCGAGAATATGGTCAACACTTCTCTGAACTTTTTCATCCAGTAGCTTTAGTGACTCCCACGGTTGCAATCCAACCATTTTACGTAACTTAGTCAGTGTACGATATGACCAGGTCTTAAACTTCATTGCCATAGGCTCGTGACTAAAATATATAAGCTGGTAAATACCTTCCTCAGATATACCAATTTTAAATGGATTGCCTTCATACATCTCGAAAACATAATCACGATCAATATCATCCAGTACAACATCTGCTGATAAATCCAATGCATCGCAAATATCTTCCAAGTCAGCAGCCCATAACCATGAGCCTTCAAACTGTACGAAATGAATAGGAAATCCATTCCAGTCTTCTACTTTTTCATTCATCAGTATTTTGTCTCCTATCACCTAATTAAATAAATCCATAATTTTATCCGCTGTATCTGCCATTGTAGAAAATAAGATTTTGCTTTCCATAGACGGTGCTATGTCTGCAAATCTCTCCATTCTATCCTTATAGTCAACTACAATATTCACCGGCGGTTTTGTCGGATACTTATTCATATCTGCTAAAATATCCAAAGCTGCAATTCTTGTAATGAACATTTGATTTCGATTGCTTTTATCTATGAATTTACTGTTTTTTTGCCATCCAGGATTTTTCACAAATGTTGCATATATTTCTTGCCGTATTGTTTTATACATTCCGCCGGCTCCTTTCTATTTCTTGTCTTTCTCTTCAAACTTAACTGGTTTGTGAGAATATAAATTAGTTGGCTCGTGCAAACAAGCATTGCAAATGTCAGCATCCTGACTTTCCTTTTCATGTCCGCATCTTGGACAATACACGTCAAAACGTACTTCTTTGTATCCATCCTCGTTCATTATTTATCTCCCTTCGAATAATCAACAAACTGCATAGTAAGCTTGAATTTTGTAGGGTCATTTTTATCCTGGCTGACAACCGGTTCAAACGTCTCATAATCATCTTTGCTATGTAGGAACATGCAATCCTTCAAATAAGTCCCCTGCTTTAATGAACCTTTGATTGAAAAACACTGTTTAATCTGATTCAAAGAAACAAACCCCCACATATGAAACACTTCTCTAAGCATACTAATTTTTGAATTAATAAGCTGTTTGTTGTACTCAGCATCAGATGTCCACTCCGAAATAGTCTTTCTTGAAAAAGTAATTGTCTTTGTTACTGTCTTCATTTGAAATATCCTCCTTTTCTTTTAGACAAAAAAAAATAAAGAGAGTGAACTGTTGGACTCGAACCAACAACCTCTAAAGTTTCCTTTAGCGCTCTCACCATCTGAGCTAAGATCATTCTCTTCATTATAGTCAATGTTTTTTACGCGAAACTATTTACCCATTTAGTTTCGTTAAATTTTTTCTTTTGAGCTAATGCTCTTCCTATAGCCAAATCTATCGGCGCCTTACTCTTAAGATGATAATAATATAAATCTATAAATGGGGTGTTGAGTCTGTCTATTCTACCAATTGCCTGCATCATTGTCTTATATGAATAGTTCTGGCTGTAAAATATAATAGTGTCTGTCTTAATGCAATTCCAGCCCTCGCAACCTGCCGTATACTGAACTAAATATGCCCAGTTATCTCCTTCTGGCAGTTCCTGATGCTTATGACCATTCCACTCAGCTACAGTACATAGCTTAGGCAAATATTCCAGCAAAATATCACGCTCGTAATCAAAGTTGTAGAATATGATTGCTTTCTTGCGCTCATGCAAAATATCAATGATACTATCTATTCTTGATAAATCACCGTTCACACATTTACGCAGCTCATAACACAACTCTGATGCATTCTGAATAGGCTCGTCCCTTGTATAATTCCATCTGTTCTTTTGAATATCCTTATATGTGTCTTTATTGTACTCGACAGAAATATAAAGATGATGCTGAACTGTTTTCCTCATAAAATCCATATCAACTAATATACTGTCTCTTAGCCTAATTAATCGACCCGTATCGACATATCTATCAATCTTTGGATAACTCGAAAACGCAGAATATACTATGTGCTTTTGATTGAATTCTGTCCTATTCTTAAAGAAGCCATTTGCAATAAATACCGGAATATAATCTGACCATGTATCTCCAGGTGTTGCTGTAAGTAATACCCATTCGTTGCTTCTAGCAATTTTAATAAAACTCTTTGCCCATGTACCTCTACCTACAGCTCTTTGCTCATCAAATATAAAGAAAGCATTTTTAACTTCTGTGTATTTATGTATATTATTCCAACTATCCACCACAACAGTATTAGAATATATGTTTATACTTGGGTCTGTAGATAACAGAAAGTTAATCATGTCGCCATCCCATTCACGAGTATCTCTTTTGCGAGCGGTAGTAATAATATAAAGGTCAGGAGGAGTGTATTCACCGTCATCTGGCATCGGAATATAATAGCCTTTGCTAAATATTCCGCCATTTTTGTAAAAGTAATATGCCAGAGCAGTGATAGACTTTCCTGAACCTGTACCCCCATTTAAGATACAACCGTTTTTCATCTTATAAAGAGCTTCTTCCTGATGAGGCTTTAACTGAATACTCAATAGAATCAGCTCCTATCATTTAATTATCAAACTCACGGTTCCACTTAGCTGCAAACTTGTCCTCGTGAATCTTGACATACATAGTTCTCAAATATGCCTTGATGCCAGCGCCTCCCATCTTGCTCTCCCAAGGTGAACCAGAAATAATCAAGTCAGCAGTAATAATCTCAGCACTGTCAAGTAAGCATACTGTATCCTCTGTGAGAATAGTTCTTCCACCTGACTCTGTGAACATAGTAATCTTTGGTGGAAATGGGTCAAAACGTACTGCAACAGACAGATAATATGTAGGCTCCTCTTCATTTGCTCGCTCCTTGATGTTCCATCCATCTGCCTTAAGCTGCATTGCTAACTCTGGATCAATAATTACTCCGAACTGTCTTGTTCCTTCCGGTGAATAATCAGTCTCTTTTCCGCTGAAATTTCTGAATCCGAATACTGCTCCTTCAATCTCTAAATCGTTTGGTCTGTTTGGTCTACTCATTGTGATTCTCTCCTTTTTCTTTTAATGTTTTATATAAAGACGCTGAATTACCAGCACCCTTTACAACTATTTTTAATTGTCTCGCGTCTACGAGTTCATTTACTGCATCCATTACATGCCGTTTTGATGTACACGAAGATTTAGCAATTTTTTCTAATGAAATTCGGGCATACCCTTTATTCTGTTCCTCGGTATCAATAACTGACAGTACCTTTGAACGCCTCAAATCTTTTCTGTCGTTGCCCAATGTTGCTATCTCCTATCTGTATTTCTTATTCTCGGAGACTCCATATGCATAACGTCCTGAAATCTGTGCAAAGACATTCAGCATTACCTCGTGTTTCTTGTTACTTCTCTTGCTTCTCTGTGCATGTTTTGATCTTGTTGCCATTGTTCTCATTCTCCTTTACTTTCATAAAATATGGTGTTTGTTTAAATTTTGCTCGAGCTGTAGCCGTCTTTTCATCATTTTCTTTTCCGGCCTTAGTTAAATATTGTAAATATCTTTTATTCATTGTTGCTCCAATAAAAAGAGGACCCAAGCGCTCGAACTCAGGTCCTCAGAAAATATAAATTAATCAGTTACAATTGTGATACAGTTTTTATTGTGGTTATAATAGTATAGGTTATCACTTAAAATATCAGATGGGTCAAGTGTACCATTAACTTCTCTAATCGTTTCACGGACACCTCTATACAATGGGTTTGCCGGAAATACTATTATCTCATATATGCTCGATGGAATAATATACAAGTCAATTCCGAATGAAGCTAAAAGCTTTTTATTCAGTATAGTCCTAGCCCCATAGCATCCGGCACTGTCTGTAAGAACGTTAAGAAACATGTCGTCAGGAAGAACATCACTAGAAGACTCTCCTATCAGGTCACATAAGCTTAGTACTCTGAAATCTTCTTCATAAATATTGTTCCTTGCAGCATAATCCAGTTCACCAAGTGATAAGTTAAATTGTGTCATGATTTCGTTACTTACCGCAATGCTTCCATGGCACTCCATAATCTTGTCAATGGTTACTGTGAATCTGTACATAATAGCTAAATCTAAATATCTGCGATGAGGAACTGTCTGTAAATATTCCTCGTTCATCTCGTAGTTTATGACAACGCACTTTAGATTCTCCAATATCATGTCCCGGTTGATGCTTAAACGAATATCAGCTTTTGCCTTATCGTATATGTTAGCTATCATTTCAACACCATCACAAACACTAATGGTATTGTCTTCAATATCCTCTATAATATCGTCGATGTATATGATAGGAGCAACTTCAAAGTTGTGCTTGTTGTAATGAATACTAATTCCTATCTTCTTTTGCGCATTGTTTTTCTTGTAGACAGTTACGTCAACAATCGCATCATTAAATATCTCTGAAACTCCGTTTTTAAGTACCTCAATAATCTCTTTTCTAGTCATAAGTCTTATCTCCTTTACTTTTAACCTCGGCTTAAATATAACTAGCCATTAATGAACCACTCTATATCACCAAATTCAGAAATAGTAGAAACCGCATCATCTACTAACTTGTTGTAATATGATTTATCAATGTCATCCTCCTTTCCGTTCTGTTTGACTATTTCTGACTCTAGCCAACGGTAACCCTTTGTTCCGGTAACAGCACTGTATTTGTCATCACGTTTGCATACAAGTGTTCCACCACCGCAGCCAGGCTTAATTGGACAGAACAATCCAACTTTTCCTACGAAAATATAATTATGGCCAGCCTCGATACGTTCTCTCAAGCTGGCACATTCATTCTCAAATAAAGTATCCGATAGCTCGCCTTTCTTATACTTTGATTCGAGATTCTTAAATTGTTTCTCTTCCGCTGTAACATCAGGATATGATTCATTCATGTCCAAATATATAGGACCTACAGCAGAGTTCTTCGTTTCACACATATCATTGAACTGTATAGGCTCTTTACTGAATAGTGTCTTGAATACATAAGGTACTGCAAACTGCGTTCCAGTTGCTGTCCATTTTCCTGGGTCCTCAGGATCATCATCTGCAAGTTTTGCAATGTATACAGCGTTATTTACCAAGCATATTCTGTCAAATATATGCTCAACCTCGAAATTGTAACCGTAACGTTTTCCTCTTTCAACAATGAAGTTGAGAATATAATCGTCCGGATTAGCAATTTTAATTGAATCAGTCTTAACATGAATAACCTTATAACCCTGCTCTTCAACTGCATGACGCAAATCGATCATAAATAGAGCACCTCGCTTTGCCACAATGTTATCTTTATTACGAGGGTCTCTAAATGGGTTTTCGAACTTAGCAGCCGTCAATCCATATACTGAATTAATCGCAATCTTCAACGCTTGAGCTAATGCTTTAGCTGTACTCTTATCGTTCAAGTACTTAGCAAGTTTTCCTCCGAATGCATCCCGTACGGCATCGTACTCACCATGCTTAATATGAATACGAATATCCAGAATCTCCTTAAACTTCCTAGTATATTCCGGTCCAAATATGCATTCATCAATAGCAGAATTTGGGTGTTGTGAACCGATGTCTTCTGTCTGTGAACGTCCATACATTCCAGGACTAGCCCATACTTCACCACCTTCGCCGACTTCTTCCCCTCTATACGTGGACTTTCCAAATTCAAATTTGTATCCTGGAAAATATGGTAATAAGCTTTTTCCAAGTGGTCCGTCAAAAGGTTCAGCCATCATTTCAGGTTTTGCTTCTTTTAAGAATGCAAGAACATCATCCGGTAGCTCTGTCATTGGCTGTGATAAGTCTCGATACATAAACTGGTCTTGAGGATGCCGATTACGTCCAAATATAAATTTAGTTGTCAAGCTATTTGTGGTGTCATTAACTGTTCCACCTGCTAACTCTGCCAGAATTTCTCTTGCTGTAAAATCACCTTGATTAGCCTCAAATACGGCTTGAGTTGCAATAACATCGTCATCACAATACTTGGCAACTTTTGTCCATAACTCCTCAGGTACTGGCTGGTCCCAAGGCAATCCTAATTCGTGATGCTTGATTTTTTTGCACAAAGCTCTGACATGATCATCCATTTTGGAATTAGGGTCTTCTGCCTTTTTGTTAAGCTCAATCTCCCATTTCTTAAGAGACTGCTTCTTTGCACAGAAATCGTAAACATCAGTATATGACAAGTTATAAGCTTCACCAAACATGCAATTGGCACTTTTACCGATAATCCTCTGCGACAGATTGAATAATTGCTCATTATCATAACCCATCAAACGTGCATACATAATATGATTATCGTAGCGTCTACAGTTAAATCCAACTAATTTGAATTTAAGCACTTGCTCAATATCCTGTGGTGTTGGATTTATGAGCCTGACAACAACATCTGTGTTCCTACGTTTGTAGTTAACAATAAAAAGATTTGGAAATACCTCCACATCATAAAACACAAGCTCGTCATCAGAATATCCTTGGTTGTCTATTGACACTTCATCTGATTTGAATTTCATCTTAGCAACAAGCTTAAGACAATAATCAGATTGATGTGAACTGTTAACTGCGAAAGCCATTATTGCAGGCCTCATATCGGTCACATCATATTTCATTCCACTGTTGTAGCATTCTTCAAGCTTAGAATATATGAAATCTATTGATGGCTTTGTTGCATTATGAATTTCTTTGTTGAGATTACGTATTATGAATTTCCGCAACCCCTTTTCGCTTTTTATGCCTTCAAAATTAATCACTTTATCTCCTTTCTCTTTCAAAGGAAGATTCGAGTTGAGAGTTGCAATCGGAATATCATTACATTTAGTCAGCTTTCTTCTTAGCGATGCGTTTGCTGTAAATACCTTTATTTCAATATCATCACTATAAATGCGACTAAGAGCAGAAGTGTCTCCGTCATAGATGTAATGCAAATGAATACCAGCACCGCCTTTAGAAACCTCAGCATACGTCCTAGGCCACTTGCTAGCAGCTTTAATATTTCTGTCATACGACTTCTCTCCTTTCTCATCCTTTAAATCAAAATCAATCACAATATGATTTTCCGGCAAGTTCACATAATGTAATTTGTGTGTATCAAGGTCTCTGAGTTTTGTCTTTACGTTATCCCATTTGAATGTAGGTTTCTCATCTTCGTTACCATACTGGGCCTGACAATCTGCACAATACTCATCAAGTAACGATTCTGTGCAACTCAATTCCAATATAGGCTCCGGTATTTTTTCAAGTTTGTCGCCCGAATATATAAACTTGTCTAATTTGAAGCCCTCGTAATAATTCCTTACTCTCTCACCTTGGTCTAGCAACGCTCGCTCGTTAAACGTTGCGAAATAGTTTTTAAGCTCTTCTTTAAATAAAAGTTTCGATAATGGATACTTCACATTTGAATCATCGCAATATGCCTTATACATCTCATATGCTGCTTTCAGAGTTGTACTATTCTGCCTTTTGAAAATGTCATATGAGTCTAACACATAGTTGTAAAAGTCATTGGATGCACCAATCATACTTGTAGGTACGTAATTGTTATAAGCATCTGGATTCTCCAAATATACATATTTGCAATGATAGGCAATCGCTCCAAGCTCGAATTTGACCTGATTCATAAGAATATCGTATCTTTTGGTAGGAATTTTGTTTCCAGTCGGCGACACGTCTATCAATCGTCTTAATAAACCAGACTTGGCATCCGTTATCTTAACCGGCTTATTTGTACCCATAAATAAGAAACTGTTAAACCTATTAACATATGTTGATTTGAATTTCTCATTTACAGTCATTTCCTCATGCGATACAACTGAATTGAGTCTAGTATTGTCTTCAATACGTGAAAGGTCGCCATCATGTTGTATAGCAATTAATGGATTTGCTTTAAAAGCTTCCAACGCGAACGCATTAGAAGAAGAGCCCAACACCTTTGCATCAAACACTGCATAGTATCCGTCGAACATGTCCTGAACAATATTTAATATAGTTGATTTACCTGTTCCTGGAGCTCCATACATAACTATGAACTTCTGAATATTCTTAGAGTTACCAGTAACAATTGCTCCTATAGCCCATTCAAGCTTATGACGTTCTTCATCGGAATATAAAGTACCGATAATTTCGTCATATGCATCGGTAGGCCCTTTCTTAAGTGGATACTTGAGACGCTTACTAATATAATTCTTCTTAGTTGTCTCAGTGTTTGCAAATGTGATAGTTTCGTCTAGCGGATGATAATTGTCTCGCAATTGCTTCTGACAATATTTATGCCATCTATCAATACTCCCTGAATCTGAATCCCACAAATAACAAACGCGAGCAGGCTTTGTACCCGTTCGCGTTTCATAGTTTTTTGCATATTGTTCTAATTCAGAATCGATAAGATTAATTAATACACCTTCATCAGTTGACCATAGTTGAGTGTAATCATTCCAGACAGCATAAAAATCACCGCCTCGTATCATTAAATCATCAAAGCTTGACTTAATTATAAAGGCCGGATATATCTCAAGACCTATTTTAGTAGACTTTTCTTTGATTTTTATAAAGTCAAGCATATTTTATTGTCCTTTCTGTGGTCTTATTCTACATAAGCACCATCAATCTGTGTAATCTCGTAGTCTGCTTCTGTCTTGTCATTACGAATATATAATGTATCCGTCTCATACTCACCCATTCTGTCAAGCATATCATGGCTTCCCATAATCTCCTCAATCTCAACAGGCTCGTCGTTCTCATCTGTTAAGACATCATTGTTGTAGTAATTACATGCAAGCTTGTCGTATCCATTTGGCTCCATATATGCCTCTGGTGTAATTACATATGGCAAATCTGTTTCGTTTGTTACTGGTGAAGAGTAATTGCTACTCTTAATAATATCTGAATATGTTCTCATTGCAGATGTCCCCTTTCTTGTCTGTTCTGTTTCTGCTGCTTCATCTGGAATATCATTGTTATCAGGAGCTTCTTTCTGTGGTTTCTCTGCTTCTTCTAACTTCTTATGATACACCGCTTTTACTGATTCTATCTCCTGATTAGAAATATCCTCATACTTCTTTTCTACTAATTTGTTTACAACAAGTCCGCCTGCTACGAATCCTGCTGCGAATATAGCTACTTCTTTAATACCCATAAGGCTACTCCTTCCATACTAAATATACGGTCCTTCTACCATAGTCGATGCACTCAGAATATGAATCCATATAAATATCAATGCATTCTCCTGCCTCAATAGTACCTACATGTCTTCCCTTTACAAGTGAGCTTCTTCCCCAACCTGTGCTCTGTCCGTAACCAGTATCGTGAAATGTGTAATCGCCCATATAGTTGTAGTTGCAATCATACAATTCGACTGATTTGCCAAGCCATTCTGATTTACCAGCTAATACACCAGGTCCCGGTCTAGTCCCATCTGCGCAATATGGGTCACCGGTGTATGCAGTTGATTCAATCTGAATATAATTCGGTTCTGGCTCTTCATATGACTGTTCAACAACTATTTGTTCGTTTTCAGAAATATCAATAGGTTCTGTTTCAGCTGTAAAATCAATAGAAGACAGCATACTCGTAACTCCGGCCGTGAGTTTTGAGTTTACTGCCTCCTCTGCATTAACAGTGGGTCCCTTTATTATACCAATACTGAGTACCACTGCAAATATAAAGTTTTTAAATTTCATTCTGATATGCACCTCCTAGTAGAGTTGTAGTTTCTTATTACCACTCGTTAAGCTCTCGGTCCCAATCTTCCCAGACATCTCCGTCACAATTGAACTCAAGAGCATAAAGAATATTACAATACTTGTCTTTATCGAATATGTTCTTTACATCTGGTGAAATATCTTTGTCCCAAGAATGTATCTCACGAATACCGAAGTCTATAGCATTATCGCCGTCTGGATTGTCCTTCTCAAATTTCCATCCGAAACGATAACCTGCTTTTGTCTTCGGTAAACCTAATCTATCACGTACATCATTTAAGATGACACGTCCGTTCGCCGTAAGGTCGCAATTTGCTAAGTTCTGCTCGCCAAGTAACTTTGAGTAATTATACTCAGCATCTGGAACCCATTCTGTAGAAGTGTCTTTGCAGAATATAACAGTAAGTGTTCTGTCAAGAGGAGTCTCATCACCTGCTACCTCAATCTCTTTGGTGATGGTTTTAGCCTTGCCTGAGCCTTCATCAATAACCTTCTCTTTAACTTTCATTGTTGATGTTCCAAGCATAAGCTGCTTATCCTCATCTGCACCGTACTTTTCTACAACTCTAGCTCTATATTCGTCAAAGAGCTTCTTAGTAGTTGCATATGCTGCTCCAACTGCTATATATCGTTTCATCATGATCTTATATGATGTAACAAAGCTTGCTATAGATAATCCACCTAATACAATCGATGGAGCGTATATTCTGAGAAGTCTTCCTGCACAACCAGCATAAGTCTGTGCTACAAACTTATTGTATTCATTGTCATCGAATGATGCTCCTTCCTTTAATTTAAGCTCGCCATTATGTAATTTCTTAGCCTTGTCTAAATTATCTTTTGTGTCATCGATAATGTCCTCAAGATTTAATGTTGCCTTGCATGCAAGAACTGTACTTGTAATGCTTCCTGCTACTCCAAGGGCTACAAGAATCTCTGGAGCGTGCTTCTTCAACGCAAATGATGCTGAATTAGCGACTGTTTTAATGCTTGCTAATAAGTTCATTATTAATCCTCCTAAATGTAATCAAATATTGTCATCTGTCTGAACTCAACAGGTTGACTATTGGTTTTCTTCTTTTTGTTAAACCTGCCGTCAGACTGAAATTTCTTAAATATAGCTACAACCTGGTATGTCGGCATCTTGTATACTCTTGCCTGCCAGCTCATGCTATCTGGATATTCTTTAGCTATTGCTTTTCTCATTTCTGTAATAGAAATAGAACTCATAGAATATCACCCCTAATCCAATTTGTATGCCCTAGGCAAATCAAGCAAATATCCTTCTGGAACACGCTTTATCTTCGCTCCTGACAGATTCTCCCATCCATACTGGGTATCAATATACGTTCCCGTAATGTCAACCATCTGATATAAATCGGAAACATATGCTCTATGGTATCTATCAATCTCCTCAAGAAGCATGTCCAGAATATACTCAGCGTCGCCTTTACTCTCTAATATGATAGTTTTGTAATTGTAACCGTCATTCTTTAAAGAATATGTTTTTGCTGCAGTGGTCTTGCTTGAACTTGATGAGTTGAAATATCCACCATAATTAAATACAGACCCCGTTCTGCTTCCTGACGAGCTCCTTCGTGTCGATCCATTTAGCAGCATTGACATACAATCCAAGAACATATTTTTCAGTCCAGGGATTATAAGTTCATTAACTGCATAGCTTTTTACATTTGAAATATCCTCACTAAGAAATGTGTCTGAGAATTTCTGGCCTAGTGAACGATTTTTAGCTATTACCTTGCCGGTAACAACTTTCTTCACAGGTTCTTTTTTGGCCTCCGCCGTTTTTGACTTGTGAGAATTCGACTTGTACTCTGACATTAGTCTCTCCTTTCTTTTACAGAAAAAATAAGAGACCTAGATTTCTCTAAGTCTCCCTTCTGATAATTAATTCTGGTCTACTGTTGTGTCATTGCTTTCTTCTGTTGAAGTTTCTTCATGGTCCTCTGAATCATCGGCAGGTGTATCAATGAAGTCTACATCAACGTAATCCTTATTAGTAAGTTTCTTGTATCCAAGTGCTCCGGCTACAACACCTAATACTGCAACTCCAGCTACCTTAGCTGCTTTTGCAATCTTTGGATGTTTCTCCGCTGCTGCTTTGATCTTTGCTACTACACTAACTTTGTCTTTCATTTCTGTTTCCTCCGTTTCTACAATTTCATCGTCGAATCTTTCCAATTCGTCCATTGTTACTTCCTCAACTTCCTGATTTTTGTTTGACATAATATAGTCTCCTTTCTTTTTTTATCCTATAATAGGCAATGTTTTTCTCGCGAATTATCTGTCGTAATTATGTACAGGTCTTGCTCCATAGTCTAATATCATGGTTGGTTTCATGGTATCCGGGTCTACATATGAATCAATACGAGTATCTATCATACCGCGTTCTGCAGAAAATCCCATACCATCGCCGTATGGCACTGGTTCTACGCCAATAGCGTCAAGCCATTCGTTAAATGACTTGTAATACTCGTTTCCGTACGTCATGTCAAAGTTCATATCATTACGAGCCTTTTCTATTTTATTTACGGTGCTCATGAATTTCTTTTGTGACACGGCTTCGAAGAATTCGCATTCGTCACTGCCATTAATTATGATACTTGCTGATATAGGCTGCTGCGGTTGCTTCTTCAAATTATCCTCATTTACTGCTTTTTGTATCTCACGCTCTTTCTCTTCTCCGATTATCTGAGCAGCTTTTGCCTTGTAATCGGAAAATGCAGACTCTGTAAGTTTACATGCTGCTGTCAGAGCTACTTCTTTTTTATGAGAAATATTATTTGCTCCTATGATGCAGGCAACTGTCAATCCTCCAGATAATATAGCTGGAATATAGCATTTCCATGTTGCTTTCATAGACTCCCACACTGTGAGTTCAGTTCTCTCAACCACATTTTCGCCCGGTTTATTCATCGGAGTAATCGACTTTGCTTTCTGCTCCTCAGCATCAGCTATAAGAGTCATCGCTTTCGGTGTTGCTTCTCCGACAAGAAATGCAGTAGTGAACACCCCAGCCACTGCAATACCTGATAATATCGTTGAGCTATTTGCTTTTGTAAAATTAATCGCAGTCTTCGCAAGACTCTTTATCCTCTGAATCATGGTTTAATCTCCTTTCAAGGTCTTCGATGCGCATGTTCAACTCCTTTACCTCCTGTTGAGTAATAAAATGGAGACCTGTTGATGCTAAAAATGCAAGTCCAAGCATCTTGATGCATTTTCTGTGCCTATATAAATTCTTTGCTACTGAGTCAAATGCACTTACTACTACTTTTGTTTCAATTGGTGTCATAATATGATTCCTCCTTAAATATAAAAATAAGAGACCTAGATTTCTCTAAGTCTCCATGTAAGCTATTGTTTATTCTTTATGTAAGTTCCTACTATTGCTATAACATCTGCAATTGCAAGTCCTACTAACACGCCTCCAACCATTCCTAATGTACCGTTAATAACTCCTTTATTGTATTCATCATGGTGCACTGCATAAGTTGCTGCCATTAGTCCTGTTGCTGCTTCTGTAATTTTGCTCATAATAATTCCTCCTTAAATAATTCTAATTAATAAGCTTCTCACTATAGTCTATGTTTTTTACGCGAAAAATAAGAAGAGCCTGTTAAGACTCCTCTTTCTTTGCTAAACGTTCTGCAACCTCTTTTTCTATTTTACTATTATTGTTAATCTGAGTTGATAGAGCTGTAAGTGCTCCAAGTAACCCGATTGTTACATAACGTAAAATATCTTTTTTGTTCATTACGTTTACCTCCTTTCACTATAGTCCATGTTTTCTGCGCGAGAAATTATCACTTAACCAACCAAATTTCTGGACGAACCCCAAAAGAGTACGAAGCGTAGTAGTATCCCGTATTGCCATTGCCGCTTACAAAAGCAAAACGAGCCGAAGAAAATTCTTTCTTGGTAGCATTACGGAGCCACCCACACTCATACTCATTGTTGTAATAAGCAACTCGATTGTATATCTGCATCATCAGTGGAAGCTGTTTGTCATTATCAGCCTCAAAGTGATTCCTATTCTGCTCATCGTCCCAGCCAAACATCTCACCTACTGTCGGAATAGTTACATCTGTAAGTCTTGATCTAATTGAATAAGGTAATGCCTTTACGAACTCTGTATGTAACCATTCATTCAAATCAGAGTCTTCAAATCTGCCCTTATTTGTGTCTAGCCCATTCATAGGTCTCTTAACTACATAATCATCAAAAATAAGCATCACTTTATCGTCCGTAACCTTGTGCACTGTTGCTGTAAATTCTCCTAATTTGTTCATCTTAAGTGTCGTCTTATCTCCTACCTCAGCATCTTTTATGTCGGACTTTGCAGGTACTCCGAATAATGTATTAATAAATTTTTTAATTGCAAGTTCATCATTAATGCAATAATCCTTCATTGTTTCTTTAGACTCTTTTTCGGCAGTAATTTCAATATACTTTCTATACATTCTTTCGACTGTAGGTATGTCAATCCCCCTTGCCGATAATCCAATAATTTCTTCTCCTAATGTCATTTCTCTTTTGCACATATTATTAATCTCCTTTCAATTCACAAAACATAGAGACCTAGATTTTTCTAAGTCTCTAATTATTTACTTTTTTCTGAAATGCTGTATAAGCTTTACAATTCCGTAAATTACTAATCCTGCAATTATAACATCACTAAAAGCTAATATTACCCCTATAATACCAGCCACTCCGACTGATGCTATAGCTAATATTATTGCTAAAATGACAATTGCTATAATTACTAATATCGTTAATGTAATCATATCACTTACCTCCTTCTCACTATAGTCCATGTTTTCTACGCGAAAAAAAAGAAAAGAAAGAGTCATTGCTGACTCAATCTATGTAAGAAGAGTATAACGCTGTTTTCTATCTCGAGCCCTTACGTCTACACATTATGTGTTGATAGATCCCATGCTACTTAAATCCAGATGCATTATTGATCGTAACGTTATACCAGCTGGAACTGTTTTTCTTTTCACCATAGTCCATGATTTCTACGCGAAAAAATAAAAAGTAGAACCTGATTTCTCAAGCTCTACTGTTGTGGTGGATATAATTATTTATGTTGCCTCCACAGATTAGCAATAATGCAAATCCGATTAAAAGGCCCGCAAAAATATAATTCATACATTTCACCTCCTTTTCACTATAGTCCATGTTTTCTACGCGAATTTTAAATAGGACACTTATCGAATGTTGTTTCCCATGGCTGCCGTTTTAGTGGTTTCATCTTAAGTGCCCACATAATTTGTCTTATAGTAACTGTTGGATAAATATTATTCTGTGGAGGTCCTGCATGTTTTTCAAAATAATCTTTGAATCCAACCTGAGTATAAATATCATCAACAAGCCATGGGTCCAGCTCCGTCCAAGTTGTTGATTTATCATCAGGATTATAACGTTGCTGAATAACAGATAATCCCTTATTATTCGCTAAATATAAAGTGCATTTACTATATACTGGATGATTGCATTCATATGTAATGCCATATCTATTAAAATATAATTGAGGCTTATTATAATGGTATCTCATAGATGGCAAAAAGTATAAGGAGCTGTAAAGCCCCTTACGCTGGAATAAGTCCAATTCTTGTGTCATACTTTAGATTAAATTTCAGCAATCTCATCTTCATAGTAAATGCCTCAATAGGATTTAATCTGATGACGTATCTTTCATGCACTCCATTCTCATCAAATGTTGTGTAATGAATAACATCATCTCTCAAACCATCCTTGTTTAATCCATCTAATCCAATTACCTCATAAAATTTATTCATAATATTTCCTCCTTAAATATAGTACTTTTTTCTCATATTAGTCTTTGTTTTTTACGCGAAAAAAAGAACAGCAGCTAAGCTGTCCTTATATGTATACAGTCGCATCACTGCTATCACTGTTACATTTCATTCTGCATAAGGTTGTCTGTCAGGTTGTTTATATACTCAACGCTGACTATTTGATTATTATAGATAATCCATTCAGATCCATTTATAGTAATGTCTTCTGCTTCATTAATATCAAAGTCCTCTCCGAACGTTTGTCTTAATGCTTCAAGAATATACATTGCTTCAATGTCTTCTGACCAATCATCTATAAAGTCATCTACATCATCGTTATGTTTTTAACTTCCTGTTGCTCAACTTCCGTAGTCTGATTTGTTTCAGTGGTTTCAGTTTTGCTTCCGCATCCACATAATAACATCATAACTGCCATTGCTGTTAATACTAAATAAATTTCTCTTCTCATAATAGTTTCCTCCATAAAAATTGTATTTATTTGTGTCATATTAGTACCTGTAATTTTCGCGAAAAAAATAAAAGGCCATGTATTATACACGACCCTTTACTTCAATTCCTTAACTTTTTTACAGAATCTTGAACTTTGTAAGTACTTTACTTGCTGCTGAAAGCCCTGGAATATGTCCATCATTCTCAAATGCCATTGTTAGCATTGTTAATCCTGCTGTAAGTAATCCAATTCCAATAGTCTTTCCTGCATTCACTGCATGTCCAACAGTATCTACTTTAGCCTGTTTTGCCTTTGCTTCTGAATCCGCTGCAATCTTCTCTCTGTCAATTGCCTGTGACTCTGTTGCTAACGCATAATCAGACTCAATTTTCTGCTGTTCATTACGCACCTTATACAGGTCTGTAATTGCTCTTGAAATATTGGTATACTCATCGCTACCCGGTTTGGCATTGTCTAACGCTACTATTTGATTATTCAGAGCATCCTCCAATCTCTCCTCAACTGTGTAATTTTCCTCACTCATAGTGATTCTCCTTTCTGTGTTGTGTTAATATGTATCATTATAGGCCATGTTTTTACCGCGCCTCCGACACATCTAAAATTACCTCTTTGTAATCATTCAACGACTCCATAGCTTTCTCATTGTCAAATGCAATCCAATAAATATAATTTCCATTTGGATTTTTCTGATAATTCAAACTTCCTACGTGATGTGTTTTGCAATGCATATCATCATATATAGATACTGTAACTGCGCCTACGGCAAAAGATAAAGCCATTGCAATTAACACTATGATTATTGTTGTACCCATGTGTTCACCTCCTTAAAAAAGACAAAAAAAAATAAGAGATTGCAGGGGTCGAAGATCGTAATCTCCTCGCATCCTTTAAAATCAGCTTTCGCTTCATCCTAGGCCTATGCACCCGATATTCAAGTCTAACTCTATATCATTTCCTATATAAAGCCGTTACTTTTATTCGTAATTCTGCCTTCTCTCTCATATTAGTCCTTGTTTTTTTCGCGAATTTAATGATACAAAAATATAATGATTTATAGGGTACTGTGTAGGGGCAAAATATAAGACCCAGATTTTACTCTGAGCCCTATAAATCATTAACTTATAAAATATTTGTTCAATATTGCGCCTTTGTACATTGCTACTATTTCATTTA
>OGRA01001783.1_pt1 | contig 19563 bp, 16 predicted proteins | sample 1553351 | NCBI WGS metagenome assembly OGRA01 (sample SAMEA2580056, study PRJEB22360) | human gut metagenome | biome: human gut; feature: human-associated habitat; material: faeces | place: Denmark | collected 2008/2010
ATAAATGATAGAGTAGAATACAAAATGAAAATGGAAACTATAGTTACATTAATAGATTGGAGAGAGCATGACAATAAAAGAGTGCTATGAGGCAATGGGGGGAGATTATGAAGACGTTCTCAAGCGCCTCATGAACGAAGCAAGAATACAAAAATTTGCATTAATGTTTAAGAAGGATCCAAGCATGAGTCAGTTAACACAGGCGATGGATGCAGGTGACGTTGAGACTGCATTTCGTGCGGCACATACACTTAAAGGAATTTGTGCAAACCTGGGTTTTAAGTCGTTGTTTGAAGTAAGCTATGAGATCACAGAGGCTTTAAGAGCAGGTGATATGGAGCAGGCAAAGGTTATGTGGCCAGATGTGCAGGCATGCTATGCACGCGTGGAGAATGCATTAAATCAGCTGGAACAGTGAAAAGCTGATGAATTTGCAGAAAGTACAAAATAAGGATAATCAGAAAGGAATCAGAGGATGATATGTCCAAAATGTGGTGCGAAGCTTGAGGAAGGAACCAGAGTATGCCCGATTTGTGGCAAGAGTCTGGTGGCTACTAGCGTAGGCACTGTTTTTAAGCGCAGAGATTTACAGGAGTATGATGAGCTGTCATCAGATGAGTACGATGATAGTGATTATCAGGATGATGGTTCTTACGAGGAGGAACAGTATGATGATACTTATCAGGATGATGAGTACGATGATGGTTCTTACGAGGAAGAACAGTATGATGATGGATATGAGGCGGAAAGTGGTCCATATGATAATGAAAATAATGAAGCCTATTTTTCAGACCAATCAGATGAGAAGCCGGTAAAGAAAAAGTCGATTGCAAATAAAATCCTTGGAGGAATGATTTTAATTTGTCTTGTTGGTATTGTGGTTGTGGGCATTGCGACAGCAAAGATGCTTACTGCAACAAAGCAGGATAAAAAGAAGCTTCCACAGACAATTGTTCAGACAACTGAGGAGCAGACAAGCACTGCGCAGGAGACAACAGAGCAAGAGACTTCTACAGAGGAAGAGACAAGTACAGAAAAGGAAACTTCTTCTGAGGTAGAAACAAGTACTGAGGCAGAAACAACAGAAGAAAAAACGACTGAAGAAAAAACAAAGGCAACTACTGCAGAGGAGACAACGACAACTACAACAGCAGTACAAACACAGCCATCTACGTCACCGGCACCGACGCAGCCGACACAGCCAAAGCCGGCACCAACGCAGCCGACAGAGCCAGATACACCAGCGCAGCCAGATACAGTGCCGACAGAGCCAGATACACCAGCGCAGCCAGATACACCGGCTCAGCCAGATACACCAGCTCAGCCAGATACGCCGGCTCAGCCAGATACACCAGCAGCTGATGTGCAGGAAGCACCGGCAGCAGAGATTGCAGAGACAATCGAATAAATTTTTCGGATTGTAACAGAGAGGAATATAGAATGATTTTTGATACTCATGCGCATTATGATGATGATGCATTTGATGAGGATCGCGATACATTGCTGGGGGAGATTTTCTCCTCCGGCATTTGTTGTATCACGGACGTTGGTGCGTCTGTAAAATCCTCAAAAAGTGCGGTTGCTCTTTCAAAAAAGTGGCCGCAGATATATGCTGCCGTTGGTGTTCATCCAGACAGCACAGCTGATATGACAGAGGAAGATATTGAGACGCTGCGAAGCCTTGCACAGGAAAAAAAGGTAGTGGCAATTGGTGAGATCGGACTTGATTATTATTGGGACAACTCACCGAGAGAAGTTCAGAAGAAATGGTTTGAACGCCAGCTTGAACTTGCAAGAGAGGTTGATCTGCCGGTTATTATACACAGCAGAGAAGCAGCAAAGGACACTATGGATATAATGAGAGAGGCTGCTAAGGCAGGAAATACTGGCGTAATTCATTGCTATTCTTATGCAGCGCCTATGGCAAAGGAGTATATTTCAATGGGATTTTTCATTGGAATAGGAGGCGTGCTTACCTTTAAAAATGCCAGGGTAATTAAAGAGGTGGCATCAGAAATTCCGCTTTCTTCGATTGTGCTTGAGACAGATAGTCCATATCTGGCACCTGTGCCATATCGCGGAAAACGTAATAATTCAATGTATTTAAAAGAAGTAGTAAAGCAACTGGCACAGATCAAGCAGGTGTCTGAGGAAACTGTTATTACGACAACGCTTGCAAATGCCAAAAGACTGTACCGATTGGAGGAAAACTGTGGCTGAATTAGGAAATCCAAAGAATACAATAGAGGTATTACAGAAATACCAGTTTCATTTTGCAAAGAAATTTGGTCAGAACTTTCTGATTGATACGCATGTGCTTGATAAGATTGTGCGTGCAGCAGAGATCACACCAGAGGATTATGTACTTGAGATTGGACCGGGAATTGGAACACTGACCCAATATCTGTGCGAATCTGCAAAACATGTATTTGCAGTTGAAATCGATGACAATCTGATTCCGATTTTACAGGACACGCTGTCTGCATATGATAATGTTACGGTTATTCATAATGATGTTCTTAAGCTTGATATTAACAAGCTCGTGGAAGAAAAGTGTGAGGGAAAACGCATCAAGGTAGTTGCAAATCTTCCGTATTATATTACTACACCAATTTTAATGGGATTATTTGAGAGTCATGTACCTATGGAGAGTGTGACTGTTATGGTACAAAAGGAGGTCGCACAGCGTATGCAGGCACTTCCTGGCGGAAAGGATTATGGTGCATTGTCTCTTGCTGTACAGTTTTATGCAGAACCATATATCGTGGCAAATGTTCCGCCAAACTGTTTTATGCCAAGACCAAATGTCGGAAGCGCTGTTATCCGTCTGACAAGTCATAAAAAACCAGTGGCAGTAAAAAATGAAAAGCTGATGTTTGACATTATACGAGCATCCTTTAATCAGAGAAGAAAAACACTAGTAAATGGCCTATATAACGTAGGCGGTTTAAACAAATCAAAGGAAGAGCTTGCAGCTGTGCTTGAAAGCATTGGTTTAGCAGCAAACGTGCGTGGAGAAACGCTGACACTTGAGCAGTTTGCAGCACTTTCTGATGCATTGTCAAAAAGCGCGAATTAAATTGTTCTAAACGATGCCTTTCTTTCATATGTACTTATTTAGAATACATATAAGGAAAGGAAGGTATCAATATGGCACAGTATCAGCGCTTCCTCTCATATCTTTTTGAGTATGAGGGTGATCAAAAAAAGGAAAACTGCGGGTTTGCAAAGATAGAAATCAGAGGAGATGTACAGCGTATTTTCCTGTCTGTAAAAAATAATGAGCAGGCTGAAATTTTGCATGTATTTGGCTTTTATCATACAAAGGATGGCTGCGATTGTGTGCCGCTTGGCCGTATGGTTGTAAAAAATGGAAAAGGACAGCTCCAGTACATCAATAACGGCGTTTATCTTGCAGGAAGTGAGATTAAATTTGAGCAGCTTAGCGGAATTGTAGCAGGCAGACAGAAGCCGTTTTCAAACGCTTATGCAACTGTCTGGGATGACCAGTATTTTGGACTCTCACTGTTTGAGAAGGATCGAGCAAAACAAACAGCACAGTCTGAAGATGAACAGGTTTTGGAAAATCAGCCTCAGGAAGAACTTCAAACGATGGAAGTTTGCTGTGAGATTGATAGCAAAGAAACAAACAAAATAGAACAGGGACAAGACAAGGCAGATGCTGTTTGGGCACAGTTAAGTACAGCGTATCAGCATATTGAGACGCTTCCAGGTGATACAGTAGTTTGTTTAAAGGTAATGCCAGCAGATATTGGCCGTCTTCCTCGTCCAAATTGGATGTTAAGCAATAATGGATTTTTGATGTACAGTTTTGTGAAGTACCGCTATATTGTATTTGCAAAAGTGACACAAGGACGTTATGAGCTTTGGGTGCCTGGCAATTATGAAAAGAGTGAGGAATTGATGGCGCAGATGTTTGGCTTTTATTGTTTTCGCTCCGTTAAATCAAAAAAAGCGTCAGCAGGAGACTTTGGCTACTGGTGTGTGCCGATTGTATTTCCGGCAGATGATCAGGGTGAAAAAAAGGAAGCAAAGATGACAGTTGCAGATCAACAAAAAACGGTGAATCCTGCATTTGGTTAAAAACACATCAAAAACAGAAGAAAGGGAAAACAATGGCAACAGAGAACGAGCAGCTTTTGGAAGAACAGGCAAGGCTTAGAGAAAAGGAAGACCGAAAATTTATGCGTCAGGCACTTACACAGGCCAAAAAGGCAGCAGCTATTGATGAAGTTCCAATTGGCTGTGTTATCGTTTGTGATGGAAAAGTCATTGCCAGAGGCTATAACAGAAGAAACATAGAAAGCTCAGTGCTTGGTCATGCAGAGCTTGCAGCTATGAAAAAAGCATCGAAAAAGCTAGGAGATTGGCGTCTGGAGGGATGTACGATGTACGTGACGCTTGAGCCATGCCAGATGTGTGCCGGAGCAGCCGTGCAGGCACGTCTTGATCGTGTGGTTATAGGTGCAATGAATGCAAAGGCAGGGTGTGCGGGTTCCATTATAAATTTGCTTGATATGCAGCAGTTTAATCATCAGATTCCGATCACAAAGGGTGTTTTGGAACAGGAATGCTCGCAGATATTGTCAGAGTTTTTTAAACGTATCAGGGTAAAAAAGAAGAAACGCCCCTTGACAAACGAAGAAATATCCGATACAATTATGGATGCGCAGCCGGGGCGGTAGCGGTGCCTTGTACCTTCAATCCGCTATAGTAGGGGTCATATCCCGGCTGAGGGTGTTTCACTTGTGGAGCTGCCCTTTGTAAGTGGCGTTGAAGTTTGGGTCTTACGCAACAAGACTCTGTGAACCATGTCAGGTCGGGAACGAAGCAGCATTAAGCAGAATCTCTTGTGTGCCGTGAGGGTGCCTGAGCCGAGCAGGCTGCAGAGGTAACGTCTGGGGGTGGCATTCGAAGCCGGGATGCGCAAAAAAATGATATATCAAAAGAAAAAGAGTTTTTTAGGAGTTGTCTGTTGCATCGACAGCTCTTTTTTTGTATAATAAAAACTACGATGGGTTAGTTTTGCCATTGATATAGCTGAAATCCTAAATTATAAGGAGGAAGATACGATGAGAGTTGGAATGTTAACCAGCGGCGGAGATTGTCAGAGCTTGAATGCAACCATGAGAGGTGTTGCAAAGACGCTATATAATCAGAGAAAGGATGTTGAAATCATTGGTTTCATCGAAGGTTATCGCGGACTGATCTATGAGGATTACCGTATTATGAAATCAAAGGATTTTTCAGGAATTCTGACAAATGGCGGTACGATTTTGGGTACGAGCAGACAGCCATTTAAGCTGATGCGTGTCCCGGATGAGAATGGTCTTGATAAGGTAGAGGCAATGAAGAATACCTACAAGAAGCTAAAGCTTGACTGTCTCGTAGTATTAGGCGGAAATGGCAGCCAGAAGACGACAAATCTTCTTCGTCAGGAAGGACTTAACGTCATCGGACTTCCAAAAACAATTGACAACGATCTGTGGGGAACTGATGTTACCTTTGGTTTTCAGAGTGCTATCAATCTGGCTACACAGACTATTGACTGTATCCATACAACTGCAGCTTCACACGGACGTGTTTTTATCGTGGAGATAATGGGTCATAAGGTAGGATGGCTTACGCTTCATGCAGGTATTGCAGGCGGAGCAGATATCATTCTTGTTCCAGAGATTCCGTATGATATCAATAAGGTGGCAGCAGCTGTAAATAAGCGTGCTAAGGAAGGAAAGCGTTTCTCAATCATTGCTGTTGCTGAGGGTGCAATCTCCAAGGAGCAGGCTGCACTTTCAAAGAAAGAATATAAGAAATATATTGCAACGCGTCAGTATCCATCTATCTCTTACGAGATTGGTGCAAAGATTTCTGAGCTGACTGGACAGGAGGTGCGTGTAGCAGTTCCAGGTCATATGCAAAGAGGTGGAAGTCCGTGCCCTTATGACCGTGTCCTTTCAACCAGACTTGGTGCAGCAGCAGGTAAGATGATCTTAGACGGAGAGTTTGGTTATTTGGTAGGTATGAAGAACAATCATATCGCAAAGATTCCGTTAGCAGATGTTGCAGGAAAGCTTAAGATGATCCAGCCAGATGATGAGATGGTTCAGGAAGCAAAGCTTATGGGAATTTCATTTGGAGATTAATTGTAAATGGCATATACAGCATTATACCGCAAATGGCGTCCTGCCCGATTTGAAGATGTAAGAGGGCAGGAGCACATTGTACGGACTTTAAAAAATCAGATTATTTCAGACCGCGTAGGTCATGCTTATCTGTTCTGCGGCACGAGAGGAACAGGAAAAACCACGATTGCAAAGATCATGGCGCGTGCCGTCAACTGTGAGCATCCTGTGGATGGAAGCCCGTGCAATGAATGTGCGGTGTGCCGGTCGATCCTTGAGGGACGCTCAGTCAATGTGGCTGAAATTGATGCGGCATCAAACAACGGTGTCGATAATATCAGAGAGATTCGTGATCAGGTTCAGTACTCGCCGACAGAAGGAAAATATCGCGTCTATATCATAGATGAGGTGCATATGCTGTCGGCGGGGGCTTTTAATGCGCTTTTAAAAACGCTTGAGGAGCCGCCGGCATATGTGATTTTTATTTTAGCAACGACAGAGGCAAATAAAATACCTATCACGGTTTTGTCGAGATGTCAGCGATATGATTTCAGGCGAATTGGAAATAATGTAATAGCAGATCAGGTTTCCAATCTGCTTAAGGCAGAAGGGGTCGAGGCAGATGAGGATGCAGTTCGCTACGTAGCAAAAGCAGCTGATGGATCGATGCGAGATGCATTAAGTCTTCTGGAACAATGTATTTCATTTTATTATGGTCAGAGGTTGACGTATGAGAAGGTGCTAGATGTACTTGGTGCAGTAGATACACAGGTATTTTCTAAGTTGCTTCGTCTGATTATACGATGTGATGTGCCGGGATGCGTGCAGCTGATGGATGAAATCAGTTCACAGGGGCGCGATCTTAGCCAATTTGTCACAGACTTTATCTGGTATCTGCGAAATCTTATGCTGGTGCAGACAGCAGACCAGAGTGCGCAGGCACTTGAGATGACAAAAGAAAATTATGAGGCGCTTCGAGAAGAATCAAAGATGGTGGCGCTTAGTGTGCTGATGAGAAATATCAGGATATGTTCAGAGCTTTCAAATCAGCTCAAATTTGCTGTCTCAAAACGAGTGCTTATTGAGATGGCAATTATTAAGATGATGCAGCCGCAGATGGAGGACGATATAGAGAGCCTTCGTGTGAGACTGGATCAAATTGAGGAGAAAATTGCTTCTGGCAGTTTTGTTAATAATACAGAACCACAGCAGTCGGGAAGCATTTTTGATTCTTATTTTGAAGGTGATGCAAAGCAGCCTGTTATGCAAAAAGCAGCGCAGACTGTTGAATTAAGCGAAGCTGAATATGAGGACTATCAAAAAATAAGCAGTGAGTGGAAGAAGCTTTCTCACATGCAGTCGGGATTTATGAATTCGATTTTGATGGGAACAAATATAAGCTATGATAAGGCAAAAGGCTTGTGCATTGTATTCACAAACAAATTTAACTATGAGCTGATGCTTCGACAGGAACGTATGGAAGAGCTTCGGCAGATGTTAAATAAGCAGTATCAGAAGGAATTTTCAATTACTGCGAAGCTTCTTGAGGCAGGTGAGGCGATGCCGCGCATCACAAGAGGCAGCCATATTGAGGGAATCAATATGGAAATTGGTGTTGAAGATGAATAATTAAATTTATAAGTTGAAAGGAAAAGTAAAGACATGGCAAAAAGAGGTGGATTCCCAGGCGGTATGCCGGGCAATATGAACAATTTAATGAAGCAGGCACAGAGAATGCAGCGCCAGATGGAGGAGCAGCAGAAGGAGCTTGAGGAAAAGGAATTTACTGCAAGTGTAGGTGGCGGTGTTGTTAAGGTTACTGTTTCTGGCAAAAGAGAAGTAACAAATGTTGAGTTGGCAGAAGAAGCTGTTGATCCAGATGATATCGAGACATTGCAGGATCTGATCGTAGCAGCTGTAAATGAGGCTATGCGTCAGGTTGATGAGGCTTCTTCTCAGTCAATGGGCAAATTAGCAGGTGGTTTAGGCGGCAGCCTTGGTGGTCTTGGCGGAGGCTTTCCGTTCTGATGGATTTTTACAGCAAAACAGTAAATCAATTGATTGAAGAATTGTCCAGACTGCCTGGGATTGGAGCAAAATCGGCTCAGCGTCTGGCATTTCATATTATTAATATGCCAAAAGAACAGGTGGAGCAGTCAATGGTGAATGCGCGCAGCAATATCCGCTACTGCAAGGAATGCTTCACACTGACAGATCAGGAGCTATGTCCGATCTGTGGCAGTGCAAAGAGAGACAAGTCAGTGATTATGGTGGTGGAAACTTCCAGAGATCTGGCAGCTTATGAGAAAACAGGAAAATTTGATGGTGTGTATCATGTTCTTCACGGGGCAATTTCTCCTATGCTTGGAATAGGACCGGGAGACATTAAAATAAAGGAATTGCTGGTTCGCCTGCAGCGCGAAGATGTGCGAGAGGTGATTATTGCGACAAATTCCAGTCTGGAAGGAGAAGCAACAGCGATGTATATAAGCAAATTAATCAAGCCAGCTGGCATTAAGGTAACACGTATTGCAAGTGGTGTGCCGGTAGGCGGTGATTTGGAATATATAGATGAAGTGACATTAACACGTGCACTTGATGGACGTGTGGAATTATAGTTGCAGGAAATGGTGACAAAATGGATAAATACGAATATCAGTTAAAAACAGAGCATATCAGACAGGTTGCAGCCAGAAAAGAGTATGGCGAGGCTGCAAAGCTGTGCGATACGATCGACTGGACAAAAATCCGCGATGTAAAAATGCTGACACTGGCAGCCGATGTCTATACGGCAGTAGGGGAGTATGAAAAGGCAATCGATATTTTGCAGCAGGCATATGAGTATGCAGCGATGGGACGCCGTATCGTGTATCGCCTAACGGAGCTTGCATTGAAGGCAGACAGCTATGATGATGCAAAAAATTATTTCGAGGAGTTTTGCCGTATAGCACCAAACGATCAGGGAAGATATATTCTTTTATATAAGATGGCACGTTATCAGAAGGCGACTCTTGATGAAAAAATCAAAATTCTGGAAGCTTATAAGAGAGAGGATTTTGATGAGAAATGGGCTTATGAGCTGGCTGTTTTATATGCGATGAATAATGAGAAGGATAAGTGTATCCAACTGTGTGATGATATTATTCTTTGGTTTGGCCTTGGAAAATATGTAGAAAAGGCACTTTCTCTTAAGAGTCAGTTTGCACCGTTAACACCGGCGCAAAAGGAAAAGGTTCAGAAGTTTGCAGACAAAAAGGCACAGGAAGAAAACGAAAAGCTTCAGAAAAAGCAAGAAGAGCAGGAAAAGAAAGAATCACAGGCAGAGTTGGCTAAAAAAGCTGCCGCACAGGAAAAAATTTCAAAGTGGCAGGAAGAGCAGGAAAAGGCATATCAGGCAGAGCAGGAGGCAGCTAAAAAAGAGGCTAAAGCGCGAGAGGATGAGCAGAAGGCTTTGCTAGAGCGTGAAGAAAAGCTTCGTAAGCAGCGTGAAGAGGAACTTGAGGCAGTAGAACGCTTAAAGAAGGAACAAAGATTAGAACATGCCAGACAAAGTGTTGTTACGAGTGACATGAACGAAATTATGGCAGTAATTCAGCGTGCAAAGCAGGAGGATGCCCAGAACGAGCTGCAGGATGAGTTGGCAAAGCAGGTACAGCAGGTGCAGCAGCTTGCCGGGGAGAAGGATTTGGAGCTGGTTTCTGAAATTCCTTCAGATGTTGAAGAGAAAGAAAAACTGCAGGTGTCTGAGGATATTTCCTATATGCAGGATGAGATTTCAGAGGACGAAACTACAGAAAGTGAAGTTTTAGATGACGAGACTTCAGAAAACGAAACCTCAGACGTTGAAACAGCAAACACCGAAACTTCAGAGAAAACCTCAGATAGTGAAAACACTGATGAGGCTGTTTGGTTTGAAGCATATAAGCCAGAAGAAGAACCTCAGATTTCTGAGTGGGCAGCACCAGTGGCAGAAACGGTGGAAGTAGAGCCAGAGGAAGAAGTTCAAGAAGAACCTGAAAAAGATCCAGAAGAGGAAGAGACTCAGGAAGTAGTTCAGGAAGAACTTGAAAAAGAGCCAGAGGAAGAAGAGACTCAGGAGGAAATTCAAGAAGAATTTGAAAAAGATCCAGAAGAAGCAGAGACTCAGGAGGAGATTCAGGAAGAACCAGAAGAGGAAGAACCTCAAGAAGAATTTGAGGAAGAACCAGAAGAGAAAGATGCTCAGGAAGAATCTGCTGAGAGTCGTCAAGTGGAGATGACAGCAAACAGCGGACTTCCAATTGTCAATCCGGAGGATATGTCACGTGTATGGCATTTTGCTATTCAGGCGATGCCAGATGAGGATGATATTGAACTGGCACTTGAATATTTAGAGGAACTGGCAGAACGCTCTTCACGTGCAGTTCCAAGATCTGTTGTGAAAATTACAGGTCAGAAGCTGAATCAGAAGGGACTTGTTAAGTCAATTGACAAGCTGCTTGGAAAGACAATTCTGATTGAAGATGCGGCAGATATGAATGAGCGTGTCATCAATGAATTTTGTAAGATCATTGATCCAACTGACAGAAGCTTGCTTGTTGTATTCATCGATACACCGGCCTCAATTCGTCATCTGCTTATTGATTACCCACAGCTTGCACAGGTAGTTACGGCCCAATTTGTCCGTGAGACATATTCTGTTACTGAGCTTCTTGAGTATGCAAGAGGATATGCAGATAGAGAGGACAGTGTGTTTGATAAATCAGGTGAGCTGGCACTGATGGAGCGCTTAAAAGTAATTGCAGGTAATCAGGAGCGCAATAAAAAGCGTATTGTTGAGATGATTGTAAATAATGCAATTGAGAAGGCCGAGAAAAAATCTATGCGCAAGCTCTTCCAGAGCAAATATGACAAGAGAGGCTGTCTGATTTTGCGTGATAAGGATTTTGAAGTCGGCTGAAAAAAGAAAGGTGTGATTCTATGAATTGGCTTGTGATAGCGGTAATCGTATTGATTGCACTTGCGACACTGGCTGGTGCAAAAAGAGGACTTGTAAAAACAGTTCTTTCATTTGCGTCCTTTTTTGTAAGCTTGGTAATCATGCTGTTTGTCCGCGAGCCTGTGTCTGATTTTGTGAAAGACCAGACAGGGATTTATGCAGCAATAGAGACTAGTGTTAGCTCATTTGTGGAAGAAAAGACACAAGAGATTCAGGCAGGACAGGCGCAGATGACAGATAAGGTCATTGATAGTCTGAATCTGCCAGATGTTCTGACAAAATCTTTAGAGCAAAGCAACAGCAAGGCAGTTTATGAGCAGCGTGGCATTCAAAATATAGCAGCCTATATTACGGGATGGCTCACAGATTTGGCATTTGAGGCTGTTTGCTGTATTATCAGTTTTGTTGTTGTATGGATTTTGCTTCGTATTGTAACAATGGTTTTAGCAGGAATTGTGAGACTGCCTGTTTTGCATCAGATTGACTGTATTGCAGGTGCCGTTTGCGGGCTTTGTACTGCGTTGATTATAATATGGATCGGCGGAATTGTTGTGACGGCGTTTGCAGCACAAGATTGGGGACGCGAGGCACTTTCAATGATTACACAGAGTACACTGCTGACATTTCTTTATAATAATAATTTTTTGCTAAATGCACTGCTTAAGGCAGTACGTTAATAAAAAATACCCTTCGATCAGTCTGCACACATAAGCAGCCTGTCGAGGGGTATTTTTTGAATAGCTGCTTTAAATTTAAGAAGCTAATATTTTTTTCATTCGATTTATTGTATGACAGTATGCTGGAACGAGAAACAGATCTGCCATGATCCATGCAATTGGACTGGCAAGACATATGCCAACAAAGCCAATGAGTGGTACAAGAACAAGACTGGCAATAATTCGTCCAACCATCTCACAGACACCTGCTAAAATTGCCAATCGGGAATAGCCCATTCCCTGTATGCAAAATCTCACGGTATTGACGAGACAAAGCGGAATATAGAAAGCCGTGTTGAAAACTAAAAACTGCTTAACATGATCAAGAATGGCAATTTCATCTGCCGATACAAACAGAAGTGCAATTTGTCTTCCAAATAATGATAATACAAAGAAAGCAATAATGGCATAGATGCCGCCTATGAAGCTTGCGGATTTCAAGCCTTTTCCAACACGATCAAGCTTTCCAGCGCCGACATTTTGACCGGCATATGTTGCCATTGTAGAGCCAAGTGCATCAAACGGGCAGCAGCTAAAGCCAGATATACGGCCAGCAGCTGTAACTGCGGCTACGGCCTGAGAACCAAGTGAGTTTACTGCAGTCTGTAAGATAACACTTCCGATTGCGGTAATGGAGTACTGCAGACCCATTGGAATGCCCATGTTGCAAAGTATGATCGCCTGACGTCCTTCAAATTTGATCTCATCTTTTTCGAATTTGAGAATATCATATTGCTTTCTCATATATAAGAAGCATAGAATACCAGAAATCAGCTGGGAGAGACCTGTCCCCCCTCCACCCCCTGCCACTCCCATATGCAGCACAAGAATTGCCAGCAGGTCAAAAATAATATTTAACATGGCTGAGATAACCAGAAATATAACTGGTGTTCGGCTGTCTCCTAGGGAACGAATAATACCTGACAGTAGATTATATAGATATGTGGCAGGTATTCCGAGGAAAATAATAAATATGTAGCTATAGGCATATTCAAAAATATTTTCTGGTGTGTCCATCCAGAAAAGAATTTGTCTGCATAGCACACAGACAACAACTGTCATAACAGCTGCGAATGCGATGGACAGCCAGGCTGCGTTTGCGACAAATTTTCGCAGTCGCTTGTAGTCCTTTGCGCCAAAGCTTTGTGCTATTGGGATAGCAAATCCGCTGCAGACACCGTTGCAAAATCCAATTATCATAAAGTTTATTGCTCCTGTCGATCCGACACCGGCCAACTGATCAACGCCCAAACTTTTTCCTACAATAATAGTATCAACCATACTGTAGAATTGCTGAAACAGCATGCCAAGCAGCAGCGGAACTGCAAAGCTTAAAATTAATTTGACCGGGCTTCCAGATGTCATCTCCCTTGTTGCATTTTTTGCCATACTTCTTATGCTCCTTTTTTAAAGTTGATTTTGACGTTTTTCTAGCACATTATAGCAGGTTATAAAACGTTTGCAAGTGTTTTTTTTGCTTTTTTGAAACTATTTCTAGCTATGCAAAATAGCATTGCAATTTTGCGCGGCTAGGGGTATCATAGTAGCATAATGCTACCAATAGCAAATATAGAAAGGTGAAAGATTATGACAGTACAGGAAAAGATTCATGAGTATCTTAGCGTACATCGCGACGAGATGGTTGAAGACATTAAGACATTGATCAAAGTAGACAGTGCTCGTGCAGAGGCGCTGCCGGGAAAGCCATATGGCGAGGGTGCAGCAGAGGCACTTTTGGCAGGATTGTCTCTTTTTGAGAAGCACGGCTTTTTAGGAAAAAACTGGGATAATTATGCGATTGACACAGTAATCAATGGAAAGGAGCTTGGACTTGATATTCTGGCACATCTTGATGTTGTTCCAGGCGGAGACGGATGGACAAAAACAACACCGTTTGAGCCTATAGTTGAGGATGGAAAGATGTACGGACGCGGAACATCTGACGATAAGGGACCAGCTGTTGCGGCACTCTATGCAATGAAGGCAGTGCGTGACCTTGGATTTGAGTTAGATAAGGATGTTCGTTTGATTTTAGGATCTGATGAAGAGTGTGGAAGTTCTGATATTGCCTACTATTTTGGAAAGAATACTCATGCACCGATGACAATTTCACCGGATGCTGATTTTCCGCTTGTATTTTTAGAGAAGGGAAGCCTTCACACTACATTTACAGCAGAAGTTTCACTAGAGGAAGGTCTTCCTAGAGTAAGAAGTGCTGTCAGTGGAATTAAGGTAAATGTTGTTCCAGCAAAGGCAGATGCCGTTGTTGAAGGAATGACAGCAGATGAGATGAATAAATATGTAAAAGAAGCTGAAGATGAGACAGGTGTGAAGTTTACTGTTTCTTTGGCTGAAGATGGTGCTCTTATGATTCATGCAGATGGTGTATCTGCACATGCGGCAAGTCCAATGGATGGAAACAATGCATTGACTGCACTTCTTAAGCTGCTTTCATCCCTACCGCTTGCAGAAAGCAAGACAAAGACATTGCTTCACAATGTAACTGCTTTGTTCCCACACGGTGATTACTGCGGAGGAGGACTTGGTGTGAACCTTGAGGATGAAATTTCAGGAAAGACAACTCTGACACTTGATTTGTTTGAATTAAATGATACAAAGATGAGAGGAACCTTTGACTGTCGTGCATGCAACAGTGCAACAGAGGAAAATACAAAGAACGTTGTTCAGAAGAAGCTTTCAGATGCTGGATTTGAGACAGATAATTCACCGCTGAATCCGCCTCATTACGTTCCAAAGGATTCTGAACTGGTAAAAACCTTACTTGAGACTTATACTGATGTGACTGGTGAAGTGAGAGAGCCACTTGCAATAGGTGGAGGAACCTATGTGCATCATATTGAAAATGGTGTGGCATGTGGATGTGCAGATCCATCTGTAGATAACCATATGCATGGACCAGATGAGTTCGTTATTATTGATCAGCTTGTGATGAGTGCAGAAATTTTTGCGCTGGCAATCGTAAAGCTCTGCGGAAAATGAAAAAAAAGTGGAAAAAAGGCCGTCCATTCACAAATCGTTAAAAGTTTGGACAAAAATTGAACACATTTATCGGTTATTATGTAGGCACAGTTGAGAAATCAACTGGACATTCATATATCTTTTTCATAGCCGATGAAGTAATCGGCATCCCTCCCCTTTTTATTCCCTTTTGGCCCTGCAGAGAGCAGGGCCTTTTTCTGTATATGATACAGGGGCGAAAAGTCACAAGCTGATCGTGCTTGCACTAGAAGTTGTGACCTTGAGACCCGCCAAAACATGAGGATGCAGCGAGTTTCAAAGAAACTCAGCGAATCCGAATGTTTTTAGAATTGCGAGAGTTGTGAAACAACGGAGCAATTCGTAGGTATCATGTATAAATTAACAAATAGGAGACGGTAGCAATGACATTACAGCAATTACGATATGCGATTGCGGTCGCGGACTGCGGATCAATGAATCAGGCAGCAGCAAAATTATTTATTTCTCAGCCAAGTCTTTCAGAGGCAGTAAAGGAGCTTGAGGGAGAGATTGGAATCCGTATATTCGGACGAACAAACAGAGGCATCCTTGTAACAACAGAGGGAAATGAATTTTTAGGCTACGCCAGACAAGTTGTTGAGCAGTACCGTCTGATGGAGCAGCGATACGTAGAGAAGACACAAACAAAGAAGCGCTTTGCCGTTTCCATGCAGCATTATACCTTTGCCGTTAAAGCATTTGTTGAGATGGTAAAGGAATTTGGTATGGACGATTATGCGTTTGCAATTCATGAGACAAAGACGGGAACTGTTATTGAGCATGTAAAGGATTTTATCAGCGAGATTGGTATTCTTTATATGAGTGATTTTAATCGGAAGATTTTGATGAAACTGATTCATGAGAGTGAGCTTGAGTTTATCCCACTATTTGACTGCAATACTTATGTATATGTGTGGAAGAAAAATCCGATTGCATCAAAGTCTAGTGTTAGCTTACAGGAGCTTGAAAAGTATCCGTGTCTTACGTTTGATCAGGGAAAGACAAATTCATTCTATTTTGCAGAGGAGGTTTTTAGTACCTACGAGTATAAACAGACAATTCAGGTAGATGACCGCGCAAGTATGCTAAATCTGATGGTTGGCTTAAATGGTTATACTTTGTGTTCAGGTATTATTTGTGAGGAGTTAAACGGAAGTGACTATGCGGCAGTTCCGCTTAAGGAAACAGAGGTCATGACAATCGGATATGTGAAGAGAAAAAGTATTCAGTTAAGTGAACTGGCGCAGCTTTATGTTAATGAGCTTGCAAAATACAAGAATCTGGTGCTGAAGTGATGAAAAAACACTTTAATCATCCAATATAGCTATAGGAGAATCCAATAACAGGCGTTTGTTTTTGTGTATTAGACAAAGACAGGCGCCTTCGCTATAATACAGACAGTGAAACAAAAAAACACCACCTGAAAGCGAGGATTTAAATATGAGTACATTAAAGGAAAGAAAATTAAAGTTTGAGACACTGCAGCTTCACGTAGGACAGGAGGAAGCTGATCCAGTAACAGATGCAAGAGCCGTTCCAATTTATCAGACATCTTCCTATGTATTTCATAACTCTCAGCACGCAGCTGACCGTTTTGCATTAAAGGATGCCGGCAACATTTACGGAAGACTGACTAATCCGACTGAGGATGTATTTGAGAAGAGAATTGCCAGCCTTGAGGGTGGTGTTGCAGCACTTGCAGTTGGATCTGGCGCAGCAGCTGTTGCATATGCAATCCAGAATCTGGCATTTGCAGGTGATCATGTTGTTGCAGCAAAAAATATCTATGGTGGTACCTACAATTTGCTGGCACATACATTTGTATCATATGGTATCAACACAACATTCGTAGATCCATTTAATTATGAAGAGATTGAGGGCGCTATCAAAGAGAATACAAAGCTAGTTTTCATCGAGACGCTGGGGAATCCAAACTCAGAGGTTGTTGATATTGAGAAAATTGCAAAGATTGCGCACAAGCATCAGATTCCGCTTGTTATTGATAATACATTTGCAACACCGTATCTTGTAAGACCAATCGAGTACGGTGCAGACGTAGTAGTACACTCCGCAACAAAGTTTATCGGTGGTCATGGAACTACCATCGGAGGCGTCATTGTAGATGGAGGAACATTTGACTGGAAAGCATCAGGAAAGTTCCCACAGCTGACACAGCCAGATCCAAGCTATCATGGAATTAGCTTTGCAGATGCAGCAGGTCCTGCAGCATTTGTTACAAGAATCCGTGCTATTTTACTTCGTGATACAGGTGCAACTCTTTCACCGTTTCATGCATTTATCTTCCTGCAGGGACTTGAGACATTGTCCCTTCGTGTAGAGAGACATGTAGAGAATGCACTTAAGGTTGTAGATTTCTTAAAGAAACAGCCGCTTGTAGAAAAAGTAAATCATCCGTCAGTATCAGAAGATCCAGAGCAGCAGGCTCTTTATAAGAAGTATTTCCCAAATGGCGGCGGCTCTATCTTTACATTTGAGATTAAGGGCGGCGCAAAGGAAGCACAAGAGTTTATTGATCAGCTGAAGCTGTTCTCACTGCTTGCAAATGTAGCAGATGTAAAGTCTCTTGTTATTCATCCGGCATCTACTACACATGCTGAGTTAAACGAGGCTGAACAGGCAGAGCAGGGAATCAAGCCAAACACCATTCGTCTTTCGATTGGTACAGAAAATATTGATGATATTATTTATGATCTTCAGGAAGCATTTGAAGCAATCTCGAAGTGATACAAGGGTCGAAAAGTCACAAGCCGTGGGTATCATATGTCTTCTAGAGAAGAAAGAGCCTGTGCATCTGCGCAGGCTCTTCTTTGAAAGGGGAGGATAAATAATAAATGATATCATTTGTAAGCTGTGCGGTTTAGAGGGGGGAATCATAACCGCCTGTCAGCTGACTGCGGCATTTAAAATGCCGCTAGATTTCTGACATTTTTATTATGTCCTCTGATTCATTTTATATACAGATTTCTTATGCTTTTTCATTTTTCATTTCATGCAGCACATATTGAACCATTTCCTGATGTTCTTTTGAATAACCGAAGAAAAAATTCGGATAACGAGTATTTAGCTCGTGATATATAGCGCTGACTTCACGATGTGATTTGCCAGTCAGTGTATATTCCTCACCCTTCATGGTGACAACATGGATTGTATAGCTTAACTGGCGTCCCTTTATGGTACGGCGCATAGCAGCATGATCATAGATCCATAATACTTCCGGCAGTGGGATAATGGCACATATATCATCAGAGAGCTCAACAAGATAGCGAGGCGTCAGAATAAGTGTCTTTGTCTGCAGAAGAATCCTTCGACCAATTTGTTTTTCCACATCATTTAAAATTTTCTCAGGATTGCCATAGTGCTCCAGATTTCGGTAGGTTTTTGTTAGACGTGGATTTATGATATATAAAAATGTGCGAATAAAAACCACAATCATTAAGACAAACACCAAAAGAAGGACAACCATAAGCACAATTTCACGCCTGTTTAGATAGGCAGTCTGGTTGACAAAATATTTCTGGCAAACGCTTTTAAGGGATTTTGCATCCCATGAAATATCTTCAGCAAGCTTTTGTGTGAGCGGATCTAGAATTTCGGGTTCAAAAGCATCAACGCGTCCTATAATAGTCTGTCCTTCAAGTGTTTTGGAAGCTGGATAGCCGGCCACAGCACGGATGAGATAAAAATGACAGCTTCCGCCTATAAGCTCGTAGTAATAATGTCCAACGAGCTCACCGCCTGCCAGACAGTCCTCGCCGCTGTAGTAGAGTGTCCCCGTTTTAATTTTCGCATACAAAACCTTTTTTGCCATGGAATCATTGATGAGCACGGCATTGCTGATGGTGCGTTTTGTCACATATTCAGTGACAGGCGAGCGCCAGACAAGAAAAATGACGACGCCAAGCAGCATCAGCGGGTAAAAAAGGCGCTTACACTGATTTTTTCGGATATAGGATAAAATCATATTGTTTCCTTTCCTTTGTGAGAGATCATGTCAATGTAGATTCACCATACAATGAGTATACTGGATTTTTTTGTTTTTGTAAATAAAATAAAGTGTTTTTGGGAAAAGTCAGCCTCTGTTGAGGTTTAATTGAGCTTGCATTTGTATGCTACATGCAGCAAGTAAGAAAGGAAGATAATATACTATGAGCAAACAGCGTAAAATCCAAAAAATTATTTTTTGTATACTGGCAGTGATTCTTGTCATTATTTTTTATGAAGCAATTGGGATTTACACTGCATATAAAAAACAGCCTAAAGTATCTTCTGAAACAAAAACAGCAGTTCAAGAGGAAATTAAAAATTGGAATCAGATTAGTGAGAACCCAGAACGAGCCACGATTATAGAAGAAAACAATGAAGCTCTTTTACAGAGAATCCGTTTGATACAAAATGCAAGGGAAGAGATTATTTTATCTACTTTTGCATTTCACTCTGATGAGAGCGGAAAGCTGATTATGGGAGCTCTTCTTGAGGCTGCAAACAGAGGCATTAAAGTTCGCATACTAGCAGATGGCTTTGAAAGCTGGACTGCTATGGAATGGAATCCTTATTTTTATGCGTTATCTTCTCATGAAAATATTGAAGTGAAGATTTATAATCGGGCAAATCCATTAACACCATGGAAAATGATGGGAAGAATGCATGATAAATATTTGATAGCAGATGGAAGTATATATATTCTTGG
>OGRA01001784.1_pt1 | contig 19551 bp, 8 predicted proteins | sample 1553351 | NCBI WGS metagenome assembly OGRA01 (sample SAMEA2580056, study PRJEB22360) | human gut metagenome | biome: human gut; feature: human-associated habitat; material: faeces | place: Denmark | collected 2008/2010
CAGCAGCCATTCATGGAAGACGATGCCTCCTTCGCCGCCGGAGAATTTGTTCGTCGCAGGATCGTAGTCCGCATAGATTCCGAACCACATACCCGTGAACGTCAGATTGTTCGACGCCTGAAGCTGGGGATTCGGCACGAAAGCCACCAGTCCGTCGGCCACCGGCGCGCCCAGAAGCAGGCCGCGTCCGCTGTAAACTCCGTCGTCACCCTCGGCCGTATAAGCCACGTTCACGAAGTAATCCGTTCCCTGAAGCGTCACGTTGCCGATCAGCTGCGGAGCGAGTACGTAGAGAAGGCCGCCGCTCCACGCCATATACTGCGATTCGCCGGCATTGAACGCCTGAGGAGCACCCGTAAGTCCGGACACCTTCACGTAGTCGCTGAATACGTTGTCGAAATCCGCATATCCGGAAGTCGTTCCTCCGTCTTCGACGACTACCTGTCCGAAGTACTGACGGGAGGTGTTGCCGGTCTTGTCATAGGCATCGACCGCATAATAATCCCACGTTCCGCAGTAGCCCGCCTTGGTCAGGCCGTTTTCGACATCGTCGTACGTATAGTGGATCTGCAGCGGATCCGGTTTGCCTGCCGTAGTCTGTTGCACGCTGTACAGTTTGCCGTAATAGCCGTTGTAAGCCCACACCAGCAGCACGTAATCCGTACCGGCGTTCAAGCCTTTATGAAGCAGCGAGAGACCCGTGTCGTTGATCTTGTCAATTTCTTCAGCCGTAATTGCCTTGCCGGACGTTTTGGCTATTTCAATCAGGTCCTCGCTGCTTTTACCGGTCAGGTCGGCACTCTTGAAGAGTCCCATGTAGCCCGATTCGATATTTTCACCGAATATAATGGAGCGGATAGAGTTTTCGGGAGTGTGTCCCTGCGCTTCGAACTCCCACGTAAGCTCCGTACGGACGCTCAGCACGACGGGTTTGTCGTCGCCGGCCTTGACGTAGCCGAATGACAGGAATTCGTAGCCCTGAAGCTCGCCCGCCTCATCGTAAATGTTGGCAACGACGGTGTATTTGCCGGTCTCTTCGAATTGGGCCACGATGGTTCCGTCCGCCGTGATCTCCTTCGACTCGACCGTTCCCGCGTCGATGCCCGCCGAATTCGCCTTGGCGATGGCGTCGCCGAAGACTCCTTCGAAGAAGGCGTATTTCACCTTGGCGACGTCGGCGCCCAGTTTGGCTGCGATCTCGACCTTGCCGTCGGCCGGTTCGCTGTCGGTCAGGGCGAGCGAGTAGTCGTACTCCTCTGCTCCCGGCAGCATCAGACGCTGCATGCCGCCGGCGTTGCCGACATACCAGCCGTCGTCGCCGAACATCAGCAGTACGCTTTTGGCCGGGAATGTAATGACTCCGTTCACGTTGGTGCCGTACCCGCTGCCATTGAATCCGTTTTCCGGCACCTGCGAGGCAAAGCTGACGATACCGTCGCCGCTGTTGAGGAACACGCCCGTAGACTGTTCGGGCAGCCAGACCTTATCCGGATTCGTCGCGTCGATATAGGTAATGACGTCCGAACGGTTGCCCGACACTTCGGACGGAGACATGTTCAGCAGCGAAGCCAGATACTCCGCCGAGTAGACGTTGCTGATGCGGTAGTAGCCGGGGTTGTCGTCGCGTTCGTAGATCTCCACCTCGCCTTCGCCGTAACGGTTGGGAATTCCGTAGGCGGAACTGAGAATGTCGTCGCGCCATTTGCCCTTGGTCTCGCCTTTCGGCCCGGTCACGAGGTTCCATTTCACGCGGGTGACGGAGAAGCTTACGCCCGAAGCCTTTTCACCGTAGATGAAGGCGTATTTCTTGTCTTCGATCTGGATGTTGCAGGAATAGGTCGTACCGATTTCGGCGTCGGGAAAAGAGACCTGAAAGGTCGTTTCCGTCGCCCCGTCGTCGAACGAGATTTCCGAAGCGGAGAAGATCGCGTCCTCGCTGCCCGTAACGGTCACGGGAACCGTAATGGCGTCGGCGTCGTTGGTACGCATGGCCGTGAAGGTCAGTACCGTCGGATCGGCCGGATCGAGTTCGAGGTCCGCGGCGTTGTCCTGCGAGGGGAAGTAAACCCCGTAGCAGCCGTCGGCCTCGGATTCGCCGCGGGTGTAGGTCGGATCGTCGGAACACCCTGCGAACACGAAAGTCGCAATAAGCGCGTATAAGAAATATTTGATTGCTTTCATATGTTTTTCGGTTTTAAATCATCCATGAAAACTTACGTTACTGCACCCACGGATCGATGATTCCCACGGGATTGGGGTTGTTCTGCGATTCGAGCGCGGTGTTCTGCTGGGTCTCCGTTTCGGGGATACAGAAGTTCCACCACGGTGCGCGGCCGTCGGTCGAGAAGCGGCAGTCCGAAGGTACGTTCGTGCCGACGTAGCCGGTTTTCAGGCTGTAATTCAGACGCTTGAAGTCGTAGAATACGACGCCTTCGCCCCATAGTTCGATACGCTTGTTCCAGATAATCTCCTCCACGACGTCGGCAGACGACACGGCCGAGGTGCTGAATTCCGGGTCGCGCTTGGCCATGAAGGTTTTGAGCAGCTGGAGACCTGCGGAGGCGTCGGCGTGCGCCGTAGCCTCGGCTTCGATCAGGTACATCTCCTCGACGCGCATCATCGGAATATCGGTAACGTTGCCGACGGAATAGGTCGCCGTCTCGCCTTCGGCGGGATGGAACTTCAGGTTCGCATAGGCCGGGAGGTTGGCGAACTGCGCCGCCGTCAGGTTGGTAATGTCGCTGTAATCGGCATATTTGGCATCGGGTCCCACGAACGCGCGCTTGCGCCAGTCGGTGTCGGATATTTCGTTGTAGAAATTGCTGGTAACGCCTTCGAAAACGTATTTGCCGCCATACCCCCACGTAGCCTCGCTCGAACGCCATGCCGCGAAATTCACAAGGTTGGCGATGCCTTCGGTAGACTGCGGAAGGTACCACATCCACGAATTGTTGGCTTTGTTGAAGCCCGTTTTGGGGTTCAGCCACTCCGCTTCGGTCATGATCGTGCATTTCGAGGCGTCGATGGCCTTGCGGGCATACGTCGCGGCGTCGGCATACTTCGACGAATCGAAGCCGCCCAACCAGAGGTAAGCGCGCGCCTTGATGCCGTAGACCACGGCCAGACTCGGATTGGTCTTCGACGAAGAGGTGTAGTTGGCCAGCAGCGCCTCGGCGTCGTCGAGGTCCCTGAGGATGAATTCGAACATCGCCTCGCGCGTCACGCGCGGATTGTTGCGGGCCATATCCTCGGTGGTGTTCTCGTCCACGATCGGGACGGTCAACCCCTTGACGCCCGAAACGTCGGTGTACTTGTTGTCGAGCGGATCGTACAGTCGGGCCAGATCCAGATAGAGCTGGGCGCGATAAGCTTTGGCGAAGCCCAGATAGCTTTTCTGCGCTTCGGAAAGTTCCACGCCCGCCAGCAGGCCGACCACGTCGTTGCTCGATTTGATGAACGTATAGTAGCAGTTCCACGGGAAGCGGCATACGGTCTGCGTCGGACCGATCAGAATGCCCGACTGCCAGTAGGTGAACCAGTCATATCCCGAACCTTCGTCGCCGGAGGAGCATATCACGTCGCCCGTGGCGGCGTCCGTAGCGCACATCATGCCCGGATAGCCGAAGTCGAAGCCGTAGTTGTTCGTCCTGCCGTACACCGAATAGGGGTAGGTCATGTTGACGGGGATGGCATTGACGATGGCCTCCACCGCAGTCGGCGAATCGCTGACCTGTCCGGAAGTCGCGCTGTCGGTGGGGAAGGTCTCTTTGATACAGCCCGTGAGCGCCATGGAGCAGACAAGGGCGAGTGTCGTTGTTTTCAATATGTTTTTCATTTCAATCCCTGTTTTATCCGTTAGATTAGAACTGTACGGTTACACCGCCCGAAATAGTGCGGATCGGCGAGTAGTTGGAGAAGTTGGTCGCTCCCGTGAACGAATAACGCGGGTCGAGTCCCTGACGCTTCGACCAGTAGACCACGTTGTCGCAGGCCAGATAGACGCGCAGTTTCTGTACGCCGAATTTCTGGGTGATCTTCGACGGCAGCGTATAGCCGACGTTGATGTTCGAGATGTTCAGGTAGCTCGCGTCGGTCAGGAAACGGTCGGAGACGCTCGTCGTATACTGGTCGCCGTATTGCAGACGGGGAATGTCCGAGCCTTTGTTTTCGGGCGTCCACGCCTTGAGGATGTCCTTGTGGTAGTTGGTGCCGACGGTGGTTCCGTAGGGCGACGACATGAAGCTGGCGTAACCCGAATCGTAGACCTTGCCGCCGATCTGGTAGTTGAACGAGATCGAGAAATCGACGCCGTAGGCCGAAACCGAGGTCGAGAAGCCGCCGTATACCGAAGGAATCGCGCTGTCGTGCAGGTAGCGGGTCGCGGAGGTGTAGTCCGAAGTCTTGGTCCGGGTGATCTTGCCGTCGTCGCCCTTCACGTCCTTGTACCAGAGCGAAGCGCCCGTTTCGGGATCGACGCCGGCGTACGAACGCAGGTAATAGGTGTAGAGCGGCAGCCCTTCGCCGACGAAATAACTGCCGTCGATATAGCCTTTGTAGCCCTCCACGGTCGTGGATTTGTGTTCGGGAGCCAGATAGGTGACCTCATTCTTCACATGGGTCAGGTTCAGGTTGAAGCTCCACAATACGTTTTTCGTGCGGATCAGGTCGGCGTTCAGCTCCACCTCGACGCCGCGGTTGACCATGTCGCCCACGTTGGCGTAATAGGACGAGTAACCCAGCGACGAAGGAACCGAGAATGCGAAGAGCATGTCCGAAGTCTTGCGGTTGAAGAAATCGACGCTTCCGCTCAGGCGGTTGTTCCAGAAACCGAACTCCGTACCGATGTTCAGGTTGGTGTTGGTCTCCCACGTAATGTTGGGATTGCCTTTCTGCCCGAAGAGCACGGCGATTTCGCCGTTGTTGTTCTCGATCGAATAGGTGTCGGTGTAGAGGTAGTAGCCGATGGTGCTGTTGCCGATGTTGTCGTTGCCCTGCGAACCGTAAGATGACTTGAGTTTCAGCATGTTCACCCAAGGAGCGTCGAACCAGTTCTCCTGATTGAGGAGCCACGCGGCGCCTACCGACCAGAAGTTGCCCCAGCGGTGGTCGGGATGGAAGCGCGACGATGCGTCGCGGCGGTACGAACCGCTCACGAAGTAGCGGCCCGCATAGTCGTACTGGGCGCGCATGAAGTAACCCTCCGAGTTGTAGTCGTCGATGTAGGAGTGGGCGCCCGCGCCGTCAACGACGGCTCCGCCAAGCTCCTCGTTGTCATAGGAGAAGAGTTTCGACTTGGTGCCGCTCAGGTAGTAATATTTTTTCTGATAGTACTCGTGACCGACCATCAGCCCCACGTTGTGCTTGCCGAAGGTCTCGTTGTAGTTCAGAATCTGCTGAAGGTTGTAGGCGATGTCGCGGGTGTGGTACTTCGAAATAGTACCGCCCGCCTCGGCGAACTGACCGTAATACTGGTTGTTGAGATAAGTCGTGCGGGTTTCGTCGATGTTGGTGCTGCCGTTTACCGTCAGCTTCAGCCCCTTGTAAAGCGAGATGTCCACGAAGCCGCTGCCCGAAAAGGCGTTGCCCTCGGCCTTTTTCTTGTTGAGCCAGCTGGTCTGCAGTCCGTTGGCGCCGGGCAGCAGCGGACGGGTCAGACCCGCATTGCCCTTGTCGCCGTAGTCGTACATCTGATAGCCGTTGTCGTCCACCATGATGCGGCCCGAACCGTCGCGGATGTATACCGGGTAGATCGGGGGCATCTGTGCAGAGAACGCGAAGATGTTGGCCGTCGAGGAAGCCGATCCTTCGTTCGAGTTGCCGTTGCTGTTGCTGAAGTGCGCATACGACATGTTGCCGCCCACCTTCAGCCACTTCTTGGCCTGATAATCGGCCTTCAGACGCGCGGTATAGCGCTCCAGCGCCGAACTTTTGATAATACCCGTATTGTCCAGATAACCGAGCGAAGCGTAGAACGAGCTGCGCTCCGTCGCACCGGAGATGTTCACGTTGTATTCCTGACGGAACGCCGACTGGTAAGCCTCGTCGATCCAGTCGTCGGGCGTCAGCCAATACTCCTGTCCGTTGTAGATGATCTTGCGGCCCAGCGTCGCGTTCGGATTCAGCTTGCCGTTGGTGCCGATCAGCGCCTGCCCTTCGGGAACCGTATAGACGTTGTATCCCAGACCGCCCGTGCCGTTGGAAGTCAGGCCGCTGCTGGCCAGCGCATAGGCCTTCGCCGCCGGATTGGTCTGCGCATAATAGCCGTAGAGCGCCTTGAAATGCGTCTCGTAATACTGCGCGGGCGAGGTGATCACGTCGTACTCCTCCAGCGCTTTCGAGTTTACGCCCCACTTGGCGTCGATCGTCACGACGGCGTCGCCCGACTTCGCCTTTTTGGTGGTGACCATAATCACGCCGTTGGCGCCGCGGGCGCCGTACAGAGCATTCGAAGCGGCGTCCTTGAGTACGGTCATCGACTCGATGTCGTTCGTGTTCAGGTTGTTCAGGTCGCCTTCATAGGGCATGCCGTCCACAATCCAGAGCGGCTCCTTGCCAGCGTTGATCGAACCGAAGCCGCGGACGCGGATCGAGGGGGTCGTGCCGAGGTCTCCCGACGTGCTGGAGGTCTGCACCCCCGCCACGCGGCCGATCAGCGCCGTCGCCACGTTGGAAGTCTGCACCTTGGCAATCTCATCCGACTTTATGACGGCGGCCGAACCGGTGAAAGCCTCTTTCTTAGCCGTACCGAAAGCCACGACGATCACGTCGTCGATCGCTTGCGCATCCTCCTTCATCGTGACGTTGATCCGGGTTTTTCCGGCGATAGGCAACTGCTGCGGCTCAAAACCGACAAACGTCACCACGAGCGTGCCGTTCGCCGGAGCCGAAAGCGTATACTCGCCGGCCGTGTTGGTCGTGGTCCCCAGAGAGGTCCCATCCACAATGACGGTCGCGCCTGCAACCGGATGTCCGTTTGCATCGGAAACTGTACCGGAGATCTGCCTATTCTGGGCCGTGGCATATGCCAAGAACACGAATACGGCAATTAACGATAGTACAATTTTTCTTACCATAAGCGTTAATTTTAATTGATTTTAAAATAAAAAGTTCACAAGCAAAGATAAACGTTTGGCGATTCATATACAAATAAATTTTTAAAATAATTTACTACTATTACACATATTCTGCGGATTAACGTCCGCCACTTACAGTTTTCCCGGCAAAGTGTCGGGCTGGTTACAGATTGTAACCGCCTGTTTTCGGCCTTTTCGGTGATTTCCGGTGATTTTCCCTCCGGGAAGGGGCGCAAGGGGCGGATGACGGCACTCAGATGAGCTTTGTCCCCGTTTCGGGCGCATCCGAAGGGATCAAATTGCGGTAAAGCGAGTTGATTCGTTTCGACAAACGTTCCATTTCGCCGTCGAGCTGCGAGTGCGTGATGGTGGCATAAATCTGCGTGGTGCGTATGTTTCTATGTCCCAGCAGCTTGCTGATCGTCTCAATAGCTACGCCCTGCGACAGGGTGATCGTCGTGGCGAAGGTATGGCGGGCCGAATGGAATGTAATCTGCTTCATAATGCCTATTTCGGACATGATTTTGTCGAGACAGGCATTGCACCAGCCGTTGCTCGGAAGGTCGAAGATTCGCTTGGTCCGGGTCATCGGCCTGTGCTTGAGCAGAATGTTGTAAGGCACTTCGAACAGCCGGACGTTTACTTCGGAACCCGTTTTGCGGCGCGTCGTACTGATCCACAACTGTTTATTCTCCTGCTGGATATTTTCCAGCGTAAGGTCCTTCATGTCGATATAAGACAAGCCGGTGAAACAGCTGAACAGAAAGGCATCCCGGATAAGTTGTAAGGTGGGAGTGTCGCCCTCGTACTGCATCAGTTTGTTGATCTCGCTCATGGAGAGGTAATTGCGCGTTACGAATTCGCTTTGTAATTTGTAATTTGCAAACAGATCCTTGTTCATATAGCCTTTGCTGCGGGCCAGCATCAGGATGTGTTTGAGGGCGATCATGTAGATCCACGTGGTATTTTTCTTATGGGCGCACTCCTGCGCTATGTAGGAATGAAAGCCCGTAAGGAATTCGCGGTTGAGTTCCTTGAACATTAAATCCTTCCGGTTGTACTTGTCCCAGACGAAATCCGCCAGATGCCGGCATACACACCTATATTTATAATATGTGGTCATGCTGCGGCTGACACCGACCATGCGTTTGAATTCGTCGTTGTGCTGCTTGAAGAAGGCGACCACGGTCTCCTGCTTGTGATTGCCGCCGAAATACATCTCTTTGACCATCACCGGAGTAACGAAGGCCTGCTCGTAAAAGAGCTTGTTGTAGCATCTCTCGATGTGAAATCGGATATTGGCCAGCTTTTCGTTGATTTGGACGGCCATGTTGCTCCGTCCGCAGACCCGCCCCTGTGCGGTGTCCCAACTGGCGGGAGTGACCGAGAGCCGTGTGGAAAATTGCGTCCGCTGTCCGTTGATCGTGATGCGTCCCATGATCGGGGCCCAACCGTTCCGCAGAGGCGCATTCTTCTTGATGTAGAATAGAACCTTGAACGTGTTTCTCATTGTTTTTAACAACCTTTTTCATTAACCTATACAATACACAAACCGCTTTAAAGGTAATGATTAAGTAACAACCATATGACGCAGGATTGAGTCTAAATAGCTTATTTTCCCCTTGTTGTCGTATTCGGAAGGGTTACGCTGTAGTAACAGATGTGCAACCGATACAACGTCCTGTTGTGAGACAGACGTTTGGTTATCAATTAATTAGACTGCAATTGGCAGATTTGGCCGGAGACGGGCCTCGCATATTGATTATGAACAATTTACATTATACTAACGCGGGCAGTTGACTTTTTATTTTAAAAAATTAACTAATAGATTAACGCTTATGGTAAAAAAAATCCTACTATCGTTAATTGGAGTACTTGTGTTTGCAGCGGGGGCATTCGCCCAAGCCAAACAAGTGCGCGGTAGTGTCGTTGATGAAAACGGAGCGGCCGTGATCGGCGCTTCGGTTATCGTCAAAGGTACGACCATCGGTGTATCCACCGATCAGCAGGGATTTTTCGTTATGAACAATGTTCCGGCGAAATCCGAGGAACTGCAAATCTCCTATTTGGGGTATGTTACGCAGGATGTGAAGATCCGTCCGAACATGCAGATTACCCTTGTTCCTGACGAGCAGACTATCGAGTCCGTCGTGGTTACGGGTATGACCAAGACCGACAAACGACTCTTTACGGGTGCGGCGGACCGCCTTTCTGCCGACGATGTGAAACTTTCGGGTATGGCCGATATCAGCCGCGGTCTGGAAGGCCGTTCGGCCGGTGTCTCGGTGCAGAACGTATCGGGTACGTTCGGTACCGCTCCCAAGATCCGCGTCCGCGGTGCGACGTCGATCTTCGGCAGCTCGAAGCCCCTCTGGGTTGTGGACGGCGTCATTATGGAGGATGTGATCGACATCGACGCCGACGCACTCTCTTCGGGTGACGCCACGACGCTGATCAGCTCCGCCATCGCAGGTCTCAACGCCGACGACATCGAGAGCTTCAGCATTCTGAAAGACGGTTCCGCAACTTCCATATACGGTGCGCGCGCTATGGCCGGCGTGATCGTCGTTACGACCAAGAAAGGCCGCGCAGGCGAAAGCCGCATCAGCTATACCGGCGACTATACGTTCCGCATGACGCCGCGCTATGCCGATTTCAACATCATGAATTCTCAGGATCAGATGTCGGTATATCAGGAAATGGCCGCTAAGGGCTGGCTCAACAACTCGACTATCGCAAACGCCTCTTCGAGCGGTGTTTACGGCAAAATGTGGGAGCTGGTAAATACGGGCAAACTCGAAAATACGGAGGCTGCGCGCAACCGCTACCTGCGTAAGGCCGAGTACCGCAACACGGACTGGTTCAAGGAGCTTTTCCGGAGTACGTTGATGCACACGCACTCGATCAGCCTCAGCTCCGGTACCGAGAAGTCGCAGTACTACGCTTCGATGAGCGCCATGTTCGATCCGGGATGGACCAAGGCCAGCGAGGTGGAGCGTTATACGGCGAACCTCAACGCTACCTACAATATTTTCGACAATCTGACGCTGAACCTCATTTCGAGCGGCTCTTACCGTAAGCAAACGGCTCCGGGTACGTTGGCCGCGACGACCGACGTGGTATTCGGCGAGGTAAAGCGCGATTTCGACATCAACCCCTACTCGTATGCGATGAATTCGTCCCGGACGCTCGATCCCGATGAATTCTACACGCGCAACTACGCTCCGTTCAACATTCTCGACGAACTTGGGAAGAACTACATCGATCTCAACGTCGTGGATACGAAGTTCCAAGCAGAACTGCGTTACAAACCCGTCACGGGTCTCGAACTGAGCGCACTGGCCGCCATCAAATATTCGGCTACGACGCAGGAGCACAACATTACGGACTATTCGAATCAGGCCCGCGCCTACCGTGCAATGGCTACTACGGTGATCCGTGACAACAACCCGTTCCTGTATACCGATCCCGACAATGCGTATGCAGTGCCTATTTCGATCCTGCCCAAGGGCGGTATCTACAAGCGCCGCGACAACAACATGCTGTCGTACGACTTCCGTTTCGCCGCTTCGTACAATACGGAGATCAACAACCAGCACATCATCAACCTCTACGGAGGTATGGAGGTCAACCAGAGCGACCGTCACGAATCTTGGTTCAACGGCTGGGGTATGCAGTACTCGATGGGCCTGATCCCCTTCTACGCCTATGAGGTATTCAAGAAAGGCAAGGAGGAGAACACCGACTACTTCGGTCTGGCCGACACCCATTACCGCAACGTCGCTTTCTTCTTCAACGGCACCTATTCGTGGAACGGCCGCTACACCCTCAACGGAACCTTCCGTTACGAAGGAACGAACCGCATGGGTAAGAGCCGCAGCGCCCGCTGGCTGCCGACATGGAACGTCGCCGGTGCATGGAACGTACACGAAGAGAATTTCTTCGAGGCGCTGCGTCCCGCACTGTCGCACTTGTCGCTGAAGGCTTCCTACTCGCTGACCGCAGACCGCGGCCCCAGCTTCGTGACCAACTCGCGCGTCGTCATTACGAGCAATACCCCGTGGCGTCCTTCGGCCGGTGTTACCGAGTCGGGTCTGACGATTTACGACTTGGAGAACAGCGAGCTGACTTACGAGAAGAAGAACGAGGTGAACGTCGGTATCGACATGGGCTTCCTGAACAACCGCATCAGCCTCGCAGCCGACTGGTACAAGCGTGACAACCACGACCTGATCGGTGTGATCAACACGCAGGGTATCGGCGGTCAGGTGATGAAATACGGTAACGTCGCCGGTCTGAAATCTTCGGGTGTCGAGCTGACTCTTTCGACCCGCAACATCGAAACCAAGAATTTCAGCTGGTCTACGGACTTCATCTATTCGCACCTGAAAGAGGAGGTGACCGACCTGATGTCGTACAAGCGTGCCATCGACCTCGTATCGGGCACCGGTTTCGGTATGGAAGGCTATCCCTCGCGTTCGATCTTCTCGTTCGACTTCCAAGGCCTGAACGACGAGGGTATCCCGCAGTTCATCAACGAGAAAGGCCAGCTTACGACCACCTCGATCAACTTCCAAGAGCGTAACAACCTCGGACACCTGAAGTATTCGGGTACAGCCGATCCGACGGATTTCGGTAGCTTCGGCAACATGTTCCGTCTCTACGGCTTCAAACTCAATGTCTTCATCACCTACTCGTTCGGCAATGTGATCCGTCTGGATCCGGTCTTCTCCGAATCCTACAGCGACCTGCTCTCCATGCCGCGCGAGTTCCGCAACCGCTGGATGCGTCCGGGCGATGAAAACCATACGGATATTCCGGTTATCGCCAACAAGCGTCAGGTCGAGAAGGACAACTACCTTTCGCGCGCTTACAATGCCTACAACTATTCGACGGCACGTATCGCCAAGGGCGACTTCATCCGCATGAAGGAAATTTCGCTGACCTACGACTTCCCGAAGCGCTGGATCAAGAAACTCCGTTTCTCGAACATGTCGCTTAAACTTCAGGCTACGAACCTCTTCCTGATCTATGCCGACAAGAAGCTCAACGGTCAGGATCCCGAATTCTTCAATACCGGCGGTGTTGCGGTTCCGGTGCCCAAGCAATTTACGCTGACGCTGAAAATCGGTTTATAACAGACGCTAAAGATGAAAAATATGAATACGAAAAAAATAACCACGCTAATCGTACTCGCGGCTGCCCTCGTGGCGCTTCCCGCTTGTAACGACTTTCTGGATGAGATGCCGGACAACCGAACCGAACTCGATTCGAGCGACAAGATCACCAGTCTGCTGGTTTCGGCATATTCCGAACATACCTACCCCGTAACCTGCGAATACGCATCGGACAATGTCGATGAAACGGCATTGGTTTCACCGGACTTCGAACCCGAACAGGAAGAGTATTACCGCTGGCAGGACGTTACGGCGGCCCGTAGCCACGGAGTCGTTTCGGCCGTTACCAACGAAGCGCCGCAGGCCGTATGGAGTCAGTACTACATGGCTATTGCCGCCGCCAACCAAGCGCTCGACGCCATCAAGGAGCTGGGCGGCGCCGACACCCCGCAGCTGAAAGCCGCCAAGGGCGAAGCGCTTATCTGCCGTGCATACGCTCATTTCTGTCTGGCCAATATGTTCTGTCAGGCCTACAATCCGCAGTATGCGTCGGAGGACCTTGGCATTCCCTACATGGAGAAAGCCGAAACGATACTCGACCCCAAATACACCCGCGGTACGCTGGCCGAAGTCTACTCCAAGATCGACGCCGACCTGATCGAGGGTCTGCCGCTGATCACCGACGAGTTCTACTCGGTGCCGAAGTACCATTTCAACCAGAAGGCCGCCTATGCCTTTGCAGCCCGTTTCTACCTCTTCTATCAGAAGTGGGACGAGTGTATCGCCGCCGCGAAGGTAGTGCTGGGAAGCGCTCCCGAAACGATGATGCGCGACCTTGAAGCGAACGGCAAACTGGGACTGCAGTCGGCCGACGGACAGACCCTGCTCCGCACGATGGACTATATAGACTACTCGCACAAGTGCAACCTGCTGCTGCAGACCTCGATAACCGATGCTCCCGGCATTTCGTTCGGTCCTTACAATGCCTACACCGGGTTCTCCCACGGTAACTGGCTGGATCAGACCGAAACCTTCCGCGCTCCGACGGCTCCGTGGGGCAGCAGCTACACGCTCTACTCTGCGCCGTATTCAATGAATACCGGTAAAGCCGACAAGTGTTTCGCATGGCGTGCGCCCTACCTCTTCGAGATCAAGGACCCGGTGATGCAGACGGGACTCGCGCATACGGTTTTCCCCGCATTTACGGCCGAAGAGACGCTGCTCTGCCGCGCCGAGGCTTACATCATGAAGAAAGAATACGGCCCGGCTCTGAACGACATGAACCTCTGGATCAGCAAATATGTGAAATCCGGCGCCCAGACGCTCACCGAAGCCAACGTCAACCAGTGGGCGCAGAACACGAAGGAGTATACCCCGGCCAATCCCACGGTGAAGAAACCTTTCGGCGAGACGGCTTTCCCGCTCGAAGCCGGCACGCAGACCAACATGTGCTATGCGCTGCTGCATCTGCGCCGTGTGGAGACCGTACACCTCGGTTTGCGCTGGTTCGACATAAAACGTTACGGCATTACGATCTATCGTCGCAAGCTGGCCAGCTACAACACGCTCGGAAGCGTTACCGACGAACTGCACGCCCGCGACCCGCGCTGCGCGATGCAGCTGCCGATGGATGTCGTTGCCGCAGGCCTGACTCCTAACCCGAGATAATCAGATGCTAACGATAAAACAGGATATACGATGAAAAAGAATATTATATTACTTATGACGGCAGTGTTCGGAGTGTTCGTTTTGGCGGGCTGCTCCGAGGACGACCTGAAAAAGACGAGTGCTGTCCTCGACTCGCCTACCGTCGAGAACGATTTCGACAGATGGCTTACCAAGAACTATTTGGAACCCTACAACATCGATTTCAAATATCGTTTCAAAGATGTTCTGGGCGACATGGACTACAACCTGACTCCCGCAGATTACGGACAGGCGATCAAACTGGCCAAGCTGACGCTGCACCTGACGCTGCAGGTTTACGACGAAGTGACGGGCAACAGGCAGTTCATCAGCGAGAACTTCCCGAAGATCGTCCATGTTATCGGTTCGCCGGCCTATAACGAAAACAACAATATCGTACTCGGTGTGGCCGAAGGCGGTAAGATGATGACCCTTTATCAGGTAAACATCATCGACTATCTGCTGGAGACGAAGAATATCGACCAGCTCAACGAGCTCTTCTTCAAGACCATGCACCATGAGTTCGGTCACATCCTCCACCAGACGCGGCCCTACTCGACCGACTTCAACGCCGTGACGCCTTCGAGCTACGTCGGCGACGCATGCTTCGACACCTATCGGACGGATGCAGCGGCTCGTCAGGCCGGGTTTATCACGCGTTATTCGTCGAAGGCTCCCGATGAGGATTTCGTGGAACAGCTCTCGCTCTACGTAACCTCGACGGCTGCCGAATGGGAAGCCATTCTCGCACAAGGCGGCAGCGCCGGACGTCCGCTTCTCGAACAGAAGAACGATATCATGCGTGCCTACATGCTCAGCACATGGGATATCAATATCGATGAACTGCGAAAAGTGGTATTACGTCGGCAGAATGAGATTTGGTCGCTCGATTATAACATTTAATTCGTAAAAGAGATGAAAAAACTTATCATATTATTAGCGGTTTTGCCGCTTGTCCTCTCTTCGTGCCTCAAAGACGACAAGGACGCTTTCGGCAAAACGGCCAGTGAGCGAATCCGCGAGGTGCAGGAGGGCACCGAAAAGGCGCTGACCGGAGCTGCCAACGGCTGGCTGATGGAGTACTATCCCAGTGCGACGCAGGAGTACGGAGGCATTGCGATCTACATGAAGTTCCAGAACGGAACGGTTACCGTAACTTCCGAAGCGGGAGGCGCCGGCAAGACCGCCGAGAGTCTCTACTCGTACGATCAGGATTACGGTCCCACGATCAATTTCGACACTTACAATCCCTACTTCCATATCTATTCGGAGCCGAACTCCGGTGTCGGCCCGACCAATACGGGTATGGGAGGTGACAGCGAGTTCATCATCATGAGCTACGCGGCCGACAAAGTCGTTCTGCGCGGCAAGAAGACCCAGAACACCATCGTGCTGACTCCCCTGCCGGAAACCGCATGGAACACGATGTTCGGCAAATATTCCGCGGATGTGAACAAGATGGACAATTTCCGGTCCTACGAACTCGTTCTCAACGGCAAGACCTACGACATTTCGCGCGAGGTGGCGGCCGGTTATAACTCCCGTTATTTTTCGGTTGTGACTGAAAACGGAACGATTCCCGCAAGCTTCATCTACACGCAGGATACCGGACTCAAGTTCTATGAGCCGCTGGTTGTCGACGGAGTGTCGATCGAGGAGATGACTTGGAGCGGCGGCATGTTCACCGACGAGGTAAGCGGCGCCCGGATTCAGGAAACGGTATCCAACAATAAGTTTACCTTCGCCGTATCGGGAATCAAGGCAACTTCGGTCGACGTAGAAACGACGCCGACTGTTGCAAACGAGTACTACTATTTCGACGTCGTGCCGTCGAGTGCATTCGCAAGTGCATCGGATGAGGAGATTCTGTACGAACTGATGGACGGAATCACGTCGATGAACCAATTGTCGCTCGGCAAAATGATGAAAACGCTGACGGTAGATTCCGACACGGAGTACATACCCTGCGCATTCGGTCTTAAAATCGTAAACGGCTGGATCTATCCGATCACGGAACTGGCAAAGGGCACCGCTTTCGTGAGCGGTCAGGGCGATCCGATGTCGCCGGAATACCAAGCATGGCTCGGTACATGGACCGTCACCAGTACGTCGTCCGAAAAGAGCAAGCAGCCGATTACATTCGACATCACGCTTGCCAAGAAGGTCGCCAACACCTCTTATTCGCTGACCGGCTGGGATATTTCGGTCCGCCGACTGACTTGGGCGGGAACTGCCGACTTCAAAGCAACCAACAATTCGTTCGAGATCATAAACGGGCAAGAACTCCCGTATTCGGATCCCAACGGTACGCCGTATCTTATCGCCCGCGGAATCGCAGCATCGGGCACCTATATCGTCTCTGGCAGCTACCCGGCTCTGACCGGCGTTATGAATTCCGACGGAACAGCTTCCGTTTCCTGCTATAAGGGCAAGTTCTCGGACGGCGAAGAGTTTACCGTAGGTACGGTAGGATATTTCATAGATACCGGAGGCAGCTACGGATCTTATGGTCCCGCAGCAGGATTTACATCGGGAGATCATCCGGTCGGACCGTTCAAGATGGTTAAGAAATCGGCTGCCGGCGCCCCCGCCAAAGCCGCTGCTCTGACGAACGTCAATACTGTAATCCGGTACCACAAATTATCGGATATTCCGCAGATGAATTTATCGTCGTTTCAGATCGGCATCAATGTAAAAGCTGCAAAGCTCGAATAAGAGCCCTTGCATTATTGATCAATAGGGGTGGGAGGAGTCATTATCGAATGACTCCTCCCAAATTTTAGAGGGATTACCATCGTTTCATCTGCATGAGTTCGGTATTGCACCGGACTCATGTTTGTCAATGGACTCTTAGGCGCGCAGGCAGGCGCAGCCGACTGCCGGAGAGGTCTTCAAGCGGAATGCAGGCTGGGACGGTTCGTCTCCATAAAATAATAAATAGGATAATAATTTGCATAAATCCGCACAAAATCGCATATTTGTATCTCAATCTTCCGTTACGAACCATTTATGGAATCTTTTTTGAACCATACGCCGGCGGCATATACACACTGCAAATCCGCTCCGGAAGATCTGCCGCTCCTATCCTTTGTCAACTATTCAAAATCATAGTTATGAACAACAGAAAATTACTCATTTTTGCGTCATTCCTGCTGTTGGCGGGCTGTACGACCGATCCGGATATGGATAATAACGTGGGGGGGGGGACTTCCGCGCAGACTCCGTCGGCCAAGATCGTCAACACCTCCGCCGATGCGGCGGCCGAAACGCTTCTGGTCTATTTCAACGACCGTGCGGTCGAAAGCATCGAAAGCACCGCTGCCGCAACCCGCACTGCGGCGACCCGTTCGGGAGTCGCCTCCGTAGACGACGTTCTGAGCCGTCTGGAGATCGTTTCGTTGGAACGTCTTTTCACTTACGACGCCCGGAGCGAAGAACAGACCCGCGCCGCAGGGCTGCATAAATGGTACATACTCACCTTCGGCCAAGGCGCGGATCTGGAAAAAGCCGCAAGGGAGCTGGCCGGAGTGGCCGAAGTGAGCCGCATACAATTCGACACGAAACTGCAAAAGGCATCGGTCGGCAATCCCATGCCGTTCAGAATCGACGTGACGGGGACGACCCGCGCCGATTTCTCCGGCAGCGGCTTCAATGATCCCGGACTTCCGAACCAATGGCACTACAGCAACAACGGCGACAAAATGTTCGCGGCTACGACGGCCGCAGGCGCCGACATCAATGTTCCGGAGGCATGGAAACTGACCGGCGGCAGCCCTTCGATCATCGTCGCCATCGTCGATGAAGGCGTGAAATACACCCATCCCGATCTGGCCGACAACATGTGGGTAAATAAGGCCGAACTGAACGGTGCGGCAAACACCGACAATGATGGGAACGGCTATAAGAACGACGTACATGGCTACAACTTCGCTACAAACTCCTCCAATCTGACATGGAGTGTATCGCATTATGACAATAAAGGCAAATACGACGGCGATTCGGGCCACGGCACCCACGTCGCAGGTACGGTAGCCGCCGTAAACAACAACGGCAAAGGCGTCTGCGGCGTAGCGGGCGGCACGGGCAGCAACGACGGCGTGAAACTCATGTCGTGCCAGATTTTTTCGGGCGGCAAGGGCGGCACCATCTCGACTTCGGTCCGGGCGATCAAATACGCCGCCGACAACGGCGCCTCGATCATCCAGTGTTCGTGGGGCTACCCCACTCAGTCGCCGTTCACGTCGGATAGCTATTATGAAAGGAATTACGCCGCGGAAAAAGAGGCGATCGACTACTTCGTCTCGAAAAAGAACAACTACGTACTCGACGGTGGCCTTGCGATCTTCGCCGCAGGCAACGACGCCACCAACTTCGCGAGTTATCCGGGCGGCTACCGCAGCTACGTTTCGGTCACCTCGTTCGGCCCGGACTACCTGCCGGCCTACTACACGAATTCCGGTCCCGGCTGCAACGGCGCGGCTCCGGGCGGCGACGCCAGCATCTCGCCCGCAGGAACCAGCGCCGCGCAGGTGCTTTCGACACTGCCTTCCGAGCTACCCGCAGAACTCGGCACCGACGGAGCCGACTACGGCTACATGCAGGGCACCTCGATGGCCTGCCCCCACGTATCGGGCGTCGCCGCGCTGGGACTCTCCTACGCGCTGGCCAAAGGCAGGCATTACACGGTGGACGAGTTCAAATCGATGCTCCTGACCGCCGTAAACGACATCGACTCCTATATCATCGGCGGCACCAAAAACGGCATGGTACTCCGCAACTACCGCAAGAATATGGGCACCGGATCGATCGATGCCTACCAGCTGCTGATGCAGATCGAAGGCACGCCCTGCCTGCCGGCTAAAGTCGGCGTACAGCAGGTGCTCTCGCTCGACAAGTTCTTCGGGCAGGCTTCGGCGAACCTGACCTACAAGAGCGCCGAAATGTCGCAGGCCGACATGGACAAGCTGGGGATCACCGCCGCGCCTGCGTTCTCGTACGGAAAACTGCAGATCAAATGCACCAAACCGGGCGTCGCCAAGATCAAAATCAAGGCCATGGCCGGAAGTTCCTCGGCAAACGGAGAGATGAGCGGCATGGAGATCACCAAGGAGTTCGCGATCATCGCCCGCGCGGTACAAGCCGGCAACGGGGGTTGGTTATAATATAAACGTATGAAAACTATGAGAAAGACTATCTATATCGTACTGGCCGCATTGGGCCTGTGTCTGTTCGCCGGCTGCGGATCGTCGGACAAGGAGAAGGTGTCGCCCACGGCAAAACAGCTCGTCGGCGAGTGGCAGCTCAAGACATGGACGGGCGAGACTCCGCAGGATTTCGATATTTACCTCTCGTTCGGAGCGGACAATACTTTCGAGATATACCAAAGGCTCGCCGAGGTAAAATACCAGAAATTCACCGGCAGTTATCAGGTGCAGAACGACGTGCTCAGCGGAAAATACAGCGGCGGCAAGAACTTCGGAAGCACCTACGACATTTCATTCAACGAATCGGGCAGCACGCTGACGCTGACCAGCGCCACGAACGTTACGGAAGTGAGCGTATACGAGCGCAGCACGATTCCGAATTCGGTCAAGGAGGGCGCCGCCGTGATGAAATCCACCCGTTCGGCGGTACGGCTGGGGCTGGTGGGCGGCCCGCCGCCAAGCATAATATGT
>OGRA01001786.1_pt1 | contig 19501 bp, 30 predicted proteins | sample 1553351 | NCBI WGS metagenome assembly OGRA01 (sample SAMEA2580056, study PRJEB22360) | human gut metagenome | biome: human gut; feature: human-associated habitat; material: faeces | place: Denmark | collected 2008/2010
AATGCAGAGCCGCGCGCCCCCTGCCGCTGAAAAACCGCCAGCGCCTGTGCCTGCTCATAAGCGCCCATCTCCAGCTGCTGCATGGCGATGGACTGCCGCAGCCCCTCCAGACGGTTCAGCTTGTAGATGGACTCCCGCACCGGCACAAGATCGGCATACTCCGGATACTTTTGCACGAACTCATCCAGCTGTTCGATCAGAAGCCGTTTGTCTGCGTCCGGCAGCGTCTCCAGAAGATTGCGGTAGGACAGCACACCGTTCACGCTGTACCTGGTGTAATACGCTGCAATTTCCTTGTCCAGCCTTGCCGCCTCCCGGTCATAGTACGCCGCCAGCTTGCTGTACAGCCGCTTTTCGTCTTTGCCAAGGCTCTCGTCGTACTGTACCTTCCGGTCGTGCCAGTAGACCGGCGAGGACTTACCCGGCATCCGCTGTCACCTCTGCGGTGCGCTCTGCACGGTAGCCATCCGCCGGTTCCGTGCCGTTTTCCGCCTCGATTTTTTGCAGCTCCGTCTGCGGGTCGTCCACGGCGGAGATCACGGAGAGCTGTGTCTCTCTGGACGTGATGCCAGCCATTTGGGCGGCTGCCTGTACCTCTTCCAGCAGGTTTTTGGGGTTGTTTTTGGTAAACTGATAGGTGATATCCATCCATGCGTCCTCCGGAATGCCGGACGTGCCGCAGGATGCGATGAGCTTCCAGCGCTGATTCATGCCGCTGGCAAATTTCCGTGCCTTTGCGGATGCCAGGTTGCTCATTGGCTGTAGCTTGTACGCCAGCGCCGTGCCGGAGCTGCTGCCGAAGCTCTCGTCCGAGATGTTGGCAACCATGGACTGCGCAAAAATCTGATCCTCCAGACGGTCCAGCAGGTTTTCCTGCGTGGCGTCCGCCGAGGGCTTTTGCAGAAACTCCACCCGGATGGCGCTGAGCTGTTCTGCGTCCAGACTTCCCACGTGGATCACACGGTCCTGCCGGATGGTGATAAGCTCCTCGTCCTCCAGATCGACGCCCAGCAGAAGCAGATAAGCGTCCGCAAAATAGTCCACGTCATTCGCCTTTTCCGAGAGTGCCTTGTCGTATGCGGTAATGGCACTCTCCACTTGTTCAAAGATGCCCTGCCGCTCCTCGTTGCCCAGATACTCGATCAGGGGCACACCGCAAAAATGGTGCGGTGCAGGCTCGCCGAAGTGCATCCCGCCACGGTCGGAAAAGGGCGTTTCGCTGGTCTTGTCGTAGACGCTGCCCACAGTGTCGCCGTCTCTGGTGCGGTAATAGCGCACCCCGTACAGGGGACGGCGTGCCACGGAATCATCATAGATCACAAAGCACTCCATGGGCGAGAGGTATGTGATGCACGGCTCTGAGCGCTCGTCGGTGTACAGCAGCTCAAAGCCGCTGCCGTAGATGCAGCAGTACTTGGACAGCTCCGCATTGTTGTCGTCCTGATCGTTGTATTTCTGGATCTGTTCCAGGCGCTGCGCCACTGCTGGATCCGGGTGCATGGTCTTGACCGGAATGCCCAGAAAATAGCCGTTAAACGTGTCCACAATGTATTTTGCAAAGTTGCAGATAATGCGGTTGTCCGGTTTCCACGGCTCCTTTTGCGGTGCCAGCCGGATGGGATGCCGCCCCTCATACATATCCTTGAGATACGCAAACCGCAGGCAATCGACCTTGTGCTTTTCAATCCACTCCTGCAGCTTTTCCGGCGTCAGCGCCTCCTCCGGCGCCATGATGGCATACTCCTGCCGTTTGTATGGCTCCTTGTGCATTGTCTCCCTCCTCAACATGTCGGATTACAGCCGTGTGTGACCGCCTGCAAGGGTCACCTGCTGCCGCAAAATCGTGCTGACAAAATAGCGCATGTCGTCCATGGCGTGGTCGTTCTCCTTGATGGGTCTGTCCTCGCTTGCGGACTCGTCCCAGCGGTACAGCGCAAACTCCCGCAGGATGTCCCGACAGTCCGGACAGAACAGCAGCCTGCCCTGATCCAGCGCCGCTGCTGTCCGCCGGATGCCGTCCACCACGTCATTTTTGCCCTTGCGCACTACGACCCCCGCCTGCCGCAGTTCCGTGATAAAACTTGCCCCCGACGGGTCCACGATGACGGCTTCGATCTTTTTGCCCCCTGCCAGTGTTTGAATGTGTTTCAGGTATTGCGCATTGGTCAGCTGCCTGCGCTGCGCTCTGCCGCTGTAATACCACTCTGCGGCACGGTATGCCGTGTTCCCGTTATCGCACCACAGCCCCGCCGAAAAGGCGTTGAGCGTGCCGTAGTCCACGGAGATGTACCACTTGCCCTGTGGCGCAGAGATGCGTCTGACGTGGCGTGTCCGGTCGAACTGGGGATAGACAATGCCCTCCGCCAGACACCACTCCCCCAGAATGAACCGGTTGTAGAACACGCCGGTATACTCCGCCTTGACTGCCGAAACATAGTGCGGGTCAAGGGTGGTGTTGTCATCCAGCAAAAAACGCACGGCAAGCATATCAAGCTCCGTGCGTCGGTCGATATATTCTTTTTTCAGCCAGTGCTCCGGACTGTCCGGATTGGTGGTGGCGATCAGCTTTGCACCGGGCACACGCAGACGGGACAGCAGCATTGCGAAGAAATCCCGTGGGAACAGCGTCAACTCGTCGCAGTATGCGCCCTGCAAGGTCAACCCTCGAATCTTGGACTCGCTCCGTGCGTCGTTTGCGCCCTCCAGCAGGAGGCGTCTGCCGAACAGATACGCCTCTTTGGCAGCAAGAGAAAACTGGAAATTGCTTCGCCCGACCAGCTCTTCCAGCGGGATCAGGCAATTGCGCTTGAGCGTAGTCAGGGATTTGCCGCACATGAGATACAGCTTGTCCGCCGGCATCGTCGCCACCCAGAAGCCCCACAGCACCAGAGAGATCCACGTTTTGCCGGAGGAGACCGAGCCCTCCAGCAGGTTAATCCGCCGGAGCTGCTGCGTCCGCCACAGTTCCATCAGCTCCCGCTGTTTCTTCGTGTAGATCATCTTCTGTTTCCACTCTCTCCTGCATGCCTGCAATCAGCGCTGCGGTCTTGCCGTTGTCCGGCTTGGACTGCGCCGCCGCCTGTTTCTTTTTCATGGCAAGTTCTTCCCGCGGGACGGTCTCGCCGATCAGATCTTCCAGCTTCTCCAAAGCTTTCACATTGCCGTTTCTGGCTTCTTCGTAGAGTGCCTGTATCAGCTGCATTGCCGCGTCATCATTCTCCCGAAAAAAAGCCTTTGCCGCCTGTTTCAGGCTCCTGTACGCCCTTCTGGACGCTCCTGAAGCGATGCCGCCTTTTCTCGCGATTTCTCTCTGTTCGCTCTCTGTTCGTTCATCGAATGGAATCAGGTTTTCTGCATTTGCCATGTCCTCCCCTCCGGTAAAATAGCATACAAAAAACGCCGCAAGGAAATCCTCACGACGTTTTGCTTTTTTCGTCAGTATAAGTATAGCATGGAATGTGGATTACTGCAAGTGAGATTCGGTGAGATTGTGTGAGGTTTTTTCCAGCATGGCAAGCCCCTCATGAAAAATCTTTCTCGTCACACCATAGTCCCGATGCACCACCACACGGGAGATTTGCTTCAGACTGTTTCCCGTCAGCAGATGCGATTTCAGTATGATCCGCATTTCCACTTCCTTTGCACCGCCGCCGGAAATGGCACGGTTGATCTCCTGCAAAATCCCCAGTTTCAGCTGATCCCGTTCCTGTTCCAGCTGCTCGATCTCTGCTGCAATCTCCACTGCATTCAGCAGCTTCTGTTCCGTGGCATTCCCGCTGGTTCCCTTCGCCTCGCCGATGCTGTCATACCGCACTGCCTGCACAGACGTGCAGATCGCCAGATCCATTTGCAGTTCGGCGACACGCTTCGGAATGCTCCGGTAACGTGTGATCTTCTCTTCGATGGTCATTCTGATTCCTCCTGTTCTGGCAGCCCTGCCTCCTCTCGCATCGACCGGCAGAGTGCCGGCAGGTCCACACGGTGCAGGGAGAGGGCGGCGTAGTATGGCGTGCACAGCTCGTGCTCAATTGCCTGTACCTCTGCCTCTGTCGCATCTCCCCGTGCACAGCGGCATAGGATGCGACGGTAGCGATCGAAGGCAAGGCGCAGGATACACGCCGCCAGCTGTACATAGGCATCGTCTATGCTGTGTGGGTCGGCGATCCACTCGGTTTCCTCCGGCGAGGATGCTTCCAGTCGCCGTGCCTTGCAGCGCTCCCGATACGCCTGCTGGGTGGCGAGGATGCGGTCACGGTTGGCGAGGTAGCGGGCGTGGCTCTGCACTGCGGCGCAGTCCTTACAGATATACCGACTGCGGAAGTTCCACGAGGGCTGGATTCGCCCGCATTGTTTACAGGTTCGGCGTGACATGGCGAATCACCTCAATCATTCTGTGTGAACTCGATGGACTGGATCATCTCCGGCAAGAAGTTGATCTCGTAGTGATACGGGTCAACGTGTGCGCCGCTGATATCCTCCACCGTGTAGACCGTCCACTCGTTCAGGTACACATAATCCACCTTGTACTGATTCTGGGCGACTTCCAGCGTTACGACAAGCTCGTGATTGCTGTTGTTCGACAGAGAAAAGTACCCGATCAGTTCCAGAATCGGCTTGTCCGTTCTGGCATTGATAACGGACAGCCGGCGTTCCACGTTGAAATAGTCTGCTTCTTTCTGGACGTTGTATGTGGCTCTCTCCGCCTCCGTGCAGCCAGTCATAGATGCAGCCATCATGCATGCAGCAGTTACAGCTGCGATAATTCTTTTCTTCATGTGTTAGTTCTCCTCCTTAAATCGTCACAGTCACATTCAAAACTGCCGCTGCTATCCAGTACACCGCCCGTCTGTAGTCCCTGTGCCACAGACACACTACCGCTGCACCAGTGTCCAGCAGGATCATAGCGATTGGCAGTATCTGCGTGGCGTTGATCTTGGTCATGGCTTATTCCTCCTCACACCCGATGCACTCACGCACAATGCCATACGCTTCGTTGATCTCAATCATGGCATCTCCGAGGACATCGCCGCTTTCCTGCCAAAATTGCTTTTTGATCTGCTTCAGCTGCTCCTCTGTGACCAGCGTTCCCGGATTGCCACGCAGCGTGTCAAACGCCGTCATGATCCGTGATGCCGTTTTCTTGTCCTCGCCGCAGATGAGATACACCTCGTCCTCAAACTGCTGTCTTGTTTCTGTGTCAATCATTGTTCTTCCTCCCCTCTATTTCGCAATTAAAGATCATCGTCTGTTTCAATCAAACCCATTCTCGCCCCGCAGTTCGGACAGTAATCAAACGTATCTGTCGGCATAAAAAGCGCTTTTTTGCATCTACTACAGATAGCAGCCCCGTTCTTGAATATTTCACCGTCGTAACTCGTGACATCTTCTCGTGTCCAGTTGGCTTTCGGTGGCACGTCCGCCCGACGGTTCCAGTCTTTTGCAGCACGCTCATTTGCACAATACTCCGCGGATATCAAAATTATCCTGCTGCTTGCACAGCATGTGGTACAACCGACGGAAATCGCCGTTTTACGTGCACCAATATCCTTAAATTTTGCTTTCCCTCCACAAAACGGGCAGGGTTTCAATTTGATATTACTCATGTTCTTTCTCCTCCTTCACCAGCCCCATCGCTTCCTCCGCACTTCTGCAAACGCCGGCAATCGCACCGGCATTTCGCATCTGTTCCAGAAAGTGTTTCTGTTCCTTGGTAGGTCTGCCTTTCGGCGTTTTCACTTCGATAAACACGGCTCGTCCGTCCGACTTCCGCACTCCGAACAAGTCCGAAAATCCTGCCGGAACGCCGGAGCTGAACCATCTCCCGTCCATGGTGTAGCCTTTCCCCACGTTCATGCGGAAGATGATGCAGAACTCCGACACCGCTGCCCGTATCTCATTCTGAATGCGATGTTCTTCGGTCATTGTGTATCAGCCCCATTCTCTTTGCCATGTAGTACGCCCAGCCAGGCTTGTACCCTCTTGCCTTGCCGTATGCCGCCAGATCACCCATGGTGCGGCACTGCGCCGGCGTGGCGGGCACAACGTGTACCTCTGTGACCTTTTCCAGCTCTGCTGCCGTGTTTTCCTCCGGATCATGCTCCTGCACCGGCGGCTTTTCCTCCGTCTGCTTTTTCAGCGGCGCCAGACATCTTGGGCAGCAGGTGGCACGCTTGCCGTCCTTCCCGTACTTCGGAAAGACATAAAAGCATTTCTCGCATGCCAGCACATCAAACGGGTCTGCCGCTCTTTTCTGCCGTGTTTCCAGCGTCCACTCCCGGTCGTCGTCCGGCATCCCGAACCGGCGGACGTTACCCACATGATCCAGGATCACCGCACGTTTCCCCTCTTTGTACCGCATACACCGCATGGCTTGTTGGATGTACAGCGTCAGGGACTTTGTGGGACGGAGCAGGATCGCACAGCCGCAGTCCGGCACGTCGAATCCCTCCGAGATCAAGTCCACATTGCACAATACCTGTATCTCACCGCTGCGGAATGCAGCGATCACACGGTCACGCTCGCTCTTCGGGGTGCTGCCGTCGATGTGTGCCGCCGGAATGCCGGCATCGCAGAACGCCTCTGCCATCATGCGGGAATACCGGATAGACACACAGTAGCACACCGCCTTTGCGCCTCTGGCATAGGTGCGGTAATGCTTGATCACATCGCCGTAGATACACTTCTCCGACAGCATCTTTTCCGCCTCTGCCATGTCGTATTCTCCGTTGCGTGTCTGTATGCCGGACATATCGAACTCCGACGGTGCGTAGTAGTCGTAGGGCGCCAGACAGTGATGCTCAATCAGCCACTTGGCAGACACGCCAACAATCAGATCATCGTTGACATCTCCCAGACCAGAACCGTTGATGCGCACCGGCGTTGCCGTCACGCCCACCCGATATGCGTCGGGAAACTGCTCATAAATTTTCTTGTAGGTCGCCGCAAGGCTGTGGTGGTTCTCGTCTGTGATGATAAGCGCCGGCGATTTCATGCGGCGGAGCCGCCTTGCTGCCGTCTGCACCATCATGATGTTACACAGGGACATCTCCACGCCCCACCACCGGAATGTCTCCCGAATTTGGTCGCACAATTCCTTCCGGTGCACAAGGAACAGCACCAGCTTCCCGTTCTCTGTGGTACGTCTGGCGATCTCTGCCACAATGACCGACTTCCCGCCGCCGCAGGGCAGCACGATGCAGGGTGCTCTGTGTCCTGTCCGCCAGGAGCGGCTTGTCTGCTGCACCAGTTCCACCTGATACGGTCGTAATACGCCCATATCAATCCTCCCCTTTCACAGCGATCCCCGACAGCTGACTGGCAAGCTGCCGGCAGACGCTGCATCCGTTTTTTCGGTAATAGTCCCCACGCTGCTGTACTTCCCACAGCACACGCAGTTCCTGCTGCCCCACACGATACTGCAAGTCCAGCTGCCGATATGCTTCCAGCACGGCACGCTTCTCCTGCCTTGCCTGTTCCCCGGTCAGCCTGCCTGTGGCAAACATGGCGTAGAGCGCACGCATGGTCAGAAAATAATACCGCTCCGGCGGGGAAAGTCCAGCCGGCAGCACCTGCATGGCGTATGCCCGCCGATCCAATTCGTCCAGTTCCATCCTGCACACCTCCTAAAACGGCAGCACTGTCTGTTCCGCCTTTGTCTTGCTCAGATCAAACGGGAATGGCGTAATGCCGTGATCCCCCATCTGATATACCCGCTTGGACTTCCTGCTGTGGCGCAGGGGAATCCGGTCGTTCCCCTGCACCAGAACCCCTGTGGCTCGATTCTTCTGCACAGCAAGCAGCGTTTGCCGATATTCTGTGTCATCGTCATTTTTCTGTTTCACACGGTCCAGCGCAATCACTGTATCCGACAGATTCGCCACATCTCCGGAGCCGGAAATCTCATCGCTGTCCAGTTCGCTTGCCCTGCTTTTCTTTGGATGCGCCACCAGCAGGATCACAATGTGCAGCTTTCGTGCAAGGGCTTTCAGTTTCCTGGCGAAACGGCTCTGTTCCAGATACACATTCTCTCCGGCATCGATTGCCGTCATGAGGTTGTCCATGATGACGAACCGCACGCCATACGTCCGCACAGCGGTTTCCAGCTCTGCCGTAAGGTCTGTGTGCTCCTGTTCCTCCATGGCGACATTGTCCACCAGAAACAGCCTGTGCCGGTACCAGTCCGCCAGCTGCTGCTCCTGCTCCGGCGCAAGATAATAGCCGGTAGAGGCAGTATAGACACGCTCCTGAATCGCCTTTTCTCCGGCGATCTGGAAATCGATCCACCGCTTCACCTCATAATCCGCCATTTCGCCGGAATAGAACAGCACGTTCCACTTCTGCCAAAGTGCTGCCACCGCAAACATGCTGGCGATGGTGCTCTTGCCTGTGCCACGCTTGCCGGTGAGCGTGATCAGCTGCCCCTCGTAGAAGCCGCCCAGCGCATGATCCAGCTTCGGGAACAGCGTCTGGAAGTGGGGCACATCGTCCAGATTTACCGGTTCCACGTCCGCCATTTCCCGGATGGTCGCCGGCTGATAGCACTCCGCCTTTTCCACCGCCGTCCGCAGTGCCTTTTCCCCGAAGCTTTGCAGGATGTCGTTGGCATCCTTTTCCCCCAGATAGTCTTTCAGCCGTGGGGTACGTATCTTCACATTGGGAAACATCTCCCGCATTTCACTGACCAGCGTAATGCTGCCACGCTCGCAGTCACCGAACACCACAATGGTGTCAAACTGCGCCACGAAGTCCTTGCAGTGCTCCACCCATGTGAACCCTCTCGCTCCGTTTGGAACGCTGACGGCGTTGAGGATGCCCGCACTGGCAAGAGAAAGACTGTCGATCTGTCCCTCGGTGATGACCAGCGTCCGGCTCTTTGCCGGATCGCAGTGATCCATGCCGAACAGAATGGGCTTGCACCCGCTCTCGCACCACTCCTTCGCCTTGTGCCTGCTCTTGTCGTAGTCAATGAGCCGGTACTTCACAAATTCCATTTTCTCGTAGACCTGTCCGTCTGCGTCTTTTGCGCTGCGGTAGAACGGGAAGATCAGCTGGTTCTGGTCTTTGGGATTGGTGGTGATGCCATATGCCCGTGTGACCTCTTTCCGGATGCCCCGGCGAAAGAGATACTCCTCTGCCGGCGTGGAGGTGAGCAGGCGAACACGGGGCAGTTCCTTGTACTGCCTGGGCGCAATGCTCTCCAGCGGGAAGTCAAAATCCCGTGCCAGCTCCACGAAATGCCCCTGCGCTCCGCAGCTGGCTCTGGGACAGCAGAATGCGCCGGTAACGCCATTGACGGAAAATGTCCATTGATCCTGCTTGCTGGAATCGCAGTAGGGGCATCGCTGGAATTTGATCTCGTTGCCTCTGGGCTTGACAGCAATGCCAATGCGTGATGCAAATGCGTAGATGTCCGATTGGTTCAGTTGATACTTCACATGCTCACGTCCTTATACTAACTCGAAGTCGATCTCATCCCACGGAATGACCGTCTCCTCTCCCGGAGCAGGCAGTGCCGCCCCGCCGGGGGCGGTGCTGGTCTGCTCTATATTATCATTATCGTGAGATAATGATAATATATCATTATCATTATCATTCTCAGTTCGTTTTGTTCGTGTTTGCTTGTCTTTGTTCCCGTTTGCTTGTTTTTGTTCAACAAACGGAACACTTGTTCGTTTTGTTCGTGTTTGCTTATTGCGTCTGGATTCACCGCTTTTCTTTCCGGCTTCGGAGCGCTTCTGACAAATCGCATTCCATTTTTCCGTATCATGGTCAATGCGCTCTTTGATAAAAGAAAACGCCATGTCTGCCGCCGGCGAAAGCTGTACCTCATCGCTTCCATTGACGTATGCAAAGATTGCTTTCATTAGCTTTCCGGCATCTCCATCCGACAATCGTGCAATGTGTTTCTGATAATCCGCATACATGACAAATGATTTTTTCTCCATCACGTTGCACGCCTCCCCTCCCGTCTGCAACGGCACACCGTGCCCTTACAGAACATCATGTCCTGCATCAGAACGGCACATCGCCGCTTGTGATGACTTCTTCGAAATCGCTGAGATCGCCCAGCGGGGACTGCTGCGGAGCGCTCTGCGCCGCCTGCTGACGTGGCTGGGGCTGCGGTGCGGAATACGGCTGCTGCGCCGGATACGGGGCGCTCTGGGGCTGCTGTGATGCTGCCGCAAAGACACCGCCGGACTGCTGGGCAAAGGCGTTTCCTGTGCCGTGGAATGCGCCTGCTCCGGCGAATGCGCTTCCCGCCTGCTCCGGCACTCTGGGTGCCGGAATCTCATAGTCACCGGTGCGAATCTTCTGTGGGTCACAGAGATATGCCGGCTCGGTGAACCGGTTGCCCTGATAAGATGCCTCCCGAAACAGCACACCAATGATGCTGCCCTTGAACATATCCGGATCGAATCCGGCTTCAATGTTCGGTTCGGGAAGATGATTTGCACGGGAGATGGTATTCAGATTTCCCTTGTACATGGCGATGGCGTTGGTGTACTTCTCGTTGTCGCCGGTGAAGCTGGGCAGGAAAAGCTTGTACACCCCCTTCCACTTCTGCCCGTACGGACTGGATGCATCGGCGTTGAAACGCTTCTGGAAATAGCCCGCCTGCTCTCCCTCGGCGACATCAATGCGGAACTTAATGAACGGCTTTCCGCCGGCAGTCTTGTCCACGCCCACGTTCAGAATCTTGCAGACGTATCCGCCTGCCGGCAGCGGTGCGAAAGCACTTCCGCCGAACGTCTTTTCCTGCACGTTGTTTGCGCCCTGAATTCCCTGTAACATTGCCATAATGAGTTCCTCCTTAGAATGGTTCTCGGAAAGACGGTTTCAAAATGTCCCTCCATAAATAGGCGTTCTGAGGGCAAAAGTTGTACATCGGCGTACAAATATGAATGAGAATTTACATAACATCTGAAAAATGTTTTCATCCTGCTCCTCAAAACGGTTTTTGTGTGTTGTCTTTACTTTTGCAATCCGTAGTAATCCCGAATTGCACTGTCCACCTGCTTTAAGTCATTGTCGATCTCCGCCGGGAACATCTCCATGGGCGACTTCGCCGTGGAGTTCCCGTTGCTCTGCGTCTGGAAAAAGTGCCTGCCGGTGGAATCTGACTGGCACAGCAGCACGATGGAGAACAAACCCTCCACTGTCAGCTTTTCGTCCAGCATTTTGCCAATGGTCTTTGCTTTCAGCCGCCGGTTGCCTGCACTGTCGTAGGACGTTTCCACATGATGGAGAAAGTACACGATGCAGTCCGGCGGCGTGTTGAATTGAATGAAACGGATCAGATTGTAGAAGTTCAGCGCCATGTTGGTGAACTTCTCATAGCCCTTTTCGCCGGCATGACTGAAAAACTCAAACGCCAGCAGATACTGACTGTCATCGATGGCATACCGGAGCAGGTTGTGTGCGTTCAGGGTGTTGACGATCATCGGATAGTCCGCAGCGTCTGCGCTGGTCAGCTTTTTCCGGAACGGCAGCGGTTTCGACGCCACGTTGAAAATGCCGATCTCCCCCGGCTCAAAATTCCGGAGCGATGTGGACTTTCCGGAACCGCTCTCGCCCATAATCAAAACAGGAATCCCCATTTGACAAATCCCTCGCTTTCTGTTATACTAGTGATGGTTTATTTTTTATCCAAGTCCCCGTCATCGGTTGCCGCCGGTGCGGGGGTTTTTTCTGTCCGGACTCTGCCGCTGACCTTTGGCACAGTGTCCGGCACGCTCTGATGCCAGTGTCCGCACCACTCTGCGGGGGTGTAGCCCAGCGTTTTGCAGCGGGGCGCAGGGATACGGGAGCCGTCCGGCTCTGTCGCCGTGCCCAGCGCTACCACATAGGCGGGCATGCCGGTGACCTCCGGCGCAGCCAGACTGCACGTGTACAGCTCGTAGGCGCTGCGCCATACTTTGATGGGTTCATGCATTGGTTTCTTCCTCCTTTTGGTAACTGAGTGCGAAAAGGGCGAGTGCCATCGAAGAGATTACGTGCGACTTGCTTTCGCCGCCGTTTCTGGCAATTGCTTCTGCGATACTGTCTGCGGCAGCAACATAGCCGCTGACCAAATCCCTTGCGGATACCTTCTGCGCAGTCAGATTCACCTCTGTGGCATTCCTGTCCTTGTCCATGTCAATGATGATCTCAATGTGTTTCTTTTTTTCTTCCATTGTTTCTTCCTCCTCTTTCATGCTTTATCTTCATTTGTAAGCTTCAATCCGGCATAATCCAGCACTTCTTCTGTGATCTCGTCCAGAAAGTAGACCAGCGTTTCTGTCGGCTCTTCATAGTCATAGTCGATACTCAGGTCAATTACGATTGCAAACTTGAAGCCGTTTCCGCTGTAGTGCGTGTGCAGCCAGTCGTAGATCAGCCTGAGATTCGTGCTTTTGAAAATGATGCAGTAGTTGCCGTACTTGTCCTGCACATCTTCGATCACCTTCACGGCGCATTCACCTCCATATGCAGCTCCCGCAGGAGCTTATTCTGTTCTGCCTGTGTACAGGGACTGGTCAGTATCTCGTGGCGGATCGCCGCCGGACTCCAACCCTCTGACAGCATGCGCCGGACGTTCCGCCGGAGCTGCTGTGCCGGTCTGGAGGGCGCTCCGCCCCACTGGTGCAGCTTGTCCATCTGTCCCGCCTCCTCTCGTGTCCTCGAATATCCTGCACGGGTATAGCCTCGACCGCTCCGGACAGAGGCTGTACCAGTAGCAGGTTTTGCAGGTGGGTTCACTGCTGTTTTTCCTGTGGTTTTTCTTCCCGCAGAAAGTCGTATTTTCCGGTGGTATCATTTCGCACCTCTTCCACAAAGCCGTGCACGTTCACGCCGAACAGCATCCGGAACAGGTCATCTGTGGTGAACTGCATCTCCGGATTCACACGGACTTCCCGTATGTTTGGACTTGCCATGTGTCCACCCCCTTTACGCCGCTTCCCGCTCGATCAGCGGGTAGATTTCATCGGATTTCAACAGGCCATAGATGAACAGCCGTCCCTTTTGCGTCCAGTAGGTGTGCGGGTCGGCGGCGTGCTCTGTGCCGTCGTCGCCGTGGTAGGTGTGCGTCTTGGTGCTGGTGTAGCCCATGCCCGCATACTTCTGATACAGCAGCCACGTCTTGCCCTGCTTGTACTGCACGCCGTGCTGGTGGAGATACTCGTTCAGCTTCTGGGCGCTCCACCCGTAGTCCTTTGCGATCTTACCGATGGAGATCAGGTCCTTGCAGTTCAGCACCACGTCATAGTAACTTGCCTTGGGCTGCAGCTCTGCGATCTGCTGATTCTGCACGGCAACGGTGGTCAGGAGCTGCTGCTTCTCTTTCTGCTCTTCGATCCAGCGCTGCGCACGGAGCACGGGGTCTTCGATCATGTAGCTGTCACGCTGCGGAAGTCCATGTACGCTGAAATAGATGTCCACCAACACTTCATACGCTTCCCACGCCTTGTCGGTGTTCAGGCTCTTTGCCAGCATCAACGCTCCCTTTTCCGTCCAGAGGTAGAGCACCGCAGCTCGCTTGTCAATCAGTTCGGAACCGTCAGGATTCACTGCCCGACAACTTGTCGCCCAGTCCTTAAACTCCTTTAGTTCAGCTCCAGTCAAGCAATAATAATGCTTGCCCTCTGTGTACCGTTCCTTGTTCCGCTGAAAATTCCGTTGGATTGCATCGGTGTTCGTTTCATACTGCTCCGCAATTTGCGCAGTGGTCAGTACTCGTTGGTTGTTGGTTTCAATGACCTGCAAATTGTCGTTCATGCTTTTTCCTCCTTGTTTAAACCTTTTTGCACTTGTCCATCCACTTTGCAGCAGCGATGACAGATGATTTGTAAAGAACTTCGCTTGCTTCCTCTTTGGTAAGACCACAAACAATTTCGAGGAATGATACCATTTTCTCTACATCGATATTGAAGTGAATGCAAGTATCATACAACGATACTGTTTTTGCAAAAGCTACATCCATGTTCAACCCTCCTTTCTATCATGTAAAATAATCTGCGGAGCGCTCAGGAGTTGCACCCAAGTTGATCTCATCGCTCCATCTGCGACAGCCAGCCACGGCTGCCGCTTGGGAAGGTAGTTTGAGGATGTTGGAGAGCAGTTTTGCGCCATGCTCAGGGCGGGAGGATTAGCCGTCTAACAGCTCGGTGTCCTCGATCTTGTCCAGTACGTAGCCCTGCAAGTTGGCGATTGGATCCAGCGCACGTCGCACCATGTTGTCGCTGAGTCCTGTTCCAACATCCACCAGCTGTGCGACTACATCGCTGACCGGCAGCGTGATCTGGGTTTTAGCGATCTCATTGTGGTCAGGCTTGACCATCGTGTAGGTAACTGTGATCTTTTTCATATGTTATCTTCCTTTCTGTTGTATTCCCTGCTCTGGTATGGTATAATGAAAGCACGGGAAGGGGGTGATATATATGACTTGTTACAAATGCGGATCCACGCATGTTATTCGAAACGGACACACACCAACAGGCGACCAAAAATTTCTTTGTAAAAGCTGCGGCAGATCTTTTAAAATTGCCGCTGATCGATATATCGGGTTTGATGAAGGGACATATCGAAAAAAGAACAAAAGTTTTGATAGTTCAACTGCGCCCATATCCTCTGAAAATCCTTCGATGATAATGAGTAGTAAAAGCACGCCAATTGCATTTCTTCTGCTTATGCTTACAATTTTTGGAATTGCTGGGATGCACCGTTTCTATGTCGGCAAGATAAAAAGCGGGATTCTTTATCTTCTGACGCTTGGCTTTTTTGGTATTGGAAGCATTGTCGATATCATTAAAATGCAGCGTGGAACATTCACAGATAAAGATGGAAAACCGTTACAAAAAGCCCAGAAGAAGTAAGAACTAGGACATTTTTTCTTTAGCGAGGTGATTGCGGCAAGCCTCATAGATTGATTCGGCAGTCAGACTCGATGGCGTTTTATTCTCATGAATCACCATACTTTGTCGGTTTTGTAGTTCCAGTACAAGACCGGCAATTTCTTTTTCTGTGCCTTTTATTGTGATTTCCATTTCCGTTCACCCCCTCCTGTGTCCAGTCGTTTGTGTTTTGACTGTAGCTTTAGTATACTACTTTTCGTTGTGCACGTCAATAGGTTTTACTACTTTTTGTTGTATTGCACAAATCTGTAGTTGTTTTTTTGTTAATATATACAAACTTTAAGTGGTAGACACATAGATTCAGTTGACATATACCACTTTTTGTTGTATAATGAGACACAACGGAAGGTGGTGATAACATGGAAGATATCAAACTGAAACGAGGAAAAATTCTAAAAGACCTAAGAAGCAAATACAGTGGCGGAAGACTTAATCAGTCAGACGTAGCAAAAATTATCGGAGTATCGGTGCAAGCATACCAAAAATACGAATATGGAACAGCAGAGCCGACATTCGATACCCTTTGCAAGCTTGCGGACTTATATGATGTATCAATAGATCGCCTGCTCGGAAGAGATGAAAGCCGTTCTGACTACATCCAAAGGCTTGCAGATGAGCAAGGACTTGACAGCTCACAGCGCAGCCTGCTCGCAGCATTTTGCTACTCAGACGAAGCAGGGCGGGACAAACTAATGAAAGCCCTCATGGAGGTGTACAACCACAAAAAGAAGAACGATGAAACCTAATCAAAGAATCTATTGAAGCCGAGGAGGCAAAAAAATGAAAATCAAAAATACGTCTAAGAATGGTCCTTGATCTCCACAACCAAAATAACACGAAATAATCCAAAAGTCGAAACATATCTGACCAAAACGCCGTTTTTTCTGACGAACGATGCTTTTTCCCAGTTTTCTGGTAATTTGTCCATAAAATGGAGATGCGTATTTTCGCCGGTTTGCCGTACCCTAATCAGAGGGCGATAAGCTATGGTGAGCATCATCTTTGTGGACGATATGCCGGAGTCCACAGACAAGGCACAGGCGGCGTTCCGAGCGGTTTGCGACCGGCACGGTATCTCTTGCGCCATCACATCTACCACCACCGCAGAGAGCTTTCTGGCGTGCGTGGCGAAGCATGATTACGATGTCTACGTGATCGACATCGAGCTTCCGGGAACACGTGGCGACAGGCTGGTCCGGGCTGTGCGTGGCATCAATCCGCTGGCAACGATTGCATTCCTGTCGTTCCATGTGGGGCACGGGAACATTGCGGTTCAGCTGAACGTGGATGCGTATCTGTACAAAGTGTATGAAATGCGGGAGATGCAGCGACAGGTTGAAATCCTGCTCAAAAAATGCGCATCGAAACGGCAGCACTACAGATTCCACACGGCTACAGACGTGGTAGATATCGCCGTGAATGATATCCTGTATATCGCATCGTACCACAGGAGCGTTTACGTGCACATGCGTGACGGAACTGTCCACAACGTCTATCACGTGACGCTGGCGGGTTTGCAAGAGCAGCCGCACTTTTTCCAGTTTGAGAAAATCTCACGGAGCCTGCTGGTCAATGCGGATGCCGTGACGGAAGTCAACTGGAAAGCAAACGCCATGTGGCTCAGCAACGGAGAACGTCTGCGGTGCAGCAGCTCTGCACGGCGAAAAATCATCGAAAAGATGTCCAAAGCAGATCAGCGTGACGGTCACGAAATGTCTGATACGGAGGTGGATACTCTCAGAAAATGAAAAGTGCCGCCCTGCCAGAATCGGCAGAGCGGCGATGTACATAATTATTTTACATTTAAATTTTCAATACGTATTGACAAAACACGTATTTTATAGTATAATAAGTACATGAGGTGATGAGAATGACATTCAAAGAAATTGAAAAACGAATCAAAGCGGATGGCTGGGTGTACGACCATTCAAGAGGTTCTCATTACTGTTATAAACACCCAACGAAAAAAGGAACTGTCGTGATACCGCATCACAGCGGCGACATTCCAAAAGGCACTTTGAATTCGATTTTCAAGCAGGCAGGGCTGAAATAAGCCCTTGCTTTTGCATATCCTGTCTTCTTCCTTGCGTAGGAGTGGGTTGAAATGTCATATCCGAAGGAGGTCATAATTATGTTATCGATGTATCCAGCTTGTTTCTACAAAGAGGAAAACGGCTATTCTGTCATCTTTCCGGGATTGGACGTGGCGACCTGCGGTGAAAACGAACAGGACGCCATGGAAATGGCGGTGGATTGTCTGGCGGGCTATCTCTGGGACGCAAAACACGATGGTGAAACCGTTCCGGACGCTCCAAAGTTAGACGAAATCGACCTGAAAGCCGTTGCAGACGGTGTGCCGTATGAAAGTGCGTTTGTCACACTGGTGACCGTAGATGTAGAGGAATACGCCAAAAAGCACTTTGAAAAGGCGGTCAAGAAAACGCTGACCATTCCGGCGTGGCTAAACGAACTGGCGATCCGAAACGGCGTGAACTTTTCTCAGACCTTGCAGGACGCATTGAGAGAACAGCTGCACGTGAATTCATAACAACATAAAAAAAACCGCCCCACGGCGGCAACCGTGAAGCGGCAAGAGGAAAAACTATTGCGATAATAGACTTCCCAAACAAGGTCTATTGTAGCATATTTCCTCTGAAATTGCAAGTACTAGGAGGAATTTTTTTATGCAGGCAGCAGCTTATGCACGATACAGCACAGAACACCAGACCAGCAGCAGCATCGCCTATCAGATGCGGAAGATCGAGGAATACTGCGATTCTCACGGCATCACCGTATCCGCCCGCTACGCCGACGAGGCAATGAGCGGTACCAACACCCAGCGACCGGCGTTCCAGTCCCTCTGTCAGGACGCTGCGCTGCGGAAATTTGACGCTGTCGTAATCTATGACATCAGCCGTGGCAGCCGTGATGTTTCCGACTGGTTCGGTTTCCGGAAGCAAATGGCAGTCCTGGGCGTACAGGTCATTTCCGTGGAAGATCACATCGGCGATATCCTCAACCCTGCGGACTATCTGACGGAACTGATTACCGTAGGACTGGGACAGCATCACGTCCTCACCAGCCGGCAGAAATCCATGGACAGCATCGCCACCAAGGCAAAGACCGGTCAGTTTCTGGGAGGCACGCCCAACTTCGGCTATGACATTGTAAACGGCAGATATGTCATCAATCCGGCAGAAGCAAAGATCGTCCGGAAAATCTACCGGATGTACGCTGCCGGCAAGAGCTACGGCGAAATCCTCAGCGCCATTGGCGAAGTCCGTGGACGGCGTGGCAAGGTCATGGGGAAAAACAGCCTGTACTACCTGCTCCGGAATGAACGGTATATCGGCGTGTACAGCTGGTGCAAATATCATCACAAGATCATGGGCAAGTATGCCGGCAATCTGCCAAACGAAAATGCCGTCCGTATCGAGGACAGCATTCCGGCGATTATTGATAAAGATACATGGGAGGCAGTGCAGATGCGTATGGATGACAAGAAACATCGGGCGTGCAATAAGGCGAAGCGGAGCTACCTGCTCTCCGGTCTGATCGAGTGCACGGAGTGCGGTGCCAGCTATGTGGGGCATACCTCAACAAATAGCAGAGGCTATTCCACACGGTACTACTGCTGCGGGAACAAATACCGGAATCACACGTGCCACTCTCAGAACATCAACGCAGAGGAGCTGGAAGTGTTTGTGGTGCAGAATCTGCGGCAGTACCTCGCCAATCTGGACTATGAACAGATGGCACAGCAGATCGCCAGTCAGATCAATGGTGCAACAGCCGACCTAAAAGAAGAGCGGAAAGAGCTGGCGGATATCATCTTCCAGCTGGAAAACGGCACAAAAGCAATCCTCAAAGGCATCGACTATCCGGAGCTGCAAGAGGAGATGCTGCGCCTGCGTGTGCGGAAATCAGAGCTGGAGGATATCATCCAGCGTGGCAAGGAAAAGAACCCCGTCAGCGTGGAAAAGCTGGTACAGCTGTTTCGGAATGCCATGGAGCGTCTGGATACTGACACCAAGCAGGTGTGCAAGGCGATGGTAAAAGTATACGCCCACTCCAACGGCGATTGTGACCTTGAAGTAGGCGTACATATGAATGGTTGCGGGAGCCAGATTTGAACTGACGACCTTCGGGTTATGAGGGATTTATTTCACATTTTCGATACATTTCAGACATACGCAAATCGTACGATAATGGCGATATTGCGTTATTTTTTTATTTTGACGTTCGTCAGCTTACGCACTGCGTACAGTATATTGGGGTCAGTTTTGGGGTCAAAATTAATCCATCTATTTGATTTGCCAACATTCAATTTCACTTTACAGAGAGCCGTGTAAGTTCTTCGATAGAGTATGCCACATAATCAAATTACAATCTATGTCGCATGTATAAAACGTTTTCCTTCTTTTTATTTAAGTGATCAAGTATTATAAAAGCTTCTAAATAAAAGATCTTCATCAGTATGGAAATAAATAGAACCCGATTGTATTGTATTCGACTTTAAATAACTGTAGCATTGAGTGCAAACTTTTTCTAATTATTTTTTCTCTGAATGATCACTCATCATATATGCTTGAAAATTTTCTTGGCTATCA
>OGRA01001787.1_pt1 | contig 19495 bp, 18 predicted proteins | sample 1553351 | NCBI WGS metagenome assembly OGRA01 (sample SAMEA2580056, study PRJEB22360) | human gut metagenome | biome: human gut; feature: human-associated habitat; material: faeces | place: Denmark | collected 2008/2010
GCTTCTGCCGGAAGAAAATCGGTCCCGGCGAATCGAGATGGATCGCTATGCCAAGCAAAATCAGCAACCACGACAGTGCTGCCGTTCCAACCAGTGCAAGCAGCCGGTCCAGCAGATTTTTCAGATACATTTGATAAATTCCAGATTCCCTCATGTTTTCTTCCCCCTATTCTTTCACCGACTGGTTACTTTTCCGGCCTTCTTTTTCTTTTCCATAGCCGTACTTTCCGTAACCATAACCATATTTTCCGTAGCCATAACCGCCATAGGTGCTGTATCCGTAGCCTGTCGCACCCTCCGGCACGCCGTTCAGTACATAGCCGCAGACCGGAATTTGCGAATCCTCGAAGAATTCCAGTGCCCGCTGTACTTCACGGTCCTTGGTAGTTCCCTGGTGTACGACAAGAACTGCAGAATCTGCGATTCCGCCCAAAAGGGATGCATCCGACAGTACTCCGCACGGCGGCGTATCAATAATCAGAAGATCCGCATCCTCTTTCAATTCTTCGATCAGCGTTTTCATCCGCGCGGAACGCAGCAGGCCGGCCGGATTTTGTGTACTTCCGACACCCGGCAGAATTTTCAGCGACAGATCCCGATAATCGGTAAGTGCCTCATCCAGGCTGATCTGTCCTTTCAGCACTCCTATGATTCCACGTCCCTTCCGCTCGGAAAGTCCGATACACTTCAATACCGACGGATTTCGCAGATCTCCGTCCAGCAGCACTACGCGGTACTTCTTCTTTGCGAATGCTTCTGCGAGATTCACGGCAACGGTTGTCTTTCCCTCTCCCGGCACAGAGCTTGTCACAAGCAAAACAGGACAGTCGGCTTTTCCAAGCCCGTCCTCTGTTCTTGTCCGGATGAGCTGCATTGCTTCTTTGAAGGAATCCGGCACTTTGGGGTTACAGATCGTGATGGTCTGTTCTTTTACGTTGCTTCGTTTCTTGATTTTCGCCTCCGGCAGATTTCCAAGGAACGCTGCGTTCGTCAGCTTTTTCACGTCATCTGCCTGGCGAATTGTTTTTCTTGTTCTCACATAGATGAAGACCAAAAGCAGTGCAACGGCAAGTCCCGCCGCTGCTCCGATCATTCCGGCATGTACCGCATCCTGGCTGTTGATCGGGGATACCGGTACGCCGCTGTCGTCTACCACCGTCAGCGTTGTCGCACCGATTATGTACTCTGCTACCTCCGGATAATTGGTAATGACGGACTGAAGTACGCGATATGCCGTATCCGGTGAAGAATCTTTTACGCGAATTGTGAACAGGTTGGTGTTTTCCATCACGCTCGCCTCAATTTGGGATGTCACTGCTCCCACCTGAAGATCCCGTGCTACAACATCCTTTAATACACCGCTTGTTACGATATAAGGAAAGGTTTTTCCAAGCTGCTGCGCCGTCACATTGTCATAATAGGAATAGCCGACCGCGCGGTTTGATCCGACCACAAATGAGGTGTATGCCTCATACATGGGCTGATACCGCAGCTTTGCCGTCAGAAAGGAGCCGCCTCCCATGAGGATCACAAGAATCAGCACGCCCAAAAAGAATTTTCGGAATGCCTGGAAATATTCTGCCAGAAAGGCGATCAGATCGATTTTCTCCGGTTCCGCCGAATAGGTTTCAGACGTTTCTCTGCTCATGCTCTTTGCTCCCTCTTATCGTTCTGCCCTGCTGTAGGTGCCGTATCCATATCCATAACCGTAGCTGTTGCCGATCCGCTCACCGAATCCCGGGTAAACATTTCCAAATACACAGCCGATCACTTTTTCCTCTTTCTGGTTCAATGCATCAATCGCATCGTTGATATCCCTCGTCAGTACGCCGTCCTGCCGCACGGAAAGAACTGCCGCATCGGCATACTCTGCAAGCTCTTCTGCATCCGCCGTCATTCCCATCGGCGGCGTATCCAGAATAATGTAGTCCATATTGGTCCGGCATGTCTCCAGAATCCGGTGGAAAATCTCACCGCCGATTGCAAGCGACGGCTCTTCCAGACGATTACGGCAGATTCCGGTATATACGTTGGTATCCTTGTGTTTCTCAAAAACGCCGGATGCCGACTCTTTTCCGAGGACAACCTTTCCGAAATCCTTTCCGTCTTTTTCCGGAATCTCAAAGATTTTATGTAACGCCGGCTGTCGGAAATCGCAGTCCAAAAGCAGTACACGGTTCTGCTCTTCTGCAAGAGCAAGCGCCAGATTTGCCGCAAGGGTCGATTTTCCTTCATTTTCCGCCACACTGGTCACCAGCAGCACTTTTCCGCCTTTTCGGTCCAGACGCCCCCGCACACGCGATGCAATACGCTTTAAGGATTCCACATACAGAAAGCTCCGCGCCGGATTGGTAATCAGCATGGAGCTGTTTTTCTTCTTCTTTTCGTGATACACAACGCCCAGCAGGTCCGCATCGATTTTGCGGGTGAATTCTGCCTCATTTTTGACGGTATCCCGCAGAAAGGAAAAGAGTCCGATGAGTGCCGCCATAGCAAGGGCTGCCGCAAGAAATGCGGTCGCGGCATACTTTTTGGTCGGAATCTGGTTCGATGGCACCCCGGAAACCTGCGGCTGCTGCAGTGTCTCCAACACTACATTCGGAATAATATAGTCGGAAATGCTCGTATAATTGTTCAGTACCGACTTTAAGATCCGAAATGCCATTTCCGGCGAATCTGCGGTCACAGACAGCTCCATCAGATTGGATTCCGGCACAATGGAAGCATTCATTTTTGCCGGAAACGAGGACAGGCTGAGCTCCTCCATCACTTTTTTCTTCAAAATCGTATTTTCCAGAATTGCTTCAAATTTCTGTGCCATCTCATATGTGGCCGACAGGCTCGATGCCGCATTGGCATCCACCCCGCGTCCCATAACGGCAAATGTGGTTTTTACCGTATACCGGTCTTTGTGTACGGTCGCCATCACAGTATAGGTTATCATTGCCGCCGAACAGGCAATCAGAAGGATGACCCACCAGTTTTTTGCAATGTCGCACAGGATACTTCGGAGATCCCAGTCTGTTTTGCTGCTCTGCCCGTTTCCTGTTCTGTCGTATTCTCCCATCTGGATCCCCCCTATTCGTTTACACAGACGATCAGGCGGACGGAGCTTGTCTGCCCATCCTCCGCTGTCGCAGTGTATGTCACTTCATAAACACCCGCACTGCCGGTATCGACCGGATTGTCAATGGAAAACTGATTTTCTCCCAGAAGCTCTTCTTCATACGAAGCTGCATGAAGCGCACCGTCTTCTCTCTTTTCATACAGCATCTGATCCACACTCACGCTTTCCAGATATGCCTGCGGATCAAATGGCTGCTGCAGATCCAGATGAATCAGGTAATCGCTCAGGGTAATCTGCGGCCTTCCGTTCTCCTCTGCCGGATCGTAGAGTTCTACTGTCACCGGAAGACTTGTCACATCTCCGGCGCGGTTTGCAACCGAATATGTCACGTGGTACAGTCCCGGTGTACTGCTGATCTCATCCTCGTAAGAAATCCGGATGCGGTCGGTAATCGTTCCGTCCAGGCAGTCCTCCGCGGAAAGTCCCTCTGTCAGATCATCTGCATTCAGGCTGATGTCGGAATCTCTGGAGGCGGTGTCCATTGAAGAGTCGTTGATGATCTCAATGTTCAGCTGTTCGCATCTGCTCAAAAACTGGTCGAGGTCGAAGTCCAGATCCTCCATAACATCGGTGATCTCTTTTTCAGAGAGCTTTCCGTTGACCTTTCCCTTTTCCAATAATGCTTCGATCGTCACCTTTTTTTGTTCCATGGAACAATCATCCTTTCTATATTCATAGTCCTATCACGAAGAGCCGCCTCAAGTCTTGTGAGCCTTTTTCTGCACCAGCGAGAGCAGATCATCGTCCGTTTCGACTTCACCGGAATCGCTGCTTTTCAGTGTGTGGATGCAATCTTGAATTTCCTTTTTCGATACTGGAAAATCCTGATATTTTGCCAGAATCCCGCTGATTTTTCCTATCTCATCGTTGGACAATTCACCGCTGAGCGAGGAGAGAGTAAACACCCCGTCGGAGTTCCGGCACGCCAGAAAAATGCGGTAGACCTGCTGATAAAGCGGTGTCAGGAACTCGGCTTCTGTCAGTTCCTGCGAAATCCAATCGCCCTCCTCCGGATACCGCAGCAGATCGTACAGGATTCGCTCCTCTGCCTTGACTTCTTTCAGATGGGCGGAAGCCTGCGGAATTTGCGGATCCGGATTGGCGGTGTGTTCCATGATGGATCTCCACGCTTTTTCCTCTTCGATTTTTTTCTTGCTTCTCTGCCGATATGCCACCTGCTGGCGCAGAACATCGGCGGAGATTTCCCATTTGTTTGCAGTGCGGGAGAGGTAGATCTCCTGCTGGATGGGATCGGGAATGTCTGCCAAAACCGAAACGGTTCGTTTCAGAAGCTGGACTTTTCCGGTATCTGTGGCAACATCCAGCCCCTCCTCGCAGCGCTCCAGCTGAAAGTTGATGGCATCTCCTGCCTGTTCCAACAGCAGCCGGAAGCGCTCCGGTCCGAACCGTTTGATGTATTCGTCCGGATCCTTGGCACCGGACATGTGCAGGATTCGTGTTGGCAGCCCGACCTCGCTGAAATGGCGGATCGCCTTCTGTGTGGCTGTCTGTCCGGCACCATCGCTGTCGTAGGCGATGATGACTTCCTTGGCGTAATTGGAAATTTTTCGTGCCTGTTCCGGCGTGATGGCGGTTCCCAGCGTTGCCACCACGTTGGAGAAGCCGGCTTGATTGATGGCGATGACATCCATGTACCCCTCTGCCAGGATCAGACGTGTGGAGTTGCTGTCCTTGGCGAAGTTTAGGGAAAAGAGGTTTCTGCCCTTGTCAAATACCGGTGTTTTGGCAGTGTTGAGGTATTTTGGCTGCTTGTCATCCATAACACGTCCGCCGAATCCGATCACAGAACCTCTGGTGTCCACAATGGGGAACATGACACGGCATCGGAACGCATCATAAAGCCTGCCGCTCTTTGCAGAGCGGTGTGCTACATCTGCCAGAAGCAGCTCTTCCTCTGTGAATCCTTTTTTCAGCAGGTGATCGGTCAGCAGGTTCCAGCTGTCCGGCGCATACCCAAGCCCGTACTTGCGGATGGTCTCCGGCTTGAGTTTTCGGGAAATCAGATATTGCAGTCCACGCTTGTCCTGATTGGCGGTCAGGCAGCGAAAGTAAAAGTTTGCCGTTTCCCGATTGATGGCGAGGATTCTCGTGCGCATGCGGGAGCGGCTTTCCGCCTCTTTATCCGTGGGAAGCTGCAGTCCGCTGCGCTCTGCCAAAAGCTTGACTGCATCTGAAAATTCCAGATTTTCGATAAGCTCGATCCATTTGATGACATCGCCGCCCGTCCCGCATCCAAAGCAGTAAAAGCTTTCCGTATCCGGATAGATGGTGCAGGAGGGAGAGTTGTCCGAGTGAAACGGACACTTGCAGACATAAGTTCTGCCACGCCGGATGAGATTGACATAATTGCCGGCGATGGTTTCCATGGGACAGGCAGTGTGTACCTGTTCCAAAAAGTCAGCGGAATATATCATGTTCTGTCACACACTTTCTCATGGATACAGTATCACAGCAACAGCTCGGAGTGAATTCCGGGCTGTTTATCTTATGAAAAATTCGGATATCTGCGGTGAAATTTAGCGACGGTACTAACCATGGTGACCGGAATATATCTCAAACAAGCACGCTTGATTGATTGCGGAATCCCGAATACGGACTCTGCGATTGCACCTGCAATCGCTGCAATCGTATCAGAGTCGCCACCGTACGAAATGGCAGTTCTAACCGTGTCTTCAAAGTCTTCAGCTTCCAGAACCGCCTTTATTGCGATAGGCATCGTACCCTGAACAGTTTCGTCAAACACACCGGGATGCACCTTGGCTATACCGTCGACATAAAATTCTGCGCTGTGCTCGTCCGATAGCGTGTACTGCAGCATGTTTCTGAGATACTGCTTGCCGTCGTCCGCAGGCATATCCTTCACCATCGACACGGCGGTAACGAATAGATTTACCCATGCCAGGGAAATCGGATGGTTGTGGGACACTTCTGTTGCCCATTTTGCGACACGTTCACGAACGCCTTCGTCCAGCACGGCTGCAGGACTTATACGCATACACGCACCGTTGCCATAGCTATGATAAGGCTGGGGGTTGTCGGATCCCAGCCATTCCGAGAATCCCAAACCATAGCCTCCCTGAGGGTAGAGCTTCCAGAACCTCTTGTAGCAGTCGATGACCGTTTTCTTAAAGGACATTTCGTTCTGCATATCGCCTTCAAGAATGGCAGCCATCAATGCGATAGTCATAGCCGAGTCATCTGTGATTTGACAATCCGGATGGAAGAACTCGAAATCCTTTGTGTGGATATTATTGAACTCAAATCTGCTGCCTGCAATGTCGCCTATAATCGCACCTAGCATGTGCATTGCCTCCTTGTGTTCGTTGCTTTGTATTTGTTTGTGATATCTATACGATAACACAACCCGTACCTGCGCACGAAGTTCAGCAATGGGCTGTCTGTCACGGCGCAGAACATGTCAGGAAATCGGACTGGCAGATGATCTCCAGCCCTTCGGGATAAACAGTTCGGTGTACAAATCCACAGCGTATCCGTCACTCATGCCGGAAATATAATCGCATACCGCACGGTCAATGTCCTCTTGCTGTGCAATTCTCTGGTATTCCTCCGGCAGCGCATCCGGATGGGAAATAAAGTACCGGTAGAGTGTTTCGATCAGCAGTTCCGCCTTGTGCTCCTCCTGTTTGGCGATGGGATTGTAATAGACACGGTCAAACAGGAATGTGTGCAGTTTGTCATGCATGGCTTGAATTTCCGGAGCCATTCCGATTTTCTCCGGACCGTGTGCCACGACCGCTCCCACCAGCGTGGTAATGCGCTTGGTCTTGGTATCTCCCAGAACTTCTGTAACATCTGTCGGCAGGTCTTCTTTGCGGAGAATTTCTGCACGAATAGCATCTTCGATGTCGTGGTTCATGTAGGCAATGCGGTCTGCCACCCGAACCACATTGCCCTCCTTGGTTGCGGCAATCCGGTTGGTATGGCACAAAATGCCGTCCCGCACCTCTTCCGTCAGATTGAGTCCGGCACCGCCTTTTTCCAGCCGTTCCACAACACGCAGACTCTGTTCGTAATGCCGATAGCCGTGGGGACAGATGCGGTTCAGGATTGCCTCGCCGCTGTGCCCGAAAGGAGAGTGCCCCAGATCGTGTCCCAGTGCGATTGCTTCTGTCAAGTCCTCATTGAAGCGAAGCGCACGGGAAATGGTTCTGGCGATCTGTGCTACCTCCAGCGTGTGTGTCAGCCGTGTGCGGTAATGATCGCCTACGGGGGAGAGAAAGACCTGCGTCTTTCGTTTTAACCGCCGAAAGGAGTTGCAATGTAAAATCCGGTCACGATCCCGCTGAAACGCCGTGCGGTAAGGGCAAGGCATCTCCGGACGTTCCCGCTTGGCGTGACCCGCATTGGGGCAGGCGTAGGGGCTTAGGATCTGTAGTTCCAACTGTTCCTGCTGTTCTCGAATCGTCATTCCGTTCTCCTCCATTCCACCAAAAAGACACATCGTTTGCGGAGAGAATCGCCCTCTCTATCTAATATTACGCAGCGGATGTCAAAAACTCCTCTTTTTTGCTAAGAGCCTGTTTCACATCTTTTTCCGTACGTCTTTTCGGCGGATTTTGCCGGTGACTGCGTCAAAAATCCTTGCCATACGACAGTATGCCTGCGGATTTTTTCCTTGTCACCGACAAAATCATGCTCGAAAATCCGCACATAAAAAGATACGGAACAAGCTCTGAAATTTTTCAGGAATCCCTGTGACAGCTGGAAAAATCGGCATACTCCTTGTCGCCGATCTGCAACTGAATCTGATTTCCGGTCAGATCAATGAGCTGCTTTTGCAGTTCCGGCAGGATGATGTCCCGCACCAGAAGTTCCATACGCACCTGATCTTCAAACGTCACATTTTTCTGAATAAGATCTGTTTTCGGGAGTGCATAGGCGATTTTTCCGTATAGGGAGTAGTCGGCTTGGAGCGAGACCGGATAGCAGGGTAGCATGATCTGCACCTTTGCCTGTTCAATGGCGAGCGCTGTGCTGTGGGAATAGGCCCGCACAAGTCCGTTGCTGCCCAGAAGCACACCGCCGAAATACCGTGTCACCACACAGCAGATATCGGTCAGCTCTTTTTTTTGCAGGACGTCCAGAACCGGCATTCCGGCAGTGCCCTGTGGTTCGCCGTCATCGGAGTAGCGGGAGGTATTTCCCTCCCGCAGCAGATAGGCGTATACGTTGTGTCTGGCACGGCGATGGTTCTTCCGCACGGTTTCGATAACTGAAACCGCTTCCTCCGCTGTGCGGACAGGGGCGAGATATGCGATGAATTCCGACTTCTTTTCTACAAAAGAAGCGGTTGCAGGTGCTGCAATCGTTCGGTATTCTGTCAAATGGTATCACCTCTGAGAATAGACAAAAAAGGACGGTACCATAATACCGCCCTCTTTCGATTGTCCGGTTTCCGTGGAACTTAGTCCAGGTTGAAACGCTTCTTGAAACGATCTACGCGTCCGCCGGTATCTACCAGCTTCTGCTTACCAGTGAAGAACGGGTGGCACTTTGCGCAAATTTCCACCTTGATATCCTTCTTTGTAGACATGGTCTCCATTACGTTGCCGCAGTGACAAGTGATGGTAGTCTTTTCAAAATTCGGATGAATGCCTTCTCTCATGGGGTTTCACCTCCTGTATCTGTTGTTTGTATCAACAGCAGCCCATCGGCCATTGCGCCGACAGTAGTCCTGTGAATCTCTATTTTCCTGCGGCATGGCCGCTACAGTTTTTTATTATAGCACAGTTTCAGATGCTTGTCAAGCATTTTTTTCAAAAAAATATTGTTTTTGCAGAAAATCGACGAGTCTCTCGCTGCCGATGTACTCCTTGCAGAAAAAGATGCGGAGTTTTCCGCCAGAAAATATCAGGGTATAGGTGGCGCCTTTTTGGCGGATTTCCGTGAGATCTGCCCAATGATAGATTCGCCTTTTCCCGAACATGCTGTGCTTTTCCAGAAATGTATCAGTGTAGAAAATGCGGTAATTGCGCCGGAGCAACATCAGATAGACACCGGCAAGGCTAAGGAAGAGAAACAGAATACCGCAGAGAAAAGCGTCCCAGTCGGTCATGCCGTCAGCCCAGATGACCACGCCGAGAATCCCGGAGGATGCAAAAATGATAAACCAGATGACACCTGTAATTCCAAACGTTTTGGAGATAGTCACGCTGTTCTGGCAGGGACTCTCCTCGCTTTCTTTTTTCATACAGCGGTCTGTCCACCGGTCGATCTGACGGGAAAAGAGTTTGGACAGCAGGGAAGAAACTGCATGGAGAAATATCGAAACCATCATGCATCTCCCAGTTTTTCCAGATAGGCACAGAGTGCTGCCGGCGAAAACGCCTCCTCCGTTTCCAGACACCACTTCAATTCTGCCACATTGTCGCTGTCTGATTCGATTTCCTTGAGAAACAGCTGCCAGATGCGAAGCTGCTGCTCCTGCGTGATGAGATGCAGCCGGCAGCAGATACTCACCACGGCACACACGGAAAAAGCAGCCTGCTGGACTGGCAAGATGGCAGAATCCGCAAAAACAGCACGGAGATACTGCCGGTAGAAAAAGTCAAAGGAAAACGCACGAATCTCACAGTCCAGCGCCTCAGAGATCACACCAAGCTTATCTTGCGCTGCCGCTGACTGTTCCAGAATCCTTCGCCAATCCGCTGTGAGAATTTCGCAGGATTGCAGAAATGCAAAAATTGCCGTACCGGAATCAGTTGCGGAACATTCGGAAAGGGGAATGTTCTCCCACTCGCACGCCAGCTTCAAACAGCTTGACAGCTGCGCCAGTGCCGGATGTCTGGTGTCACGCATCAGCTGAAACAGCATTTCACGCTGTTCAAACAGCTGCTGCATGCGGTCTGCGTCATATTCCGGCATATCTCCAGCCAGCTCCGGATGTTCCTCCCAGCGAAGCTGCAACTTTTCCGGCGGAAGCGTGAGAAGCATCTGTGCAGCTTCCGGACACTCCATAGAGAGGTCGTATTCCACGAAATCGCCGTAGTCCTGCGTGATGCGGGGGAATTTTCGGCAGGTGTCGCAGAGCGCCTGTTCTCCCAGCGTGGCATGAATGTCGCACAGTTTCTCTGCGTTCCAAAAGGGACACTTGCCATCCTGCGCAGCAAAGATCACATCGCCGTCTGCATCCTCTGCCATCGCCTGACGAATCCGTTTTCCCAAGACGCCGGATACGGTTCGATACCGTTCCACACTGGCATCATCCAGCACGATTTCCCATCCGGCACAGCAGCTGTCCGGACAGGCGCCGGCAATACAGCGAAATTCCCCGTATTTGGGGATATAGTAGTTTTTCATATCATTTCCTCATAAAATGCCCCATCCGCAAAAACGAGCAGATGAGGCATCTTTCTGATATCAAGTTTTTAATTTTATGACAGAACCAGCTGACGCAGTGCACCCAGATCCATACCGTTGATGACGCCGTCACCATTCAGGTCGGCAGTTACCAGATCGGCAGTTGTTTCCAGACGGAGCAGATACCGCTGGAGCATAACCACGTCAGCAACGCTTACATCGCCATTGTGGTTGACATCGCCCAGTTCGAAGAGATCCGGATCAGTCGGATTGGTCGGGTCTGTGGGATCAGTCGGATTGGTCGGATCGGTCACCAGTTCCGCAGCCGGCAGTGCGGCAATGCGGTAGATGGTCATATCCGAACCGGCACGTGCAAACAGATGTGCAATGGTGCTGATATCATCGCCCCAAGCCTTCTTGATGGCATCATACGAATAATAGGCAATGCCCTTTTCCTCGTCAATGTCAAAGGCGCTGATTTCAGTCCAGTTGCCCCAGGCAGCGTTGGTCAGTGCGAGAATTGGCGCAGCCGAGCCCTCATACTGGATGGCGATTTCCTTATCTGCGTTGATGTGTGTCGTGCTGACATCCAGTCCCGGTGTGCAGTTTCCACCGTCTCCGTCAGCTGCAATCAGCTTCAAACCAGCGGTATTCTCATAGATCACATCGCCGTTTGCAACATCGCCGTGCTTCCAGGAGGGGAGGTGCTTGTCGCTGCCCCAGACAACGCTGTTGTCCTGCATAACGGTCATCATCGCATCGACAACCGGTTCAGAAGCCTCATACCAAGTGTTGTTGCTGCGGTCTACATAGCCGTGAGCCTCTGAAGCAGATGTGGAATTGGTGATAGCATTGTTGTCCCACAGTACACAGGGAATGCCCAGCTTCTTGGTCCATGTGAGGTAATAGGTTGCCCAGTCGCAGCGTGCGTCAGTGTTGTTGAAGTTGGAGGCGCTGAATTCGCCCAGAACAACAGGAATATCCTTGTCGGTGAAGTAATACCGGATGTCGGAGAACAGGGTATCCAGCTCACTCTGGTAGTTGCTGGAGAATGTGGTGTGGTCGCCGTCGCCCATGGCAAATGCATAGGGAGTATAAGCATGCAGAGAAACTGCAACATAATCATCGTCCGGAACTTCCAGATAAGAGTAAGCGCTTGCAGAAGCGGAAGCGGCATAGGACGGAATCATCAAAAGACGTGTCTGCTGATAGGGGGAGTCGATGGAACGAACGGTGTTCACAAAATCCTGATCCAGCTTGTTGACCACTTCATAGCATTCCGCATTGCCCTGCCACTCATAGGAAGCGCCAGTCTGCCGAGGCTCATTCATACCTTCGAAGATCAGATGCTGGTCGTAATCCTTAAAGTAGGTGGCGATCTGTGTCCACATCTGCTTCAAACGCTCGGACATCTCGTCATAAGCGTTCGGGAAATCGGAACGATTGATCCATTCCTCGTGGTGCAGGTTCAGAATGACATACATGCCCTGATTGTAGGCATAGTCCACAACTTCCTTAACACGCTGCATCCACTGCTCATTGATGGTGTAAACCGGCTTGCCGTTTTCATCGGTAGTTGTGGTGACGTTCTGATACCACGTGGTAGGAATTCGAATGGTGTTGAACCCCTTTGCCTTGACAGTATCGATCAGTTCCTGTGTGACTTTGGGATTGCCCCAGCTGGTTTCACCGTATCCGGTGGAGTCCAGCGAGTTACCAATGTTCCAGCCGATGGACATGTTTTCTGTGATGTCCTCAGCCGCCATAGTTCCCTCAGCGGAACCGGTTGCCGGGAAAAATGCCATGCCGGAAAGCAGCATTACTGCGGCAGTGCCGGCGGCAAACCATTTGCGAGCCTGAAATTGCATAATTATCCTCCTTAAAAATCTTCACCAAACAAAATGCCGAAAAAGTGGCATATTTTCTTTTATTATATCATGAAAAATCAGAAAAGTCAATGAATTTTATTTCGGCTTTTCAGATCTTTTTGTACAAAATTGCAACTGTGTTCTTGGTGAACATGAACAAAAGCACCGGACGAAATGACTTCATCCGATGCTTTTGCGAGATTTCCTTTTTGAATATTTTCCTGTGAGCAGCTGTTATGGTTTACGATCCAACAAAAACTGAAACAGCACAGGTGTAATTGCAGGATATGTCAGATTGTCAGGCAGCGAGGCAAACGCCTTTTGCTCCGCCATTTCACTTTCTGGAATGTCGGAAAATCGCCGAATCACCGCATGAAATACAACGCCGTTGGCACCATGCAGGATATCCTCATCCCAAGCACGATAATCGCAAATCGGTTCGATGTCAAAGTCTACGGCACCGGACTCCTCAAACAGCTCTCGTTTTGCTGCCTCCAGCGGTGTTTCTCCGGTTTCAATATGACCGCCCTGCGTTTCCCATGTGGTTCGTTCTTTGTGCCGGCTCAAAATAATTTTTCCATGGCTCTCGGAAAGAATAACCACATATTTGTAATTTTTCAGAGTATTTATCTCATAGGTCTTACAACGCATGATCTATGTTTCTTTAGCTCTGATTTTCTTTTTCGATCAGATAGTCGCCGCAGTACATTTTTCGCAGCTTCGGCTTCTCGATTTTGCCGGTTGCATTGCGGGGAACTGGTGCGAAGATGATTTTCCGCGGACGCTTATAGCGGGGCATACCCATGCAGAATTCGTTGACCTCTTCTTCGGTACATTCCACACCCTGCTTCAGTTCCACAATAGCTGTGGCAATTTCGCCCAGACGCTTGTCCGGCAGACCAATGACAGCCACATCCTTGATCTTCTCAAACTTGCTCATGTAGTTCTCGATTTCCACCGGATAGATGTTTTCGCCGCCGCTGATGACTACATCCTTTTTCCGGTCTACGAGGAAGTAGAATCCGTCCTCATCCTGCCGTGCCATGTCGCCGGTGTAGAGCCAGCCGTCATGCAGCACCTCTGCGGTTGCCTCCGGATTATTATAGTAGCATTTCATCACGCCGGGACCTTTGACTGCCAGCTCGCCCACTTCACCCTGCGAAACTGTGTTGCCGGATTCGTCGATGATCTTGACTTCCCAGCCATATCCCGGCACGCCGATTGCACCGACCTTGCGGATGTTTTCCACGCCGAGGTGCACGCAGCCCGGACCGATGGATTCGCTCAGACCGTAGTTCGTGTCGTATTGGTGATTTGGGAAATACTGCTTCCAACGGTGAATCAGACTTTGCGGAACCGGCTGTGCGCCGATGTGCATCAGCCGCCACTGAGAAAGCTCGTAGTCCTCCAGATGGACAGTGCCATTGTCCAGTGCCTCCAGAATGTCCAGTGCCCACGGCACCAGCAGCCAGACAATGGTGCATTTCTCACGGGAAACTGTCTGAAGAATGGTTTCCGGATTCACGCCCTTGAGGAGTACAGCACGGCTGCCGGAGAGCAGACTGCCGAACCAGTGCATTTTTGCGCCGGTGTGATACAGCGGGGGAATGCAGAGGAATACGTCGTCCTTGGTCTGGTGGTGGTGCTGCTGTTCCACCTTGCAGGCGTGCATCAGGCTGCGGTGCGTGTGCAGGATCGCCTTGGGAAAACCGGTGGTTCCCGAGGAGAAGTAGATGGCTGCATCATCCTCATCTGTCAGTGGCACGCCAGGAGTGATGCTGGCGCAGTTGGAGGTCAGCTTGTCGTAGTCCTCTGCGAACGAAGGACAGTCACCGCCCACATAGAACAGAATGCGGTTCTTGCTGACGGATTCTGCGATGGTCTCCATTCTGCCGATAAACTCCGGCCCGAATACCAGAACATCCACATCTGCCAGATCCATGCAGTACTTGATTTCCTCGGCGCTGTACCGGAAGTTCATGGGAACTGCCAGTGCGCCGGTTTTCAGGATGCCGAAATAAATGGGAAGCCACTCCAGGCAGTTCATCAGGAGAATTGCCACCTTGTCACCCTTTTTCACGCCACGGCTCATCAGCAGCTGTGCAAAACGATTGGCTTTTTCGTTGAACACGTGCCATGTGATTTCACGGCGATACCAGAATGAGGAGGTCGGCTGAATCAGATCGTAGTCCTTCCACAGAACCCGACGCTTCTCCTGAATCTGCGGATTGACCTCGACAAGGCAGACATCATTGGCGTATTTTCTGGCGTTTTCTTCTAAAATATCTGTAATCGGCATGTCTGTTACTCCTGTCCTTCGGAATCGTTGGTTCCCTGATATTCAAAACCGGTGAGGAATGCGGTCTGATTGATGGCGATGGTTTTTGGCGGAACGGTTTCAGCGATGACCTGAAGCCATTCCTCCTTGGAAAATTTCATGTGCTGTGCAGCAACGCCCAGAATGATCGTGTTGAAAACACGAATGTTGCCCAGTTTCATTGCTTCTGCGGAGGCATCGATGGACAAAACACGGTAGGACTTCCGGAGCGTTTCCAGAATTCCTTCCGGATATTCTGCTGCGCCAATGACAACCGGCATGGGGTCGATGCGGGTGTCGTTGACAATAATAGTTCCGCCCGGCTTTAGGAAGTGTGCGTACCGCAGTGCCTCCAGCCGTTCAAAGGCGATGAGGATATCTGCCTGTCCCTCTTCCACAATAGGCTCTGCCACGTTTTCGCCGTACCGTACAAAGGTGACAACACTTCCGCCACGCTGTGCCATGCCGTGTACTTCGGAGAGCTTGACATCATAGCCGCCGGTCAGTGCGATTTTTCCCAGTACACGGCTGGTCAAAAGCGTGCCCTGTCCGCCGACACCAACGATCATAATATTCACTGCGTTCATTTGGCTTGACCTCCTTTTTCACGGGGAATCAGTTCGATTGCATGGAACTTGCAGCGTTTCTCGCAGAGCTGGCAGCCGTTGCACATTGCAGGATCGATCTGCGGAATGCCGTTTTCCTGCTTGCGCATTGCCGGACAGCCCGGAACCAGACACTGACCGCATTTCTTGCAGGCGTCCTCGTGGATGATGCACTTGCCCTTTGGAATAAACTCCTTGAGCAGGGCGCACGGTGACTTGGTGATAATGACAGAGAGCGCATCCCGCTGGGTTTCCTCTTTCAGGAGCTTTTCCAGTCCCTCGATGTCGAATGCATCGATCTCGTAGACATGTTCAATGCCCATTGCCTTGCAGAGATGATAGATGTTGATGGCGTAGGTAGGATCTCCCTGCAAGGTCTTTCCGGTTGCAGCGTGATCCTGGTGGCCGGTCATGCCTGTGGTGGAGTTGTCCAGGATGATGACCGTTCCCGTTGCCTGATTGTACACCATGTTCATGAGAGAGTTGACACCGGTGTGCATAAAGGTGGAGTCACCGATCAGCGCTACCCAATTTTTGACGTAGTCCTTGCCTTTTGCCTTTTCCATACCGTGCAGCGTGGAGATGCTGGCACCCATGCAGACATTAAAGTCCACCACATTCAGCGGGGCAACAGCACCCAATGTATAACATCCGATGTCGCCGGCACCATGCAGCTTCAGCTTTTTCAGAACGGAGAAGACACTGCGGTGCGGACATCCCGGGCAGAGAATCGGCGGGCGCTGGGGTGCAGCAGCCGGCTTGGTCAGGGTGATCTCCTCTTTCAAAATGGCACGGCGCAGCATATTTGCGCTGTACTCGCCCTGTACCGTGAAAATTTCCTTGCCGATGACCGGAATGCCCCACGCACGAATCTGCTCTTCGATGACCGGTTCCAGCTCTTCTACCACATAGAGTGTATCCACCTGTGCTGCAAATTCCTCAATCAGCTTTCTCGGCAGCGGATGCACCAGTCCCAGCTTCAGAACAGAAGCATCCGGCAGCGCCTCCTGTACATACTGATAGGGGATACCGCTGGTGATGACACCGATTTTCTTGTCACGGTATTCCACACGGTTGATGTCAAAGCTGCAGGCGTCCTCTGCCATTTGTTTAAGACGCTGTTCCACAACAATGTGCCGCTTTCTTGCGTTCGCCGGCATAAGTACGTTCTTTTCAATGTTCTTGACATACGGCTTGTCTGGGATTTCCTCCCGTTCTTCCGGATGAACCACACCCTGCGAGTGGGAAAGACGTGTTGTGGTGCGGACGATCACCGGCGTATCGTAGGTTTCACTGTAGGTGAACGCCAGCTTGGTGAAAACACGAGCCTCCTCACTGTCGGACGGCTCCAGAACCGGAACCATTGCAGCACGTGCCACCATTCTGGTATCCTGCTCGTTCTGGGAGCTGTAGATACCGGGGTCGTCGGCTGCAACCAGTACCAGACCGCCGTTAACACCGGCATAGGAGATGGAATAGAGCGGGTCAGATGCCACGTTCACACCAACCAGTTTCATGGAAGCCATGGCACGAACACCGGCAATGGAAGCGCCGATTGCCACTTCCATTGCCACCTTTTCGTTAGGAGACCACTCGGCGTAGACCTCCGGATATTTTGCGATATATTCACTGATTTCTGTACTTGGGGTTCCCGGATAAGCGGCGGAAACCTTAACGCCTGCCTCATATGCACCCTGTGCAATGGCGGCGTTGCCCAGCATAATTTTAGAATGACTCAACAAATTCCCTTCTTTCGATCAAATTCGCAAAGAATTGCATACTCTTTATTATAATACATTTTGGCGAAAATCACAAGATGTTTTTTGAGTTTTGTATGTTGTGCATGTCTTTATTCCTATTTGTTGTGCAATTTCACGAAAAAAGCGGACTTGCCGAGAATGTGTCACAGCAAGTCCGCAAAAATACGAAACAGACGCTTATTCAAAAGAGTCTAGATCCAGTTCTGCCAGTAGGTCCTTCAGGGAGGCCACCTCGTCTGCCGACAAGGTCACGCCCTTTCCCATCTTGCTGTGATCCGGTGCCCAGTCCCGAATGTCATACTTCGGTTCCCGTTCGTTCCAGCTGATGAGGTTCAGTTCCTTGTTCCAGCCCCGTGCGTTTTCGCCAATCACGCCGATGTGCTCTACGATCTCATATTTCAGTTCTGCCATTTTGATAAACTCCTTTCGGTTTTCTAATGCGTACGCTTTCTATTATACAAGATGTCTTTTGGAATTGCAACTGCTTTTTTCAAAAAATCTCGGAGATTTTTTTCGGAATCGTCGATATTACCAAAAACATTAAGATTATTTCAAGCATCGCATTCTATAATGACAACAACAAAAGCAATTTCGGTTGCAAGAAAGGAGGAACCCGCACCGGAAGCCGTGTGCAGGGAACACAATGGCAATTCAAACATTTGCACGAAAAGAGATTAAATTTCTGCTTACAGAAGCACAGTACCAGAGCCTGCTCCCGCAGTTGGAGCGGTACATGAATCCAGATCAGTTTTGTGTGGACGGCAAGGAATACGGCATCTATAACATCTATTATGATACGCCGGATGATTTTCTCATTCGGGAATCTCTTGCCAAGCCATATTATAAGGAGAAGATTCGGCTCCGCAGTTATCTTTCTCCCGCCAATCCGGATAATACCGTGTTCTTGGAAATCAAAAAGAAAATCGGAGGCATCGTCAACAAACGGCGTGTCACTATGAAACTGCAGCAGGCGGAAGCGTATATGCTGCACGGCATTCGCCCCGATCTCGGCGGAAAGTACATTCAGGAGCAGGTGATGGATGAGATCGAAGTATTTCGCCAGCGTTATCCTGTCGTTCCCAAACAGTACATCAGTTACCAGCGTGCCGCATACTTCGGAAAAGATGACCCGAATTTCCGCCTGACATTTGACCGTGCGCTGACCGGCAGACGAACCGATGTGTCTTTGGCGCTGCCAAGCAGCGGTGATCTGATTTTGCCGGAAGGAATGCGCCTGATGGAAGTGAAGATTGCCGATTCCATGCCCATGTGGATGGCAGAAGAACTGGTATTGCTTCAGGTATATAAGACAAGTTTTTCCAAATACGGCCGTGCCTACGAGATCTATGTACAGGAGCAGGAATGTACGGACTGGGTACGCCCGCAATTGAAAGTAGAGAAAGGAAGACGTTACGACTATGCTTAACACTTTGACCAATTTTATGGCATCTGTCAATGACACAGATATCTCCTCTTTGTTGACCTCCATTGGCTCTGCCACCGGTTTCAATGTCACCGTGACAGATATGCTCTTCGCCCTGATTCTCAGCGTTGTGATGGGATTTCTCATCAGTCTGGTGTATATTTTCACACACCGGAAATCGGGCTACACCCAAAGCTATGTTCTGACCATTCTGATGCTGCCGCCAATCATCGCCATTGTTCTCGTGATGATCAATTCCATGGCAAGCGCCCTCAGCCTTGCCGGTGTGTTTACCCTTTGCCGGTACCGTACTGTGCCCGGCGACCCGAAGGACATCACCTATGTTTTTTTTGCCATGGCAGTCGGCGTGATTTGCGGCATCAACAGCAGTGAAAATGTGTGGTTCGTCTTTGTGTTCTTTGCTGTCATTGCCGCTGTGCTGATTCTGGTGGAGGTGCTGCACTACGGCATTTGCAAGACCAGCAACATGACGCTGAAAATCACCATTCCGGAAAACCTCAATTATGTGGGACTGTTTGACGACGTTCTCAATGAAAACACCGCCAGCTGGCATCTGAAGCGGGTCAAGACCACCAATTTCGGTTCGCTGTTCGAACTGGTCTACAGCATTCAGCTGAAAAATCAGGTGGATCAAAAAAAATTCATGGATGACCTCCGGAAGCTCAACGGAAATCTGACCGTCATCCTCTCTCTGTATCGCTATGAAGATCAGGTCTATGACAAATAAGAACCTCTCTCATACTTCTCCTTACGTTTGAAAATAAAGCAGAAACGTGCAGAATCGATCTGAAATTGCGACTTTAAGATTGCTTTTTTCAGAATATTCTGCATTTTTCTTTGCAAATCAAGAATTTGAAATCATATTATATAATTTGCTTGACAAGTTATGAAACTTGTGATAGAATATAAATCAGAAACGGAAAGAAAATGAGGTGATCCGAATGAAACGAAGTATGTACAGTTTGATTTTAAGCGATGACATTGTGGCTGCGGTGGATGCGCTGGCGGCGCAAAAGGGACCCAGCCGTTCTAA
>OGRA01001803.1_pt1 | contig 19396 bp, 10 predicted proteins | sample 1553351 | NCBI WGS metagenome assembly OGRA01 (sample SAMEA2580056, study PRJEB22360) | human gut metagenome | biome: human gut; feature: human-associated habitat; material: faeces | place: Denmark | collected 2008/2010
CCACCGGACGTTATCCGGCATCCTGCCCTATGAAGCCCGGACTTTCCTCACCTGCACGAATGCAGCCGCGATCATCTGCGCTACTCATGATATTTAATTGTGTTTGCTTTCATATACAAGCTGGTACACTTCAATTCTGAACTGGTCTTTCTCGCTAATCCCCACAAATCTGCATCCGTAGGTAGTCTCAGCCTCTCCGAGATTCTCCATTCTGATTATCTCAACAACAGCCTCTATACGTTCTTTATTATCAAGAGTGATTACTGTCGAATAATAAGTATTCAGCTCAAACTTACGGTCTGATTTGAATGCTATGCCACCCTTGGATATGTTAATAACATTAACATCCACTGTCTCCCCGGAACATGCAGAAATACGACTTTCATCAAGCTTTTTCAAAGAAATAATAACATCAACATCAGTTCTTCTTGATTGTCTTCTCTCAACTTTGACCATGATTATCCTCTATTCCGAGCAGCCTCTTATCTGTTCATGTTTACTTAATCTATCTAATGATATCATTAACCTTTAAGAAGTTCAAATATATTTTTTGAATTATTTAATGAACATAGCATCTCCAAAGCTGAAAAATCTGTATTTTTCCTGTACAGCAACCTCATACGCATGAAGCACATGCTCTCTTCCAGCAAGTGCTGATACCAGCATAACAAGTGTTGATTCTGGAAGATGGAAGTTAGTTATAAGACAGTCTATAGCCTTAAATTTATATCCCGGATATATGAATATCTCTGTCCATCCACTCTTAGCTGGAATTGTTCCATCTTCAAGTGCAACTGACTCAAGAGTTCTTGTACTTGTTGTTCCAACAGCAATTACCCTGCCGCCATTCTTTCTTGTATTATTAATCATATCAGCAGCTTCCTGTGTAACAACATAGAATTCTGAATGCATATGATGATCAAGAATATTCTCTACCTTAACTGGTCTGAATGTTCCAAGACCTACATGAAGTGTTACTCTTGCAATATTAACTCCCATAGCCTTGATTTTTTCAAGAAGCTCTGTTGTAAAATGTAATCCGGCAGTAGGCGCTGCTGCAGAGCCTTCATGCTTTGCATATACTGTCTGGTATCTGTTCTTATCTTCAAGTTTATGTGTTATGTATGGTGGAAGCGGCATCTGTCCGAGTTCATCAAGAATCTCTTCAAATATTCCATCATATGTGAACTGGATAAGTCTGTTTCCTTCTTCAACTATATCAATAACCTCTCCTATAAGCTTGCCTTCGCCAAAACTTATCTTAGCACCAACCTTAGCCTTCTTTCCCGGCTTAACAAGAACTTCCCATGTATCCTGTCTGTCTTCAAGTCTTTTAAGGAGAAGCACTTCAATAGCAGCTCCTGTATCAACTTTAGTACCTATAAGTCTCGCTGGTATTACCTTAGTGTCATTAACAACAAGACAGTCACCCGGCTTAAGATAATCTACGATATCTCTGAATATCTTATGTTCAATCTCTCCTGTTTCTTTATCAAGCACCATAAGTCTTGAACTTGATCTGTCAGACAAAGGATCCTGCGCAATAAGTTCCTCTGGCAGATCATAATAAAAATCATGTAAATCCATGTACTACTCCTTTCAAAGCAAAGGGGCGGCGCCACACGCCGCCCCTTTATCGACCACTGCAACATCCGGGTCTGTATTACTTTCTAAGCTCGATTCCGTCAGCCTCAAGGTCCTTGAATATCTTCTCCATTACTGGTGTGATGTCCTTGTCCTCAAGTGTTCTGTCCTTAGCTCTGAATGCGATTGAATAAGCAACTGACTTGAAGCCTTCCTTAATCTGGCTTCCTTCGTAGATATCGAAGAGGTTGTAGCTCTCTAATATCTTGCCACCGCGCTTTTCAATAATCTTCTCAACTTCACCAACTGGAAGTTCCTTAGGCATTACCATACTGATATCTCTTGTTACAGCTGGGAACTTTGCAATTCCTGTGAACTTCTTATCGAAGCTTGCCATTTCTGTAACTGTTGGAATATCAATAACAACAATATATGTTCTCTCACCGATTGAGTAAGTATCGGCAACATCCGGATGAAGTTCTCCGATGTAACCAATCTTCTTATCAGCGTAATATACATCAGCCTGACGGCCTGGATGTAAGAATGGAATACCAGCCTTGGCATCATATGTTGGCTTCTTCTTCATTCCAATCTTCTCAAGGAATTCTTCAATAACACCCTTCATTGAGTAGAAGTCAACGCTGCCGAAAGCTCCAAGTGTGAATTCAACTCTTTCATCCGGAAGCTCATTTACATCATCTGCTGCAAGGTAAACCTTAGCTAATTCATATAACTTAACATTCTTATTTCTTCTGTTATAGTTAGTAGATAATGATGTAAGCATTCCGTGGATTGGAAGTGTTCTCATAACTGAGAAATCCTCTCCTAATGGATTAGAGATTACAACTGTCTTTCTGTATACAGAATCAGCAGGAAGCTTTAACTTATCGAATACCTTAGGGCTCTCGAATGAGTATGTCATAGCCTGTGAAAATCCTGTAAACTGGGCAACTTCAGAAGCTGCATCTTCAATGCTCTGCTCAAATGAAATCTTACCCATTGTTGTCTCTCCCTTAGGAAGAGTTGTAGGAATGTTGTCATATCCGAAGAATCTTGCAACTTCCTCTGCTATATCAGCATCTCTGTTAAGATCCTGTCTGAATGTTGGGATGATAAGCTCATTAGCGTCTTTATCATATTCAACTTCAAGTCTTTCAAAGTAAGAAAGCATATCTTCATCTGATACATCAGTACCAAGTAAAGCGTTGTATTTAGCTGGCTCAAATGGAAGTCTCTTCTTAGTTACAGGATCAGGATATACATCAACTGCACCGCCTACAACATCACCTGCATCAAGCTCCTCGATAAGCTGGCATGCTCTGTTAATAGCTTCCATAGCATTCTCTGGGTCAAGTCCCTTCTCGAACTTACCAGATGCGTCTGTTCTTAAACCAATCTTCTTAGTTGTCTTTCTTATGTTAGTTCCGTCAAATGTAGCTGCTTCGAAAAGCATTGTCTGGACATCATCAGTAATCATTGAGTTCTCGCCACCCATGATACCTGCAATACCAACTGGCTTCTCACCATCACAGATAAGAAGTGTCTGTGCGTCAAGAGTTCTCTCCTGTCCGTCAAGTGTTACGAACTTTTCGCCATCAGTTGCTGTTCTTACAACAATCTTGTGACCTGCAATAGTATCATAGTCATATGCATGCATTGGCTGACCATATTCTTCCATAACATAGTTAGTTATATCAACGATGTTGTTGATTGGTCTGATACCTGCTGTCATAAGTCTTTGCTGCATCCACTTTGGAGATGGAGCAAGTCTGATATTCTTAACAACTCTTGCAACATATCTTGAGCAAAGCTCTTTAGCTTCAATATCAACTGAAACCATTGTGTTAACATCCTCATCGTTACCTGTCTTAGTAACAACCGGTGGATTGAAAGGCTTTCTGAATGTAGCAGCAGCCTCTCTTGCGATACCGATAACGCTGTAGCAGTCTACACGGTTATTAGTAATCTCATATTCAAATACTGTATCATTAAGTCCTAAGTACTCTACCGCACTTGAACCAACAACAGCATCATCTCCAAATATATATATTCCTTCCTCTGGTGCATCCGGGAAGAATTCTCTTGAAGAACCAAGTTCCTCGATAGAGCACATCATACCGCATGACTCTACGCCTCTTAGCTTGCCCTTCTTAATCTTAATTCCGTCTTCTGGAAGTGCGCCGCCGTCATGTCCTCCGGCAACTTTACCTCCGTCTAATACTACAGGAACCTTCTGTCCGCTTGAACCAACTTCAATGTTAGGTGCACCTGTTACAATCTGGACATTCTCGCTGCCAACATTAACCTGGCATATAACAAGCTTGTCTGCATCAGGATGTCTCTCAACTGAGAGAATCTGTCCAACTACGATTTTATCAAGGTTCTTGTCAAATGCATTGAAACACTCTACCTTAGTTCCTGAAAGTGTCATTGCATCTCTAAATTCCTGATCTGTACACTCAAGACCTGGAACCATTGCTTTTATCCAATTTAATGATGTATTCATATCGTCATTCTCCTTAAATATACTTTATCTTATTCCAGTCATTAGACCACTATATGAATCGATTTAGAACTGCTTTATAAATCTGATATCGTTCTCATAAAGAAGTCTCATGTCATCGATTTCGTACTTAAGAAGAGCAACTCTCTCAAGTCCTACACCAAAGGCAAATCCTGTATATTCTTCCTTATCAATTCCGCAAAGCTCGAATACATGTGGGTGAACCATTCCACAGCCGAGGATTTCAATCCATCCCTCGCCCTTACAGAAACGGCATCCTTTACCACCACATTTGAAACAGCTTACATCCATCTCGGCACTAGGCTCAGTGAATGGGAAATGATGTGGTCTGAATTTAACTTTAGTATCAGGTCCGAAAAGCTCCTTAGCGAATTCTGCTAAAGTTCCTTTAAGGTCTGCAAATGTGATTCCCTTATCAATTACAAGACCTTCTACCTGATGGAAGCATGGTGAATGTGTAGCATCAACTTCATCTGCTCTGTATACACGTCCTGGAGAAATCATTCTGATAGGGAGCTTGCCCTTCTCCATAACTCTTGCCTGAACAGGGGAAGTCTGTGTACGGAGTACTATCTTATCATTGATGTAGAATGTATCCTGTTCATCCTTAGCCGGGTGGTTAGCTGGTATATTAAGTGCCTCAAAATTGTAGTAATCATACTCAACTTCTGGTCCGTCAACTACTTCATAACCCATTCCGATGAATATCTTCTGGATCTCCTCTAATGCAAGTGTATTAGGATGCTTATGTCCTAACTCATCCCTCTTAGATGGAAGAGTAACATCTATTACTTCACTCTTTAACTGAAATTCTCTCTTCTTGGCAGCTAATTCTGTCTTAGCCTTTTCTAACACTTCTTCAATTGCCTGTCTTGTCTCATTAACAATCTGACCAACCTTAGGTCTGTCTTCTGGTGCAACATCCTTCATACCTTTAAGTACTTCTGTAAGTTCACCCTTCTTTCCAAGGAAAGCGACTCTGATATCATTCAGCTTATCAAGCGAATCAGTTTCATTAATCTGTGCTAAAGCTCTTTCTCTAATTGCTTCAAGTCTTTCTTTCATCCTTATAGCCTCCATACTTCTTTCGCTTTTTATCAATTATCTGCGTAAAAAGCCACTGTTAATTGTAACATATCGTTTTAAATTTGCAACCCATGATGTTAGTTTTGCGTCTATTGCCTGATTAAACTGTGTAAGATTACCGTCACCCTTGAGTCTGTCTATATCTTCAAGTTCTCTGTATTCATCACTGTATCTTGCATTATCCATAAGAGTCTCTAACTCTCTCTGTACAACATACTCATCTTCCTGCACATCCACATTGACCGGCTCTTTGTCCTTCTTAGCCATAATAGACGCGGCTATGCTGCATTTTTTTGATTCCTCATGCTGACTCAGTCTGTAAGCCTCGTTATAATACTCCACTGCCTTTTCATACATAAACATTCTCGCATATGCAGTGCCAAGATTATGATATACTTTGGCATAATCTGCTGCCAGCAGGTCTTTTCCCTTATAGTCCTTTATAATTGACTCATAACAGCTGATTGCAGCAAAATAGAAATCCGCATTAAGATAACCGTCGCCTCTCGCCTTAAGTCTCTCACACACACTCTGTTTCCCAAGTGTGTTAAGAATCTCCTTAAGCTGTTCTATCTCTACAACAGAATAATAATCTATTGACTTAAGAATAGTCACAAGTATCTGTGCAAGCGGAGCACCCGATTCCTTAAGCTTCTTAACTCTTGCTGCAAGCTCACCTTCACCCGCATCCTGCAGAAATTGTATAAGGTTATCGTCTATCAGGTCCTGCCCAATCAGGTATATATTATTGTATATGTAGTAACAGAGTTCTTCGGCTGAATACAGCTTTATATCAGTCTGTGGTGTGACATATGGCTTATCAGTTCTCTGACCCCTGCACAATATTATTTTCCCCATTGTATTCTCCATTCTGCAATGTTTTTCACATTTATCAGCTTCTTAATGTTAGTTCCCTGTGTATTACTTTACCTGAACTCTTCACAAATTCTCCGAATCCAAGGTCTTTAATTGTAATATTACATCTGTCTGCATCCATGAATTCCACATGTATTGATATTCTCGTTGTTCTGCCTTCCCTGAATGGAATCTCACTTATATCCACAACCTCATCATAACTTGTGTTGTCTGTGGTAATCACTTTGAAAGTAATACTTCTTATATCTTCAAGTATGCACTCTATTGTACGCCCGGCTAAAGTCCAGTTAACGCCCGGTCTTACCATTCTGAATCTCATAGGCTTTCCATATGATGATATGTCAAGTTCTATACCACATTTGACATGGTTATCAAGAAGCACGACGACATTCCTGAATATCTCAGGTCGTAACATATCCATAGCCGCAAAGCATGCACCTCTTGTAAAAAGATTCTGTCCTACAAATGCTTTTCTTCTTGTAACCATAAGCTTAGCGAATCTTTCCGGCAGCTTTTCAATGTCGAATCCCTCGCCGGTAAGATACGCAGCTGACACTCGCCTCCTGGCAAAGTAATCTTCTGCAAATGTGCATAATTCATTCTCAGCCCCGTCAATATTCTTACTTCCGTATACTTCTTTTAATACATCCGATGTATATCCTGTATGCTCCTGCAGAAGATAACTTGTATTGTCACTCTTTCTTATGGCAAGATGGTCACACTTTAGCCCCTCCTGCGTATAATCCATAAGCACAACTCCCATGGAATGAAGTTCACTTTTCTGTTTATATGCATAATATGCAAAGCTCTCAACCCTGCTTAATATCTGCCAGTGTCCTTTCATAGCACCACATTTTTCAAGTTCTGCCATCACCGCTGCAATATCATCCCCATTGTAATCAGCAATTGTCACACATATGCTTTTAATCTGTGACTCTCCTGTGGCACGCATGCACTCGGCAATAACATTAATAAGATTAGTCTTCTCATGCGAATCTTCTGTAAGCTTTACAGACTGGACACTGCCAGAATTATGCGAATATACACTTGCCTGAATTCTTGTCCCGCTCAGGTCTATTCCTGCTATAAGCCCTCTCTCCTTATCCATATCTGTTATCCTCATTTCGCAATTGTAAACATTTCTCTTGTAACGTATTCCTCGACACTATAGCTGTGCATCTGTTTCTTAAGGGCAGCAAGCTCGTGCTGCTGTCTGCTTGCAAGGCACTCATTGAGCATGTCTGTGCGTCCTTGCGTATTCTCTCCAGATGCATCTTTGAATTCATACACTGCCGGCTGCATATCATTGTCTTCATCATTGACTGAAAATGTGTACTCAAGAACATCTCCATAGAACAGATGGAATCTGCATGTGAATATGCCCCATTCGTTGGATTTCATAACCTGTGTAAGCCTGTCGCCTCCGTTAATTGTGTACGATATTGTAACCTTATCTGCCGGAGCTGATATGTATTCAATAATTGTAAGTCCCTGCATATTATAAGGTATATCAAGCACTCCCTTGAATTTCTTATAGAAACTGTATATTCTGTCATTTTCACACAATTCATTAAGAACTGTCTGTGCAAGCTCTCTTTCGCTGTCATCTTCTTTAAGTGCCAGCGGATTCTTGGAGATGTTCTTAAGCCATGCCACATAACAGCACTCTGGCAGACCATACCCCTCTTTCATATATTCCTCTATAACACGGAATACAATGTCATTCGCTTTCTTCTGCCTGAGAAGATAGAATTGTGAATTGTATGAAAGATATGCTTTAACTATCAATTTGTCAGGCATTTTACTGTAATAATCTGTGAATACTTCTGTCAATCTTCCTGTATGAACGCCCGTGTACATCATCTGTGCAAGAAGTCTCTCGGACATATGCGATACATTTACACCATAATTAATAGCGGCTTTCCACACATTGTACATCTCGTCATTCGTTCCATTGAAATAATCGGACATATATGCAAGAACAGGTTCATTATATATGTGCTGTCCAAATACATACGCTGTAACATCGTCAAGCACTTTGTTATGTTCATCCGACACATTAGTAAGTATGTAATCTGCCATCTTAAGAAGCCTGGCAGGAGCCGCCTTGCAGCATCCATACCTGCTTACAAGTTCAAAGCTCTGTGAATACATTCCTGCCTCTGTAAGTGTCTCTATAAGTCTTTGCGCATCCTTGTCTGAAAGGTCATCTGTATCCACGCTGACATATTCGTGCCAGAAATCATTATCCTTGTAATATGTGTAATAATATTCTATCATCCATGAATTAATCTGATATCTGTAAGCACTGCTTATATTGTCAGACTTCTTGATACATTTGTAATAGTCTAATAATTCAGGAGTATATTCTGACTTCTTATGCATGTCGTTAATGCGGCTCATGATAATTCCATCATTATCCATGCCATATTCAGCTGCCGCGTCAAACACTTCTTCATATTGCCCTGCATCGAATACTTTCTCTATCTCGTAATCGATAGTATCTTTCCTGATAACTCCATCGCTGCATTCAAATATTATCTCACAGTCACCTGCATACATGCATATATATGCAATTTTTTCAGAAAGTTCATACACCGTCTCTTCTGCAAACTCAGGGTGTCTTACATGTACTCTGCTCACCACATCACTAAAGCATCGTACCCTGTGCATATATGGCATCCTGCTTATGAAGCTGCCTGTCTCCTTGCTAATGAGCTGTGTCTTTAGCAGTGCCTTATAAAGCACAGCCAGATTATCACTTATCTTTCCGTCTTTCAGCTGCTCATACACGAATATCTCTATATTTCTGTCATATCCTTCATAGATGTTCTTATAATATGAATCCCTGCCTGTCACAATATTTGCATATAAAAATGCTTTATCTGAATCTGACAGTATATTATCATATGCAAAGTACATAAGAACTATCTTAGGAAGCTGTCTTTCTATGTTTTTTGGCATGCTCGCTATGTAGAACTCATATAAACGGGTTATTCTCAAACCTCTTAACACACCTTTTTCATATATTTCAAAACAGTTATCACCTGTCATTCCCATTCTTATCATCTGGGTCACAAGCACTGTTAATATTTCGTCTTTATCAAACTGCTCATATAATTTCTTAAGGATAATGAGCGTATTAATACTAATGTTCTTCTCATTAGCTGCAACATCTGCAATCTGCATTGCAAGCTTTTCAGTTATAATGCCATTCTTACAGCCGTAATTAATCACACGCATTTCAAACTGGTTAAGGACTCTTAGTAATACCGGCTGTGCATTAATTATATTAAGTGCCTCTATATACATTACAGGACTTGTACAGCCTGTATTGACAGTATCTTTAATTCTTATGAGTTTAATGCTCTTGTTGCTTTCTGAATCAGGGCCAAGGTAGAACAATATCCACAGTACTCTGTATGTATCATATCCGTTCTCATAGAACTTCTTAACCTGCGAATATACCTGTGCTGTGTATTCTTCTTCCTTTACCATCAGTGTTGAGACATACAGGAAATAACAGTATAATTCTACATTATCGCCTATCCTTCCTATTATATCTTTCTTAAATCCGTCAAATATCTGGACTGCGCTCTCTTCCCGTCCTGACATGGCAAGAAGCTGGACCTGTACAAGGTCATAGAACGGATCCTGTCCTTTTATTCCTCTTATGCGGTCTACTATCTGCATTGATGATGAAAGCCATTTTTCTTTCTTTATCTTTTTCATTCTGAAATCAAGATAAAGCTTTGTAAGCTTATATTCTGCCTGTCTTTCTTCCCCTCTTACCTCAAACTCTTCACCAGCAGCTTTAGAAGCAACAGCACTTACCTTTACTTTAAGATGCTGTGTATAGCTGTCAACATGAATATATCCATAATTATTGCCTGCGTGCATCTTTGCCGGATTAATTATGTAATTAATATCCAGTCTGTCGCCTGCAAAATCATCTGTCGATATATCATTTTTCTCTAATTCGATAAATTCTGCATCTGCATATATATGAATCTGTGTCAGCTCCGTGCCGCTCTTTTTAAGCTCAAATCCATATTTTTCAGGCTCTTCTTTCTTCGTTACTGTATTCTCATCATTATCTATTGTAAGAACTACAGCCTCCTCTTTAGCATGCACATTATCAGCATGTTCTGTTTCATAGACATCATTCGTGGCATCATTAGCAGAGCTGTCCTCTGCAGCCGCATCACTCATGGTAGTCATGGTAGTCTGCTCTTCACTGCATGACAGCTTTGGTATATTAATAATTGAACTGCCTCTTGAAAGTCTGTTTATGAAATCTCTCATTGCAAACTATGCCTCCGACTTAATCTTCTCCAAATGTTTCTTAATATCCTTCTCATATCCCATATCGCCTGGCTCATAGAATTTTTCATTCACATAAGCATCCGGAAGATACTGCTGTCTGACGTAATGATTAGGATAATCATGTGCATATAAGTATCCTACTCCGTGTCCTAATTTGGCACTGCCCTTATAATGGGCATCCTGCAAATGTACAGGAACCGGTGCAGTCTTTGAATTCTTAACAACATCCATTGCTTTATCAATTGCCTTGATACATGAATTGCTCTTAGGTGCTGTTGCAATATAAAGTGCAGCCTGACTGAGTATAATTCTCGCCTCAGGCATGCCAATACGCTCAACAGCCTGTGCCGCAGCAACTGCAACCTGCAGTGCATTCGGGTCAGCATTACCGACATCCTCACTTGCACATATCATTATTCGCCTTGCAATGAATTTGATATCTTCACCTGCATACAGCATCTTTGCAAGATAATAGCTTACTGCATCAGGGTCTGAGCCTCTCATGCTCTTAATAAATGCTGATATTGTATCGTAGTGGTTGTCACCCTCTTTATCATATCTTACCGAACGCTTCTGGATGCATTCCTGTGCTGTTGCAAGGTCTATATGTATAACTCCATCCTCTGACCTGTCTGTTGTGAGTATTCCAAGTTCAATGGCATTAAGTGCATTTCTCGCATCTCCATTGGATATATCTGCAAGAAATTCAAGTGCATCATCGTCTATTGCTGCATTGTAGCTTCCCATGCCCTTCTTCTCATCATACACAGCACGCTTTATTATTGTCTTGATATCGTCTTTCTCAAGTGGTTTTAATTCGAATATTATTGACCTTGAAATCAAAGCTCCATTTACTTCAAAGTACGGATTCTCTGTCGTTGCACCAATAAGAATTATTGTTCCGTCCTCAACAAATGGCAGAAGATAATCCTGCTGCCCCTTATTAAAGCGGTGAATCTCGTCTACGAAAAGTATTGTTTTTCTTCCATACATTCCAAGATTGTCTTTCGCCTTGGCAACAACCTCTTCCATATCCTTCTTTCCGGCAACTGTGGCATTAACCTGGTTGAACTCTGCACTTGTTGTATTGGCAATTATCCTTGCTAAAGTTGTCTTCCCTGTTCCCGGCGGACCATAGAATATTACTGAACTAAGCTTATCAGCTTTAATTGCCCTGTAAAGCAGCTTATCCTTTCCGATTATATGAGACTGTCCTACCATTTCATCGAGTGTTTCCGGTCTTAATCTCATAGCCAGCGGAGATTCCGTATTCTTATTGTTTTCACGCATATATTCAAATAAATCCATAACTTATACCTGTCTTAATACATTTGCAATTATCTTAGTTCCGTGCCAATCCACAGTCTTTCAACGTAGCCTATCTGGCTGCTGTTATTTCCTTTCAGCGTATTAGAATAAAGAATATTATCAGCATCATACGCATAAATCCGGTTCTTGTAAAAATATGTTCCCTCTGTATCTGTAACTGCATCTGATTCCAGAATTGCAACAGCTTTGCTCTTAATGTTATCCATATAGAACTGCCTGCCGCCTGAAACGTATGTCAGAGCCTTACTTTTATTATACACTTTAGATAATGAACCTGCATTAACATCTGACGCAATGTCTGTAATCTTGTTGTTATCTACTACACGGAGCTGTCCTTTCGCATTAACATACACTATCTGACCATCTGATGAATTATATATGTAATTCTTTTCCTTAGTCATAGAATCAACATCGACATACTCACTCACTTTAGTTTCTTTGATAAGTGCTGATGTCATTGATGTACCTGAAATTCTGTATATAAGCGAATTGTCTCTATCAAATACATAATCTGCATCATTGCCTGTCTTCTTGTCTATCTTATACGCAGATGCATCTTTGCATGAGTAATAATATACTCCATCACTCTTAGAATACAGCAATGTATCCACATCTTTTCTTGTGTTAAGGCTGTCTGCATTCGCTGTATACACACCTGTCATGTTCTCTGACACCGGCCATAACTGCATAACTGCATCTGCAACTGAAACCGGCTTTTCTTTTTTCTCATAATCATATGTATACAATGAGCCTGCATTAGTAAGACATACTATCAAGTGCTTTGACTCATACACATATGCCTTATTAAGATTACCCTCTATAAGAGTTGTCTGTGCCTCAGGCTGTTTCTTAACTTCTTTGACTCTGCTCATGGCAAGGCTTGTACCATTAGTAGAACCCTCGTCATTAATAATATTAATATTCGTGTATATAACAAGACCGTCATCAGAGATATACACAATCTCTTTCTGCAGATTATCTTCTGACACAAGAACACATTCGTCCTTACTCCATATGTACATTGAATATCTGCCAGACGAGTTGGACTCATCATATGTTACCGTAACGAAATACTTTCCATTGTCACTCGCAACGCTTAAGATATTCTTACCTGAATCTATCTGTTCCGGCCACTGTGCTGTATAGAAGGTCTTACTGTCTGCCGCAAATATTGCATCACTTTCATCACACACATAATTGCTGTCCAGCCCTGCTATATCATATATCTTTCCGTTGTAGCTTACATAAAGAGCATAATTCTTCTTAGTTGCAAGCTTGTATATTCCAAATGCTGCGACACCAATAAGCACTACTGCTATCAGCACTGCCGCTATCATTTTCATTCTTTTGTTTACTTTATGTCGTGCAATTCTTATCTGTGGCTTTTCCTGATTACCATTCCTGTTGCCACCTGTTTTTCCGCTACTTTGTCCCTGCTTTCTGCTGTCCGCTTTGCTTCTGTTCTGACTCTGCTTCTTACTTTCTGTCTTGTTTCTGCTCTGATTCTTTATCGCCTGCACGCGTTTTGCTAATGCCTGTCCATAGTCACTCTGTGATTCCTCTTTTTTATCAGAAGAAGCAGACCTCTCTTTCAAAGCCTGCTTCTCCTCATATGCTTTTCTTCTGGCAAGATAATCACTGTTGTTAACTAATATAACAGGTCCATCACATCTTGGGCACTGACTGCCCTCATATTCCTGACCACATTTAGTACACAGCATAATTCTTTCCTTTTAATTATCGATTTAAATTCCGTTCTTTTATTAATTAAAATCTGAACTTATCTTCAAAATACGCCTTAAGATCTGCTATCTTTATTCTTTCCTGTTGCATTGTATCTCTGTCTCTTACAGTTACAGCACCATCTTCTTCTGAATCGAAATCATATGTGATACAGAATGGAGTACCAATCTCATCCTGTCTTCTGTATCTCTTTCCAATATTACCTCTGTCATCAAACTCACAATTGTAATACTTAGAAAGTTCTGCATACACCTTTTCTGCACCTTCATTTAACTTCTTAGAAAGTGGAAGAATACCTATCTTAACTGGTGCTAATGCAGGATGGAAATGAAGAACCGTTCTTACATCTCCGCCTTCAAGCTCTTCCTCATCATAAGCTGAGCAAAGGAATGCTAATGTTACACGATCCGCACCAAGTGAAGGCTCAATAACATATGGTATATACTTCTCCTTAGCTTCATCATCAAAGTATGACATATCTTCACCAGATACTGTCTGATGCTGAGTAAGGTCATAATCTGTTCTGTCTGCAATACCCCAGAGCTCGCCCCATCCGAATGGGAAGAGGAATTCGATATCTGTTGTTCCCTTAGAGTAGAAACAGAGTTCTTCTGGTGAATGATCTCTTGCTCTCATCTCATCTTCCTTCATTCCTAATGCCTTAAGCCAGTCGATGCAGTACTGTCTCCAGTATGTGAACCACTCAAGATCTGTTCCAGGCTTGCAGAAGAACTCTAATTCCATCTGCTCGAACTCTCTTGTTCTGAATGTGAAGTTACCTGGTGTAATCTCGTTACGGAATGACTTACCAATCTGTCCAATACCAAAAGGTACTTTCTTTCTTGATGTTCTCTGAACATTCTTGAAGTTAACAAAGATACCCTGAGCTGTCTCTGGTCTTAAATATACTGTGTTCTTGGCATCCTCAGTTACACCCTGGAATGTCTTAAACATAAGGTTAAACTGTCTTATATCTGTGAAATTGTGCTTTCCACATGAAGGACAGCAGATATTCTTCTCATCGATGAAATTCTTCATCTGCTCCTGTGTCCATCCATCAACTGAACCGCCGAGATCATATGAATTCTCGTCTGCCCAGTCTTCTATAAGTTTATCTGCTCTGAATCTCTCATGACATTCCTTGCAGTCCATTAATGGATCAGAAAATCCACCAAGATGACCTGATGCTACCCAAGTCTGAGGGTTCATAAGAATTGCACAGTCAACTCCTACATTGTATGGGCTTTCCTGTACGAACTTCTGCCACCATGCCTTCTTAACATTGTTCTTTAACTCAACACCAAGGTTACCATAATCCCAGGTATTAGCTAATCCGCCATAGATTTCAGAACCTGGGTAAACAAATCCTCTTGCCTTAGCTAAAGAAACAATTTTCTCCATTGTCTTTTCCATAATAATATAATCCTCCTAAAGGCAACAGCCTGACTACATCGAACTGCATCGGCTGCTACATAATCTTAATCATTTTATAACATTTAGTGCTGATTAGCAAGAGGAATGATGTCTTAATCCTCCCAAGCTCAATATACTTTCACACTTAAATAGCACATTGTATAATTTTTAATGCACTGCCAACATATATGTAATTCAAAAAATATCAGAAAAGCCAGATATATAACAACTTCTGTTATTATACATCCGGCTTATATTATGCATTAATCAATAGTGTTCTTTTTCTTCTTATCTTCATGTATAACAAATACAATTCCTGCTAATGCCATAAACAACATTATACTATAACCTGCTACATTATACACATCAGCTGTCTTTACACTATCTTCTGCCTGTTCCTTATCACCTGAAATGGTTTCATCGCTTTTCTTATTATCATCACCCGTATCCGGTGCTGGCGTTGGATCTGGCGTTGGTGTCGGATCCGGCGTTGGTGTTGGTCCTGGCGTTGGTGTTGGTCCTGGCGTTGGTGTTGGTCCTGGCGCCGGATTATCACTCTTATTAAGCTCTTCATTTTTTGCACTAATAGCACTTAAAAGACTCTGACCTTTTGTTGTCCAGTAAACTGCATCAACTGTAAAACTGCCATCTGAATCTGCTGCTTTTGCTGTAAGTGTTCCATTTTTATCAACAACAAATACCTGCTGTCCATCTGGATTAACGCCCGCTACCCTTGATGGTGCTTTGACAGCCTTTGAGAGTGATATATTCATATTCTGAATCTGTTGTGCAAAAAGTTCTGCTGTTATAAAACCGCCAAGCTTATTGCTATGTGTGCTATCTCCTGCTGACATAACCTGCATACCATTAACAGATTTGCCATTAGCTGCCTTTTCATCTGCTTTGTATGCTTCCTCATACATATTTTTTGTTATCTCAAATCCATCAATAAGCAACACATTCTGTTCCTTTGCAAGCTGTTTAACTGCCTCAACATAGGCGTTATTTTCTGTTACCAGTGTTCCTGTTGTTGTATCTGTTGAATCATGATGTGGTTTGATAGTTCCATCATTTGTATAATAAAGTCTTGATACTGGTGTTACAAGAACCGGTATAGCTCCTACTTCTCTCGCTGTCTCGATATACTGTGTAAGATACCACTTATAAGTACCACCACAATCATACGAATAAAAGCTGTCACCATACTTTGAAGCAAGCGATGATGGTGTTGCCACTTTAGTTCCTGCTGTTACCGGATATATTCCGTTAGCATCTGGTTCTCCAAGTGGTACATATCTATCTTCAAGATATCCTTTTCCATTAGCGCAATCATTGTGACCAAACTGTATAAACAGATAATCGCCTTCTTTAATATTGGCTTTTATCTTATCTAATGATCCTTCATTAATAAAGTTACGGCTGCTTCTTCCTCCATTAGCATAGTTCTGTACCTTAACCTTTGAAGAGTCAAAGAATGTCTGTAAATATTCACCCCATGAACCTTCTGCCTGAGCCTTGCCACTCATATACATACCTGATGCTGAATAATCCTTAACTGTTGAATCACCTGCTAAAAATACATTTACTCCATCTCCAAGTTCTATATCTGTTGAACCCGTTGGATCTTCATATCCTTCCCTTACATATGCATCTGCCTTATAACTTACCGCTTCAGACTTTATTCCGCTTATGTTTTCAGGTACAACTTCAACTTCAATATACTTTCCAATTGCATCTTTTGTGATTTTATATGTATTGTCTACATTGGCGCTTGTTGCTTTTACAAGAGTCCTGTTTCCATCATTATCAACAATATACCAACGGATTACTGATGCATCAGATGCATCATTTGCATTGCCAAGTGAGTATACTACAGTAAGAGTATGTCCTGGATATGGTGCATTGATATCTCCATTATCAACAAGATATGGTGTTTTTTCAAATATCACTGTACTCTCATCAGCAACATAATCCGAAGGTGTCCAGCCAGAAAGATAATCATTCACAACATCTTTCTTTGCAACGCTGTCATCTGTCACAACTCCTGTAACTCTCTTAGACATATCAACTGCTGTTCCATCTGTGTAAACAGAATTATATTCTTTATAGTTTGCTTTTTCTGGTTTGTTACCAGACATATCAAACCATCCTTCATCTTTTATGTAACTGCCATTTATCTTAGTATTAAGGAATGTTACTCTCGCATCCTGTCCCCAAGGTCTTCCAAGATATCCCGCATTTACCTCAAGTTCATCGTTTCCTGTTATTGTACAGTTTCTAAACACATACCCTGCCTTAGTTGCTGCTGTTGGCTTGTGTGCTGTAATATAACCGCCAACAGAGCCTGTACTATAACCAAAGAATCTAAGCTCACATCCGTCAAATACTGCATTGCCATCACCAAATATGTAATCTGTATTACCTTCTATGCGACAGTTCTTAAAATACATATTAGTTGCAGAATTACCTGTATATAATGTATCCTGGCTTCCAAGGAATGCACAATCTGTAAATTCTACCTTATCAGCTTCTATAGCCATGGCTGTTGCTCTTTCAGTTGCTGCTTTTGATGTAACATCTGTTGAGTAATTTCTTTCTGGAAGCTTCGTATCAGTTGGACTTACGCCATCTTCTATTTCTTCATCTGTTATATATCGGTTAAAAGAAGCTTCAAATGTAATTCCATCAGCACTAAAACCAGTTGCTGTATTTTTAAGCAATACTGAACAACCCCACTTTGAAGCAGCAGCTTTATCATACTTATCATATGCATTTTCAGCATTATAATAACCGGTTGAATCTATGCTGTAATACTCATATCCAATTCCATAATACCATGTAAGAAGTACCTCTTTACCTGATGACTTTTCATCATTAACAAGTCTTACATAAGGAGTTGATATAACAACCTGTTCTCTGTATGTACCAGGAGCAATATGTACAGTAACTCCGTTCTTTTCATCCGGAGCTGGTGTCATTGCCGATATTGCTGATATCGCCTCTTTTACTGTATTAAAATTAATATTTCCTTTTTCTTCATATCCAACATATATATCAGATACTCTTTCAACCTGCTCTTTATCCTTGGTAGATACCATTAAAATATCTTTAGTCACATCAGCATCGCTTACTACTATATGTGTTGTTGTTCTATATCCATCAGCAACAGCTTCGATTGAATATGAACCATTTCTTAACATAACTTCATATCCATCTGTCGTTACTTTTCCTGTATATATATACTTATCATCTACATTCGTAAACTTAACATCTGTAACAGCTGTATTACCATCAAGTCCTGCAAACTTTCCTGCTGCCTTATATAACCTTCTGGCAGAAACTTCAATATCTCTGGAATAGCTTACCTGACTTATTATCTCGCCTCCGCTTAAAACTTCATAATCATTAACTCCGATAAGTTCAACTGTATACTTGACATCAGGTTCAAGTGTAGCTGTAAATGCCTTTTCAGAATCAAGCTTAAGAATCACATCATCTGCTAATGAAGATGAATCAGCCACAAGTTTGACTGATAAATTAGATGTATCATAGTCAGCAGCAAAGCCTGTAACCTTTCCTGTGTATGTATACACTTTCTTCTCTTCTATGCTTAATGTAACTCCAGACTTTCCTGTAAGAGCTTCATCTACTGTTGTCGAAATATTCTTTGTAGCATTCGAAAATCCATATCCTGCTACTCCTGATAATACTGCAGTATAATTACAGCCTGCTGCAAGTGTAGCTGTAAATGTATTCCCCTTTATATCTGCATCATATGTAATACCATTAGCCTCATCCTTAAACATAACCTTATAGCCGCTTAGCTGTGCGCCATCTATTGTTCCACTTACTGCAACTCCAGGTATCCTGACAATTCTGTTATATATAGGTTTTCCTGCTGCTGCATCTGTATATACCTTATATGATCCACTATACTTAGCCACAAATTCATATTTAGTACCCTTGTTAGTAAAGCTGGCTTTTTCTACCTGTTCATTATCTTCACCAAGATATTTAAAAACAAGTGTTCCTGTAGCAGCATTGCTTGATGCCATGTATACAACTATCTTATCTCCTGCTATTACATTGTTAATGGTAACATTTCTTCTTGTCTCTCCTCCTGTACCATTACAGTAATACATACCACCCGCTGTATATCCATCATCATATGCTGTTGTTGCTAAAGCATTGGTTCCATAGTTTTTGCTTGATGTTGAGAACAATCTGTCATTAGCTATATGATTGATAGTAAGATCACCAAATGTTGTCTCTCCAGCAACAAATTTTCCAGCCTGGGATACATTGGCACAACTATCCCAGTCAGAAGCAGTGATATTATTATTATATTTACTAGTATCTGCTTCCTGTACTGCACCCATATCCCATACGTCAATCTTTCTTTTTGACGCATCTGATCCTGCTGCAAATGCAGCCACATCTATGCTTGTAATAAGCATAAGAACTGCACATAAAAGACTGCTAAGACGTCTTTTAGTTATTCTGCGCATATTGACC
>OGRA01001804.1_pt1 | contig 19392 bp, 17 predicted proteins | sample 1553351 | NCBI WGS metagenome assembly OGRA01 (sample SAMEA2580056, study PRJEB22360) | human gut metagenome | biome: human gut; feature: human-associated habitat; material: faeces | place: Denmark | collected 2008/2010
GCTCTTTGGGCGGAGTTCGTGCAGCAGGGCGCCACCAAGGAGAGGCGGGAAAAACTGGCCCGAACCAGCCCCCTGATCTACTCGCTCGCAGAGGAATATTACGCGGAGATTCTGGACAGAGCAGTCGGTGTATCCGGGAAACGGGAGGTCTTGCAATGGATCGCCGCCAACCTGACCGCCGACGCTTCAGGACGCTTCGATACCGGTTATCCGCAACGGACACAGGTCACAACGGCGGAAAGCCATGTCCGGAAGGTCTGGCGCAGGCTCTTCGAAACTGCACCGCCCGCAGCATTTACCGCCGTGACGGAAACATTCGCAGGCATGACGGAGGCGCACTCGGCATCCGAGGCGGCGTTTGCAGTACAGGATGCCTGCGTCCATGCACTGAACGGAATTATAGAGGAGCGGCCCGAATTCGCGGAATTCGCCGCGGCACTCGCCGATTTCTATGTCCGGGAAACGGAGAGTCCCGATTTGCGGAGAAAGACATTCGCGAAACTCCAAATACAACGACTGAACGAAATACGAAACCGATAAAACCAAAAACAATTCGACCGATTATGAAAAAATTGCTTCTTGTCTGCGCAGCCTTGCTGTTCGCCGGTCAGACTTTTAGTCAGAACATTCCCGAAAATACCGTGCTCAAGCGCCTCGACGGTTCCGAAGTGAAGATGAAAGACGTACTGAAGGACGACGTGGTGATCATCTCTTTCTGGGCCACATGGTGCAAGCCGTGCCATGCCGAGCTGGACGCATTGTACGACATCGAAGAGATGTGGCGCGACAAGGTCCGCATCGTCGCCATATCGACCGACGATGCCCGCACCACGGCCAAGGTACGCTCGTTGGTAACGGGGAAACGCTGGCCTTACGAGGTGCTGCTCGACACGAACAAAACGCTGTTCAAGGCCCTCAATCTGGCGTCCATTCCTTTCGTGATGATCGTCAAAAACGGCGAAACGCTTTATTCCCATACGGGATATACGCCCGGCAACGAGCGGCTCGTCGTTCAGAAAGCGCTGGAGTACATCAAATAACTGGCTCTCCGAAAGAAAATCCGAACAGTTGTTTATCCAAATCGACTGCTGTCATGAAAAGGAACCTCTTGTTTTTCTGCCTGCTTCTGACGATATTGCCGGTCTCGGCCCGGCAGAACCGGCCCCAGCCCGACTTTACGAATCCGGAAACCCAAATCCCCGTCGATCCGGATGTCCGCACAGGACGGCTGGATAACGGGCTGACCTATTATATCCGCCATAACGAAAATCCCAAAGGACAAGCCGATTTCTACATCATACACAATGTCGGAGCCATTCAGGAAAACAACTCCCAGCAGGGGCTGGCGCATTTTCTGGAGCATATGGCTTTCAACGGCACGAAGAACCTTCCCGACAAGACGCTCATCGAGTATCTGGAGAAAATCGGCGTGAAGTTCGGTGCCAACCTCAATGCGGCGACGAGCTGGGATCAGACGGTCTATAACATCGCCGAAGTGCCCACATCCCGTGAAGGAATCATCGATTCGTGCCTTCTGATCCTGCACGACTGGTCGCATTTCATCGCATTGGAGTCCGAGGAGATCGATTCCGAACGGGGCGTCATCATGGAGGAGCTGCGCTCGCGCGACGGTGCCGCATGGCGTTCGTCGCTCGAAATGCTCAAGGCCGTCGGACGCGGAACCCGCTACGAGCACCGCAATCTGATCGGCTACCTCGATTTTCTCGGGAGTTTCGATCATCAGGCCTTACGGGATTTCTATCATACATGGTATCGTCCCGATTATCAGGCCGTAGTGGTCGTCGGAGATCTGGACACGGACATCGTGGAAGCCAAAATCCGCAAGCTGATGAGCGACATTCCGGGACCGGCGGCCGACGCTCCGAAAAAGGATGTCATCGTCGTTCCCGACAACGAAGAGCCGATCATCAGTATTTTCACCGACAGGGAGATGCAAGGGTCCCGCATCCAATTATTCATCAAGCATCCGAGACTCCCCAGAGAGCAGAATGAACGCGTAAAAGCCGAAATGAAGTCGATTATCGAATATTATGTCACTGCAATGGAGAATGCCCGTCTGCAGGAAATAGCCATGCGCCCCGCCGCACCGTTTCTGGCAGCCGACGTGGGCACCGGCGGCATCGGGCTCATCCCGACGCTCGATGCCGTGGCGTTCAGCGCAGCGACCCGTGACGGGGAACTGGCCGGAGGGTTCGAAGCGCTACTCACCGAAATGGAACGGATGCGCCGCTACGGGTTTACACAGGGTGAATTCGAACGTGCGAAACAGGAACTCATGCGCTCCTGTGAGCGCAGGTACGCCACCCGCGGGGAGCGCTACAACTCGGAATTCGTCCAGGCTTGTCTGGCACACTATCAGCATAACCGCATGATGCCCGATGCCGAAACGGAATGGAAAATGGACAGCACGTTGTTGCAGCACATCGACCTGAAAGCGGTCAACGAATACGCAGCGCGTTGCATTACGCCCGCCAACCAGGTGATCGTCGTGGCTGCGCCCGAAAAGGAGGGTGTTCCCGTCCCGACTGCCGGGGAACTGCTTGCGATTCGCAACCGGGTCGCCGAGGCTGAAATCGCTCCGTTCGAGGATACGGCGATCGACCGGCCGTTGATCCCTGAGGGAACCGACCTGAAAGGCGCACCCGTTCGGAAGAGCTCGTTCGACAAGACATACGGCACGACGGAATGGACGCTTGCCAACGGAGCCCGCATCATCGCGAAGCCCACGACGTTCAAGACCGATGAGATTCAGATGGCAGTGGTGTCCGACGGCGGCCTCTCCCTGCTCTCCGACGAAGAGTATTGGACCGGGCAGCTGCTCGAATCCGTCGTTTCATTCTCCGGAGCAGGTGACTTTTCGGCTACGGAACTGCAGAAAGTTCTCACTGGGAAAGTCGCCTCGGTGGGCGTTTCCATCGGCGATTATTCGAACGGCGTGGGCGGCTTCTGCTCGCCGCAGGATTTGGAAACGATGCTGCAACTCGTCTATCTGAATTTCACGCAGCCGCGTTTCGACGAGGAGGATTTCGATACCCTGATGTCGATGCTGCGAACCCGTCTGGAAAATGCACAGTCCGACCCCGGATACGAATACCAAAAACGCATGCTGAAGCTTGTTTACGGCAATCATCCCCGGCGGCAGACGCTCTCGCCCGAGGTTCTCGAAAAGGTGAACTTTGCGGCGCTCCCGGCCTCTTACCATAAGCTTTATCCGGGAGCCCGCGGGTTCACCTTCATTTTCGTCGGCAATATCGACCTCGCGGTATTGCGCCCATTGGCCGAGAAATATATCGGATCGATTCCCGATCAGAAAAAGGCGTTGAAATATGCCGACGACAAAGTCCGTCCCGTGTCGGGCATGCACACGGAAGAGTTCGGGATGCCCATGCAGCAGCCGAAAGTCTCCGTAGCTTGTCGCTTCTCCGGCAAGATTGCCAATACGCTCGAAAACCGGCTGACCTTATCGTTTCTTTCGCAGGCACTCACCGCCCGCTACCGGGAGTCGATTCGTGAGGAGAAGGGCGGAACCTACGGTGTAAGCGTTTCCGGTTCGGTTTCGCATACTCCGGTCGACAGATACGGTCTGCAAATCAGTTTCGACACCAACGAGGAGATGGTCGAAGAACTGCGGGACATAGTCCGGCAGGAAATACGGGAGATGGCCGACAAGGGGCCCGACGGCGAAACGATGGAGAAAATCCGCGGCTACTTGCGGAAGAACTGGGAAAGCGGACTGGAACAGAACGGCAACTGGCTCTCTTTCATCAGCGACTGGAAATTCGAGAATCTCGACTATGTGAGCGATTATCTGCCGGCACTCGAAGCCGTTTCTTCGTCCGACGTGCAGCGTCTGGCAAAGAAGATCCTCGCCGACGGCAACCTCGTGAACCTCGTCATGCGTCCCGGAACGCCCGAAGTCCCGGATACGAAGGCGGAGCAACCTGCGGAAACCGCATCGGACGAGCCGTTCGACATCGAAGAGTGCCGCAAGGCGGCCGGCGAGGGCGACGTCGCTGCATGCAGGACTCTGGGAGAATATTACGAAAACCCAAAAGATGAATCCATCCAGCCGCGGAATCTTTACGCCGCACAGAACTGGTACCGCAAGGCGGCAGATTCGGGGGATTCCGAAGCAGAATATCTGCTCGCATGCAGCTACCTGAACCTATGCGAGGATTTGGAGGAACCGCGGCCGGATGATCTTCGGAACGCCCTGCACTGGTTCCGCAGGGCGGCCGGACAAGGACATGCCGGAGCGCAGGAGAGACTTACGGCATGGAGCGGCGAAGTTGCGGCTGTCACGGCGCAGCCGGACGCACCCTTATCGTGCGGTCGGGGCAAAGATCGATCCGTAATCGACGACTATGCGAAACTGCTCAATACGTTCGACGCGGCGATGTCTCACGGTACCCGGCTGGTGACCTCTCCTAAAGACAAAGGCGTGATTGTCGGCCGTACCCGGTACGAGGAGCTCCGTAAGGAGCTGTTGACGGGCGATCGTTACGGGGCGGCGACTTATCGTGCCGCGCTGGACTCGTTGCAGGCGCACCATACGATTCGGTCGTTTCAGGATATGGCTCGGGATTATATGTTCACGATGCTGCAAAAGTTCTACGACGAGCGGCCGATCGAATGGAGCCAGCCCCGAAAGACCGGAAAAGGATGCTACGAAATGACCGACATGAAAACCCTGTTTATATATGTGATAGAGGATTGTGAAGAGGGTATCCGAATCTGCCGCAAAGAATCCGGCGAAGAATGAAACCTGTAAAAAGGAGATTTTTCGATATGAAAAACGATATGCTGCAACCCGGATACACTATATGTCGGATCCGAAGATCGGGGTAAAACCGCGACTCTTTTTATAGTATGTCCGCAATTTATCGTGATTGTCGGATGTCGCATGTTCTTCCGACTGCCGATTACCGGGTGGGATGCATATTTCATCATTACATTGACAACAAAGGGACAATGATAAATATTCTTACCACAAGCAAATAAAGAGTTCAAATCAAATTTTTCGGGAATATTTATCGAAGGGGGGGGCTCTTTTGGGCAATGGTTTATTTTCGTTTCGGCCACTAAAATACCGCATTTTTGTACAATCATTCACTTATTTTCTTCCTCTCAAAGAAGAGTTCGGGCAATATGATCTTTATCTCTTTTGCAGCTTTCTCGCTCTGCCAATAGACAATGAAATTTACCATTGCACGTTTTAATTCGTAGCCTTGTCTGTGCAGCCTTTCATAATGTTCCGACATGAAATTTCGAGAAAATTTCAACACGGATTGTCCGTTTCCATCCAAGCATTCGTCTCCCCTGACATACAAAGTATCACCGCTTCTGAGTCGAGCGATCTGCGGCTGTCGATCAATGAAATAATCCAGCCATATATGACGGTGAGTCAAGTGTATTGCCAATTCTTCCGGCGGCAGATAGTCATTTATATCTTCAATATGCTCGACATCTTCTGAGGATAGGCCGTCGAGGAAATCAGAATTCAGGTGAATTGTCAGTTCCCGTCGTGCCCTTGTCATGGCAACGTACAGTTGTCGGGTTCTTTCGTCAGAAGACAAATTGAAGTTGTTCAGCATCAAAAAAACATGATCGAACTCTTTGCCTTTTACCTTGTGGATCGTCGAAACGAATATTGTCTCTCCGCTTTCACCGAAGAAATCATTCAGTTTAGACTCTCTGATAAAAAGCTCCAAATCGGACTTGTATCTTCTTTTAGGATTAATTGTTTCAAAATCCCGAATTAAGTTTAAACAACTTTCTATGTTACTACTGTTTTGAAATACGGACTGCAACTCCCTCTTCGCCTGATCCCATACATCATCGTCAATCAGGAAAATATCTTCCACTGAATGCAACCGAGAAAGAAAAAAATTGATTTCATCAAGTTTCAACAAGCAGAATTCGCTGTTATTCTGAATCAACCGTGCCGGCATCCCGTTTTTAAGCAGAAGCCCTGACACCTGCAAAGCCTCGTCATTCGTATGTGTAAGCACACAAACGCTTCCGCGAAGTTCGGTGGATAGAATATCTTTCACCAACGGCTCAATAAGATTTTCACTCTTATAACGAACCACTTTAATTTTTCCGTTATCAGTCTGTTTGGCGATAATCGAATTTTCTTTCAGTCGATGACGAATGCGTGTAACGAATTGATTCGTAAAATCGACGAGATTGCTTTTGCTACGAAAATTCTCAACCAGTTCGTATTTCGTGGCTCCGTATTCCCGAATAAGCCTTTTGAAATATTGGGCGCTCGCATGCCGGAATTCATAGATACTTTGGTCATCATCCCCGACTGCAATAATCCGCATATCGTCGTTATGCTTTATAAGAGCCTCAATCAGCGAGAACTCGTCTTCATTCATGTCCTGCGCTTCGTCGATGACCAATACATTTTTTGTAATGCGACTCAATTCCACATCCCCTTTTCCGATGCGTTCGACGGCACATTTCAAAACATTGTCTACTTTTTCCAGACTGCCGATCTGCCCCAGCAGATCGAAGCAATAGGAATGGAAGGTCTTTATCTCGATGAAATTGGCGGCGTTGCCGATCAGTTTGAGCAACCGTTTCTTGAATTCGGTGGCCGCTGCCCGTGAAAAAGTAAGCATAAGCAACTGCTCGTGCTTGACATCCTCCATGAGCATCAGGGATGCCAATTTATGTACCAAAACCCGGGTCTTACCGCTTCCGGGGCCGGCTGCAACTACGATATATTTCGATTCCTGATCCCGAATAATTTGTAATTGCGCGGGAGAGAGTTCGCCGAAAAGTTGCCTGTATTTGGCAGGAGTGATATTCCGTTTTATCTCAGATTGCCGACTGCCTTTGAAATACAAATTGAGAAACGACGCATAATTCAATGCGAAATAATCGTCCACAAATTTAAGCGCATCCTCCGAACCGGCAATCATCTTTTGGGCATATTCCCCGACGATATGAATTTGCTGAATTTTGTTTTCATAGAACCGCAGGAGCTTCTGGTAATCTTCGAGTTTGTAGCGTTTCTTGTTGTCTTTTTCAAGCCGTTCGATCGTCAGTCTGTTGTAGACGACCAAGAAGCCGCCCTCGATTTTGAGCGCTTCGATTCGGGAAAGATAGAATAACGCGTCTTCGACCTCTTCCAGAGAGATTTTTCGCCCGAAAGCTTCGATCGATCTTTCGAAAGCCTCTTTGAGTTCGAGAACAGAAAATTCTATGAGAGCCTCCTCCTTGTCTGCCCCTGTATTTTCAGTGCTTCTGTCATAAAGAAATCCGACGATGAATTTCGCCAAATCATGGCGCAACTTCATTTTGTCCCGGAAAGTCTCTTTCGGCTGCATCCATGTAATCAGTACTTGATCCTTGGAAAACGCCGGACTTTTACGCTTGATCCAGTTCTTTATCGCCCAAAAATTGAGTATGACTTTTATCTTGTTCAGGGTGATATTTATCTCTTTCAGAGCCGCATCGTGTATCGCAGCCACGGCTTTTTCGTTGATTTCTTTCAGGTAAAAGACTTTCTCCGGATTGTCGAACATGTCGAGCAGGAAACTCTCGATCCAACAAGCCTCCTTTACGATCAGAAGAGACCGATTGCGGGACTCGCTTCTTTTGATGAATGCCGTCAGGTCTTTTGCATCGGCCAAAATCTCCTCTTCACGCATCAGATTCACTGCGCTTATCACCTCTTCTTTCTTAATTCCCAGATGGTCGCTGATATAATCGATCCGCGATTCCGCTACCTCGTCATCGGATTGCTTGCGGCTTCTGCTCGAAAATAGCTTCTTGATAATCCGTACAGCATATTCCTGCCGTTTCCCATCGAAACGTGCGGATGCCCGTATTTTTTCAATCGCCTCCTGCGCTGTTTTCGAGCGAATGCTGTTGGCAAAAACTCGCGGCATATTCTGGCCGCGTTTCAGATAGCCGGCATCTTCCAAAGCCGAGATTGCCGTAGTTACCCGAGTTTCGATTTCCGGAACGCTGTCATCCCACCCCGCTTTGCGTGCAATCTCCAATGCCGAATTCGACACCGTGGAACGGAATCGGGCGAGCTCCTTAATCGCCTTCCAAACCTGCTGAATCTCTTTGAAAGAGAGTTTGGTCTGATTGAGAAGAACAAAGTGTTTATTCAAATCGTCTTCGTTGAACAGGACATAACATTCCGCCTCGATGCGTTCATTACGTCCGGCCCGGCCTGCTTCCTGAATGTAATTTTCCAAAGAGTCGGATATGTCGTAATGGATGACCATACCGACATCCTTTTTATCGACGCCCATTCCGAAAGCCGATGTCGCGACCATAATCTGAAATTCACCGGCTATAAAGGCATTTTGATTCGCCGTTTTCTCCCGGGTGTCCATCCTGCCATGATAGGCCCGGGCCGGGAATCCGTCCCGGGTCAAACATCTCGCCAACTCCGTCGCCCGATGCGTCCGCGATACATAGACGATCGTCGGGCAACTCTTAGCTTCGAGCAAGCACCTCAAAGTCTGATATTTCTGCGCCGCATCCGTCTGGGCCAATACTTTGAAGTGCAGATTCGTCCGGGAGGCTTTCGAAGCGAACACTTCGAATTCGAGCGAAAGTTTCTCCCGAAAATAACTTCGGATGTCCTCGATGACCTTTTGTTTCGCCGTAGCTGTAAAACAGGAAACGGGAATCGGCTCGGCCATATTCTTCTTTTCTTGAATCGATCGGATAAAATCGCCGATATATAGATAATCGACGCGGAAATCTTGTCCCCACGCAGAAAAACAGTGCGCCTCGTCGATCACGAATCGCACGACATTCCGCCCCAGAATCAACCGTTCGATCGTTCGCGAACGCAGCGATTCGGGAGAAATGTAAAGAATGGATGCCGATCCGTCTTCCACCCGTTCGAACGATTTCGCCCTTTCGATCGGATCGAGCAACCCGTTGATAGTAACAGCATCGGTAATCTCGACTTTTTCCAAGTTATCGACCTGATCTTTCATAAGCGATTGTAACGGCGATATTACGATCGTCAAACCCTTGGCGTTTTCTCCGCTCATCAGGGCCGGGAGTTGAAACGTAATCGACTTTCCGCCGCCGGTCGGAAAAACAGCCAGCAGGGATTTGTTATCCACAGCGGCTCGAACCGCATTCTCCTGCAGAGGTTCGCCGGCATAACATCGGAAAGAATCGAATCCGAACCAGTGTTTCAGTCCTTTATGAATATCCAGTGCGCTATTGCAGTACGGGCAACCTTCGACACAAGGAGTATTGCGCAGCCGGAACATGATGCGCTCGACATGCGGATAATTTTTCAAGACCCAAGGCGGAGTAATGGAATGCATTTTCCGATGACGCACCAGAGAATCAATCAATGACAGGCAATAAGCCAATTCAATCGGATGTTTTGCGATCATTCCTGCCAAGTCGGCATGTATGCAGATTTCCGCTTCGAATTTCTGACGGATCAAATTTTCGAGATCTTTTTTTTCAGAGGCATAAGAAATAAAACGGAAAAAAGCCTGAAACTCCGGCGTATCCCCCAGCAATCCGAAAAATATCTGTTTAAGAAGATCGTCTTTCCACTGAAAAGCCGTGATTTCGTCGTGGAATAAATACCGGGCTTTGACCGAATCGTTCAACGGGTTATTGGCCTCGTCCGTTTGCAGTTTGTCGTCTTTCAGGAGTGCATGGTAAGGTTTCGTCGGAAAAAGCAACGGGGAGAGAGGCAAGGTGTCGATGACATCGGCCGGATTTATTCCTGCGTCCTGTAAAGCGCTGCCGATATATTTTATATCATGATTGAGGATATTATGCCCACAAACGAATTGGGTGCCGCTGAGAAACGCTACGAACTCCGAAAAAGATTTTTTGTGGAATTCGCATCCGTCGCTTCTAACACCGCCGATATCGAGTATTTGTCGGCTCTTCGGCTCGATCTCGGTATCGATAAATGCAATCGGGTATTTCATTTTATGAATTTTGTGATATCCTGCCCGTCCTACGAAAAGTAAAAACGCAAGTTTATCCAAATATAGTGAAAATGATTCATTTTACAAGACGTAAACGGCCTATAATAAATAATTTATTGTACATTTGCAGTATAACTACTATTTTTACTCCATGAAATCGCGCCTCAAAAAACTCCTTAAAGGAGTTATTGTTTCGTCCATGGCGACTTTGGCGAACACTTACGGAGCCGAAGCAATGCCGACCTACCAGTTTTCGGACAATCCGTCCGATGATGCCACGGATGAATACGGAGAATCGTCTAAAAACGGAAGCATCAAGATGTTGCTGCATCTGAATTCGGACGATACCTATGCGTTGTCAGGACACCGAAGCCACAGTTCACATCGCAGTCATAGTTCGCACAGATCACACAGTTCTCATCGGTCGGGATCGTCCCATTATTCCCATTATTCGTCCGCTACTACATCCGGAAATACGTCATCCTCCTCCGTATCGCCAGCCAATTATACCCTCGGATCGAGAACCCTCTCAATGAACACCTACGGGGCGGATGTCAAAGCACTGACCGATTTATTGGTTAAGCACAAATATATTGCACGATCGGCTGTCGGTACGAATTATCTAGGTTATGTAGTCTATGATGCGGATGTCAGAAATGCCGTTAGGGCTTTTCAGAAAGATGCGGGTTTGTCGCAGGACGGTATTGCCGGAAATGCCACGATTGCTAAATTGCAAACGTGGGTTCCCAAGGTTTACAATCTGGGAGACCGGGTATTGAAAAAAGAGATGCGGGGCGCAGATGTAACCCAACTGAAAAATATCTTGATCGACAAGGGATTCCTCGAAAAACCGTTTGTCAAGGGTGAAACACTGTTCGACACAGCGATTGAAACGGCGTTGAAGAGATTTCAGGATAGTATCGGTATCGATACGACGGGAAAAGTCGATGCACAAACGTTTTATTTTCTGAAAAAGCAAAATGATCGACATTGAATTGAATCCACAAGGCGACGTTATACTTAACGTCGACAAGTCGATTTACGACGAATCCGTCATCGATAAAGTCCTGTATTGGTGGGCGGGCGATTATGTAATCACCCGGCGAAACACCCCGGGGACGAGCGTACAGACGATTATCGTCTCGGCTTCGAATCCGATCACACAGGAGGCATTCGATAGGATGCGAAAGAAACTGAGCGCAGATTTTGTCGATTATAAAAACAGGGCGCTCATCACTTCGGAAACCCGAGACCTGCGGAACATTCTTTATGCCAAGGCTTTCGCCAACAGCGACGATTTTGTCGAGTTCGAATTCAAAGATTGACGATGTATTACCTGCTGCCGTTCCGGTTTCATGTTTTCCGCAATCAGGAGTTGCTGACCAATGACCTTGGGGACTACCTGCTGTTGCCCCGTGGCAGCGTACAACGCATCGTCGATCGGAAAGTGCTCCCGGAAGAGGAATTGTACAAGAATCTGACAGCTTCATTCTTTATTTGCGAAAAACCGTTGCCCCGGCTGATTGACACGATGGCGATCCGTTTGGCTACCCGCAAGGCATTTCTCGATCATTTTACTGCGCTGCATATCTTTGTGCTGACACTTCGCTGCAACCAGAACTGTATTTATTGTCAGGCATCCAGTCAGGAAAGTTGCCGGGATGAATATGATATGAGCGAACAGACGCTCCTGCATGCCGTCGATCTGATGTTTCGTTCTCCGTCCCCTTGCCTGACAATGGAGTTTCAGGGAGGCGAGCCTACGTTGGTCCCGCATCTCATCCGCCGGGCCATTGAATATGCCGAAGAGAAGAATCTGACCGAAAACCGCAAACTTACCTATGTAATTTGTACCAATAGCGTCAATCTGACGGACGAATTGCTCAATTTGTGCAGACAATATGGCGCGGTTATCTCGACTTCGCTTGATGGCCCGCTGTACCTGCACAACCACAACCGGGGAAAAACGGACAGCTATCAGCGCGTTGTTGCCGGAATTGCGAAGGCTCGCGAAGAATTGGGCGAAGGCCGGGTTTCCGCATTGATGACGACCTCGGAGTATTCGCTCGGCTTTCCGCGGGAGATTATCGATGCTTATCGGGAAAACGGATTTCACAGTATCTTCATCCGGGCGCTCAATCCTTACGGACTGGCGAAAGACAATGCCGATTGGACTGCTTATTACGATCGCTTCGTTGAGTTTTACAAGCAGGCACTGGATTATATCATCGAACTCAATAAATCGGAAGAGGTGTTCGTCGAAGAGTTTGCGACACTTATTTTGCGCAAAATTCTGACACCTTTTCCGATCGGGTTCGTCGACCTGCAATCTCCGGCAGGAATTATCAACGGTGTAATCGTCTATAACTATGACGGATATGTCTATGCTTCCGACGAATCCCGAATGCTGGCCGAATTCCGGGATTATACATTCCGGTTGGGATCGGTAACGGATCGGTACGAAGATTTGTTCTACGGCCGCAAAGCGCAGGAGATTTCCCGCCTGTGGGCGACAGAGTACATTGCCGGTTGTGCCGATTGCGCTTTTCAGTCGATTTGCGGGGCCGATCCCGTGCGGAACTACTCCACGCAGGGCGATATGTACGGATTCCGGCCGACCTCGACCTTCTGCCGGAAACACAAGGCGATTATCGAACACATCTTCGGCCTGCTGGCGGATCGTAGGGAAGAGGTGCTGCCGATTTTCAAAAGTTGGATCACGGGAACACGGGGATAATGAGAGATACGATCGACATAAATTCCAACGACAACGCGCTGTTCATCACTTCACAGTGCAACAACCGCTGCGTCATGTGCTGCCAGCCGCCTTTGCTGCGAAACGATCACGACGGCTATTTTCAGAAAAACATGGCTCTGATCGACTCCGCCCCGCGGGAACTGCGTTCGATCGGAATTACGGGAGGCGAACCGACCCTGCTCGGCGACCGGCTGTTCGAGCTGCTTCGCCATATTCGTACGAAACTGCCGGAAACCGAAATTCACCTGCTGACGAACGGACGCGCATTCGCCGACAAAGAGTATGCCCGAAAACTCGCCGAATGCGGCGAGGAAAAGATACTTCTCGGCATTCCACTTCATGCCGATTATGCGGGCGGCCACGATGCTATCACGCAGGTCAAAGGCTCTTTCGAGGAAACAATGCTCGGCTTGTATAACCTCGGACGCTATGATATCGGAATCGAATTGCGGGTAGTCATTACCAAGATGAACTATCTCCGGTTACCGAAGTTGCCGGATTTTATCTACCGCAATCTGCCGTTCGTCGAATTCATATCGCTGATGGGACTGGAATACACGGGATATACGATCAAAAACCGTGAAGCAGTCTGGATCGATCCGATGGATTATCAGGCAGAACTCACGCAGGCGGTTTTGGAGTTGCGGGACTGGCATATGGACGTTTCAATCTTCAACCTGCCGCGGTGCATTCTCCCAGAAGCGCTATGGCCCTTTGCCCGCAAATCCATATCCGATTGGAAAACCCAATACCTCGATATTTGCCGGAAATGTGTCGAGCAAGCGGAATGTTGCGGATTATTCGCAACCTCTCGAGTGCAAAGTCGAGGAATAAAAGTAATCAAAAACGAATTAAATAAAGACTGTACGAAGTCTATGTGAATAGAACGGTATTGGATATTTCTTTATTACGAGATAAAGAAAGCAACTCGTATTTTTGTATCATTAACGACTTCACAAAAATAAAAAATTCCTGCAAAATTCACCAAAAAATCGAATCGGATAATAGACTTTTCGTCGAATTTTCAGAACGGCGTAACGATGCTGTCGGCTTTGTCAATGCGGCGGACTTTTGGCTCGTCCTGGCAGATGTGCGTAGTTTTTTCGGAGACATAGCCCAATTCCTCTCTGATAACCGACATAGGAATGTCTTTGCGACGCGCACGGCTTGCCCACATATGCCGCGCCATGTTGAACGTAAAGTTACGCTCCAGATCTAACTGCCGGAGAGACGGTACAGGTGGTGCAGGTACTCCGCATGAAACTCTCCATGCAGGCATCGACATCCACACGTCCGTATCTGTCGAAGGGCTCCAGCATCTTCTGCCAATAGAGTATCTCGGCTTCATCCCGGTCTACTTTCTCCTTGTTGTAATACAGAGCCCCTCCGGGTGAGGAACCCGACTTTATATTCGTAACCACTCCTTAGCCTGTTTTGCAAGGTTGAGAATCTCGATGCTCAGGGCTTTCAACTCACGCGTCCGCTGCTCCAGCATGGCGATCTGATGCGGGATCGTGATGTTGGAAAAGTGCGTATTTACGGCTTTTACAATCTGGTTGTAGTTATTTCCCAACTTCTGAAACTGGAAATAAAAGTCATTGAGCCGCGCGACGAACTGTACTTTCGAAGGGTCGCGGCGAATGACAATGAACTCCTCGCCGAAGATTCTTTTGACGATAAAACGACTGCGGTTATGCTCCAGTCCGGCCTTACAGAGCAACTCGTTGAAGCGGATATTCTGCTCTTCATTGAGACGGAAAGAGTACTTATAACTCGGTGTTTTGGGCTGCTGTGTTCTTTTTTGGTTAGTATCCATAGTTTCGGGTTAGAAAGGCGTTCGACTCGGGAGAACGCCCGGCCTCGCAGAGCGAGCACCTTTGTCGGACAAAACGCAGTTTGTCGGACAAAGGTACAGCTCGCTCCCATCTGGCGATGGGAAAAATCCGCGGCGGAGAATCTCTGACCGAAGTTTTCAGAATTTCCCGAAGCGGTTTCCATGGCCGGGTCTTTCCCGGGTGCAATATTACAATCGTCGGGCGCCGAAAAAAAGTCCGGCGAACGGACTGGAGCGGACAGGGGCGGACATCGAAACGGAAGCGTCACGAGCGATTGTATATTGCAGCAGAAATAAAATAAAGCGTTTGTGAGCCATGAAATTGAATCATCCTAAAAAGATATCGTGTCGGCGCGACGGAGATTGTTCCGGGACGAAATTCGTCATTAAAATTACTCTTTCCCTCTTTCGGAATAAAGGATATCCACAAAATATGAATTTCTGAAAGAGTGCGTTTCTGGATGCAACAAAAATGCAAAATTCGATAGAATGGCTATCCTAAAACGCGAGTTGTTGAACTTTTTAAATACTGTATTATGAACATCACCCCTATAAGCATGGCCGTCTGCAATCAGAAAGGCGGCGTCGGAAAATCGACCTTCACGGTACTGCTCGCCAGTTACCTGCATTACATCGTCGGACACGACGTGTTGGTCGTGAACTGCGACTATCCCCAATGGTCGATCTATGCCCAGCGAGAGCGGGAACTGTCGCTCATCGAACATGACGATTACCACAAGCTGTTGCTGGTACGTCAATTCAAAGCCACGGGCCGCAAGCTCTGGTCGCTGCTGAAATGCATGCCTCCCGAAGCCCCCGAAGAAGTTGAGCGGCTGTTGCAAAGCGGCTACCATCCCCGTATCATTCTCTACGACTTGCCGGGAACGGTCAATGCCGAAGGCGTGATTCGGCTGCTCGAGTCGCTGGACGCTGTCTTTGTGCCCATGAAAGCCGACAAGGTCGTCATGGAAAGAACGCTCTCCTTTGCCCGGAGCCTCACCACTAACCTTGCCCGGAATCCGGCCCTCACTTTACGGAGCGTCTATCTTTTCTGCACGATGATAGACCGTCGTGAACGAACGCCGCTTTACGACCAATACGAGGCCTTATCCGTAAGCTCGGGCTGTCTATGACAACTCACATTCCTTACTGCTCGAAGTTCAACAAGGAGCTGCTTCCGGACAATGCAGGCGTCGGCCGCTCGACGCTGCTGGCTCCGGAACGGGTTTTTGCTCGTGAAGCACAGATCGAAGCCCTGCGGCAGAAATTCTCACACTTCTTAACATCCGCTGACAATGGCTAAAAAAACCAAAGTCGAAGTCGACGAAGGTCTTGTAAGACAGGTGATCGCAGGACAGCTGCCCCTCACGACGAAAGTTACACGCGAGGTAGAAGATCCTGCGCAGCAAGAGCCGCAGGCAGAACCGGATGTTGTTGCCCGGGATTCCGGAGAAGAAACACAAGATATTCCCACCTCGGCACCGGAGCCCCGGCAACGACGGACAATGGTTATTCCGGATTTTGAGCAAACCTACATGACCCGCCATGATATCCACGTTCGCTCGGCCTTATATGTAAGTATCGACACCAAGCGAAAGGTATTGGATGTGGTCAAGAAAATCGGCAGCGAATATATGACAGCCACATCCTGTGTCGAGAATATCGTGCGGCAGCATCTCGAACTGTACAAAGACGACATCAATAGAATTTACAAACAAAAAAGTACACAAAGCCTTATCTAACATGAAAGAAATATCGATTTTGATTCACAGGTATTCTGTCGGATAATTGCTTCAAAGAGTCTTTTGGGCCGGCAGACGGTTTCCGTCCGGTATTTCGGGTGCTGCCGGAGCTGTCCTAACCCACCTTGAGGCAGCCGCTTCCATTGTCCACCCCGGCAGGCAGCGGTATATTTCCGTTGGGGAATGGCGCCCCGATAGGTGCAGAGTTTGGCCTGCAGCCTGGTGCCGAGCCGCCCGGCGGCGGACAGGGCATTCAGAATATTGATGGCAGTGCGGATGCTACCGGACTGTCCCAGGCTGCGGGTACAGCGGGCATCGAAAATCTCAATTATAACGACAGATTTTATTGGGATGAATGATAGTTGAATCCGGCTCTCCAGCATGGAAACGGATATAATATATAGTCCGTATATGCTTTTAGCCCGGATACATGAAAACAAGACCCGGAGCAGCGCAGGTCTGCTCCGGGTCTTCGGGGATTGTCACTCGGCTATGCCGCCGATTTCAGCTGCTCCGGCATCCGGGTATCGGGTTCGAGATCCGGGTCTTCGGGGATAAGCAGCAGCTGCGGTACTTGTTCCGGATCGTAGGGAATTCCTGCGGGGAACGAATCCAGAACCGCTGCGGTATCCGTTGGTGCAGCCGCTCCCGGATCGGCAAAGGGTGCCGGAATGGGAAGTAACGTCGGCCGTGCCGCGTGTGATATTTGAACTTTTTGCATGGTATTTTACAGTTTTTACCGTGTGTCTCACGTTTCTGTGCCTGCACGCCTTTTTCCGTTCGGATCGTACAGGCGGATGAATAAAATCGGATGGTGAGGCTTTTCCCGAAAGGGTCGGTTGCCTCGGGAAGATTTCCAATCCCGCAACGCCGACCGCGAGCGGGATTAGCTTGCACGAGGCAACCGACGCGGGATGGAATAGTATCGCCCTACGGGTGAGGATAGAGGAGGTGAAAGCAACCGGAAACAGAACGAGGTGTGCTGTGAATAAACGGGGGACACTCGCAAATTAATATAAAGGGGGAATAAAGCGATAGCGTTGTGAAACACGGTCGCAGCTTTTAGTATGCCCCACATGGGCATACCGAAAAAGCAAGCACCGTTTCTCAACAAGGCCCGCTCTTTGAAAAATGAAGCAAAATTTCTGAAGTAAGATCAAAAGTAGTAATTCTTTCGGAATCGGCAAACTCGTCTGCTGCGAATTTTCACCGGTGCACCTCCGGAAATAACTTCTGAATACCGTCAATCGTTGTCCGGAGTCTATTTATACCTCCGACCGGATGCTTGTCTGCTTCTTAACGTCCGACAAGCGAAACAGCTCGGAGATACCAGTTCCGCGATTGCGGGCGGAAGAAGGAATACAGGCTCGACAAAACAATACAATCGTTCCGGTATTTGCGGGCCAACACCCCGTTTCCCCGGCCGACTGGGGAAACCCTGCCCCCTTGTCCCCGGCAGACCGGCGCAGCGGCTCCCTATCCCGCGAAGCGTCCGGCCAGCTTCTCCTTGAGCATCTCCACTTCCCGGTCGATCATTGGCAAGGTCACCCTGTTTCCAAGCAAGGGATTTCATATCCGCGTAGCAGATACCCGTAAAACAGGAGAAGAGGGACAGGTCGCGGATGAGGCGCTGTTTCTTCGTGCGGAGCGCGGCATGCTGAAGCGTGAGGATCTCTTCCTCGTTCAGGAAGGCACGCTCCGGCGTGGGTTCGTTGTAACGGTACGAGGCGAACGGGTTGCGGGGCATGATTCCGTCGTTGAAAGAGACCTTGACCACATTGATCAGGCAGTCCAGATAACGGCAGATGCTCGTGAGTTTAAGCGCCCGTTCCGTCTTCAGGTAGACATGGAACTGTTCGATGAACGACTGTTCCAGTTCGGCAAGGGCGATGTCGCTCACACGGTATTTCGCCGTAAGGAACGCCTGCAGGTGTTTCATCGTCGCAAGATAGCGGTACCATGTGTTTTTCGAGCGGTCGACGCCGATACGCCCGTGCAGGTCGTCCGTGAAACTGCGGAAAGTCTCCAGCAGGGTGCGGTAACGTTTTCCGAACCCCAGCCAGGCGTTCTTGACCTTCTCGGCCGTCACATAGCTTTCCCGGTCGCGGATGTCCCGATAATGACGGTCGATTTGAGAGCGGATATCGTCCAGATACCGGTTGATACGGTCCGCTTCGAGGCTTCGGCCCTTGGCACGGCCGCCGCGGACTTCCCACAAACGCTCCGGAACCGTGAGTTTTGCACGGAACTGCGAAATCGTACCGTTGACCGTAATACGGCCCATGACAGGAACCGCCGACTGTGTTTTTTCCTTGTTCCTTCTCAGGTAGAACAGAACCTTGAACGTGCTGCGCATAAACTCTGCTTTTTAAGGGGTACAAAACTAATTTCAGCAGAGTCTCCGATCAAGATGAACGGAAATGCAATAGATGGAAAATCACCGTTTTATGAAATGAGAAGCATTCCCGAACAAGGTAATGTTTTGAAAACCGAACTCTCATTCGACAATGCCGTCGGCTGGCCATTCGAAAAACCTTACAGGGAGAACCGCGATGAAAAACAGCCTGATTATCAATACTACTGCACTTATTGGCCGGTTTTGAGGATTGTTGTACTTTTGACACCAAAAGACAGCTATACCCTGCGGGTGAAACCGCGGTTAGTTGCCGGCCGAAAAGCGGCAGAAATCACAGGCGGCAAAACTACCTCTTGCAGATTACATTAAAATCGCAGAACTTGCAGGTGTCGGCGTCCTCGCACTGGCGGAAGGGAACCGCCGGATCGTAGAGTTCCGCCAGCGTTTCGCGCACCAGCTCCTCGAACCGTTCGGCATAAAGCGTGTAACGGCCGCCGCGGACGCCCGTTTCCCTGTCGTCGAGCGTCGGCAGGTAGTCGGGACGGTTCATCGCCCGCACGTAGTAGAGCGCGGGTTCGGCGTCGACGCCCCGTGTGCGGTAGAGCATCATGGCGTAGAGCAGGGTCTGGAGGATGTTCGAAAGCCGCTGTTTGCCCTCGCCGCGGAAGAGGCTCTCCACCCCGGCGAACTCCAGGTGCGGCGCCCCGGTCTTGTAGTCCACCACGCGCAGCGTT
>OGRA01001813.1_pt1 | contig 19347 bp, 20 predicted proteins | sample 1553351 | NCBI WGS metagenome assembly OGRA01 (sample SAMEA2580056, study PRJEB22360) | human gut metagenome | biome: human gut; feature: human-associated habitat; material: faeces | place: Denmark | collected 2008/2010
CTGAAAGTGGAATGTATCCATGGAGAACACTTTATCAGCCGGGAAATAATGCGGGTAACGGTGTTTAATTATATCGAATGTGATTATAATCGGTGGTGGCGGCCTCAGTCCGGAACAATTTGAAAACAAGAACCTCGCTTAGGCCTGTGTCCATATTACGTGGGTAGGATCACAGATCGCGTACCCGGTTTGTCGGCCAGTCTTGGATATGTTCAATGACGTAATGCAGCCATTTTTCTGGTTCCACATTGTTTAGACGGCATGTACCGATCAGCGAGTACAACACCGCCGCATGTTCGCCACCGCTGTCAGAAACTGCGAGTCGAGTCAGCCGGAGAGAATTTCCCCCCCCCCGGCTGCTCACGGAACCGTACATGACACCCTCGCGTCATACGGCTCTTGCTCACTCATTTGTGTCAACGCCACGATGTTTGACCGTTACCGTCTTATATCACTGGCGCTGACATTTGTATGATTCATAGACATCGTTTCAATTTTCTCAGTCCAAGTTCAAGCTTGTAATTCTGTTCCTGTATATGCTCTTCATTGGGCTGATAGTTTGCATGAACGGCATCAGAGTATGGTGCTTTCTCAGCAAGTTCAAAGTAGCGTTCCATCGGAGTTTTACCGTTGTGAGCGCTATGAGGACGTTCCCAGTTATAGTAATGCTGCCATTCTGCCAGCAGTTCCTTCAGGTCATCAGCAGAAAGATCTACGGTAGCGTAAAACTCAGCTTTGTCTGTCTTTTGGGAACGTTCAACCTTTCCGTTAAGATGAGGCGACGCTGGCTTATTTGGACGAAACTTGATGCCGTATTCTTTTAATCTTTCCTGCACTTTAACGGCAAAAAATTCTCTTCCCCGGTCTGTCTGAAAGCGCTGTATCGGGAAAGGCATTTCTTCAATAACACAATCAATAAAATCCAGTGTGTTTGCCGCCATGCGACGAGAGTAGAGCCTCAGGACTCTGTAGCGAGTGCAATCATCAGCAGATGTGTACTGATTTAAGCCGGGGCCAATTTTACAGGTATCCATCTGAACCCGATCACCGGGAACAGGGCGTTCGTAGCGAATGAAATCAGCTTTAAGCCGAAATTTAACAACAAGTTTAACCTGATTCTGGCAAAGGACTTTGTGGATTGTTGCTATTGCCAGTGAGATTGAATGAAGTCGTTTTAACTCGATTTGAATACGTCTTGCTCCCAGATTTCGCTGAGAACGTAACTCCAGAATCAGAGCGACTTCGCAAGTGCCGGTTTTCGTTGATGGTGAACGCTTGGGGCGACGGCTGTGGCTTTCCATACCAGCGATACCCTGAGCCAGATATCTGCGCCACCATTTACGCAATGTGGGCCGAGAAATGCCACAGCGACGGCATACAAATCCTGCATCACCGGACGTTTCATAGAGTTTTACCCACTGTAGCCGCGGCTCAATTTCCCTGTTCATAGTGAGGTATTATAGTGAAACGATGTCTATGAATCACACACATCAAACCCTCAAGGATGAATCTGAAAAACTTTCTTCACAAGATAAGATCAATTATAGAGAAGAACAAAGCATCGCCTGCATGGTTACTGATATCCCAGCTAAATCCCGTCATTCGGGGATGGGTGAATTATCATCGTCATGTATTAGCAAAGAAAATGTTCTGCTATATTGATCACCAGATATGGTTAAAAGTGTGGCAATGGTGTGTGAGACGCCATCCAAAGAAAGGTAAACGCTGGATCAGGAATAAGTATTTCACATATTTAACCTTGTCTTGTTACATCCAAATTGCCATCGACAGTTACACCGTTGTGAAGCCGGCTCTCTCAAAAAGGGCTTATAAAGGCTTGAGCGGTGTACCGGGAAACCGGTATGCACCGTTCTTAGGGGAGGGCAGTCCAGCAATGAACTGTCCTTATCCGACAAGCACCCGAAACTTCGAAATGAGTTTTGCGGGTTCATGAAGTATGATGACCGACGTTATTTTTAACCTTTGATGCTTTAACATATTAGAAAAAGAGAGTTACAGTTGAACATATAAAAAAGCTTCTGTTTTGGATTTATTAAACAAGCCCATATCGATAGTCCAGTCATTCTTTATCAGAACTGTACCTCCATAATTCTGGACATTTATGAATGGAATGTTTGGGGCGACAGCAAATTTTGATAGAATACTGCCATTGATAAGCACATTATCATAATTATAACCGCCATTCAGTCGTGAATAATCAGATTGAATAAGACTAATATTATATTTTGGGATGAAGATCTCAGGGAATAGCGCCTCATAACATATATGAACACCCACTATATGTTGCTTGATGTTAAATATATTTTGTTTTTTTTCTTTGTTATAATATAAAAAAGATGACGACAATGGTTCATATGAGTTAAATACTGATCTTTTTTCAAAAAAGGGTATTAATTTTGTCTTTTGGTGGGTGATAAATGAATTTTTATGCCAAAATACAGAAACTACATTGTTGATATCATTATAGCCATAAAGATTCATAACTATTCCATATTTAAAATTATATCCACCATCTTTTAAATTATTGATGAAGATATCTGTTTTCTTTTTTATATAGTCATTTTTATGTCCGAAAAATACATTTTCGGAAAAAACTATTAAGTCAACTTTTTTACCTTTAATGTAAGCCTCTAAATCATTATAAATATTATTATTAAAACCATTGTTTCTTAAATACAAGCCTACCTGTACGACCACAATGTTTAGTGGTTTATGATATATGCTTGCCGGTGTTCGTTCCGTAAAAAATATGTAAGAGATAATTGATGCTAATGCGATATAAAATATAATGTTGAATTTGAAAATGATGGTGGGAAACAAATTTAAAATAAATAAATTTAAAGCAGGTATATCAGTCACAGGTAGAAAACTTGAAAACTCATTATACAATAGAATTAAGGGGTTTAATGGTATTATTAAACCAAGAGTTGACATGGCAGTCAATAAAAAAGCATGTACCCCCCCTCCCCAATAAAGATATCGATTTAGAAAAGCAAATGTTGTAAAAACAACAATGTTATAACCGAATAATATTGGCATAAAAAACAGACCTAAACTATCGGATATCAGACTGATATTTTGATTAAACATATTTATGCATAAAAAAAAAGCTTCCAGAAATGATATTAAAAAAAGGCATGACCAACTTTTCCGTGATGCATAATAATAACAAAGTAAATACAAAGAAATAATTAAAAAGTTCATCGTAATATTATTTTATGAATTCAGCAATTGAATTAGATTCATCTTATCGTTAACCAACTCAAGATCATGAGTTACCATGATTACAGTTCCTCCCCCATCATTATAATCCGATAAGATATCCATAACTAGTTTTTTATTTTGTATATCTAAACTGGCTGTAGGTTCATCGGCTAAAAGTATATTGGGGTTTTTTATTAATGCTCGCGCAAGAGCCAACCTTTGTTTCTCTCCACCTGAAAGGAATGATACATTACGATTTATCTCAGACAAACCAACTCTCATTAGCATCTCTTGACTTTTTTTTCTTGCCTCTTTTAATTCATTATATGAAACAGAACATAGTAGATTTCTTATGGTATTCTGTTTCATATTAATTAGTGAGTCTTGAAAAGTAAAACCAAAATATTTTTTTCTAATGTCTGTAGTTTCATGATTGTTTTTTACATCTATTTTTTCTCCCAAAAAAAAATATTCTCCAAAGAACTCGTGATCTAATAAACCAATAATATTTAACAGAGTGCTTTTACCAACTCCCGATGGCCCAGTTATAATATTAAACGAACCTTTCTTTATTTCAATTGTTTTATTATTTAGAATAGTGCGATTTTCTACATGTTTACTGTTAATTCTTATCTTTATCATCAATGAAAATCTCAAATGCAGTATCTAAATTATTTGATAATTCTTCCCACTTCCCATGAATTAATAAGGTAACCAAGCGTAAACCAGATGAAACTTCATCTGGTTTGTATGCGCGACTTGTTTTAAAAATTGTGGCAGAACCAGTGAATGAATCAACTAAAGAACGATATCTTATTCTTTTATTTTTTAAATTACCATTTATATCAACAGGATCTATGGTTATATCTATATAGAAATTACTCAATAATTCTATAGATATAATATCATCGCCAGAATTAACATACTGTCCATCCGTTACAAATATGTCTCTAATGATAAAGGGAGCAGACAACGATGGTGATGATAATCTCAATAAAGATTCTATGTTTTTTGATTCAATATCTAAACTCATAATTGATAATTCAACATTATTAATTTCCTGCTCTATCTCCTGCAAATCTTTTTTTGAGATAAAGCCCTTTACAAACATAGCAGCTAAGTGTTTTCTTGAATCTTTTAGACCTGTTAGCTTTCGTGTCTCCATTTCTTTCTTTTTATTTATAATGTCTCTCTTAGAAATGTATTCATGATTATGGACAGAAAATAATGTACATTCAGAGTTAAAAATATCACCTTCAAATATATTAGATAAGTTAACAATGCCTGGAAAAGGACTTTTGTATTTTACAATTTGGCTTCCACGTAACACGCCATAATAAACATTACACATGCCTTTTATAGGTATCACACTGACGAAGAAAATAAAGGTATAGACTATAATATTCAATATCATATTCGACTCTTTGGATCGTGGTTTCTGTTTCATATAAGCTATTTATAGATGATAAATAATTTAAAATAGTATCTTGTTTACTCTTAATTCGTTCATGTATATACTCAACTTCTCTTTTTTTTAAATTCAACTCATCTTCTAAAATGGGGATGCGTTTTTTCAATAATGTTAGCTTTGTAAAGATTTCTTTATGTAATATATCTAGTTTAATAGACTCTCTAATATACTCATTGTGGATTTGAGATATATGCATCGCTTGTGTCTTTTGATTTTCTGATGTGTCAAATATTCTCATCAAAGGGAATGTTATTCCTAAACTTGCATTATAATCCATTTCTTTAAAGCTAAAATCTTTTAAAGCTCCGCCTTTTTTAGGCATCATTCCCAGTGATAAATAAAAGGATGGATAATCAGAAATTTTTTTTATATCATAATCAATTGTATTTGCGAGTAATCTCCATTTATTGTTTTCTTTTAATAATGACTGGAAATCATATATTTTACATGCTTTTAGTTTATCGTAGGTGATATTTAAAAGCATCTCATTTGGAATATGATACTCTGCAAATATTTTTTTAAACGAAATGTTTAATTCTTCCTCCAGAGTTTCAATATCGAGCTTCATTCTATTCAAGACGTTAGAGCGTATATCAACATCTAAAGTTGATACAATTCCTAAAAACGCCTGTTCTTTTGTCGACTCATATTCTTTTTCTAGTTTCTTATACTGTTCTCTCATTAACTTGATTTGTGATTTCTTTGCTTTGTAATCAACTATTTTCGAGAACAGGTTAATTATATAATCATTACGAGCATAAAGCAATTCAATATATTTTAAACGCTTAACAACATCTAACCTGTCATTTTCTTTTATTGTCTCAAAACCTGATAAAAAATCGTAAGATAGTGACAAATGTAAGTTACTCTCTGAAATATCTGTAAGCCATTGATTATTTTGTATGTATTGGCCTACACCGATGTTAATACTAGGCAACATTCTTTTTATGTTAGCCTGCCTGCTGTTTTCTAATTCCTTTATGTCAATGGAATATGAATTCCATTTTTCATTCTTTTGAAAAACAGCATCAATAATACAATTGGTTGCAAAAGATTGTGCCGATGAGAATAAACCAGTAAATAAAACAAAAGCATGTGATATGTATTTCACTCTATTCTACCTTTAATAACATTTACAGGGTTCATATTGAAAAACAATTTACCAAATATAACGTTAGATATTATGAAAGCTATCAATATAGTGCTCAAAGATATAGTGATCATTGTCATTCTTATGCTTATATCTACATCCAGTATCTTCGTAATAACATACATTGCAGTATAACCTGAGGAAATGGATAAAACCAAACAAATAAATAGTATAATAAATGACTCTGTTAGGACTATTAAAATAATTTCTCCCTGCTTCACTCCATGTATTATCTTTAATGCAATTTCAGTGCTTCGTGAATAAAAGTTACGTTTTGACAGCATAAAGCATGTTACGACAGCAGAAAATGTTAGTATGATATATACGGAGTTAGTCAATAACGAAAAACGTTTCAAAACTCGTTCAACAGTTTCTTTTGCATTCAATGATGTTATAATATTAAAGTCCCTTATCTTATTGTTATACAGTATTTCTCTCACTTCGTTTATACTCTCGAATGTTATGTTTTTGTTTAATAGCAATTTGAACGAGTCGATTTCGTTGCTCATTTTGAGTCTAAACATTGTTTTTAGTGGGACATAAATCTGCTCATTATATAAATTACTGCTCAGTCCAAGACTATCAAGAAAGTCTGTATTTGATGTATAAATAACACCGATAATTTTAAATGGTATACCATTGATGAATACCTGCTTGCTTTTTCCAAATATTCCTATATCATTAACAATAGCAACATTACCATAGAATTTATCATCTAAAAACTTTATGTTTGACATACCTAAACCTAATTCATCGATCCCAGTAACAGGTAATGAGTCACCTGAAAACGGACTGCTTCCAACATAAAAAAAACTCTGTTTTGAAAATGAGATATCATTGCTGATGGTCTCAAAAATCCTCATTATTTTTTCAGTGGTTTTAGGTTGGTTGAGTTTTACATGCATAACTTTGTCACCATAAACTTGCAGCTCATTTTCAGCTTTTAATGACACACTATATATCAATGAATCTGTTATTATAATCCCCACAAAAGAAAGTGATAAAAAAAGCATAAAGGCAAGGTTCTGCTTTTTGTTTTCGAATATATTTAAAAGTGCTTCTGTCAGATAGTAGTAGACAGTTTCTGTTTTACATGACAAGACTAAAGCCTTCTATAATAAATACATGTTGTATTGTTCTCTATTTCTGGTACAGAATATACTAGTGCTGGGTTTGTTTATGATAAATTATTATCACTTTATGATATTAATCAGAAGAGATGATTACAGTGCGTAATAATGGTAAGCGCACCGTGAAGGACGTGGGGTAAAAATTAGTTTACAGATAGAGTGCCGTTCCAGGGCAACAACTCTTTCACACGGTTGGCAGGCCACGTGTTGATGACACCGATCACGTGGCGTAGCCACGTTTCCGGCTCGATTCCGTTAAGTTTGCAGCTACCGATCAGGCTGTATATCACTACCGCACCCTCGCCTCCTCCATCAGAGCCGAAGAACATGTAGTTATGCCGCCCCAGTGCAATTACCCGGAGGGCGTTTTCACACAGGTTATTGTCGATCTCCACCCAGCCATTACTGCAGTATTCGTTCAGGGCGTCCCATTGCTTCAGCAGATAGGTGAACGCTTTCGCCGTATCCGAGTGACGCGACAGCGTGCTCATCTGCCCCTGGAGCCACTCATACAACGACTGCATTAGCGGTACCGTTCTGGCTTTTCTGACCGCCAGTTGCTCTTCTGCCGGACTGCCGCGGATCTCAGACTCGATAGCGTACAGTGCCCCGATACGACGGAGCGCTTCTCCCGTTACTGTCGTTGGATGGCGGACATGTACATCGTGGATCTTGCGTCGGGCATGTGCCATACAAGCCGCTTCGGTTACCTGACCGCTTTCGTAAAGAGCATTGTAACCCGCATATGCATCGGCCTGCAGGATACCCCTGTAGTCCGCCAGATGTTGCTGCGGGTGGATACCTTTGCGGTCGGGATAGTATAAGAACCACACCGCTGCCGGCATGGTCGAACCGGCGTTGCGATCGTCACGAACATAGACCCACAGCCGTCCGGTACGGGTTTTACCCTGACCCGGCTCCAGTACAATTACCGGCGTGTCATCGGCATGCACCTTTCCTGCCTCCAGAACATAGTCATTCAGCGCTATATACAGAGGACGGAGTTTGTCTGCCATTTCTGATACCTAGCGCACCAGGGTATTGAACCATACCGATGAGGCAACTGAACAGGCTGTTGTTGATTACGCCGTCGCTTTCCCGGCACACGGTCAGCACCGGACCAGCAACGAGCTGCGTAAACAGGGCGTTTTTATCTCCGGCAGTGGTGTCCGTTCTGTCTGGTTACGCCATAACCTTGAGAATTTCAAAAAAAGTCTGAAAGCACTGGAAGAAAAAGTAGCCCGTGATGGCATTGAGCTAACTGACAGCCAGATCGCAGCACTGGAGCGTAAAGCCAGTGATGACGAGGCCTGCGGCGAAATCGAAACGGCTCATCCGGGATATCTGGGTTCGCAGGACACGTTCTATGTAGGCAACCTGAAAGGTGTCGGGCGTATTTATCAGCAGACGTTCGTTGATACGTACTCGAAAGTGGCTCACTGTAAGCTTTACGTCACCAAAACACCGATTAGCGCGGCTGACTTACTGAATGATCGTGTACTGCCGTTTTATTCGTCTCAGGGCCTGCCGATGCTGAGAATACTGACCGACAGAGACACGGAGTTCTGTGGCAAAGTAGAGCAGCATGATTATCAGCTTTATCTGGCAATAAACGATATAGAACACACGAAAACAAAGGCGATGCCCCCGCAGACCAACGGCACCTGCGAGCGGTTCCATAAAACAATCCTGAACGAATTTTATCAGGTAACGTTCCGTAAAAAACTGTACGGCGATCTTGATACATTACAGTCGGATCTTGATGAATGGCTGGCTCACTATAATAATGAGCGACCCCATGAGGGAAAAATGAGCAATGGGCGGACGCCAATGGAAACGTTACTTGATGGAAAGCGCATCTGGGCCGAGAAAAATTTAAGCCAGATGTAATCTGACAGATACCTGTATAAATAACCGGTAACTGTCAGATCAGGTCTGAACTAATACACATTAGCTTCAGATATCGAATTCAATAATCTACTGACTCAGATAAATATATGTTATAATAATTGTGAAAAAGACCACCATATCCGAAATCTACTATCTAACCGCCAAGAAAACTTGGCGGTAACGACTTGGACTAGTTATCTAACCCATTCAGTAATAACCTTATATTTCACGCCATATTTATTAGTTTTGTTCATATCTTGATTTGTATTCAGTGTTGTCCCCGGGGAAACTCTTCCTTTAAAAGTCCCTTGGCTGCCATCGCCATAATAGAATGTTCCAAATAATGAAACACCATGGACTTTCCCTTCGTTGATACCTTGCATACATTTATTAGAAGAGCTATTATATGTATACTGTGCACCTGACAATTTTACACATTGTTGCGGATCTACAAGATCCGAATTCCATCCTCCTCCACCAGCAAATACATTAAGACTAAAACAAACCGCAATAGAAAAAATTGACACATTAAGTTTTTTCATAATAATCTCCTAGCTTCTCTTGTAGTTAAACAACTCCTGAATTGGAGTTGATGGATGATATACTAAAAATGTTTTTCCTTAATACTACACTTTAAAAATATTAGCAGATAGATAATAAAACTTCACCGTTAGATCCTGCTTTTCTACCCAACAAAAGATGCAACTGACAATTAAATGCAATTTTATCTATTCTAACTAATGGATATTGTTCTGAAATTTCCGCCAAACGGAAATCTCCTCTCTTTTTGAAAAGAATACGATCTAACACATATTCTGGAGTTTGAACAAATAGAGAGGAAAGGACTGACCTCGTTGGATAAAACAGACCCCGAGGCCTTTCATCCTATAATCTTGCGATATATACTATGTCCTTTCCTCTGAATAGGCAACGAGGATTTAACAGCAATATTTGTAGAAAGAATTATATATTCTATACTAGATATATTCCTTTATAACTAATATATCCCTACATTTGCTGCTTACACTCTGATTATTATTTAGTTTATGACCAAGCCTGCGTTAAGACCAAGTGTATAACGACCAGGAATATAAACACCTGATTGGGGAATTGGGATAGTCACATTTACTGTCTGAACCCCTTTATTAGCTAGCGAATATTTTTTTCCACCTGTACCACTTAATAGAGCTGTTGAGGGCCTTTCGCTAAAGTTAGAAAAACTGTAAACTATTTTAGAATTACTTGTATTGACCATTCTAAAAGGCGACTGACTTCCTTCAGACCAATAAGCAATTCTGGAGCCTATATCTGCACAAGACTTATTTTGAGTAATAGTAAAATTCACACTATAAGCTTGTGTGGCCTGTGTAGCAGGACGTACAATTTTACTAGGGGTGCTGATACTAACCTTACAATTGTTAGTTATTTCGATCTCACCTTGCGCAAATGCAGTGCTACTACTAGAAATAGTATTTGACGGTGGTTGTGTTACAGCCATCGTCATTCCACAATATAGAGAAAGAACTGGACATAAAATGAAATAGATACTCTTTTTCATATAAACCTCTCTTAAATAACATTAACTACTACTTAAATAGAAATAATATTTTCCATACAATTAATATGAAATATTATAAAAATCAAAATAGTATCACTAGACACATACTCTTATATCTCTGATGCCATACATTTACCACTTACTGAGAATATATATTTACCTGGAGGAATATACTGTTCTCCATCGACTATCACATCAAAATTAACTTGCTTTTCCTTTCCTAGCCTGATCCACCCCTGCCATTCTTCATCCAAAGAAGAAAACCAGCTATTACCGCCTATCCTGACCCGTAACTCGCCTTGGTTTCCTTTACTATTTTGTATAACATAATGCCTCGGATGTCCTCCCTCTTGACGATCATTCATCCATATCTGAAACCCTGTATGTATTTCCCGACAGATAATTCGTCCTGTCGCCAGTATCATGCCATCACGTAACTGACTTCCCGTACTCCTGTGGCTTACTAACGTAATCTCGGCAGCCTGAGACAGTCCTCCTATCATCAGAAACACTACACAGGATAAAGACATTATACGGTATCTCATTATTTCTTACTCCAGTCATATGCATACCGCATTTGTTAAAAAAACTCCGGCTGGCCCCTTTTCTTTTGGAAGAATGTAGTCTGCATAGCATTGACTATTCCTTCCCCACTGTGCCTTTAGTTTTCCTGTTTCAGACAGGCCACTCAGATACACAGCCCCCTTGTCATCTACCACCCCTACAGAACCGGATACTTTTCCTTCCAAGGTTATCACTGTACCGAATGGTAAACGCGTTCCATCTTTACGGATCAGATTCAGCACAGCACGTTTTCCCACTCGGGTCTTAAATTCAGCCCGGACAACTGCTCCTTTCGTCGGAACAACACGACTATCTGTCTGTGGGACTTCTACATTTTCAGGGAAAGTCGTCGGATCCAGTGTGAGGACATTTTCCTGGTATGGTGATACATAACCTACCACCCCATATCCACGGGAGCCTGTACTTACACCAGGCCAGCCGCTGACTGAAGCCCCTGCTACATCCGGAGCAACGATCAAGCCTATCGTGTCTCCAGTTCTCTGACCGAAAGTTAGACCTTCGCTATGCATAACCATACTTCCAGACATCCCTAGGTTCATCTGACGGGTGTTAGTATTATAACTATACATTCCCGCCAATTCGCCATAGGTTCCAGACCAACGTAACTTTAACCGACCTGTATCTGCATCATATTTGCTACCTGGTACTATCTGCTCACTAACATCCCAGTTCAATTTTCTTTCAAAAGCGCGTCCACTCAAGCCTACTTCATAACTGGAGTTTTGTCTGGTTGAACGCTGCATCTGTGCCGTGGCATAGATATCATTATCATATCCCCCCCACCAGCGCTGCAGAGGAACACTTATCCACATGTTGAAATTATCCTCTGTACAGAAACGTCTACCGTTGCAGTTCCCAAGATTAAGATTCCGTGACCAATTTAATGAAAGGGAAATATTTTTCCATGAAGTACTATAAGACGCTCCAATATAATCTTGATTTGGTTTACTACGATATACATCACGTCCTCCATTCAACCCCACATGCCCCCAACGGCCAAGAGGCTGGTTTATATTCATAGTAATCCGACGAGTTTTGTTATCAAAATTCCTGTCTATGAGGCTAGTGACATTATTATAAGTATTCAAAACATCCGCTAATGTGTGATAATTTTCACCTGTATATTGATAACTCGCAGCCGCAAAACTGGTTCCTGTCAGTCCAAAGGACTTGTCGTAACGAATACGCCAAGTTTGTCCTGTTTCATAATCATATCCCTTTTGTTGTCCTCGAGAATAAATGGTATCTAGTGACATAGCACCGAAATTCCCCAGCGACAATCCTAACCCCAGTGCACCAGCCCGATAATGTTCGGCCCCCTGAACTCCAGCAAATGCCGTCACCCCCCATGGTAAACCATACATAACAGTCGATTGCGCCAAGTATGCTTTTTCCCCCCCACTATCCGATGGCCGATATTGCCCTACGGTTACATTATACTTTAAATATCCTTCACGTAGAGCAATAGCCGGCAAAGTGAAGGGTATTTTAAAGGACTGTATAGTGCCATCTGATTCTAGAATTGCCACTTGTAAATCATCACTGGAGCCTGTCACCGGAAGGTCGTTCAAAGCAAAAGCCCCCGGTGCAACTATCTGACTATGTATCAGATACCCATTTTGACGTACTTCAATTCGGGCTTGAGTTCGAGCTATTCCTCTTACCACTGGCGCAAACTCCCGCTGATTATATGGAATCATATATTCATCAGTTCCTAACATTCCTCCCCGGAAAGGAACACTGTCAAAAATATCCGCAGGAGAATAGCCTTCACCTAAAGTCAAACGACTTCTAATGCTGTTCAATCCACGTTCAGCCCGTATATATGAACTATCCCATTTACCCGATTGTCCAGATGATTTATTCCAAGTAGTTAGATTTCTGAGGCGCCAAGCGCCTATATTAATCCCCGGTTCAAAACTGGACCAAAAATTATCTGAAGAATTCCTGCCGTAGCCTCTATAGTCAAAACGACTCGCTTCCGCCTGCCAATTCACTACAAATGCATCGATACCATCATCCCACATTACTTCAGGTGCAATTCCTGTCAATGATGGACGAATTGCCACCTGCGGAATTCCAATTATTAATTGCTGTGATAGGAATCGATAATATTCTGTAGCTTGAGGTATTACTGATAAGTCAGCACAAATATCTCTACCTCGTTCCTTTTCACTATTAATTCGAAAAAGACCGGGATATTCTTCAACTTTTACTCCATAACGTATTAACATTTCTTTGGTCAAACAGGCCTTTAGATAATCTTTTCCATGTATATCTCTCCCTGTATGAAAAAACATATCTCTTGATTCAACATGGGCACCATTCAAAATAATATCAACTGGATAGATACCAGGTAGTTGCCCTCCATTTTCAAGTAACCTCAAATCTACCCCTTTACCACCTCCGTTTAATAATGATTCGTCAAACGAATACGAACGTGCTGCTGCATCCCCCACATAAAAAAATGAAGATATAATTATTATAAATAATGTTGTATATGAGAGCTTATTTTTTTGAGTACACAAAGATGTACTGCATAGAGAGGCATTACAGATGTATTCATTCATCATTTTATTCACAAAAAAAATTCATCAAGCTTAAAGCTTTGCTTTAAATTGGTTACTGATCCCACCATAATCGGTCACTATTCTCCATGTAACCCCCCCTTTCCAATTCATATCGATAGGATATTCATAAGAGCCAAATGGCGCTATATAATGACGCTCCAGTATTTCTTTTTCGCCCACTTTCAATTCCGCGAGATTTATATAGAATGGTGTTGGGTTTACTCCTTTCAACCTATTACCAACCTTCTGCCATTTTACATTTTCGGCAACGTCATCTGGATGACCTTTCACCATTTTCGGACGGACAAATAATTTAATGCAACTTTTAACAGAAACTTGTATGTCCAGAGCTACTTTATCTGTATTATCTTTATTCTTACTATTTTCCTCAGCCCACTTATCATCAACTTTCGGCGGGATCCCCTTTATACAAACCCACTGTAGAGTTTCACGATCTGTCGGGAAATCACCTCCAGTTTGAATAATACGAAGACGACTAGATTGTAGAGCATCAAGCCGAAACAGTGGTGGCGTTATTACAAAAGGCGCTGGAGTTCTTTGGTCTTCAAGCAGCACCTCTGCCTGAACTAATATCGGATAATCATGCTCATTAATGACTGCCAATGTTTCTCCAGACGAACCTTGGTTATAGACAACACGGGTTGTATCTAAACGCAAAGAAAATACCTTTGAATTGTTTTCAACATTTCCAAACACTTGTTCATTTGCAAATGAAAAAAAACTAAGGGGTAAAAGTATTATTGATGACACAATCCACATCCATTTCATACATTTCATAATTATACTTTACTTTCCTCAAAATAACCCTAGCAAACTATCGCCATGTTTTCTGTGCATAATAAGCAAGTGCGGAATTAACGTCAGATAAAAAAGCAACACACTAAGATTATTCCATTTGGTTCATTAACCATTAAGGTATCAGTATCAAAAAAAATAATATTTTTATCCATCAATTATCACTACATCCACCCACAACTCAATAGGGCTATTTATTTATCGGATTGTGTTTAGCTACGGTAGAATTATCCGTTACCCACTCCCCCACCTGCGAATCTAAATAACAGATCCTAATACTGCTACACTTTAGCTAGCCCATGCATTCCACCGGGGAATAGGCTGACGGTAACCATAAAGTGACGAACCTTTTCCAACAGTTGCCACATTGAACGACACTGGTGATTTCGGGTTATTGTTTCATGAAACTCCTGTCTGCCAGCACCAGTGATATAAGACGGTAAATGGGGATGTAGACTCTCTCGCCCGCTTTCTGCAAAACGGCCTTACCGGTGCGGCCACCAGTCTGGTGACAATGTTCGCAATCGCCGCCACCATGTTCTGGCTCGACCCGTTCCTGGCGCTGACGGCATTAAGCACAGTGCCAGTGGCCGCAATGGCAACCATGATTTATCGCCGCCTCAGTACCCCTTCTTATGCACAGGCACGGGCAAAGTCAACAAGCACCCTGCAGGAGAAAGTCTCCGGCCTGCGCGTCGTGCAATCGCATAATCAGCAGGAACTGGAGGGCGTCCCGCTGCGCGCGTTATCGGAGCGCTTCCGCGCAACTGCGTATTCCGCTCTATTCGATCGAGGATTGGCAGCAGTTATCAAGGATTGTCAACGCCTGGCAGCAGGCGACAGCCAGCGGCAAACATATTGATGAACTACTGGCGACAGAAGGCACTGAGGACCTCGGGTCCTCTTCGCTCCTCCCCGTCACCGGTGCACTGCATCTTGATGAGGTCACGTTCAGTTATCCCGCCAGTCACGAGCCAGCTCTGAACAAACTTACCCTGACGATCCCTGAGGGAATGGTTGTCGCGGTCGTCGGTCGCAGCGGTGCGGGTAAGTCGACGCTGATTAAGCTGATTGCCGGGTTGTATTTCCCCACGCACGGCAACATCAGAATCGGTGTGCAAATGCTCGATGATGCCTCGCTCACTGAGTATCGTCGCCAGATTGGGCTTGTCGATCAGGATGTAGCACTGTTTAGTAGTGATATTGCAGAAAACATTCGTTATTCACGGCATCCGCCACCAATGAAGACGTTGAAATTGCCTCACAGCGGGCAGGGCTGTATGAGATGGTGTGCAATCTGCCGCAGGGATTCCGGACACCGGTGAATAACGGCGGAGCCGATCTGTCCGCAGGTCAGCGCCAGTTGATTGCGCTGGCCCGCGCGCAACTGGCGAATGCTCACATCCTGCTGCTCGACGAAGCCACGTCATGTCTGGATCGCACATCCGAAGAACGACTGATGTCATCGTTAACAGATGTCGTGCATGCCGGGAAGCACTCGGCGCTGATTGTTGCACATCGTCTGACCACCGCGCAACGCTGCGATCTGATTGCCGTTATTGATAAGGGGTTACTTGCGGAATACGGAACCCACGAACAGCTGTTATCTGCAGGCGGCCTCTATACCCGCTTATGGCATGACAACGTCAGCAGTACTGCGCTCCATCGCCAGCACAACATGAAGGAGGAAACCCCGGGATAGTTACTGGACACGTAATGTATTAAAAACACAGTCAGAAGCGGCGGTACCGTGAATAGCCGCTTTAATTATTTATACTGACATCCTTAATTTTTAAAGAGTATGAATGCTGAACATGCAACAACATCCCTCTGCTATCGCCAGCCTGCGCAACCAACTGGCAGCGGGCCACATTGCTAACCTTACTGACTTCTGGCGCGAAGCTGAGTCGCTGAATGTTCCTCTTGTGACGCCAGTCGAAGGAGCGGAAGATGAGCGAGAAGTGACCTTTCTGTGGCGCGCCCGACATCCTCTGCAGGGCGTTTATCTGCGTCTGAACCGGGTGACGGATAAAGAGCACGTAGAAAAAGGAATGATGAGCGCCCTTCCCGAAACGGATATCTGGACACTGACACTGCGTTTACCCGCAAGTTACTGCGGCTCCTATTCGCTGCTGGAAATCCCCCCCGGCACTACGGCTGAGACGATTGCATTGTCCGGAGGCCGTTTTGCCACCCTCGCCGGAAAGGCCGATCCGCTAAACAAAATGCCGGAGATCAACGTTCGGGGAAACGCAAAGGAATCAGTGCTGACACTTGATAAAGCTCCCGCCCAGTCGGAATGGAACGGCGGCTTCCACACCGGACAACTGCTTACCTCCATGCGCATTATCGCCGGGAAATCTCGCCAGGTTCGGCTCTATATTCCGGATATTGATATTTCTCAGCCCCTCGGGCTGGTCGTGCTGCCCGATGGTGAAACCAGGTTTGATCACCTTGGCGTATGCGCGGCAATTGACGCCGCCATAAATAACAGGCGCATCGTGCCCGTGGCTGTACTGGGCATTGACAACATTAATGAACATGAACGCACTGAGATACTCGGCGGGCGCGGCAAGCTGATAAAGGATATCGCAGGACATCTGCTGCCGATGATCCGCGCTGAACAACCGCAGCGTCAGTGGGCAGACCGTTCGCGCACAGTGCTGGCCGGGCAGAGCCTCGGCGGGATCAGTGCGCTAATGGGGGCTCGTTACGCACCGGAAACGTTCGGTCTGGTGCTCAGCCACTCTCCTTCAATGTGGTGGACGCCAGAAAGAACCAGTCGACCAGGCTTGTTCAGCGAAACCGATACCTCATGGGTGAGTGAGCATCTGCTTTCTGCCCCACCGCAGGGCGTGCGTATCAGCCTGTGCGTGGGATCGCTGGAAGGTTCGACAGTGCCTCACGTTCAGCAACTTCACCAGCGGCTGATTACCGCTGGCGTCGAAAGCCATTGCGCAATCTACACCGGTGGTCACGATTACGCATGGTGGCGCGGTGCACTGATTGACGGGATTGGTTTACTACAGGGTTGAGTTGACCCACAAACACTTTCAGGAAACGGTACAGACTTCCTGAATAAATCAAATTGTCACCTGCGGAAAAGGAATAATCATCAGATGTATGCCCGCGAGTATCGCTCAACACGCCCGCATAAAGCGATTTTCTTTCATCTTTCTTGCCTCACCCTTATCTGTAGTGCGCAAGTTTATGCGAAGCCGGATATGCGGCCACTGGGGCCGAATATAGCCGATAAAGGCTCCGTGTTTTACCATTTCAGCGCCACCTCTTTCGACTCTGTCGATGGCACACGCCATTATCGGGTATGGACGGCCGTGCCGAATACAACCGCACCGGCATCGGGTTACCCGATTTTATATATGCTTGACGGTAACGCAGTTATGGACCGCCTGGATGACGAACTGCTCAAACAATTGTCAGAAAAAACACCGCCAGTGATCGTGGCTGTCGGGTATCAGACCAACCTCCCTTTCGATCTCAACAGCAGGGCTTACGACTATATGCCAGCAACAGAAAGCAGAAAAACAGATCTCCACTCAGGGCGTTTTAGCCGTAAGAGTGGTGGCAGCAACAACTTCCGCCAGTTACTGGAAACGCGTATTGCCCCAAAAGTGGAACAGGGACTGAATATCGATCGGCAACGCCGCGGCTTATGGGGGCACTCCTACGGCGGCCTCTTCGTGCTGGATTCCTGGCTGTCCTCCTCTTACTTCCGGTCGTACTACAGCGCCAGCCCGTCGTTGGGCAGAGGTTATGATGCTTTGCTAAGCCGCGTTACGGCGGTTGAGCCTCTGCAATTCTGCGCCAAACACCTGGCGATAATGGAAGGCTCGGCGACACAGGGTGATAACCGGGAAACGCATGCTGTCGGGGTGCTGTCGAAAATTCATCCCCCTCTCACTATACTGAAAGATAAAGGCGTCAATGCCGTATTTTGGGATTTCCCCAACCTGGGACACGGGCCAATGTTCAATGCCTCCTTTCGCCAGGCACTGTTAGATATCAGTGGTGAAAACGCAAATTACACAGCAGGTTGTCATGAGTTAAGCCACTAAACACTGCCTGCTTTTACGCGGGCAGTGCGCCTGAAACACTACGATCAGAATGATGCGGTAACTCCGGCATAATAAGCCCGGCCTGGCTCGTTATAGGTATTCGCCCCTTCAGAAGATCGGAAGATCTGTTTATTGAGGATATTACTGACGCCGACATTAAGACGCAGATTTTTATTAATATCGTAATTGAAGTTCGTCCCCACCAGTGAATAAGCGCCCAGCTCTTTACCTGACAGACCGCCAGTATCTTCACTGCGGGTTTCCGCATGAGTACGCGGTTTTTGTCTGCCATATAACGTCCAGTTGACGCTGGCAGAAAACGCCTGGGTGATGGTCCAGTTAAGCGAGTTATTAATAGTATATTTCGGGATGACCGACAGAGGATTACCGGTGTCTTTTTGCTCCGAAGTGATCATCCATGTGGCATTGGTATTCCAGTTCAGACGATCTTTCACCAGTGGGAAAGACATACTGGCTTCGATACCGTCCACCAGAGCTTTCCCGCCATTCTGCCACTTGAGGATATATGCGCCTGAAGCGGTTTGCCCGATAACGTTATCCCCGGCCACGATCTTATTCTGGTAATCATTGCGGAAGTAGGTCACACTTGCGTGGTAATCTTCCCAGGTGAACTCCAGCCCAATTTCTTTATTGACGCTGATTTCCGGATCGAGATCTTTATTACCGATCAGGTAGCACCCGCCTGATGTAATATCTTTTGGACAGCCATTGCCTTTCGAGTAGAGCAGATAGCCTTCACTGGATTGATACAGGTTTGTACTGCACCCATTTTGTTGGACGATGAAATGGAATAGCTCCTGATATGTCAAAGCCAAAATACCCTTTTGAAAAGCGCCTTGAAGTCGTGAATCACTA
>OGRA01001817.1_pt1 | contig 19303 bp, 17 predicted proteins | sample 1553351 | NCBI WGS metagenome assembly OGRA01 (sample SAMEA2580056, study PRJEB22360) | human gut metagenome | biome: human gut; feature: human-associated habitat; material: faeces | place: Denmark | collected 2008/2010
CTTCGTTGCCACGGTGTTGCATTTATGAGCGGTGGAGGGCGTAACGGGTGGGCGGCGCGTTAAGACGGGCGGTTACAGGAAATACTTTCCTGCATTTGCCCCCACAACAATAAGGTCCACGCCTCGAAGAAGAGCGAACAGTGCGATGAACAGTGCGAGCATTTCGGGCATGGAGAAGAACATGAATCCGATAACGATGGAAATGACGCCCGAGAACAGCATCCAGCCCCAAAGGGGAAGGCCTGCGCGCTTGACCATGAAGGTTGCCACAACTTCATATATGCCGAAAACCAGAACGAACGCGCCGATAACCCAAGGCAGCACTGCCGCAAAAGCGAAGGGGTGAATCACGAACATGGCACCAATGAGCACGTCAAGGATGCCGTATGCCAAAATCCATCCCGAAAAGCCCAGAAGATCGCGGTCGCGAATGAACGTTGCGATATTGACTACGCCGGAAACCACAAAGGCGGCACCAACAATAAAGGCGATAGATGCAAGAGTGAGACCTGGGAAAAATGCGCATACCAAGCCAAAGATGATAAACAATATGCCAGCAACAATAAGCTGCCAGTTCCGTTCGGTTTTCGTGTTCATGGTAACCCCTCTATGTTGGCGTTTTCTTCATTGTAGTGCGCTTTGCTGCAGGTGAGGGCGTATGTAGGGGAAATGAAACAACACGAGCGCGAGTGGGGGTTTGCCCCATCGCTGCTCTCGGCTGATGCTCCCGGCATTTTTTTTGCCACCCGCCCTGAGCCACCCTGAAGCGAAGCTTTCCCCTAAGCGGTAACGAAGGGAAGGGGGATGTCGTGGTCTTCTGCGGGGATGGGGGAAACCTCCTGTTCGGTAAAGGCGACGCCGACAACATGGCATGCATCAGTAAGTTGGCAAAGGTAGCGGTCGTAGTTGCCTGCCCCGTATCCTAGGCGGTTGCCGTGCGCATCGAACCCCACAGCGGGAACCGCAATGAAGGCGAACTCGTCGGCGGCAAGGTAGGGCATGGGGGTAAGTTCGGGGCTGTTGTGGTGATACTCCTTTAACGGGTCATTCAGAAACGGCACGCTGTTGCTGCAGAATGCCTCGGCGCTAACCGAGCGCATTTCCATAGTTTGCTGAGTGACATGCTGGGCGTTGGGGCCCGACCCGGGTTTGCGCATCCCGCGCCCAGGAGCGTCGGGAATGCCATGGGCATCGGGCATCATGCAGGGAAAGGCAACAGTGCAGCCTCGCAGGTAGGCATAGTCGATGAAGATGCCCAGGTCAACTTCCCATGGGAATGCGGAGTATACGCCGACAACGGGTTTGCCCTGAGGCGTCTCAGCTATCAAGGCATCAAGGTGTTGGGTTAGCTTCGCGCAGATCTGCTTGCTCTTGCTCGCACGCGTTTCGGGCGCAAGAGCGGAGCGCGCTTTCTTTGCTTGGGCCCTTAGGCGGCTGCGGATTTCCTCGGGGGTTTCGTTGCTGGGCGTGGGGGTATGTTTGCTATTGGTGCTCATACCGGGCATTGTACGCCTGGTGGGCGTGATAGGGGAAACGCGCTGGTGAGTGTACGCCTGGTGGGCGCAATAGGGAAACGTGTTGGCAAAAGCCGCAAAAGGAAAGGCGGCGGCCGAGGTGTTCCCTCGAATGAAGCTTGCGCTCGCTAGTGCTCAAGGGGCTCGGTGAGTGCGGCGGAGCAGAGCCCTGCGCGGGATTGTGTGTCTGATTTGCGGTATATGGAGGTCAAGTGCTTTTGCAACGCGCGAAGGGATATTCCCATGTCATCGGCGATGCACTGGAGCGTTTCCTCGCTTGAGCATACTGCGGAAAGAACGTCGCGTTCGCGTGGGGTAAGGCTATATCGCTCCGAGAATGCCGCAAGGTGCTTTTCGGGAGTGCTTTTATCGGCGGGAGCTTTGGCTTCCGGTTCTTCTTGGAGCTTGGCGGTTTGCATTTGCGCGGCGGTGAGCTCCGCTAGCTTTATGGCTTCGATCTCGGCCTTATGCCTCGCGGTGCGACGCACGTTTTCGAGCGCGTGGGCAACAAGGAGGGTAACCATGGCTAGTGCAATGGTTATCGACGAGATAAGCATGATATCGCCCGACGAGATTAAGGCCATGGAAGGCATGGCTACAAGTGCGGCGCAGGCGTTGTTGGCGGCGCGTCCCATGCCCGCCCAAAGCGATGGGTTTGCACAGCGCATTGCAATGCGCAAAAACGACGAGGTGAAAAAGACTACGAAAAAGCCCGATGAAAGGTAAAAAATTACCAAACCCAGAAGAACTTCGGAGCCGGTTTGGATGGCAAGGGCGGAAACCAGGGAAAACATGGCTACACACAGTATGGTAACAGTGGAATAGCGATGCTTAGTGAGGTCGAAGATGAAGCCAGCCGCAATGCCGCTGACGGCAAGAAGCAGGCGAGGCCAGGTTGAAAGGTCGAACATGCCTTGTGCGTTTGCCAGGGTAACCACGTTGTCGAGCGTGCTGAAAACGCAGGCAATTAGGGAGACGCAGGCGAGCAGCAGGATTGCTTCCTTGAGGGCATCGCGTTCGTTGGCGGTTCGCTGGTCTTTTTCGGGCAGTGTGCTTCTGACGGGGACTACGTGCAGCACGTTGCGGCGCGCTGCAAGAGCGAAGCCAAGTGCGATGATCGAAGCTCCGATAATCGCGGCTTCGATAACGCTGTTTGGCGCCAAAGAATGAAGCAGGAACTGAGCGAGCAATCCTGCGGCATACGAGGTGCCCACCAGACGGGAAAGGGAGTTGCTGGCATAGTGGGTTTGCGCAACGGAAAAGTAGGTGGCGTTTCCCAACATACCCAAAATCAAGAACAACAAGCATCCCAGCGACAGCAAGGCGTTGGCGTTTTGGGTTAGCTGAGTTGCGACAAGGAGCAAGGCGGAAACGGTTCCCAGCACGCCGGCAAGAATGCTTCGATGCCTTGCGGCTGCCGTTCGATTCACCAATGAATAGCCCACAAGCCCTATGGCGCTTGTGGCAAGGATGGATGCCTGTGCGCCGACAACCGAATCGGGGCCGGCGAGCTCGCCATAAGCGATGTCGAAGTGATATTCGCTGCCCAAAAACACGAAAATGAACAATGCCATAACGGCAAACGTGAAAAGATGTGCTTTGGGCTTTGGCTCCATGGCGCTTTTCCGAGGGGGCGCAAAGCGGGCTTCGTCGCTTGCCCTCGATGTGTTCCTTTCTATGTTTTCCCAGCTTATTTATTATTACGCAATAAGGGCGCCCTTATGGTTTGGTTTCTTCTTACGGAAACAAAAACTACCCCTATGGGCAGTGCGAACAAGGAGTTTAATGCGAAGAGCTGGGGCTTTGAGGGCGCTGGCTGCCAGCGGTATCGGCCGAAGCGCCAGGGCGTGCCCGGGGCTCCATCGCGCTTGCGGGGCTAACTAGTGGTTGGTTTGACTAAGTGCTCAAGAGCGGTAATGGCGCCAGCTGCGCAGCATGCTGCCCCCGTTGCCGTTGCTGCGTGCTCCCTATGAGCCACGACGTCAGCGCCGAATCAGCCGATTCCCAGTATCTGCATAACCAAGCAAATGGCGGAAAGAATGCCCACCACCACAATGGTGAAGCATAGAATAACGCGGGTGAATTTGCCCACTGCGTATTTGCCCATAACGTGTTTGTCGGTGCAGATGATGGCCATGAACACCAGCAATACAGGCAAAATGACGCCGTTTACAAACTGCGCAGTGAGCATGATTCCCATCAAGTCGATGTTGGGAATAAGAATAACCACTGCAGAAACGACGATGACAAACGTAAAGATGCCCTTGAAGAGGGGCGCTTCTTTCCAGGTGAACGAAACGCCTGCCTCCCAGCCGAATGCTTCGCAGATAACGAAAGCGGTGGTAAGGGGCAGAACGCATGCGGCCAGCAAACTGGCGGCTACCAGGCCGATGGCGAACAGCGCTTTAGCGTATTGGCCCGCGAAAGGTTCGAGCGCAGCTGCAGCCGCTTCGGCGCTTTCTACTTCGATGCCCTGCGGGAACAGCACGGTGCCAGTGGTTACGATGATAAACCATGCCACGATACAGCCCACCACGGCACCAGTTACTGCATCGATGCGCTGATAGGGAAGATCGCGTACGCGCACGCCCTTTTCGACCACGTTGCTCTGGGCGAAGAACATCATCCAGGGGGCGATAGTGGTGCCAACCATTGCGACGGTAAGCGAAAGGAAGCTCAAATCCGAACTTGCTGCTGGCACCAGGGTGTGCTGGAAGGTTTCGTTCCAATCGGGTTGTGCTAAAAATGCCGCAACGATGTAGGTGGCAAATACGCATGAAAGCACCAGGAAGATGTTCTGCACGCGTTTGTAGCTGCCTCCCACGATAAGGCCCCAAACGGCTGCCGCGGCAACGGGGACTGATATCCATCGCGGCACCCCGAATATTTCCATGCCAGAAGCTACGCCTGCGAATTCTGAAAAGGTGGTGGCAACGTTGCCGATAAGCAGTGCCAACATGGCAAGTGCTGTAAGGCGGATGCCAAAGCTCTCGCGGATCAACGCCGAAAAGCCCTTACCGGTAACAACGCCCATGCGCGTTGCCGTGGTTTGCACCACGATGAGCAGAACGCACATAACAGGAATGATCCACAGCGTCATGTAGCCGAATTTGGCACCTACGGTGGAATAGGTTGAAATGCCGCCGGCGTCGTTGCCTGCCATGGCGGTTACGATACCAGGGCCCATGGCGGCCAGCACCAGAAACGCTTTCGAGTGCTGCTTCTTGCCGTCGTTTTCGCCGCCCTGATCGGGAACTTGCGGGGAAGCCTTGGCTGCCAGGGCGGTGTCCTGCGCTGTACTTTCCTTAAGTGTCATGTAAAAGCCTCGATCCTAGTTGTGTCCGAACATGCGAAGGACGAAGAAAGTATAGGGAATCATCAGTACGATAAACACGGCAAGCGTGATGGCGAACTGCCCCCATGCCCAGCGTGTGCGGCCTTCCTCCACGTTGTCCTCGATGACCTCCATTGCGTCGTCGACGGTGACGATGCCCAGCATCTGCCCGTTCTCGTCGACGACAGGCATGGCCATCAGGTCGTACTTGGAGATATCGGCTGCAACTTCATCTTCCGGCTCTTCGGGCAACGAAGTGATGAGCTCATCGAACATGATGTCGGAAAGCGGGGTGTTGTCTTTTGCGAGCACCAGGGTGCGGAGCGAAAGCACGCCTACGAGCTTGTCGTACTCATCGAGTACGTACACGTAGTTCACCGTGGGGTGGTCTTCGTCCAAGCCGCGAAGAACCTCGGTGGTTTCTTGCACGGTGTCGGAGGTGTGCATCGCCACGAACTGCGTGGTCATCAGGCCGCCAGCGGTGTCTTCCTTGTATCCCAGCAGCTTGCGAATTTCTGCGGCGTTATCGACGCCCATCAGGCGAAGCAACGTTTCGGCTTTCTCATAGGGCAAGTCGCCTACGATGTCGGCGGCGTCGTCAGGGTCCATATCGCGCAGCAGACGGGATGCGCGCTTTTCGTCCAGGCCCTCGATGATGTCGGCCTGAAATTCGTCTTCCATTTCTGAAATGGCGTCGCCGGCCTGTGCGTCATCTAGGTGCTGGAACACATTGGCGCGCTGCTTCGGATCGAGCTGCTCTAGGATGTCTGCCACGTCGGCAGGGTGCAACTCTTCCAAGCGCGTGTGGCTGACGGAGAGCTGAACCTTGGAAAGGTCGCGGTCGAGCAGTTCCATGTAGTTCCACGCGATGATGCGTTCGTCGATGCTCTTGCCGAACGCCTTGGCGATGCCGCAGGCGGCTTTTTCCACCCACGGAGCCAAGCCGCGCAGAATGCCGCGAACGCCCACTTCTGCACCAAGAAGGCGCAGCTGCGTTCCGGAAACGGAGAGCTTCAAGTCGTTTACGCGCACAACCTTCATGCCCTGCGTGTCTACGATCTGCCTATCGAGCAGGTCGCGCGCAAGGAGCACTTCGGCAGGCTGAAGGTAGCTGAAGCGGATGGCGGTGCGGTCGACTTTCAGGCGAATGCCCTCGTCTTCGTCGAAGCTGTCCACGTATTTACGCCAAGAGATCATGAAAGGCGTTTTGCCAGGTCCCAGGAATGCCAGGCTGGTGATGCGAGGGAACACTTCGCCGGTTTGGATGGCAAGGTCGGATATGGAACCGATTTTTTCACCATTTGCATCAACGACGGGTTCGCCGAGCATTTGAGATAGATAGAGCATGCAATTCTCCCTTGGGATTGCCGCCGCGTGTCAGCGTTGTTGTGCGGGCAGTTGATCTGCGCAGCGCACAGCAATACTGACAGGCGCAATCCGTTCATGTCGCAGTCGTCCTTCGACCACTACATGACGGGTGTGAAATGCAGAGGCCGAAGGCTAATTACTGTGAGGTTTCGATTTTCGAACCTTCAAGTAATGTCCTTTCCTAAATGTGTAAATGGCAGCGCAAGGCAAGAGCGCCCTAAACGCAGCAAACTTGATTTTACGCGAATGCGGTGCGTAGGGGATGCGATAGAGGTGAAAAGAAAGTAAAAAACGGGTTTTATCTGCAAAGGGCAGTTAACAATTACGCAGAACGTGTTTTTGCGGGGATTTAGGGCTCCTGCTCGCGCCGACGGTTTGTTCTGCGGGCCGTTAAGGGCATCGGTTCGTGCCAGCAGATGCCTGCAGGGTGCCAGCGGATGACGCGCAGCGAGATGGCGGATGGTTTGCGGCGAGATGGCGGATGCTGCGCCGTGCGATGACGGATGGCTTGCGATGGGTTGGCGGGTATCGCGCGGTGAGCTGGCGGGCAGATGGCTTGCAGGGAGCCGACGGATGCTGCGCAGGGGCCAGAGGATGGCGCGCAGCGAGATGGCGGATGCTGTGCAGGGGGTCGCCAGGTGCTGCGCAGAACGACGGCAGATGGCTTGCGGGGGGGGTTGCCAGATGTTGCGCCGTGTGTTGCAGATGGTTTGTGGCGCGTCGGCAGATGGCGCGCAGAGGGTCGAAGAATGCTGCGCCGGAAGCAAGCGGATGGTGCGTGGAGGGTCGGCGAGTTGCCAACAGAAGGCGCTCAGGGACTATATTTAGCCCGCTAGAGCTATAGCTCATTTCGGCAAAAGGGCTATTCATCAGGTGAAACGGGTTTGCTTTCCATAATTCCTTCATATTTAAAGAAAAGTGTTGACGAAGACAGGGCAAACGAGGATACTAATTTTCGTTGCGAAACGCGCCGTTACCTCAGCTGGATAGAGGGACTGACTACGAATCAGTACGTCGGGGGTTCGAATCCCTCACGGCGCACCATCGAAACTGCAGGTCACCGAGGCTTTTACCTCGGTGGCTTTTTTGTTTTCACGGGCTCATTTCGTCCCGTGGGTGCTATTTGGGTGCTAAGCGCCGCCCATTGAACCCTTCGTTCCCTGAGCATTGCGGCCGCTTTAGGACTCTAACTGGCAAGAATCGCGTTGTATGCATTCTCTTTTTGCTGAATGCATACAGATAGCCGCTTTCCCGGCAAAACCCGTTCGAAATGTATGCTTTTTGGCTTAGCGATGGCAAGATTTTTGCTCCATGCATGCATTTTCAGATGCAATTAGGGAATTCGGAATACACAGCGCAAGAATCTTGCCGGCAAAGGCTCTGTTTCACGTCGGGAGCCTCGAAATCATGCATGCTGCACGATTCTTGCCATGGGGTAGTTCCCGAGGTCCGTGCACGGTATGTGTCGCTGCGATCTCCCTTGAGTATCGGGTGAAGCATGAGTACCAGGTGAGCATGAGCGTTAGACGAAACGTGGCCATCAGGTGAACATGGTCGTCGAGTGAAACACGAGCATCGTGCTGGTATGGGTGCCAGTCGAAACGCGAGCACCAGGCGAAATGGGACACTGGGCTAAATGGACGCCAGGCGGAATATGAGCACCAGGCGAACATAGGGGCCAGGCGAGCATGGACGCCGGGTGGGAATGAGTGCCAGTCGAAACGCGAGCACCGGTCGAAACGTTGGCTGGCGTCGGGTTCATCTATGGATAAGCCCCCCTTTTTTTCGGATGGCTTGTTGGGCTCTATAAGTCCAGGTTGTTGCGGGGTTGCCCAAACCGCCTCTTTGGAATTATAGCCGTAGATAAGGATGTGAACCGTTTCGTCCCTCGTTGTTCGGGAGGCGGAAGGCGGTTTGAAGGCTGATGTCGAGTGCATTTGGCGTTGCTCAGGCTCTATTGCTTATTTGTGATTGCTTTCGCATCTATTTAAGGTTCGGCCGATAAGATTTCCCCATGGTGCTTTTTATCGGACATTCAAGTGCAATCAGGTTGCTTCGCTCGCTCGAGGATTTCGAAGACATTCGGTCTGCGCGGGCTATGCCGTCTCTCAAGGATGTTCCGACGTTGCCGAAATCGTTCAGAGAAAGTTCATCTCTAGCAACGCTCCCTCGTCCGCTGGAGGTCGTTGTCTTATCGGGAAAAACAAGAAGTCAATCCAAGCGGTTTCACAACAATATTTGGAAACTTCCCGATAGGGCACCTTGCTTTCTCTCCTTTGAGAGCGGGGTATATTTAAGCAATCCTGAATTCTGTTTCTGCAGCTTGCGCGGTCATGTAGCGTGATCGACCTAATCAAATTAGGATTTGAGCTATGCGGAACTTACCGAATAGACCCTGCAAGTCCCATTGGATTTCGGCCTGCTCAGCCCCTTTCGAGCACAGAGGCGATCAATCGCTTTATAGACAAAATGCATGGCAAAGTGCCTCGGAAAGCAAAAACAGCTATTCGTTATGTCTGCGACGGTTCGGCATCGCCGATGGAAACATGTTTGGCGCTGTTGCTGGGCCTGCCTGCTCGCTATGGCGGTTACGGATTAGGCATGCCAGAGATGAATGCTAAGGTTCTGATCCCCGCAAGGCTAGGCAAGCGAACCACATATCGCAAATACCACTGCGATCTATATTGGTCCGAACAGAACGTTGCCATCGAATACAATAGCCGCGAATTCCATGTAAATGAACTTGCGGTGGAGCGGGATGCGTCACGCATCAACAATCTCAAAGCTGCGGGGATTGAGGCTCTTGCCGTTACTCGCGCGCATGTCGCCGACAACGTGAAGTTCGATGCCATTGCCCATTCTGCGGCAAGCCTCATGGGAAAGCGTATCAGGATCGCCTATGTCGACATCGATGAGCGTCGAATGAGCTTGCGCAAGCAGCTTTTCTCCAAGGATCCTTGGTGCTGAGCTGTCTTGCTAATTGTTTCATGCTGCGAGGATTGGTGCCCTTGCGGGAATCGTCTTGGTGACAGGTTGATTTGAGCGTTGCTTCGGGCTGCCAGAACAATGGTCTTGTGGGTGTCGCCTTGGTGTTGGGCGATTTGACTGTTGTTCCAGGATCTTTTTTTGGTTGGCGTTCTGTCTGCCTATTGATTTGTTGTGTCTATCTTCGAGGTTGCTTTGGCTGCTGTGGCAAGATTCGCGCGCTATGTATCCCCTTTTCACCGATTGCACGAAAAAAGGAGCCTCACTGGCAGCGTTTGCGCGAAATGCATGCTTTTTGCGCTGAAGCTGGCAGGATCTTCGTCCCATGTATCCGTTTTGGGGTGCAATCGGGCGATTTCGGATACATAGCGCGCGAATCTTGCCAGGGAGGCCCCTTTTTTGCGTCGAGGTCCCTGGAATCATGCATGGGGCGAAGATCTTGCCAATGCTCGGCGTTGCGCAGGCCTCTCCGCTCCGGCGGGCAGCCGATCGCGGAAGATTCCCGACATGGTCGCGGAAGACTGCTGGTCTGAGCGACTTAACCTGGCCATAGCGGTCTTGTTGCATAGTAAAACCAGGAGGGCGCCTTGGGCGCTCTCCTGGTGAATGATGCGGTGTTGGGGATTAGTCTACGGCTACCATTACGTTGATCGACTTGATGATGGCTGCCGCCTTCCCGCCTTCCTTGAGACCCAGCTGCTTGATAGCTTCACTAGTGATGGAGCCAGAAATGCGTACGCCGCTTTCGTCTTTGATGGCCACATGGCCGTTAACGGCGCCATCCTTTACGGCAACAACAGTGCCCTCGATCTGATTGCGAGCGGAAATGTTTGGGATCTTTTCGTTGCGAACATGACATTGGTGGCCTTGATTACCGCATAGCACTCTTTGCCTTCGGCAAGCTCCAGCTGCTTTACCGATTCCATGGTGATATCTGCTTTGATGGGGTTGTGGTGCCACGGCAGATAACCACAACGGCGTTGATGGTGCCTTCTTTGACCTCTCTGACGGTGTCGTTGATTTGGTTGCGAACGGAGATCTTCGTGTTGTCCTCCTTCGTATTTAAGTGATTGAACTGGGAAAAAGCGGAGCAAGTATCTTTATTCTCAAGAGAAAAGGAAAACCTACTATTCCTAATGCTCCATAGTTGCGCCAATAAAAAATGGACGCCTTAGGGCGTCCATTTCGTGTGCTATGCAAAATGTGCGGCAATGCCGCGATGAAAAGCTACTCGATCTTGCCGTAGCGCTCTTCGGTGATCTGATCGAGCGTCTTGCCCTGGGTCTTGGGGCACCAGATAACGCCCACAACCAGGGAAATAAGAAGAACGACGCACATAATGACAGCTGCAGGGAAGAAGCCGGCAGGGTTCGTGGAAATGTCGCCCATAATGGCGCCAACGCCCACGAGCGACCAAATGCCCAAAGCGCCACGAACCAAGAAGAACATGATGCCCTGAGCGCCGCCGCGATACTGTGTGGGGAACAGCTCGGTACCCCACAGAGCGTAGAAGCACTGAGCGGAGAAGCCGGCGGAAATGCCCCACAAGATTACGTATACCCAAAGAACCCAGCCCATGGATTCGGTGTCGCCACTCTGGATAGCAAGGCCGAATACGGCAATAGCAACCCAGGACAGCAGCGCCAACAGCGCAGAGGCACCGAACAGCACGCGGTGGGAGACAATGTCGCCGAAGCGGCTAAAGATTGCCAGCGAGCAGACGGCAACCAGTACCCACTGAACTACGCCCAAGAGGCTCTGGCCGGTTGCATCGATGTTGCCTGCGGCAGCATAGAGGTATGGCATAAACTGACCGTTGGTGCCCGCAGCCAGGTTCCAGGTCAGGTACACGGCAACCAGGAAGATGATGGTCTTCACGTTCACGGGGTTCTTCAAAGCGGTTGCCATCATTTTGCCGAAAGACTGCTTCTCGGTGGCAGCAGCGTTCTTTTCGGCCCAGTCGGCGGATTCCTGCAGCTGACGCTGAAGGTTCCAGGCGATAAGGGCAACGATGAACAGAACCAGGAACAGCAGGCGGGTTGCCAGCATGCCGTCAAACGGGCCGTAGGTGCCTGCGGGGAGCAGGGTGGTGCCATCAGACTCGAAGCCAGGGATGATGAAGCTCATGACCAGCGAAAGGATGAAGATGATGGCGGGACCGCAGCTCCATGCGAACTGGCTGATGCCGATGTTGGAAGCGCGCTTCGTGGAGGTAGACGTTTCGGAGATATAACTCCAGGAGGCGGGAACGCCAGCGCCTACGGAAAGGCCGGACAGCACAACGCCCACTACGACCATGGGAAGGTTCACGGCAACCATGGCGATGAATACGCCGGCAGCGTAAACCAGCAGATTGTACTTATAAATAGTGGTGCGGCCGAACTTGTCGGTCAGGAAGCCGCCGATCAGCGCGCCAACAGCTGCGCCGAAAGCGTTTGCGCCGATGGCGCCCAGGATTGCGGTCCAGGCGGAGCCGAAGTTGAATGCAGCTGCCCAAGCGGTAAGGGCAAGGCTGCTGGCTACGATGCAGCCAGAGTCAAGGAAGTTGGTCAGGGAAACCGCCATGGTTCCCTTGCGTTCTTGGGAAAGCGCCAATGCTTTACCTTTCTAGTCGAGGTGGAATGCGCAGGGCAGGTCTACGGAAACGGGCGAATTGTCTGCATTCGTTTCCATGACGCTTGCCATGAAATCCCACCATTTCTTGCAGATATCGGTCTTGGCAGACTCGGCATAGCGTTCAGGGTCGTCAAGCTCGATATATCCGAAGAGGATGTTAGTTTCCTCGTCGATGAAAATGGAGTAGTTGTGCCCACCGTATTCGTGGAGCATGTCGGCCATTTCGGGCCACAATTCGTTGTGGCGCTTCTCGTACTCCTCGGCAAAGCCCGGGTAGAGCTTCATCTTGAAGCCTGAGATGGTACGCCCATCAGCAGTTTTACGGATAGTCATCGAAGTGCCGCCTTAGTCCAGGAACTCATCGTTGACGGTGAGGCCGAAATCGATGCCGATCTGGCGCAGGCCTTCGTCGGAAATAGTGTTCAGGAATTCGTCGGATCCGCCATTCATCTGGCGAGCGCGACGATATACATCAGCAGCCTTTTCGATGGTGTGCATCAGGCCGAAGGTGGTGTCGAAATCGGGGCCGGAAACGAACAGGCCGTGCTGTGCCCAAACAGCTGCCTCGTACTTCTTCATGAGTTCGGAGGTTGCCTTTGCGATCTCAGCGCCACCGGGAACCATCCAAGGCACAACGCCAACGCCAGAGGGGAATACCACGATACATTCAGTCATGGCCTTCCACAGGGCGCGGGTGAAGTAGCGTGCGTCAAGCGGGCATACGAACGTCATAGCAATGACATTGATGGGATGAGCATGGTAAATCACGCGGCATTCGTTGTTGGTGGCCTCCATGCGCACGGCATGGTTCATGAAATGCGTGGGGAATTCGGAAGTGGGCTTGCCACCGTCGGTCAGGCCCCATACGATGCGCCAGGAATCGCCGGCGCCATTGATTTCGACGATGCCGATATTGCGGGAAGGGTCACTCATGACGTTGCGCATATAGCGGCCAGAGCCGGTGGTAAGGAAGAACGCGCCGCGCAGGCTATCTGCCTGTACGCCCATGTTCACCCACTCGCCGGGGTTTGCGTTGAAGAAGGGGCGAGCCTGCTCTACCTCCTCTTCCTTCATGCGGTAGGTAAGGTTGCCGCCATTGCGCTCGTGCCAACCCTGCTTCCAACCGTCGTCGCACAGACGGCGGAAGCCGCGCACGAAGCCCAGCTGCTCGACGGCAACGCCAGAAACTGCGCCGCGAGCTGCGGAAACGCCGCTTTTAAGCGTGTCCATAGCACTGTCGATAATGTCCATCATTGTCCTTTCGTTCTGAAGTACCGAATGATCGGTTTCGGAAAAGCCGCTCGGGTAAGTGGCTTTTCCGAAACGCATTCGACTTGCGTTTACGGAGTTGAATCTCGGCATCGGACCCTTCCGGCAAGGGCCTTCCGGTGCCTGGTGCGTTTCGACAAGGGTTTCTCGGTGCCAGAGGCTTTGACGATGGTTCCCTCGGCACCGGACGCCCCGGCAAGGGCTTCTACCTTGCCTTCTAGGCGCAGAAAGCGCCCCTCGAGAAGAGGGGCGCTGAAAAATGCGCAGGCTTACTGGCGCTTGGAGAGCACCTCGTCTTCGTAGGCCTTAACCTCGTCCCATAGCTGGTCTTCGGCAACTACGCCCTGACGTGCGCAGTACTCGTCCCAAACCGCGGTCCAAGGCATGGTCTTGAACTGCTCGGTAACGATCATCTTCTCGGAGAACTGGTAGGTATCCTGCAGCTCCTTCAGGCGATCCCAAGGCTGCAGCAGTTCGAACAGCAGGCACTTTTCCATGGCGCGCATGCCGGTAGCCCAAGCGCCGATGCGGTTGATGGAAGCATCGAAGAAGTCCATGCCGATAAGGACCTTGTCCATGCCCTCGGGGCAGCGAACAACCTCAGCAGCGATGTCCTTGATGGAATCCTCGAACAGAACAACGTGGTCGGAGTCCCAATGCATAGAGCGGGTAACGTGAAGCGGCACGTAGGGGAAGAACTGCAGCAGGCTGGGCAGCTTGTCGGAAATGCTTTCCATGGGGTTGAAGTGACCCGCATCGATAAGCACTACATGGTTGCCGCCTTTCTTGGCAGCGTAGGATACGTAGAACTCCTGGTTGCCGGTGGTGAAGCCTTCAACACCGATGCCGAATACCTTCTGTTCAACCGCATCGATAACATGTGGGGTTTCGAAGGAATAGATTTCGTCGAGGGAATCCTTCAGGCGTGCACGCAGGCCATAAGCGTCAGCGGCATAGTCCTTCAAGCCGTCAGGGATCCAGAAGTTGTTCAGGACCATGTCGTCCATTTCCTCGCCGATGCGCTCTGCGATCTGGCGGCAGGCGATGCAGTGACGGATCCAGAAATCGCGTACTTCTTTTTCGGGGCTGGAAACGGTAAGGCCTTCCTTTACCAGCGGGTGGCTGAACAAGGTGGGGTTGAAGTCGATGCCGAAGCCGTTCTTCTTTGCCCAGGTTACCCAGGGCTCGAAGTGCTTGTACTCGAGCTTGTCGCGATCAACCCAGGGGTTTTCCTCGGTGAAGATGGCGTAGCTCGCGTGCAGGTTAATGCGCTTCTTGCCGGGGATCAGGCTTGCTGCTTTCTCGAAGTCGGCCATGAGTTGTTCGGGGGTGGCGGCGCGGCCAGGGTAGTTGCCCGTGGTCATGATGCCACCGGAAGCTGCGTTGTCGTCGCCCTGATCGAAGCCGACAACATCGTCGCCCTGCCAGCAGTGCATGGAGATGGCCTTGTTTGCCAGGGTTTCGATCGCTGCCTCGGTGTCGATACCCTGCTTGGCATACGCTTCGCGCGCCAATTCGTACATAGTGGTCATGAATGCTCCTTATCTGTACCTAAAAGGTTGGTTGCTGTTATTCGAATCGCTTCACGTCGAATGACGTTGCGATAGCGTCGCGGACGCTTTGGAGGTCGGGGAATGCGCCATCGGCGATCATCTGCACGGCAAGGTTGCCCAAGCTTGTTCCCTCAACTGGACCGGCGAACACGGGAATGCCGCATGCGCGGGTGGTGAGTTCGTTCAGATATGCATCTTGGCAACCGCCTCCAACGATGTTGATGGAAGTGTAGGTGCGTCCGGTAAGCGATGCCATTTCTGCAATGGATTCCGCATAGCAGGAGGAAAGGCTTACATATACGCAGCGCATAAGCTGACCGACGGTTTGGGGCACGTCCTGCCCGGTTTCAAAGCAGGCGCGACGAATCTCGTCGATCATGGAATCAGGCGCCAGGAAGCGGTCGTCGTTCACGTTCACGTGGGCTTCAAAGCTGTCTGCCTCTTTTGCGTGGGCAATGAGGTCGGGGAAGCCCCACTCGATTGCCTCATACGTGAAGGGGGGCAGCTCGTCTTCGTCGGTTTGCTGATGGGTGTCTTTTCCCTCTACGTAGGAAACGCCGTTCAGCTCGCGGCGAATAGACTGGATCATCCACAGGCCCATGATGTTCTTCAAGAAGCGGAAGCGCAGCTCAAAGCCGCCTTCATTGGTGAAGTTCTGGAAACGGGAGGCATCTGAGGTGATGGGGCCTTCGTTTTCAACGCCCAGCAAGCTCCAGGTGCCCGAAGAAAGGAACACCGCATCGGCGTCGCGCGCGGGAACAGCCAGGTAAGCGCTGCCCGTGTCATGCGTGGCAGGCGCGATGATATGCGTGGGGTAGCCGATTGCTTCTTCGATTTCAGCGGTGACGGCACCCAAATCGGTGCCGGGCATAACCACATCGCAGAACATGCTGCGCGGAATGTCGAATGCCTCCAGGATGGTTTCATCCCACTGCTGGGTGCGTGCGTTCATCAGGCATGTGGTGGAAGCGTTGGTGTATTCGTTGGCCTTGGTGCCGGTTAGCAGGAAGGCCAGGTAGTCGGGGATCATCAAAAACGTTTCAGCGTTTTCAATTTGTTCGGGGTGCTCACGCTGGAGCGCCAGCAGCTGATAGATGGTATTGAACGGCTGGCGCTGAATACCCGTGCGGCGATACACCTCATCAGGCGAAACGATAGCATCTGCCACGGCGTACATGCCGCTGGTGCGCTCATCGCGGTAGGCTACCGCATCACCGAGCATGTTGTCTTCGGCATCGAGCAGCACGAAGTCGACCGCCCAGGTGTCGATACCCACGGTTTTGGGTGCATAGCCTGCTTCTTTGCATTTTGCCAAGCCCGCAACGGTTTCGCGGAACAGCATATCCACGTCCCAGCAGTCGTGACCGCCGGAGCGTTTCTGGATGTTATCGAAGCGATGGATCTCGGTAAGCTCGATGGTTCCCCGTGGAGTAACCTCGCCGATTACCACGCGGCCGGAAGAGGCGCCGATATCGACGGCGGCATAGCAGTTGGTTTTGATTTCCATTAGTTATCCCCCTCTGCTTCAACGCCGATTTGTACGATCTGCATTACGTTGGTGGGGCGCGGCGAAGGCGCAGTTGGGTCGAAGCTTACAGCGTCGCCCGTTTGGCCGATGCGAGGAGAAGTGGTGCGGTCTCCCAAAGTGAATACGCAGATATCGCCTTTGTTCACGAAGTTCTTTTTCACAACGACGCTGCGAGCTTGCTCGAGAACGTACGAGGCGTCACCAACAACTTTGCCCAAAAGCGGCGTAACGCCCCAGTTCAGCTGCAAAGAGCGTCGGTATTCTTCCGAAGTGGTTACCGCATAGATGGGCATCTTCGGACGGTAATTGGAAACGATACGGGCCGTGCGGCCGGTCATCGTAGGGGTAACGATGCAGCAAGCGCCCACGTTTTCTGCGGCGGTTACGGCAGCCAAGCCTACAACAGCGGAAATGCTCTTCTGCTCTGCGTTGCGGTTGGGGATGGAGCCTTCGTCGTAGATATGCGATTCGCTTGCCTCGGCAATGCGTGCCATGGTTTGTACTGCGGGAACTGGATACATACCGATGGCGGTTTCACCGGAAAGGGTAACGGCATCGGTTCCGTCGTAGATGGCGTTTGCCACGTCGGCAACCTCTGCGCGCGTTGGGCGGGGGTTGCGGATCATGGAATCCAGCATCTGCGTGGCGGTGATAACCGGACGGTAGGCGCGGTTGCAGGCTTTGATGATCTTCTTCTGCAAGTGCGGAACCTGGTTAGAGGGAACCTCTACGCCCAAGTCGCCGCGGGCAACCATCACGGCATCGGAGACTTCGATGATTTCTTCGATGTGATCTACTGCATGCGCGTTTTCGATTTTCGCTACGATTCGAATGCTTTCGCCGCCGTTTTCTGCGAGGAAAGCGCGAATGGCACGCACGTCTTCGCCACAGCTTACGAATGATGCTGCTACGAAATCGACGCCCTGCTGAATGCCGAACAGGAGGTCTTCCTTGTCCTGCTCGGTCATAACGGGCAGCGGAACGTTGGTGCCAGGCAAGTTCAGCTGCTTGCATTCGCCGAGCATGCCGGAGTTCTGAACGGTACATTGGATGTCGGATCCCAGGACGCGATCAACGGCGAGTTCGATTAGGCCGTCGTCGATAAGGATGATGGTGCCGGGTTCAACATACTTATAGAGCCCTTTGAACGTTTGATGCACGCGGCGGGAAGTGCCGGCGATGTCATCTTCGGTGAGGAAGAAGTTGTCGCCCGCGCGGAGCAGCACGGGCTCGTTGCCCTCAAGCTTGCCGGTGCGGATAGAGGGCCCTTTCGTATCGAGCATGAGGGCGCAGGGTGCGTCCAGTTCGCGACGAACCTTTTTCAGGCGGTCCATGCGCGCTTTATGCTCGGCGCGGGAGCCATGTGAGAAGTTGCAGCGGGCAACGTCCATGCCTGCTAGCACAAGATTTTTCAATGCTGACTCAGAGTCCACGGCGGGACCCAGGGTGCAGATGATCTTGGTTCGCTTCATCATAGGGATGATGCGCCTTTCGACCGTGCGGTAAACGCCCGTTCATGGGGTTAGTTCGACCGCTAAACGACAATACGTTCAGAATTGTAAACGAAAATTAAGAAGTATGCTTGTGTTCATCGTTTTTTCTAAAGCTGCATACATTGCAGTGGGTGTTGGCTGCGCTCGTCTGGGTGCCGATTGCGCCGGCTCGTGCTACGCGGAGTGTTACGCGCACTGTTTCGATGCTGCCGTAGGTGCCAGTCGTGGTAGTCTGATGGGGAGAATCGAAAGGCGGCCATTATGACCTGCAGCAACCCAAATGCCACCGAATCGGCAAACGTAACCGAGAAGTTGAAAGCCCACGTGCGAGAGCTCGAGCCTTACGTTATCGAGCGTCGGCGCCACTTTCATGCGTATCCCGAATTGAGCGCTCGTGAGGTCTCCACTTCGCGCACGATTGCCGAAGAGCTCGATAAGCTTGGTATCGAATATGTGCGAGCGGGGGGAACGGGGCTCATTGCCACCATCAAAGGTACCGCGCCCGATGCGTATGACGAAGAGGGCAAGCCGCGCCGTCGCATTGCGCTTCGAACCGATATGGATGCGTTGCCCGTTTTGGAGCAGACGAAGCTACCCTTCGCGTCGCGGAACGAAGGGGTTATGCATGCCTGTGGTCACGACTGTCACATGGCAATGATGCTCGGCACTGTTCACCTGCTTCTGGGCATTCGAGACCAACTGCATGGCGAGGTGCGTGTCTTGTTCCAGCCGGCGGAAGAGATATCGGTCGGTTCGCGCAAGATGATTGCTGAAGGTGCGCTCGATGGGGTGGATACCATTTATGCTGCTCATATTTGGAGCGAAGTGGAAGCGGGTACCATTTCCGCCGAAGCGGGGCCGCGCATGGCGAATTGCGACTGGTTCCGCATTGATGTCGCGGGCGCTAGCGCGCATGGCGCCATGCCCCACAAGGGCGTCGATGCCATCGTTGTGGGCGCTGCGGTTATCGATGCGTTGCAGGTTATCGTCAGCCGCGACGTTTCCCCGTTCGATCCTGCGGTTATCACGATTGGCGAATTCCATGGCGGTGTTGCGCGAAACATCATGGCGGGCACAGCGTACCTAACGGGCACGGTTCGCTCGTTCACGCCCGAAGTGCGCGATTACATCAAGGAGCGCATGGCCCACGTGGTTGAAGAAGTGGCGCTTTCGTATGGCGCAACCGCGAAATTCGAGTGGACGTACGGCAATTCGTGCCTGGTGAACGACGAGGCTTGCGCCGCACGTGCGCAAAACGCCATTGCAAAGGTTCTTGGCGAAGAGGCGCTTTGCCATTACGAGGGTACGCTTTCGGGTGAAGACTTCACCGAGTACCTGGCAAAGGTTCCCGGCGTGCTCGTGTTTATTGGTGCCCGTAATCCGGAAGTGGGCGCAACGTATCCGCAGCACAGTTGTTTCTACAACGTCGACGAAAGCGTTCTGGTGGGTGGCTCGCTTGCTGCAGCGCAGTATGCCTTCGATTTCCTCTCTGAAGAATAGAAGGGCTGCAGTTTTCGGCCTTGCTGCCTTGCCCGCCTGTTTCACTGATTTGCGCCGTTGCTCCCTTGCCCGGGGCGGCGGCGTTTTTTTTATGCGGTGAGGCGCCTGGCCTGCAGTTTGGCCATTTTCCCGTCCGTATGGCA
>OGRA01001853.1_pt1 | contig 18978 bp, 19 predicted proteins | sample 1553351 | NCBI WGS metagenome assembly OGRA01 (sample SAMEA2580056, study PRJEB22360) | human gut metagenome | biome: human gut; feature: human-associated habitat; material: faeces | place: Denmark | collected 2008/2010
ATGTGGAGCGGCTCTGCCCGGTGCGCAAGGATTGGAATGACGATCTCTGCGCTAAATTCGAGAGGAAGGAGAAAGACACATGAACGAAAACATATGGCCCCTGATTTTGCTTGGCGGCGGACTGCTGGCATTCTTGCTCGTAGTGTCCTTCCTCTCCAAGAATTATTCTCTCAACAATTTCAAGAGCAAAACCGTTGGCGACGGTCAGCACGGCACAGCCCGGTGGGCAACGCCCAGGGAGATCAGCAAAACATACCGGACGGTACCGTTCCGTCCCCGCCGCTGGCGCAAGGGAGAGGATCTGCCTACGGAGCAGGGACTCGTTCTTGGCAGCGTCGGCGGCAGAAACCATAAAAGCGAGGGAGGATTCCTGCTGAAAACCTCTCGCAAGCTGCTGGAAAAGCTGCGACGTCCTGTGGAGGGAAAGCGGAAGACGAAGAAAAAATCAAAGGCTCTCTCAAAAGTCAAAAAGATGATTGAGGAGCAGCGAGATATCCGGGCGCTGGTGGACAGCGATGACGTCCACTGTCTGATGATCGGCGCCTCCGGCGTGGGCAAGACGGAATTTTTCCTATATCCGAATCTCGAATACGCCAGCGCCAGCGGCATGAGCTATCTGGCGCTGGACACCAAGGGAGACTTGGCGCGCAACTACGGTGCCATCGCCTCCCGGTATTACGGCTACAAGGTATCTGTCATCGACCTGCGCAACCCAACCCGCTCAGACGGTTTCAATTTCCTGACGCTGATGAATCACTACATGGATATTGCGCGCAAGCATCCGGAGAACCTCGCTGCCCGAGCGCGCGCAGAGAAATACGCCAAGATCCTCGCCAAGACCATTATCAACCCGGACGGCGACGCTGCCCAGTATGGTGAGAATGCTTTCTTCTACGACAGCGCTGAAGGTTTGCTGACTGCCATTGTGCTTCTGCTGGCGGAGTTCGCACCACCAAAGGATGGGGAGCCGGAGAAGCGGCACATCGTTTCAGCCTTCAAGCTGGTGCAGGATTTGCTGGCGGTGCCGAAGTCAAGAGGCAAGAATGGCTTTCAGCTGCTCATGGATGAACTGCCACCGGAGCATAAGGCCCGGTGGCTGGCAGGCGCCGCCCTCACCAGTGCGGATCAATCTATGGCTTCGGTCATGTCCACCGTCATGTCCCGCCTCAACGCCTTTCTGGATACGGAGCTGGAACAGGTCATCTGCTATGACAGCCCCATCAATGCCGAAATGTTTGCCTCGGAGAAGTGCGCCATCTTTCTGATTTTGCCGGAAGAAGATCCGGCAAAGAATTTCATCGCGGCGCTCATGATCCAAAATCTGTCCCGCGAATTGTTCTCCGTGGCGGATGAAACCGGCGGCAGACTCAAAAACCGCGTGGTGCTGTTTTGTGATGAGCTGGGAACCATGCCGCCCTTTGACATCCTGCCCCTATTCAGCGCAGGGCGCTCCCGCAGACTGACGCTGGTGCCCATTATCCAAAGCCTCGCCCAACTGGAAAAGAACTATGGTAAAGAAGGCGCGGAAATCATATGTGACAACTGCCAGGACACCATCTTCGGCGGTTTTGCACCGCAGAGCAAGACAGCGGAAGCTCTCTCCTCGGCGCTGGGCAGCCGGACGGTGCTATCCGGCTCTGTCAGCCAGGGCAAGGAGAGCAGCCAGTCCTTGCAGATGATGGAGCGTGCGCTCATGACGCCGGATGAATTGAAATCCATCCCCAAGGGAGAGTTTGTGGTGATGAAAACGGGAACGCATCCCATGCGCACCAAACTGCGCCTCTTTCTGGATTGGGGCATCACCTTTGATCCGGACGGCTATCGGATGCCGGAGCGGGCAGCCCGAAAGATCTCCTACGTAGACCAGGGCGAACTCGTCCGCAGCATCCATCGGAGCTGCACAAAGAATCCCTATAACATGGAGGGAAGCAGATGAGTCAATTCAACTTTATTTACGCCGAGGAGCATCTGAGCCACCGGGAGAAGGCGGTCTATATCTATCTTCGGGACCGGGCAAACGTTTCCGGTGTCTGCTGGCCGGGGATCAAAACCATTGCCCGAGAATTGGGACTTTCGCCGCGGACAGTCCAGCGGGCTCTGGCAGATCTGGAGCGCAGGCAGCTCATCGAGAAGCGGAACCGCCGCCGCTCCAACGGCAGCCTCACCAGCAATTTATACCGGCTGACAAAGCATAAAACGTCACAGCCTCCCGCCAAGGGGGGCTGTGACGTTTTCCCTTTCAAAATTCTGTCCATAGGATAGCGTCACCATGGCGCATCCAGAAGAGCCTACTCTACCGGAGGATACAGGACAGAGAAAGAACAAGAATATGGAGGAACTTATGAAGATGATCGTTAGAAGAACAGCGTTGGCTGTCTGCACCCTTGTCCTGGCAGTGACCCTGTCCACAGCTGCTTCCGCTGCCTGCACAGGCTTTGATGACGTATCGGAGTCTGCGGACTGCTATGAAAGCGTGATATATCTGGCAAAATGTGAGATCGCTGCCGGAACGGGAAATGACTGCTTCTCGCCGGAACAGCTCATCACTGTGGAGCAGTGGGCTGTCATGCTCTGCCGCGCCTATGGTGCGGAAACTATCGGTGACAGCTGGCAGGATGTAGGTCGAAGCAGCGTCGTGGAAGCCTACCGGCAGGGCTGGCTGAACGAAACCGCACTCTCCGCTCCCAATATCCAGCTATGCCGGGGAGCGCTGCTCAAAAGCGCCTTTGCCGCAGCCAAGATCCCCGTCTACGACAGCGTACTCTATGCGGGCGGCGTGTCGCTGCCCAATCATGAAAACTGCATCCGCATTGGGAAAGAGCTTCAGCTCTGCGACGAGGAGGATGATGCAAACGAGATCGTCACCCGCAGGGACGCTGCTATGCTCCTTCACGCCATTCTGACCCGCGCCTTCACCGTGGAGGCTCCGCCCGCGCCGGTGGCTCTGGTAAACACGGCAGGCGTCAACATCATCGACTACCTGCTGGCGCAGAGCTGCTCCTGGCTGCCGCGGCGGAAGGGGCGGGAGCCGATGCTTGCCGCCTTCAACGCCGCTGGCTGGACATACCGTATCGACTTCGACTACATCAGCGAACTCAGCAAGCAACTGAACATGAGTTGCATTGGAGCCACCAACTACAGCCAGAAAACCCTTTACATCTCGGAGGCCAGCGCGACGCTCCACGAATTTGGACATTTTCTCGATTGGACGCGGGGATTCCCCGCAGAGTATGAACAGCTATATCTTGCAGAAGCGCAGAACTCCGGGCTGCGGGATTACGCAAAAACCAACGCCAGAGAATACTTCGCAGACTGCTTTGCCTATTGCATCATCCACGGCAACGATTCGGAAATGATGGAGAGCCTTAGAAAAAATGCACCGCAGACCTGTACATATTTCGAGGAATTGGGAAAAGGCAGTCGGAGCAGAAGCATTCGTTCCAAATGACATAGCGAACATATTCTGAAATCCTTCGAGGGTTTGATATCCCCGCACATCTGCTATAGAATGGAACAAAAACCGGCCTGGGTGAAGAAATGAGATCTTGCTGGTCGTATTGCTTTTTATGTTGGGACAGCAATACGACAGCGGAAAACAGGGAATCTTCCAAAATTCCCGATAAAAATTCTTGCTTTGATGTAGTATTTCACCCCAATTTGCAAGGTAATAAATAGAAGGGTGTGATTCCTTGTGGATGATATTAAGATCATTGATTTGTTCTTTGCACGTTCTGAGCTTGCAATCGAAGCGCTGGACGGCAAATATGGGGCGATTTGCCATAATCTTTCCCGCAGCATTTTGAAGGATCAGCAGGACGCAGAGGAATGCGTGAATGATGCCTATCTCGGTGTTTGGAATGCGATCCCTCCGCACAGGCCCAATCCGCTGTCCGTCTTTGTCTGCAAGATCGTTCGGAATATTTCTATCATGCGTTATCGGGCCAATACAGCTCTCAAGCGAAACAGCAATTACGACTCGACAATGGAGGAATTGGAAAACTGCCTTTCTTCCTCAGTCTCGGTTGAAGACTCTCTCGAGGAAAAAGAGTTGATTGCGATCATTGAAGACTTTCTCAGGGACTTGTCACAGGAAAACCGCGTGATCTTCCTGCGGCGCTACTGGTTCTCCGACAGCTATGCAGAAATTGCGGCTCGAACCGGTCTGACGGAAAAGAACGTCTCTGTCCGGCTTTCCCGAATCCGTAAGCAATTACAAACGCATCTTGCAGAAAGGGGTGTTTTGGCTTGTTGACATTGGCTCAGAAATTCTCCAGCGCAATGAATGGGATCGACGATGAGTTCATCGAAGAGGCGCTGACCTATGAACGGTCCAAAAAGCGCAAGCCTTCCTGCGTACTGCGAATCGTCCTCGTCGCGGCCCTCATCTCCGTGCTTTTGTTCACGTCGGCGCTGGCGTTCTCGCCATCGCTTCGTGAGAACACGCTGAATGTCCTGGTTGAAATCTTCTCCGACCACGCCACGTTCTGTGTCGAGGGAGAGGAGCCAGCCGGATCCTATATCGCCGGTAAAATCGACTACTCGGCGCTGGAAGAGACCTATCGTCTTGATCCGGGAGGCTGCTACCGGGCCGATTTTGCCAGTGGCGCCACATTTTTCGGCAACAACGGTGAGATCATTTCAATCACCGTCGTGGCCATTAGAGACGGCTTAGTAGGAGGCTTTGAAATTGCTGACGATGCAGAGTCAAAGTCCATCACGCTTTACGGTAAGGATGCTACGCTTTACTGGGGTGAGGACCAGGAATGCGCGGGAGAAACCGGTACAGAGGCCTACATCTTTCAGATTGATGAAGAAAACGGTTGGCTCATCAACTTTCGGAGCTTTAAGCTCTCGCCGGACGAGCTTGTCTCCGTTGCAGAACAGGTCAAAATCTCATAGTCCGCTTACATTGCGTGCAATGAGCAAATCCTTACACTCAATGTTATCGATGCAATGAGTTATCAGGAATGGCAGTATCAAACATCACGCGGCATATCGGCCACATTGGCGCTCGGCCCTGGCAGAGCACTGATTCTGGCTGATTTGCCGGACAGCTTTATGACCATCATTATTTTGGCGGGAAGTACCGACGGCTTGACGCGGGATCTGCTTGAAGAACTGGCTGACAGCTTCGATCTTTCAAAGCTCACTCCGATAGTGCTGCCGGAATCTCTCTACATTCCATCACCTTAATTTTTCATTTCAGAATATGCAGGAGACCTTTTATCATGCGCCAAATTTCGAGACTTTCGGTCATCGCCGTAAGTACTGCTCTCCTTATAACACTAAGTTCATGCAGCAGCACACAGAGCACGCTGGAAGCCGATGACCAGCCGTCCACTCCAATAGAAAATAGAGAAATGACAACCGATGTGCCGGAGAACAACAATGCCAGCGGCGAATCTCCGCAGGAATCTGTCACCGACGCCGCAAACTTTGAAATAACGGAAAACGAGGATGGCACAGCTACCATTAGCCGGTATATCGGGACTGAAACAGATATTGTGATTCCCTCACAGATCGGCGGAAAAACTGTTTCCGCGATTGGAAACGTCACGGGTACAACCGGAGCGTTTGAAGGCTGCACGAGCATAACCGCTGTGGTGATTCCGGATGGTGTGACGGAAATTCAGGACAACGCCTTTTACGGCTGCACTTCGTTGGAGACGGTGACGATCCCTTCCAGCGTTACACTCCTGCGCAACTGTGCTTTTTGCGACTGTCCAAACTTGCGTGCGATCTACTTCAAGGGCGATGCACCGCAGCAAGCCAATTATGTATTTGATTCCACCGAAAATGTCACCATGTATTATCAGGACGGGACCTACGGCTGGGAGAATCCCTGGCACGGACGTCCTGCGGAAGTATATATCCCCGAATAAAAAGTGCAAGGGCCATGCTCAAATCTAACATCAAGAGGACAAGCACCATGATGAAACGTCTATTTCCCACCGCGCTTGCGGTATTGCTCCTGCTGCTTGCAGGCTGTACAGCAAAGCCAGATACATCCAATCAATCAAAGCCCGCGGAGTATTATTTGACCGATACCGACCTTCCGCTGGATGATGCTGCGCGGCTTCGCGCCGCGCCGGATTTCCTGACGGCGGAACAGCAAACACTTTACAGGCAGGCGTTTGCGCTCTATAGTGCGATGTTTGACGGCGAGACGACCGGCATCGACGACGCCTTCCCCGCCGCAGACGGCCAAGCCGAGTACGACGAGTACACGCCGGACGGCTCCGACTACACCTACATCAGCTCCCACAGCCGTTGGCAGTCCTGGGCTGACTTTGACCGAGTAGTCCACGCGCTGTTCACCGATACGTTCTGGTCTACCTGCAATGACGACGGCAACGCACCAATCTACATTGAGCACGACGGTCGGCTTTTTATCCTCGACTGCGCCTACGGCGACCAATATTACAACAGCAACATTCCCGACGAATTTACTCTGACTGCACAGACGGATGATCGGATCGACTTCACGGTGACGGCGCACTACTCTTATCCCTACCCTCGTCAGGACGAAACCGAGGCCGAGCGCGACGAGCGGCTGAAAACAAGCTATGAGTACACGCGCATCTATCCGGTCACTCTGATCTATACTGACGCAGGCTGGCGTTTTGATGCCTTCACCACGCCGAATCAGGCAGATATGCAGCTCATCGGCGAGTGGGATGGTGTAGAGGAAACTGATTTCTATAACGTACGAATTTCTCTTTCCGCTGCCGAACTGCCCGTCTCCAAATAGCTTCGTACAAATTACGCCGCACCCGACTTTTTGACCGAAGAGCAGCAGGTGCTTTTCTATCACGCACTCAGCTTCTATTTTTGCTTCCGCGGTGAGGCTGGCAGTATCGATACATTTCCCCTCGCTCCGGAGCAGGAAAGCTTTGACACTTCGTACACACCAAAATACCCGGACGGTAAGGACGCCCCTTGCTAATCAAATAATCTTTCCCTCGAACGCCTGTGAAGCTAAGCGCAGCCGACCGATCTTGAAAGAGAGCCTGTCGGCATCGGCTGCAGCGAATGGCTGCCAGTCGGCACGACAGTAAAATTGAGGTATAATGTCGTGCAGCGGAAATGGGTATAAGAGGGCGGGAACATCTTGCAAGGATGTTCCCGCCTATAATTTGATCTGACCGAATATGGAAGAATTCATAAAGATTGAGATCTTTCACCAACGCGCGTTTTCACTTTCAGTGAGCAATTAGGCGCTAATATCTTCTGCATTTAGCAGTCAATACAAGCGGCATTAGCATCTGAGATAAGTGCACCCTACTTATTGTAGGCATTTTTATTTTCCTATTTTTAACTAAAAGACGTTTCAGCCGCATGCAGAGCCTCTTGATATGTTAGGCCAAAGCTTTCAGGAAAATCTTCATCCTCAAAAAAGGCTTCAAGCACAGCATCAAGTCCATGCTGCTCAACTAGATAGTCAACGACGAGCATCGCCTGATAATAGGATAGTTCATTGCCGTTCTCTTCGGTGAAGTTTCCTCCGGAAAGTTCATTCCGCCGCTCGCCACAAGAGACAACGATGGGGCGGAAATCCTCCGCTCCAGCCTCCTCCGCCGCCTCGCGGAATAATCCCAGCGCGCGGTAATATGTCAACGGATTATAGCTCTCCTGAAGCCAGTGCGTGTGATAATACTCGACCAACTGGAGTGCGATGGTCTTACTCGGACTATCCGCTATTTTGCTGTAGTCCAGCGTTAGCAGCGCGTAATAATTGTCGCCATCAAATGTCTGTCCAGTCAAGCTAGAAAGATATGTTGTCATTCCCTCCTGCGTCCATGCAGGGTCCTTTCCCATCTCGCGCTCCAGAAGAAAATGTATAGTTTCGTGCAACCAGTCCATTGGGCGGGCAACCGTCACAATGCCGCCATGCTTTTCCTGACTTTCCCCTACAGCGGTAAAACTCGTCGTCATCGGCAGCGCCCATTGTGTGCGAATGCGTTCACAAGTGGACGGTGCATATTCAGCAAGATGATCCCACAATGTTTGCATTCCCTCCGCATACTGTGACAATGCTTTCCAGACTTCCACAGGCGTTGCAAAGCTGCGCAGGGGGAGAAAGTTATACTGATGAACGCCGTGACGCATAATTAGCGGATACCGATAGTTTTCCCGATAAATCGCATCTTCGAGGAATTCCGTACCGTAGAGGTTACGGTATTCGGCTGCAACATCGATCGTACGTAGCCATTCATTGCGGTCACTCTCGGAAAACGGCGAAGCAATCACACGATCTAAACCGCCGTTTTCCAGCAAATATCCGACAAACTCCCCTGCTGTGCACTCTGCCATTTCCACAGTTTCTCTATTGGTGAAGTCGTCTATAAAATATGCCGCAAACAGAGAAAGCACAGATAGGTAGTCCTCATCTGCGTAGTACGCTTTGAAATCGGCACCCGTGCTTTCAGGATCATAAACAGCACGGGCCAGTCCGACAAGCGTGCCGTAATCATGCAAATCGTAAAGCTCTTCCAAAAGCCTCTTGCGGTAAGCGCCGCTTTGTATCTGCTGAGCAGAACAATACCACTCGTCCGCATCCGCGTAATAGCTTGCGGTCGCTGAATCCGCAATGCAGAGCAAGACATCTGCTCCACCGCAGCCAGTCCGCTGCACGGCAGTTTCCACATCGGTGTCAAACTGCTGAAGAATCTCTTTGCCAATCTCCTCGGAGTATGAGGACGCTTGTATATACAGCGTACCATATTCTGACGCAAGCTGGACGGTTTCAAACGGAAAATCTTCCTTGACTCCCTCCACAGTCTTTCCTGTACAACCTGCGGCAAAAAATATCAGGCAGATTATCTCCACAATCACAAGACAGCGTATCCGCACCGCACAAAAATCATGAATCTTTAAGCCCATCTCAACCCTCTATATCATTCATTTTACCATTTTATTATCCTCTGCAGAAAGTGTTGTAATGATATTTAGTGTACTTTTTTCCTTTGCGAAGTATCAGCAACACTTGCATTTTTACCAATATAAGCCTCTTAATTAATCTTAATTAAACAGCCATCCACTTGCTCGAATACGACTCGTTTTGGACTTACTCTCCTTAAAAGGTCAGGGAGACGCTATTCGAAACAACATTCCCATCGCATCATCAGAAGATAAAGTACCAATTGGCACTGACAGCATAAGTTCATAGTAAATGTCATTCTCGCTGAAGTATGCGAAATAGAAATCAGTCCGTGAGCTACTATCCTGCCTGTAATAAATGCAACGATTATCACATTCCAAAAATTGCAAATCATTGCTATCGTCTATAATCAAGTCTATCGTACGGTCGTAATCTGCAAGGAAACGCAATACACAGCCACCCTGAAAGTTCGTACCGCGCAGAAATATGGTCTAATGTTGTTTTACTCTCATCCGTATAGACAAAACCCGCGCAATAATTCTCGACATCGCGTTGCCGCAAGTCTGGCAACCATATTTGCCCTTCTATGTGTGCTCTGGTTTCATCTATGGAAGCGTACGATGTTGTAACTACGCTGAGCATTGTCTGATGCAATCTCAGGCGAAGAAGCAGAGCAACAATTGCAAACACACATAGGGTAATAGTCAAAACTTGAACAGTAGTAGATTCTAAAAATTTTTTTGAAGAATTCAATCGCATTTTCGCCACCACTTTTTACAATTTGCGCAATGTTCTTTATAGGACCTATGAAAAACGGCAATTACTATTTGTCGAGAATCCGCACTTTCTGACAAATAGATGAAAAAGAAGGTGCCTTTCTTACAAAAAAGAAACAATCATTCAATTTCCGGCAAATTATCCAAAGAAACGCTTTCAGCCATGTGCAAAAGGTCATCAGTGCTTAATCGAGCCTGAATAGTAAACTGAATGTTTTGTTCAATATCAATCCAAGTAACAGCATTTCTGGTCGTTTCTAAATTCTTAGACAAGAAGATTTGACCCTCGCAGCCATTCACTATGATGGGAACACTATCTGCATTTTCCAAAACAAATACAGTTGCAGCACCTTGTTGCATATAACAGTAGTGAAGTGTAATGGTAGAATTAATATCACCATTCTGATAAGAAATGTAAGTCTGTGTACCAAACTCGATTCGTTGATCACGATCTTCAGCGTATCCTTCCGGTAATTCAGTAATGGTATACTCTGGAAGATCGTCGACCATATCATCACCCGCATAACGGTATGTCACATGCGTCTCATACCATATTACAACAGCAACATTCCAGATGAATATACTCTGACCTCACGGACGGATGATCGTATCGACTTCACGGTGACGGCGCACTACTCTTATCCCTATCCACGCTGGGATGAAACCGATGATGAGCGCGACAAGCGGCTGGAAACGAGCTATGAGTACACGCGCACCTATCCGGTCACTCTGATCTATACTGACGCAGGCTGGCGTTTTGATGCCTTTGCCACGCCGAATCAGGCAGATATGCAGCTCATCGGCGAGTGGGACGGTGTAGAGGAAACTGATTTCTATTTGCCAAATAATTAAATAGCCTTTCCCTCCCGTGCCCGCAAGGCTTAATGCAGCCGACCAATCTTGAAAGAAATCCTGTCAATGTCGGCTGCAGCGAATGGATGTCAGTCAGCACGACTGTAAAATTGAGGTGTAATGTCGTGCAGCGGAAATGGGTACAAGAGGGCGGGAACATCTTGCAAGGATGTTCCCTCCTGTAATCTGATTCGACCTATTTTCAAAGCAACTATAGAAGCTGCATATCTTTACATAGTTCTCCTTTTTCAGAAAACATTTCTATTTTGTCGTTTCGACTAAAGAGACGCTCTCAGCTATGTGCAAAATATCGTTTTCCCCAAGAGGCGCATCAATGGTAAATTGCAGATTTTTCTCAGGGTCAAACCATACGAGTGTACTATTGATACCTTCTTCTTTTGGAACTGCCAGCTTCCCATCAAGGTCATTTACAGAAACAGAAATTATATCTGCTTTTTCTGTACTAATCCAACTCATAGAACCATGCTGCATATAGACATATTCAAACAAAATCACATCCTCATTGTCGTTTTCATAATACCTACTGATCGTACCTTCACCTGCGAAGTATTTTTCTTGCTCTTCCTCAAAACCCTCTGGTAATTCTCCGATTTCATACTGTGGCATCTTGCCCTGAACATCATCTCCAGCATAGCGAAACACTACATGCGTCTCATACCATTCTGTGACCCAGCGGATAAATGTCGCTCGAGCAGTTGGACTAACGACCATCAGGCTACCGAATGCAAGCGAGATCACCAGCAGTATGACAGCGACCCGCTTTAAGGCTCTTTTCCAAACAGGCCGCTCTCGATCACGCGCCCAGCGCAGAGGGTTCTTGAGCATTGCCTTGATTTGCTTCTGGTGATGCAGCGACGGCGTGTACGGGATCGTCTCTGTATTCGTTTCTTCGTCCAGTGCAATGGCGTCCAACAGCACATTACGCATGAAAAGGTCAAGTTCCTGCTCTGTCATATGTGAAATCCCTCCTTGACTGCAATCTCACGAAGCAGCGCGCGGCCACGAGAAATGCGCGTATTGACCGCGGACTCTGAGATCCCAAGATGCTGTGCAATTTCCTTGCCGGAGTAGCCGTTGATCAGCCGCATTTCCAGCGCCGCACGGTAGGTTGGGGGAAGCTGAGAGAACAGCCGGACAAGCTCGTTATAGCTTGTTGGATCGCTGACATCTGCCGAAAAAGTATCCCAATCCTCTTGCGGCAGCTCTTTCTGTTTGCGCCTCAGAATCATAAGTGCTTCGTTTTTCACTATAGAGATGATCCAGAAGCCTAATTTCTTACAAGGAATTTCTGAAATCTCATCAAAATGATGGATCACCTGCAAAAAAGCGTTCTGCACGGCATCTTCGGCATCGTGAGGATCTCTCAAAATACGGAGCGCCGTCTGCTCGGCACGCACATGATTTCTTCATATAATTCTGTAAATCTGCGCTTATCTTCTTCACTTTCCAGCGCAGCGAGTAAGTACGATAGCATGGACAACCTCCTCACGAGGTGAAATACCCCGCGAAATGATTATAAGCATCGTTTGGCAGATAAAACAAGTCCCAGAACACAAGTTGAAACTTTGCACAAAGGGACAATGCTCTAATTGGTTGAATCGTCAAAAAATGAAGACGATGTAAGAAATCGACCGCCTGATGCATCTATAAAGCAGCAAGATCAATTGGACGAACGGGCGACGAAATAGCAAAATAACGCAGATCGTGATCCGCACCGCAAACTATACGATGACGATGACACCTGCGTAAGAAGGCATCAGTGTTTCTAAGAAGGATATGGTTGACTTTTGATTTTGATGCGGCATTGGAATCAAAAGCCCCGAACCAGTCAAAATAGCCGCCCACAAAACTGCTTACGTATAAACTAAACGTGGGGACCCGTATAATGGGAGTTAATTCTGATGAAAAACGCAATCAAGCTCATTCTGGAAATAATGTTCAAAATTTACTTTGGGACCTTGGTTGGATTAGCACTATTGTTTCTCCTGTTCTACGGCATAGGAAAGATTTATTTCAGTCCCTTAAATACGCTATCTTCCAGATGGGACATAACAATTCCGAAGCAGACCAAGGTTGAAGAATATTATAGCTCCGATCATGGCTTCCACGGTGATGGATACAGAATCATTAAGCTCTCATGCAAAAATGATAAGGTTTGCGGATCAGTCTTTGACTTTAGTAGCTCAAATTATTCTCCGAGGAGTATACACGACGATGATTTGAGGGTGATTGATACAACATGTTCAAAACTGCTATCAACGCAGGGCAATAAAGAAGACTTTCTTCCATCCAATCACACTTTGCTTGTAAAAACACTAAAGCAATTCGACAATACTCTTGTAATCGTCTACAGTACTGAGGACGATCTCTATTACTTATTTGAAGAACTAATATAATCGTGAATCTTCCCTATGTTAAAGGATAATTCACTTTACTGATAAAGATAATTACAATACCGCAGGCACTGGAGTGCTATAACGTGATTGGGAGGGACATATGAAGGAGTATTCGGTGTGGATAGATGAGGCGGAGAAAATCGTCTCATTTCATGAGGTGGATAATAGTGAGCTTATCTATTTTGATCAGCGCGAAATATACCTGGCCTATCTCAGTGCGCTGACCACGCAAGGCTACCGGTTCCAGTAAGCCCTTTAGCTCATGCTATTTTGAAAGCAGTGATTATATGGAGATTGCAAATGAAACATTACCTAAAAGCATTGAAGCAAAAGAATTCTCTGCTCTTTTCTGTAGGGATCGTCATGCTTCTGGTACTCACATTGTGTTTGAGTGGATGTTCAGAAAAAAACGAAGTACAGGATCAAACAAACGGAGCGGATACCATCCCAAATCAGTCTGCATCGGCAGAGGAACCATCTTCAATTCTCTATGTGAATCATCAGTTGGGGTTTTCTATGGAGATGCCGCTGAATTGGATGGGGCAAGTTGAAGTTAAAGAAGAATATGGCCTTCACCACCAAAACGGGGGAAATTGTATCACCTTTTATCACAAGCCAACCCATGATAACGGCGAGGGCGGCATTCTTTTCTTTATTGACTGCTACCCCGGCGAATGGAGCGAGGACAACCCGCCGGTCATTGCAGGGCACAGCGTTGTCGTCGCGCAAACGGAAAAGGATACCTATCTGCTCAGAACACCGAGTGATGTCGAATATAGCGCATCAGATCCTATGCTGGCAGAAGCCTATCAGTCTCTTATTGCACAGCAAGACCTCATTATCTCCCATATCTATGCAACCGGTCAGACCGTGATCCCGCCGAACGAGTAAGCGAATATTAAACGAAGTTCTTGCCATATCGATTCCAGTAAGCCTTTTCAGTTCGCAGCGTTACAATAAGTTAGGAGGAACGAACATGAAGTATCCTGTGATATTCAAAACCTTTTCCGTGCTTTTCTCATTGCAGTCAGATGAACGATGGATCGTCCCCATCTTTGGGGGAACGATCATCCTACTGCTTGCGTTTTCTGCGTGGCGGCTGTGTACGGAGAAAAAGGACAAGTGGCGTTACCGCAGAATGATGCTGCTTTCGCTGATCCTATGGGGAGTTGGAGAACTTCTGTGGCAGGTCAATGTGTCACAGATAATGATAATTTCTTCGATTTTAGCATTTGCTTCGATGTGGCTGTTTATATGTCAAACGGTGGTGTATGTCGTATATAAGGGGTATGAGGTATTAAAGCAGTTACCCGCGAAAAAGCTACAGAGAGGAGATACTACGTGAAAGCTCAAAGAGGAAAAATCATCGTTCTGTGTCTTTGCCTTATTTTTGCAATGCTGATCATATCGGGAAAGGCCTCCAAACTTGGAACCTACCTGTATGTCCGATGCAACTATACGCATCTTGAAGAATTCGCTGCAGAAGTTATTCAGACAGGGGCTATCCCTGATGACCGATACAAGAGGAGAGATGTTCGTTATTATCCTGAATGCGGGATGATTGAGTTTTCCACATTCAGCAGCGGATTCGGTTCAGAAACCGTCTATGAAGGCTTTTACTACTCCGATGAGGATGTTCCGTGCGGGTTCCAGGGGACAAGCATGAGCTTTCAATCTGACGGCGGCGGTTGGAGCTGGCATGAATCCGATGGAGATAACTTCGAGTACACGGAAAAAATCCTCGGGAAATGGTACTGGTATCGTATGCATTTTTGAAAAGTATCTCTGGTGAAACTTCGTGAAAAAACAAAGAATTATCTTTTTTGTTATCTCTTTTATAGCGATAGGCTATGTTTGGATATTTGCGCAATCTGAAAAAATACAGTGCACTCCTAATCTGGATGAGAATGCTATTGTCATCCGATCCAAGAATATGTGTATATCTAATGTGACAACGAAATTTGGTAATCTTGCCTTATCGTCTATGGATTACCGGAGCTGCCACCTCAACATTGTTGAATACGGGACAGAATACGTTCGCATTGATTATACAAATAAACAGAAGCAACAAAAATTTACAGTTTTCGAGATTGTTGTTTCTCCATATAATCTTGTGGTTATATCGCAATTTGATGAAGTAGGCAATCAAATCAACTTCTCTACATACTGAGATAAAAGGCCTGGATATTTGAGTACCGCAATCTTCAATGCAGATACCATCAGTAACGACCATTCGCCGTCTCTGTAGTATCAAAGGCGGCGATAAGCACGATCTGCTTACCGCCGCCTAATTTATGCTGCTATTATTCCTTTGTGAGCTCGTCAACATCCTTACAGAGCCGTATGTATTTAGCCGCTTCCTCGGCGCTCATCCCTGCAAAGAACGTCTTGACGCAGGATGGAACACCCTCATTTTCAAACTCAATTTAACCAAGGAATAAAAAAGAAGATATGAAGTAATCAAACTAAAGAATCTGAATTCTGACGGCCTATGACTGGGCGGACATCGAGCAGGGGGCGCGCGAGGCAGGTGTGACGGCGTTCTGCTCCAAGCCGCTGTTCATGTCCGAGCTGCGCGACGTGCTCTCGCAGCCCTACCGCGTGAAAAAGGAGGAGACGCCCGCGGCGCCGTACCGCTTTGAGGGCAAAAAGGTCCTTCTGGTTGAGGACAATCTTCTCAAACAGGAGATCGCGCAGGCAGTTTTGCAGGACGCGGGTTTCACGGTCGATACCGCGGACGACGGCGACGTCGCCGTCGAGCGTTTGCAGGACTCGAAGCAGGGCGAATTCGATCTGGTGCTCATGGACATCCAGATGCCGAAGATGGACGGCTACGCCGCCACGCGCCAGATCCGCACGCTGCCAAGCGACGTTGCCAACGTGCCCATCGTGGCGATGACGGCCAACGCCTTTGAAGAGGACAAGCAAAAGACCATCCGCGCGGGCATGAACGCCCACATTGCCAAGCCCATCGAGGCAGGGCGGCTGATGGAGACGCTCTCGCACATCCTGACATAAAAGAAAGGATCCCGAAAGTTCAACTTTCGGGATCTTTTTTTGTCAGCTGCTGAGTTCGCGGATTTCATCCTGAATGAGCCGGCCCGCCGCGGCGGCGAGCTGGTCAATGCGGCGGATGCGCGCAAGGTCGCGGCCATAGATGGCGTTCGCGGCGGGAACGCTCGCGTTTTCACCCATGAAGACGGCGGCGACGCGGATGCCCTGTGCGCGCAGGGCGCGCACCTCCTGCGCCGTGTCATCGACGCCGATCTGCCCGTCGTAGTCACGGCTGAGCGGAACTTTGCCGCTCGGCAGAATTTTGTGGCTGTCGTCGGGTGAGGCGTCGGTCAGCAGGATGAGCAGATGCTTTTCCGCGGGGGCGGACTTGATGAGCTCGCCCGCGCCGCGCAGCGCGAGCCCATCGCGGTTCCAGCCCGCGGCGAAGTAATTGAAAACGTTTCGTTCGCCGTTTTTGTCGCCAAAATCCTTCAAAATGCGCAGCACCGTGTAGCCGCGCAGGCTGCAAAAGCTCGTCACGCGCACGGGGATGCCGCAGGAGGCAAGACTCTTGGCCAGAATGTAGCCTTGAATGGCGATGGCCTCTTGACAGTGCAGGCGCGAGGCCGAGGCGTCGAGCATCAGATCGACGGCAAAGCCGGGACGGCTCTCCTCGTCGCTGCGCAAAAATACGCGGTCGTCGTGCAGCACCGGTTCGCGCCAGACCTTGGTCCCGTCCAGCCAGCCCTGACGGGCGGGGACGTGCTCGGGCTGCTGGTGGACGAGCAGGCAGTTTCGAATTTGCTCGCTCAGGCGCGCGAGCGCGCTCTGATGCAGGTCGAGGTCGTGTGCGAAGGCGGCGCGGTTCAGCCTGGCCTGTTCCTCGGCCTGCTCGTAAAGGCGCTGCGTGTCCGCGCTGATGAGCTGGTCCGACGCGCTCGCGCCCTTTGTGAACCACAGGTGGCAGCCCAGGTGGTTGCCGGTGCAGAGCTGCTGCTCGATGCGCGCGAGCTTGTCGGGCGAATAGATGCTGCGGCCGAAGCAGCGCTCGATGTAGCCGCGGTCCTCCGTTTCGTGCTCGTTGGAGCGCAGACGCGAGCGCAGCGCGTTCGAGACCTTGACCATGCCGTTTTCGCCCGGCATGGCGGAGCGGCCGATGGTCAGATCGTCCGTGCGGACGATCTCGGTCGGCAGGAGCTTTGTAAGAAGCGGTGCCCACTTGTCGTCAAAGTGCAGCTGGAACCCGCCTTTTTTATGCACCGTGCCATCGAATTGCAGGTACTTTTCAAATGCCGTGCGCACGGCGATCTCAAGCTCGGCGGCGTTCATCGTGCCGGGGCAGGCGAGCGCTTGCGCGAGCCCTTTTTCCCACGGGGCGAGAATGGGCGGCTTTTGCCCGAGGATCGTCTTCCAGCGGTCGGACTGCACGGCGTAGACAAGTTGATTTTTCTCCATCCACTCCTGCCGCGAGAGCTGGTATTCCGACGCGAAAAACTCCTCCGCGTGCTTGCGGCGGAGATCGGCGAGCACAGGGCGCTCGGGCAGTTCCTTTTCATACGCCGCGTTCTCGAGCGCCAGCCAGCACAGCTCGTCGAAAACGTTCTGCCGCGCGTCGCCCGCCCAGTAGGCAAAGAGACGCTTTGGCATCTTGTCGCCGAACCACTTGTGCACAAGGCCGATGACGCAGTTCATGTAAAAGTCCGGCTCACCGTTTGATTTGAGCGCTAAGAACTGCGGCTCGAACTGATAGTCCCCGCTCGCCGTCCAGACGAGGTTGATGGCGCGGCGCTGCTGGGCGGAATAGCTTGACGTCTCCATGTCAGTCGGTGAACAGACGGCTGCGGTCAAGCTTTGCGGGGATGCGCGCGGCGATGACGTCGCGGATCAGGCTCTGCTCATAGGAGTCAAACGCCTTGTTCGTGATGCCCATGTCAAGCGCGCGGCTCGCGCCCACGCCGCGGCGGATCAGACGCAGCGCGTCGAGAAGACCGCGCAGGTCGAGCGCCTTTTCGGAAATTTCTGCGTTTTCGCACTTTTTCTGCAGATCAAGGAATAGCTGCGCAAACTGCTCTTTGTACTTCTTTTCAAGCGTTGGAAATTCGTCGCCAAGCAGGCGCACAAGACCGTCCTGGTCGATGGACGGCATCTGGATGACGACAAAGCGCGACGTGAGCGCTTCGTTCAGCTCGCGTGTGCCGGCATAGCCGTAGTTCATCGTGCCGATGAAGCGCGCGGCGGGATCGACCTCCACGCGCTCGTAGCCGGGAACATCGATGGCGCGGCGGAAGTCGAGCGTTGCGTGCAGTACAGCAAGCGCCTCATTTTTTGCCATGTTGATCTCGTCGAGCACGCCGAAGCCACCATGCTTTGCGCAAAGGTACACGGGGCCGGGGCGGAAGCGGACCTCGCCGCCCTCGAACGTGTCCATGCCGATGAGGCTCGCGGCGTCCATGTTCACGTGGAACGACACGTCCCATGCGGGACGGGCAAAGACCTGGGCGAGGTTTTCCGCCAGTACGTTTTTGCCCGTGGCCTTGCTGCCCGCGAGCAGCAGGTTCTCTCCGCATAAAATGGCGGCGACCGCCGCCTCCCACACGTCTTTGCCATAATAATGATACCGCGGCTGCGGGATGCGGTTTTGCAGCTCCGGCGGCGTCGGATACTGCGCGTTAAATTCACGAATGCCATCCAAAAGGTCGGGACTCAGCCCCTCCTGTTTCAAAAAATCCAACAAATCGATCACTCTTTCTTGCCATGTGCACTGCACGTTCTTTTTTTCGGTCATCATCATAACACGGAAAAGGGAGTTTGCAAGTGGTTTTTGAAATTTTTTGCAAAACCTCTACGGGGTTGTGTCCCTGCGCCGCGCAGGGGAGCGGTTAAGGGGGATATTCTCTCACGTGAGAGAATATCCCCCTTACACCCCCAAGAGAACGCAAGGGGCTCTGCCCCTTGACCCCGCCATTGCAAGCGAGCAGCTCGAAGAGGTGCGATGCTTGCCGATTGCACTGCCCATAGCGCGGCGTTGCCGCGTTTAGAGCTGCAAGACGACTTGCCT
>OGRA01001859.1_pt1 | contig 18945 bp, 11 predicted proteins | sample 1553351 | NCBI WGS metagenome assembly OGRA01 (sample SAMEA2580056, study PRJEB22360) | human gut metagenome | biome: human gut; feature: human-associated habitat; material: faeces | place: Denmark | collected 2008/2010
CGTATGTCCTACTGAATTGGTGGATATGGCTGAAAAGTACGACCAGTTCAAAGCAATGGGCGTAGAAATCTACTCGGTAAGTACTGACTCGCACTTCGTACATAAAGCTTGGCATGATGCTTCTGAAAGTATCCGTAAGATTCAATATCCGATGTTGGCAGACCCGACAGGTGCTCTGTGCCGTGCACTCGGAGTATATATCGAAGAAGAAGGTATGGCATACCGTGGTACATTCGTTGTCAATCCGGAAGGAAAGATTAAAGTGGTGGAATTGAATGATAACAATATTGGCCGTGATGCGAGCGAATTGCTTCGTAAGGTGGAAGCTGCTCAGTTTGTAGCGACTCACGACGGAGAAGTTTGTCCGGCCAAGTGGAAGAAGGGTGAATCTACCCTGAAACCGAGCATCGACCTGGTAGGTAAGATTTGATAGATCTTGATAATGATGATTATGAAGGGCCGGTAACGGGAGACGCTGCCGGCCTTTCTTTTCAAAAAAATAGAAGGAGAAAAAGGTATATGTTAGAATCTGCATTAAAAGAACAACTGAAGGGTATTTTTGCCGGACTGGAGGCGAATTTTACTTTTGATATATCGGTATCATCCAGTCATGAAAACAGAACTGAACTGGTTGAACTGCTAGGAGACGTAGCAGACTGCTCCGACCACATCACTTGTGTAGTGAATGAAGGAAGCAGACTGAAATTTGCTTTATTGAAGAACGGTGACCGTACTGGAATCACTTTCCGGGGAATCCCCAACGGGCACGAGTTTACTTCGCTATTGTTGGCTATACTGAATTTGGACGGCAAAGGGAAGAACTTCCCCGATGAGGCTGTCTGCAATCGGGTGAAAGCACTGAAAGGCCCGATACATCTGGTTACCTACGTTTCGCTGACTTGTACGAACTGCCCTGATGTTGTACAGGCTTTGAATGCGATGACAACACTCAATTCTTCCATTACGCATGAAATGGTGGATGGTGCGCTCTACCAGGACGAAGTAGATGCATTGAAGATACAGGGAGTGCCTTCCGTGTTTGCTGACGGCAAATTGCTCCATGTAGGCCGTGGCGAATTCGGCGAGCTGCTTGCAAAATTGGAAGAACAATATGGAATTGATGAAACCAAAGCGGTGGCTGAGGTGAAAGAATATGATGTGATTGTTGCCGGTGGAGGCCCTGCGGGAGTGTCGGCTGCTATCTATTCTGCCCGTAAAGGATTGCGTGTAGCTATTGTAACCGAACGTGTCGGTGGGCAAGTGAAAGAGACTGTCGGCATCGAAAACCTAATCTCTGTTCCTGAAACAACGGGCAGCGAACTGGCAGATAACCTGAAAACTCACTTGCTGCGTTATCCGGTCGATCTGTTGGAACATCGTAAGATAGAGAAAGTGGAAATACTGGGAAAGCAGAAACTGGTGACGACTTCTGTCGGTGAAAAGTTTCTGGCTCCTGCATTGATTATTGCGACCGGTGCAAGCTGGCGTAGGCTGAACGTTCCGGGAGAAGCGGAGTATATCGGTCGCGGTGTTGCTTTCTGTCCTCACTGTGACGGCCCGTTCTACAAAGGAAAGCACGTAGCGGTAGTTGGCGGAGGAAATTCCGGAATCGAGGCGGCTATCGACTTGGCAGGTATTTGTTCTAAAGTAACTGTCTTTGAATTTATGGATGAACTGAAAGCGGATAATGTACTTCAGGAACGCCTTAAAACATTACCGAACGTAGAAGTATTTGTCAGCTCACAAACTACCGAGGTGGTAGGAAACGGCGACAAACTGACTGCTTTGCGTATCAAAGACCGCAAAACGGAAGAAGAACGTCTGGTGGAACTTGACGGAGTGTTTGTACAAATCGGTCTTTCTGCCAATAGTAGCGCATTCCGCGAAGTGGTGGAAACCAATCGTCCGGGTGAAATTGTGATTGACGCACATTGTCGCACCAACGTGACCGGAATCTATGCAGCCGGAGATGTTTCCACCGTGCCTTATAAGCAAATCATTATCTCTATGGGAGAAGGGGCGAAAGCTGCACTTTCCGCCTTTGATGACAGAGTACGCGGCGTTATTTGATAGAACCGGAACTAAAAATAAAAGCTACAAAGGTATCGTTCATGCCTTTGTAGCTTTTATTTTTTTATTACCTTTGAGGCTCATTTAATTAACCCCCAATGAGAAACATGAAAAAGAATCTTTTATTCATTTTTGCCGCTCTATTTATTTTTTCGGCACAAGCTCAGAATACGTTGAAACTGATGAGCTACAATATCAAGAATGCAAACGGTATGGATAATGTATGTAATTTCCAGCGTATAGCGAATGTTATAAACAATACATCCCCGGATGTGGTGGCTATACAGGAAGTTGACAGCATGACAAACCGAAGCGGGCAGAAGTATGTGTTGGGCGAAATTGCCGAACGTACTCAAATGCATGGTTATTTTGCACCTGCAATAGACTATGACGGAGGAAAATATGGGATCGGACTGTTGACGAAACAAGTCCCGCTTCGTTTGCAGACCTTACCTTTGCCGGGAAGGGAAGAAGCGCGTACATTGATTCTGGCGGAATTTGCCGATTATATCTATTGCTGCACTCACATGTCGCTGACCGAAGAAGACCGTATGAAATCATTAGAGCTGGTGAAGGCTTTCACTTCCTCCTCTACCAAGCCTCTCTTTCTGGCCGGTGACATGAATGCTGAACCGGAATCCGGCTTTATCAAAAAACTGCAAAAGGATTTTCAGATACTCTCTAATCCGAAACAGCATACATTCCCTGCGCCTGATCCTAAAGAGACGATAGATTACATTGCTACGCTAAAGCAGAATGCGAAAGGATTTGCTGTGATATCTGCAAAAGTCATAAATGAACCGATGGCTTCCGATCATCGTCCTATATTGGTGGAACTCCGTACTGCCGAAAAGGCGGATAAGATATTCCGCATGAAACCTTACTTGCAGAATCCGGTAGGCAACGGTATTACAGTGATGTGGGAAACCACCGTTCCTGCTTATTGCTGGGTGGAATATGGAACGGACACTACCCAACTGAAACGTGCACGTACGATTGTCGACGGACAGGTGGTTTGCAATAACTACTTGCACAAAATACGTATAGACGGCCTGCAACCCGGTCAGAAATATTATTACCGTGTATGCTCACAAGAAATTCTGCTTTATCAGGCGTATAAAAAGGTGTTCGGCAATACGGCGCAGTCGGCCTTCAGTGAGTTTACACTTCCGGCAACGGATACAGACTCTTTTACTGCCGTTGTCTTTAATGACCTGCATCAGCATACGCAAACCTTCCGAGCTTTGTGTCAGCAAATCAAGAATGTCAATTATGACTTCGTTGTCTTCAATGGTGACTGTGTAGACGACCCGGTGGACCATAATCAAGCAACCAGTTTTATCAGTGAACTGACAGAAGGAGTGTGTGGCGACCGTATACCGACTTTCTTTATGCGTGGCAACCATGAAATCCGCAATGCCTATTCTATCGGTTTGCGCGACCACTACGACTACGTAGGGGACAGGACTTACGGCTCTTTCAATTGGGGGGATACCCGTATCGTTATGCTGGACTGTGGGGAAGACAAACCGGATGACCATTGGGTGTATTACGGTTTGAATGATTTTACCCAGTTACGTAATGAACAAGTTGATTTCCTGAAAAAGGAGTTGTCTTCCAAAGAATTCAAGAAAGCCGGGAAACGTGTCCTTATTCATCATATTCCTCTTTATGGAAATGACGGAAAGAACCTTTGTGCAAATCTGTGGACCAAACTATTGGAGAAAGCACCTTTCAATATCAGTCTGAATGCACATACTCATAAATATGCTTATCATCCGAAAGGTGAGCTGGGCAACAATTATCCGGTTATTATCGGTGGCGGGTATAAAATGGATGGCGCTACGGTGATGATTCTGGAAAAGAAAAAAGACGAACTGAGAGTGAAAGTTCTGAACGCAAAAGGAAAGATTTTACTGGATATTACCGTCTGAAACGATTGGGAATAAAATAAAGGCAGGCTGTCTCGATATAAAGAGGCAGCCTGCTTTGTTGAGTAACCGTAAAATGTTACTTCTCTATATGAATAATACCTGTATATCCTCCTCCTCTGCTCATATCTATGGGCAGTTTTTCGTTGTCCTTGATAACTTGTTCTATTATTTGGGAGTCTTTCGCCTGTTGCCCGGCATTTACTCCATCTATATGTGCTTTTATTTTCTTCGGTCCATTTCCTATGAATGATAAATCAATCTCAATATGCCGTGGGGTAGCTCCGTTGATTACTCCGATATACCATGTATCGTTATGCCGGCGTGCAAGAGCGATATATTCGCCCACTTCTCCCTCCAAAGGGACTGTCTCATCCCAGGTTGTAGGAATACTTTTGATAAATTCAAAACTCCGGAGATTCTTGTCATATTTAGTAGGACTGTCCGAAATCATTTGCAACGGGCTTTCGTAGACTACATACATGGCTAACTGGTGGCTACGTGTGCCCTGACTCATCGGTTCATGTTGATTTTCATAGAATGTTTCCGGATGTGCGTTAAGCATAGCTCCGGGAGTATAGTCCATTGGGCCTACCCACATACGCAGATAAGGGATGATTACATCATGTGTAACCGTGGCTCTTTTGCTCCATTTGTTATACTCCAGTCCTATTACTCCTTCGCGTGTCATCAGATTCGGGTATTTGCGTCTCATGCCCTCGTTGGGGTAAGAACCGTGAAAGTCTACTAATAATTTGTATTGAGTGGCTTTAATAGCTACTTGTTCGTAGAAGTTAACCATTTTGGCATCATTACGGTCCATAAAGTCTATTTTGACTCCCTTCACTCCCCATTTGCTGAATTGTGCAAAAGCCTCATCCATTTGTCGCATGATGTTTACCCATTTCGACCATAACTGGATACCTACTCCTTTTTTTGTTGCATATTCACAGATACGCGGAATGTCAACATCGGGATTGAGGGTTAACAGATCGTTACGTGCCGACCAGCCTTCGTCGATCAGGACATATTCGATGTGATGTTTGGCTGCATAGTCTACCAGATAGAGATATGTATCGGTATTAATGCCACTTTTGAAATTTATATGATAGATATTACGGTCATTCCACCAGTCCCATAATACTTTACCGGGTTTAACCCATGTATAGTCGGCGGCTTGTTCTTTCTCCTCGGAGAGTAAATATATAAGCTCGCTTTGTAATATGGAAGAAGCATTGTCGAAGATACCGGTCACCCGCCATGGAAAGACCCGTTTCCCGCAGGTGGGAATAAGATAGTCTTTGCGTGTGGAGGCATAGATTTTATTATCCCCTTCGTATGGCACTTCCTTGTCCGGATAATTGGCAAAAATGCCATGGAAGGATTCTAGGGCGGGTTGTAAGTACATTCCCGGATAATTATAGAGATTGGCTTCTGCTAATAATACTTTGTATTTGTCTACTTCGACCATTACAGGCGCTACAGAGAAACTGTCTTTGGGTAATGCATTGATCGGCTTTACCGTATAATCCTGCTCAAACCAGTTTTGTAGCTGGTCGGTTAAAAGAGTGTACGAGGTATGATCCTGTCCGAAGCGGAAAGATACCGACTCTTTCTTTACAGGCTGTTTATTGTTTGCAGTACTTACGAAACGATAGGCCACTCCGTCATTATAGATTCTGAATTCGATTTTATAGTCTTTGTAAATAAGCTCAACCTGGTTATAATTATCCACTGTCTCTTTATATTTACGCGGTACAATAAATTCCACTTTTTCCGAAACGCTTTTACGAGTTATCTTTCTACATTTGTCTGTTCCCCAAGTGTCGTTTCCGACTGTAAGTGAGAGCGGGCAAGTATCAAGAATCTTTGTTCCATTCCGGGATAAGCTGTAACTGACCTGATTGTCAGTCTCGATAGTTATCACATTTTTCTTGTCCGGCGAACCGGCCTCAATTATTTTGGCAACTGTTATCGAAGGAAAACAGAAGGCTGCTGTTAGTAGGAAAAGAATATGGTTCATTTTCATAATTAGTTTCCTCCGGATAAAACGATGAATGATAATCCTGTGATGAACAGAATAAACATGATTCCTAAAAGTCTGTCGGTTGATTTGGAACTACCGGTGAACTCTTTCCAGATAAATACACCCCATAAGGCGGCAATCATAGGTGCTCCCTGACCGAGAGCGTAGGAGATGGCAGCTCCCGCTTTTCCTGCGGCTATATAGCTTAAAGCAGTTCCCAATCCCCATATACATCCTCCGAGGATACCTACCAGATGTGTGCTTGCTTTTCCTGCAAAATATTCTTTATAGCTTACAGGAGTTCCTACAAACGGGCGTTTCATAACAACTGTATTGAATAGGAAGTTGCTCAGGAAGATACCGATTGAGAATATAAAGAAAGCGGTGTATGGAGTAGCCATGCCCGGAGTCGGAGAGTCAAAATTGTTAAGGTCCATGGCAGCAGCCACAAAACGGTAGAAGAAAGACATAAGTATGCCGGCAATAGCCGCAAGAATAATCCCTTTCTTGCTATTATTATTTCCCTTTTTTTGTTGTCTGCCTGCCGCTATTCCATTGCAGATGATAGCGATAACAATCAAGATTACTCCAGTAAACAACCAGAACGGATCTCCTTTAGGAGTGCTGAAATAGTTGATGAACACACCTAGGACCAAGGCAAGTCCTACGCCCAACGGAAAAGCAACCGCCATTCCGGCTATGGAGACCGAAGCTGAAAGTAAGATGTTGGAAGCATTGAAAATAATTCCTCCGATCAAGGCACTGACTATGTATCTGGTATCTACTTGCCGGATATCTTCCAGAAAACCTCTCCCCGAATCTCCGAAACTTCCGAGTGTGAAAACGAGAAGTAAGGCAAATAATAAGATACCGATTGTATAATCCCAGTAATAAAGCTCATAACGCCAGTTCTTACTGGCCAGTTTTTGGGTGTTACCCCAGGAACCCCAACATATCATGGTTATGAAGCAAAAGATAATGGCTAGTGTATAACTATTGACTATAAACATGACTCTTTCTTTATTGGTTTATATTCTTTTCTTCTTTCCCTGTCACCTGGCGGACAATGGCACCTAATGTTCTCTGAATATTCTCATTTCCTTGAATCATAAGATATTGATGTTGTCCTTTGTCTGACGCATTAAATAGACTGTGTCCTGCACTGTCTATTGTAATCGTTCCTTTTGTTGACAGTTCAAAATAATCCTTCTCCGGCTCTATGGCCTGTATGACAGAAGTCAAATCCCAAGTTTGCCTGTCGTATGGCATTTTGTCATATATCTGGTAAGATACACAAAGAGGATGTTTGTAAGCGTTCGGGAAATCATTCAAGATACTCTGATGCGGATACAACAATTTGTTGCCTAGTTCCCAGCCGCTTGCAATGACCGGAGTGGGCCATTCGCTGAATACGGTTTGTGCGGCATTTATATCCTGTACTAGATTCCATTCGGGGAAGTCGAACTCGTTCCCATAGAGTCCTCCCATTACGGACAACAGCTTCACTTTTTGGGCAACGAGTGATTTGCCGTCCAAAGGACTGTATTCGTCGGCTTCTGAGCGTAGCAGGCGTGAAAGGTTCGTTTCCGGTCCTACGGCAATAAATACCACGGAATTATCTGGTTGTGAAGCCAGTAATTTCCGTAATAACTTATATCCTTCCGGCAGATTGTCTTTTATGCTTCTTTGAGGATACAGTATCTTATTGCCTTCAATAATGGTATCCAAAGTCTGGCGGAGATAACCTCCGTCTTCGGGAGTAGCTCCGTTGTATGCATATCCCAATGGAATGTCTCCCCTCTCGTTGAGGCGGCAATATCCGTCAATATATTCAATTGAATAAGGGTTGGACTTGCTGATTGTGATACCTAGCAGATCTATTGTTCCGGCGTTCTCATAGTTGAATAGCATTTGCATAGCCAGCACGTCGTCAATGTCATTGCCGACATCCGTGTCGAATATCACGGGAACAGGAATCTTCGTTTCTGTAGGCTTGTTACAGGCGCTCAAGAAGCAGAACGAAAGGATTGCAACAGATGTGATATATTTATATATTTTCATGTTACTGATTATTTATCGGGTTGTTTGAATTGATATTTTAAAGACTTGTCACTTTGAATGTCGAAGAATAAATCTGGATTCAGACGGGTATCGGCAACTGATTCACCAATACCGATATAGCCCATTGGATGATAACCGCCTTCGAAATAATTCTCATTGGCAAATCGGAGCGAAGGTTGCATACCGGCCGGATCGAGCACCGTTAAAGCCAGGATATATTTTCCCTTGGCAATGGGGGCGTCAATAGAAATATTCTTTCGGATGTGATAAGTTGGCGGAGCTATTTGGTATTTATGTTCATCTACAGACCAATTATCTCCCGGCATCCATTCGGAGATGTTTACTTCCTCCAATATTTTTCCCCACACTTTTTGATGACTTTCAGGGTCTAGTAAAGCTACTTCTACCGGCCAGTTATAATAGAATGGAGACGATCCGCTGTTGACAACTTTGAAAGAAATAGGGAATTGTGCTCCCACCTTAATTTCTTTCGGGTAAGAGAATTCATTGATAATGAACCGGTACCCCATGGCTTTTTGCAGTATCTCTGCATTTTTCCGGAACTCCGGTTCGTTGAAGTCTGCCCAGGTGATTCCGCCTAGATGATTGCAGTGCAGGTTCCGGATCTGTTCCATGACATATTCCCGGGTATCCTTATCTGCCACCACTTCTTCAAAAGATTTGAACCGGGCTAAATCTCCCCAGTTCCAAGTAATTTCTCCACCTATCGGCTGGGTTTTCCAACGATCACCCAGCTTCTTCATTTCCTCATAACCTCTTACAATCTCTTGAGGTTGAGACCATGAATCCCAATAAATTCCGAATTCATAATCTTTAAATTCATAGGCGTAGCGAACCATTACTTTCTTGTTTTTGAATGCTTTGGCAAAGGCATCTCCCAGGATCTTTTCCATGCCCGGAATCCATGTCCGGTTAGCTACGTGTTCCGGTTCGTCGTGCGGAGCCCAGTAAGTTGAGAGATCCGGATCATGGTGTTCTCCCCATTCGCCGATGATCCCCATTTCTACATACGCTACCCGTGGATCGTTATCCCATGCCTGTCCGAGTTTCTCTACCAGTTTTTTTACGCGCTCAGGAAAAGAAGGATCAAAGTACCCCCCGCTAATAGGGGTATTTTTGTCTTTTTCTTCTACATAGGCGCCCACGGAGTTCGGTTTCTGTTTATAAGGACCTTTTTCCGGATCTATTCCTTTAGGCCAGTGCCAACCGGTCAAGTCGTCCGGATTAGTGGGGTCTTTAGGTTTTCCGCCATGCCAGGGCTCCAGCCATACAAGAAAAACCCGGGGAATTACCTTGACATTTATGTCTTCCACGCCTTTCCATCGATGATTGCTGTAAGCGATAATCTTGTCTACCCCGTCATTGGCGTCATCCTCGATCATATTCCACTGCATATATTCTTTTGTCAGTGAACCGTAAGGGTAGGGATATTCTTCCCTGACCCGGTCGATACCGGGAGCGAAGAATTCCCTGAAGCCTTTCATCGGATTCCTGAATGCATTCGGATACTCCTGGTAAGAAACCGTGACGGTTTGTTCACTACAAGCAGATAACGTTCCGAATGCCATTAGGAGTAATATGTTTCTGATGCTTGATTTCATTAAGCTTATTGGTTATTGGATTTTATATTTCAGGGTTTTATCCTGCCTCATGTCATTAAAACTGCTGACCGGTATCTCAAAATAGATAGGCTCGGTATTGACGCCGATATGTCCCATTGGGTGACGTCCTCCTTCAAAGTAGTTCTGAACGGCGAATCTCAGTGAAGGAAGCATACCGGCCGGATCTAGCACAGCAATAGAGATGATGTAATCTCCCGTATCCAGTTTCTTGTCTAAAGTCAGTTCTTCTTCAACATGGTTCGGAGTAGCCGGTTGGGTATAAACTTTGGTTGAGTTGTTCCAGTTATCTCCCGGCATCCATTGGGATATCTTGGGAGTCTTCAGTGTTTTGCTCCATACAACTTCCTTGGTTTGGGAATTTAGCAGGGATATTTCTACCGGCCAGTCATAATAGAAGGGTGACGAGCCTGTGTTGGTTACGTCAAATGATATTTTGAACGGCTCATCCGGCTTGATACTTGTTGGGTAACTGAAATTGGATAAAACAAAACGGTACCCCATTGTCTTTTGCAATAATTCAGCGTTTGGCTCAAAAGACGGGTCGTTAAAGTTAGCCCAGGTGATGCCTCCCAAGTGGTTGCAATGCAAATCACGTATTTGCTGGATGACCAGGTCTCTTGTCTTTTCATCTGCCACCACTTCTTCAAAAGATTTGAATTTATAGAGGCTTCCCCAGTTCCAGGTTATTTCTCCACCTATCGGTTGAGTTTTCCAGCGGTCGCCGAGCTTTTTCATTTCCTCGTAGCCACGCACCTTTTCTTCATCAATAGCCCATGAATCCCAATAGATTCCGAATTCATAATCTTTAAACTCGTACGCATAGCGAACCATTACTTTCTTGTTTTTGAAGGCAGCGGTAAATGCATCTCCCAACACCTTTTCAATGCCCGGTAACCAGGTACGGTTCTCTACATGATTGGGTTGGTCGTGAGGAGCCCATACTGTGGTGATGTCCGGGTCATGATGTTCCCCGAATTCGCCGATAATCCCCATTTCCACATACGCTACCCGCGGATCGTTGTCCCATGCTTGTCCAGCCTTCTCTACCAGTTTTTTCACTCTTTCCTGAAAAGTAGGGTGGCAATAGCCTCCAATAATAGGAGCGTTAAGATCGTCTTCATCGTATGTCTCTCCCGGAATGTCGCTTGGCCAATGCCAACCGTTCAGGTCGTCCGGGTTGTCTGTATGAGTGTTCTTGGCATATCCTCCGTGCCAGGGTTCCATCCATACGATATAGATACGTGGGATAACCTTGACATTGATATCTTCTACTCCCTGCCACCTGTGGTTACTGTAAGCTATAATCTTGTCGACACCGTCGCTTTCATTGTTTTCCAGCATATTCCATTGCATATATTCTTTAATGATGGAGCCGTAAGGATACGGATATTCGTCTCTTACCTTGTCATAGCCCGGGCCGAAGAATTCACGTAAACCTTTCATCGGATTTCGTATCGCATAAAGATATTCTGCCGGATTGACCGTAACTCTTCCGTCTTTGACTTCTATAGTTCCTCCCCCTTCGATAGGAGGGAGTATGCCATGGTCTTCTTCTTTACATGAATAAAAGAAGATACTCATCAATAGTCCTGTGATAAAAATAAATTTTTTCATGTGCTAAATGATTTATGTTAATATCCTTCGTTGTTTTCTGTGATAGCGTCATTGGCATCGACGGCTGCCTGTGGAATTGGGTATAGAACATGATAAGGCTGGATGGTGACTCCGGCATGGTCTTTCATATATTCGCCCAGTTTGCCGAAGCGGATTAAATCCCAGCGGCGCAGGTGTTCACAACATAATTCATGTAATCTTTCTTCCAGTACGACTTCGGCAAATTGTTCTTTATTTAGATTATCGGCTGCTGTTATGGAAGTCAGTCCTGCCCTGCCTCGTACTTCATTTAAGGCATCATACTTATCATTACTTGTGTCATCAATGCTGTTCAGCGCTTCCGCTTTCATCAAAAGCACGTCTGCATAACGAATCATTGTAAAATTCAGATTATCATCTTCAATCACATTACCTGTTTCTGCGTCCCAGAATTTGCCGGAAGAAGGAGGTGTCTGGGTGACGCCTGCATATTCTGTGATGAAGAATGCTTTTTTACGTTTATCGTTGTTATCATAAGAATCGTATAAATATTGTGTCGGACCAAATCCGCCCCAGCCGCCAAAGTTGGTCGGTCCGCCTACATTACGAGGTCCCCAATAAGAATGCTGGATACTTCCCTCCAGTCCCCATGAACCGGAATGCTTGAATTGAATTTCAAATATATTCTCATATTCCTGATTCTTGTTTTTAGGATCGAATATATCCTTTAGATTATCGTACAATTTGAATTTGCCTTCGAGCATCCGGCAGTATTTTAATGCTTCTTCCGGTTTTCCCCACTGAAGGTAAATGCGTGCCAGCAAAGCTTGGGCAGCGTATGAAGTGGCTCTTCCTTTATCTTGGGCATTCGGCCAGGAGGTAGGGAGGCCGAGAGCTGCTTCCATATCCTGCGTAATCAGTGTGTAAACTTCGTCAACCGTAGCGCGCGGTCTCATGATTTCACTTCTGTCAATGGATGATTTTGTCCATAAGGGAACTCCACCGTACATTCTTACTAAGTCGAAATAGTAGATCGCTCTTAAAAAACGAGCTTGCATAATCATGGAACTATGAAGATCCGCACTGACTGCATCCGAAGGCATATCAATAACTGCATTGCAACGTTTGATACCTTCGTAACAGAGCCGATAGTGATTGTCCAGGAATTCGTGTGAAGCGGAAAAAGTATAGTAATGCAATTGGGAATAAGCCGCCCAACCCATATCAAACGGAATTACTTCATCTGTTCCGAATTCAGTAAGGGTAATGGTATATTTCCCGACAAAGACTTCCTGGAGCGTGCCATAAGCGGCATAAAGAGTTTGCTGCCAGTCTTCCGGTTTTTCATAAGCATTTTCCGGTGTTAGTACACTTTGGGGTGTCAAGTCAAGAAAGTTGTCGCAACTACATAATGTCAGGCAACTGAAAGCTAATATTGATAAATATTTTTTCATAATGTTTCTGTTTTTAGAAGTTAAGAGAAATACCACCGATAAAGCTACGGGCGTTCGGATAAGGATTGGTATTGTCGCTGGACTCTACATCAAATCCCGTAAATTCCGTAGCTGTGAATAGGTTTTGTACAGAGAAATAAACTCTGATATTTGAGGCTTTGATATTTCTGATGACGTTTTTCGGCAAGCTATAACCAATTTCCAGATTACGGAGGCGGAGATAGTCACCTTTTTGGAGATTGGCATCGGTACCATCTCCGTTGGCATAAGCACTACCAACTCTCGGAGCCGGATATTTGTTGTTCGGTCTGTCTTGTCTCCAATAATATTTGTAATAGTTTTCACTCATGTTTCCCCATACATTGAAAGAATTGAGGTAACGGTTCAGTGAATTGTTGATTTTATGTCCTCCTGCAAAAGTAAAGAACGCGGTAAGGTCAATACCTTTATATGAGAATGTATTCGTAAAGCTACCATAATATTTGGGAGTGGAAACTCCGCAGAAATCACGGTCTTCTCCGTTGATGACATAGTCTTTCTTGGCATCCAGAATCTTGCGGTCACCGGGTTGGGCATTGTACTTGGCAGCTTCGGCAGCTTCATTGGTTTGCCAGATACCTTCGGATTTCAATAAGTAGAACTGTCCGATAGGACGTCCCACAAACAATGTTTTATTGACATCTTGTTTGCCGTCATAAAGTTCTTTGATCTTATTGTTATTATAAGAAATCATGAAGGCAGTTGTCCATAAGAAGTCTTTGGTACTGATGTTGACCGTGTTCAGCGTAAATTCAATACCTTTGTTATCAATTTTGCCGATATTGGTAAGTGAAGTTCCGAAGCCGGATTCCAACGGAAGGGGTACTTCCCATAGCAGGTCAGTCGTACGCTTATAGTAGGCCTCGATCGTACCGGCTATCCGATTGTTGAATAACCCGAAGTCAATACCCAAGTCTAGTTGGTTGGCTTTTTCCCAAGTCAGTTCCGGGTTCGAAATAGAGGTTTGTACGGAGCCGGTTACCAGGTTATTACCTAAAATGTAATTAGCGGAAGCTCCTCCGAGGGCGATTGTCGGGGCATAAGCAAAATCTCCGATATTCTGGTTACCCAGTTTGCCGGCGCTGATTCTTAACTTCAGGTTGCTGATGACCGGAGCGTTTTCTTTGATGAAACTTTCTTCAGAAGCACGCCATGCAAGAGCCAGTGACGGAAAGAATCCCCATCGGTGTCCCGGAGCAAAACGGGAAGAACCGTCGCCGCGCATCGTCAATGTTGCCAAATAGCGGTTGCTGAAATTATAATTGAATCGTCCGTAGAAAGACACCAGAGAAGATGGGACTGCATACGAAGAGTTCGGTCCATGTTCTTCCGCTCCTTGCAAATTGTAATACTTGAGAATAGATGATAACTTTTTGGAGTCGGCGGTTACTTCTTCATAATCTGTTCTGGAAGCGGAGAAACCTGCCATTGCAGAAAGTTGATGTTCTTTATTGATGTCAAATGAATAAGTGGCAGTGTTCTCTGTTTGCCAATATCTTTTCTTGTTCGACATCACATTAGCATGGCCACCAGCCGTATAATGCTGTCCCATACGGCCGTCTTCGTAAGTATTTACTTTATAAAAGACAAGTTCTCCGCCGTTATCGGAACGTAATTTCAAGTTCTTTATCGGTTCTATCTCGATGTAGGCGGAACCTACGAATCTGGACTTGAGTGTAGCTTTGTCAAGCAGGTCAACAATAGCCACCGGATTTGCTCTCGTGTTGAGGAAACCATCGAAGTATTCTCCGTCTTCGGTATAGATAGGAGCTGTCGGTTGTGAACTAATGACACTGAACATAGTTCCGTATCCCGAGTCGGCTTCTTCATTGATATTCATGAGCTTTGACTCAATGACATTGAAACGTACACCGTATCTCAGCCACTTGTTTAGTTTGGCATCCATATTATATCGGACGGTCAGCTTATTGAAAGACGAGTTTTTGATCGTACCTTTCTGATCATACCAGTCTACTCCTAAAAAGTGTTGTATATCGTTCTTCCCTCCGGAAATCGAGAAGTTATAGTTTTGGTATTGCCCGTTTTGGGTCACTGCGTCCTGCCAGTCGGTCGATTCACCACGGCTTAGCAAGCGTAGTTCTTCTGATGTCCATTTGTAGTTAGGCTGGGCAATGGATACTAATTCATAGTATTGCTGTGCGTTCATCAAATCTTGCTTGTTCAACATTCGTTGCGTACCGAAAGAGGCATTCAGGGAGATTTTGGCTTTTCCGCTTGTACCCTTCTTGGTAGTCACGAGTACTACGCCATTAGAACCTCTCGAGCCATAGATAGATGCGGAAGAAGCGTCTTTTAATATTTCGATAGATTCAATATCACCGGAAGATAAATCCTGCAAACCTCCTTGTACGGGAATACCGTCGACGATGTATAACGGCTCGCTGCCGGCTCGGAGCGAACCTACTCCACGAATAACGACAGAAGCATCTCCACCCGGTTTTACGGAGCCGGTAGTGACTTGCACGCCGGCGGCAAGTCCTTGCAGGGCAGTTGTCACTGTTCCTACTTTGGAGTTAGTAAGATTTTCTGATTTGATAGAGGCAACGGCACCCGTTAAATCGCTCTTTTTGGCAATACCATACCCGATTGCCACTACTTCGTCCAGATTAATGGCGTCTGCTGCCATTTGTATATTAATGACATTTTGCTTTCCTACGGTAACAGATTGTTTTACCATACCCACGAAAGTAAACTCCAGAACATTTCCTCTTTGGGCCCTGATGCTGTAGTTGCCGTTTGCATCACTTACTGTTCCTGTTTGAGTACCTTTTATGGTTATAGATACACCTGGCAATGTTTCATTACTCGTGTCGGTAACGGTTCCTCTAATGTTGATTGTCTGTGCATGTAATACACTGGCAAAAAAGATGGCTATAAATAATATAATGTGTTTTTTCATGACGCTTATTTTATAGGATTGTTAGTTAATAGGCCCGGATAGGAAGAACACCAATTTTCCAACCGCTTTTTGAGCAGATTTCAGAAACGATATTAGTCTCTTCGTAGAAGTTCACATAATAGGCAGACCAGCCGGCTTCCCCGTCGCCTTCACTTGAAGTCCAGTAATTGTTTGCCGGAATATTGACTCCTTTCTCAGCTAATAAACTTTTAACTTTGAATACTTCGATCAGTTCTTCTCTGGAAGGGAGGAACCAGTCGGCATATACGGCATTTCCTTCAGTGACACTGTTGTTCAGACAAAGTTGGGCGGCAATTTTGACTCCTTGCCACTCGGGCCAGTTGTTCGCACTCTGCAATGCATTAAACTTTTTGACTATATTTTGAGTGTTTGTATAGCCGCTTCCCATGTTTTGACTCGTTCCGGCCGCGTCCGACGGATTTACCTCCGGACCGAATTGTTCTGTTCCCGTACCGATGTTACTCATGTTTACGATATATCCGTGTGCCTTTGCAGCGTCCACCCAGAATACAACACCTCCTCCGAGTTTGTCGCCAACATTCGTTTCGATAGTGATTGTTCCAAGATTACTTTTCCGTTCTCCCCTGATAATCATAATAGAGTTTACCCCGTATAATCCTTCCGGAAGTGTAAATTCTACTCCTTCTTCATTAAGAGTTAATGGCAGATTGTATTCGACGCCTGTCGGGTAGAAAGAAGCATATAATACGGCGACGTCCCCTGCTTCAAATCCTTTTCCCTGAATCTCGACTTTGCTCTTGGGCTGTACATTACCTGAAGGGAGAACGATATCAATGATCGGAACAACGAAAGGCACTTTGAAAGTTCCGTTTAAAACGGTCTGTTTCCCTGCTCTTTCAATTGTTACGGTATACTCGCCGCCTGCTTCTACCGGGACGATAAACTTCAGGTAACTGTCTGTAATCTCCGTGACTTCTACCTTTTCTTTCTGGTTGTCAGCGTTACTTAAATAGACTATATCTTCTTTTGCAAAACCGAGTCCGTTGATTTGCGCAACCTGACCGGGGATGATGTCATTTTCCGAAGGAAATTTTATTTCCTTTAGAATGGGGGCTATGGGAGTAGCGGTGTGTTCGTCGTCGCTATTACAACTATAAAAGCTGCATACTATCAAGCCCGATAAAATAGGGATGAGTAGTCGTTTCAAATAGGTTTTCATGGTTCATTAAATTTAAAAGTTGAACGATAAGGCTAATTCTTTTTCAAGCATGAAGTGCTTCACTTCATCGAGAGTGGGAATAGACGGTTGTGCACCCGAGCGTGTGACTGCAATGGCTGCCGCAGTGTTGGCAAAGTTGAGTGCTTCCCGGTCTATTTCTTTTTTTGCACAAACGACCGCCAATGCGCCGCAAAAAGTGTCACCTGCGGCGATTGTGTCGATCGCATTTACTTTACAACCGGGAAGTTGGATGGTTTCTTTAGCATTTTTCATGTATGCACCTTGGCTTCCCAGTGTGATTACCACATTGCTTGTACCCGCTTTCAGCAATGTTTCGGCTATTTCCTCAAGATTATTATCTGTATAATCTATCCCTGAGATGAATGAAGCTTCCAGCTCATTGACGACTAGTATATCAATGGCTTTCATCAGCTCCTCATCGATCAGACAGGCGGGTGCGGGATTGAACAATACCTTTTTACCTTTTTTCTTTGCTGATAGAGCTATTTTTTTTATTGTTTCGTAAGGAATCTCAGCCTGCATGACGATGATGTCGGCTTCGTCAATTACTTTTGAGAAATGGGTGATTGAACCGGGTAATAAAGAATAGTTAGCTCCGGGAGCTACTGCAATGCAGTTCTCACCACTGTCAGCCACAAAAATAAGTGCGGTTCCTGTGGGATGATTGACATCATCAATAATGTAATCGGTGGTGATACCTTCTTTCTTAAAGTGATTTTTTAAAATATCCGCATACATATCATTCCCCAAAGAGGTGACAAACGTCACAAAGCCGCCAAGCCTGGCTGCCGCCACAGCCTGGTTGGCTCCTTTGCCTCCGAGGGACTGCATGAAATTTGCATCTCCGACTGTTTCGCCGGGTGCCGGGAGATGGCTGACTTGTGCAACCATGTCGATGTTTGAACTTCCAATAACTACTACTTTCATTTGAATCAGATTTATGTGATAGACCTAGGCTTTTTCTTTATTCTATAAGTTGACTTCCCTTTTGTATGGAATAGCACTCTGGGCACCGATGCGTGTGACGGCAATGGCGGCCGCTGCATTTGCGAATTTTACGGATTCGGCCAACGAATGTCCTTGGGATAGATACACACTGAATGCTCCGCAGAAGACATCTCCTGCTCCGGTTGTGTCGATCGTCTCTACTTCTTTTGCAGGAATCATGGTATATTCGTCCTTTTCTTTCACGTAGGCTCCGTCTTTTCCCAAAGTAATGACAACATTTTCTATACCTTTCTCTCCGATAGCTTTAGCTGCCCGGTGCGCACTCTCAACATCCATTACTTTTATTCCTGATAGCATTTCTGCTTCTATACGATTAGGCAATATAGTATGTACATTATTTAAAAAGGAGTTGCTCAACGTAGAGGCAGGCGCTGGATTGAGTATTACTTTCTTACCGTATCGGTTGGCAATAGTAGCCGCGTACTCTACTGTATCTATCGGAACTTCAAGCTGCATGAGTATAATATCGGCTTCCTTGATTTTTTCTTCCGCTTTATTGATATCTTCTGTTGAAAGCGAACGGCTGGCACCCGGTGCTACAATAATACTGTTTTCACCAAACGAATCGACAGAAATAAGAGCTACTCCTGACAGGCTTTTCTGATCGGTGAATATAAATTCAGTATTGATTTTCTCAGATCTGTATATTTCTAAAGCTTGCAGCCCGAATAGATCGTAACCAATTTTGGAGATAAAGGTGACTTCCGCTCCCAACCGGGCCGCTGCGATTGCCTGATTGGCTCCTTTTCCTCCGGGGTTCATATAGAAAGTTCCACCTAGAATGGTTTCTCCGGGGACAGGTAGTCTGTTGGCTTTCACAACCATATCGGTATTACAGCTTCCGATAACTACGATTTTGGGTCGATTGCTAGATATAGTTTCCATAATATTAATAATTAAGATGATGCAAATAAAAGGAATAATAACGCGTCGTTTTTTACATTAATATTCCATTTATATAATTTCAAATTATATATT
>OGRA01001880.1_pt1 | contig 18749 bp, 9 predicted proteins | sample 1553351 | NCBI WGS metagenome assembly OGRA01 (sample SAMEA2580056, study PRJEB22360) | human gut metagenome | biome: human gut; feature: human-associated habitat; material: faeces | place: Denmark | collected 2008/2010
GGCCGTATTGGCACCTGCCGAAACATCCCGACGCAGCCGATGGCGTAGCGCACCTCGCCGGTCACGTCATGGATCGGCGCGGAGACGGAGCGCAGGCCGATCTTATACTCGCCGTTTTCCACAGCGTAGCCCTGCTCACGGATGCGGGTAAGTTCGGGCACAAACTGCTCTGGCGTGGTAAGTGTATGGGGCGTGAAGGCCTTGAGTTCGGTGTGTGTAAGAATGCGGCGGCACTCCGCCGGGGAACTGTTGGCAAGAAACAGCTTTCCCTGCGACGTACAATAGACCGGAAGCCGTGCGCCGACCTCGGACACGACGCGAAGACTCGCGCGGGACTCCTCCTCTGCCAGCGTTACGACTGCTGCACGGTCAAAAACCGACAGGAATACACTCTCGCCAAGTTCAGCGCAGATACTCTGCATATGCGGCCGTGCAATCGTACCGATATCCCATGAGTTGGAGACGGCACAGCCGTATTCAAACAGGCGGATGCCCAGCCAGTAGCGGCCATTCGGCGTCTGCTCGATCAGACCCGATTCCCGCATCGTTGACAGCAGGCCGTGGATGGTACTCTTCGGCCAGCCGGTTTTCTGATAAAGCTCCGTCAGGGAAGCGGGCTGGCCGCTTTCCGTCAGAATGTCGAGAAGACGGATCGCCTTCGCAACGGAGTGTATGGTTTTGCCTTCCTGTTCTGCCATGCTGAAGCTTCCTTTCTGTTCATTGCGTTTCCTTTACTATATCATGCCGAATATCGTTCAGCAACCGGATACGTTCGATATCAGCGAATTTTTCTGCGTCATACCGCACGGGCATATTGGCGAATTGCTAAATTTGATTGCAATTTTGACCGTTTTGTTATACACTAATAACAAATACAAAGGAGGGCGCGCCGTATGTACCAGATCATGCTTGTAGAGGATGAAATGCTTGTCCGGGAGTCCATGGCACAGAACACCAATTGGGACAAATTCGGCTTTGCGCCGCCCCATGTCTTTGAAAATGGCCGTCAGGCGCTTGAACAGCTCGAATCCGTGCTGCCGGATGTGGTCATCACGGATATCTGTATGCCCTTTGTCGACGGGCTGGAGTTGGCGCGGAACATCTATGAGAAATTTCCGGACACGATCGTCGTCGTGCTGACCGGCTTCAGCGAGTTTTCCTATGCACAGAAGGCCATCCGGTACCATGTCCACGATTATCTGCTCAAGCCCGTCAGCCCGAAGGAGTTTGATCAGCTGCTGGAGAACCTGTCTGCGGAGCTTTCGCGCCGGGACAACCGGCAGGGGCTTTACAGCCGGGCCGTGCTGGCAGACGAGGTGCTGAAGGATCATTTCTTTCAGGGGCTTTTACAGTCCGACACGGCGCAGGAGCTGCCGGAGGCGACGCTTGCCGCCGGTGTTGAGCTTGGCGGGCGGTTCCATGCGGTCGCGCTGGCGGCGCTGCCGCAGCGCCCCGAGGGCTTTGAGGCGCAGGGACATCGGGTGGCGCAGGGCTGTGCGCCCGCGCAGCTCCGGCTGCTCGGCGACCAGCACGTTATGCTCATCGTCAGCGGCGATGAAACGGCGGAACTCATGGCGCGCACCGCCGCCGGAGCGCGCCATCTGCGCGCGGTGATGCAGGAGGCGGAGATCACCGCCCCCATCGGGATCGGCGGAGCCTATGCCGGGCTTGACGGCCTGCGGCAGTCTGCGCAGGAGGCGCAGCACGCGCTGGGCTACGCGTTTTCCACAGGCGAGACACTGTTGTTTGACCCGGAGCTGCGCAAATCCTCCGGCTCTTTGCAGACGGACGACTGTCCGACTGCGGCGCAGATCGCAAGCACGCTCCAATCCGGCAGCGGCAGCCGTGCATTGGAGCTGACCGGAACGCTTTTTACCTGTATGCGCCGCCGCAGGGTGCATGAGAGCGAGTGCCGCCCCGTTCTGCAGCGCCTGCAGATCCTCGTGGCCTCACATCTGACGCGTGAGCAGCTGCTGCGCGCGCCCGCCATGCTCCTTCCGCAGCAGGGCTATGCGCTGGAGGAGGTACGGCTGTCCGTCGAGCGGCTTGAGGGCTATATTCTGCAATGTCAGGCCCAGCAGAACGACACGCCTGCCGCCCGATGCGGCCGTCTGGCCGTCGCGTATATTAACGAGCACTATGCCGACTGCGATCTCAAGCTGCCGGACGTGCTGGAGCATCTCGGCGTCAGCCGCAGCTATTTTTCAACGGTATTCAAGGAAAAGACCGGCCAGTCGTTCGTGGAATATCTGACAAACCTGCGTATGGAGAAGGCCAAGGAATATCTGCGTGAAACGGGGCTGTGCACCTATGAGATCGCCGAGCGCATCGGCTTTGCCGACCCGCATTATTTCTCGCTCACCTTCCGCCGCAGAACCGGCATGACGCCCCGGCAGTACAGGGAGGCGGAGAGCGGGACATGACCGAAGCACGACTTTTTTCCCGGCACTCCATCGGCACGCGGATCGCGGCGCTGTTCATGCTGCTGATCCTCGTCATTACGGCAGCCATGACCTATGTGTCGATCAGCGTCTCGACGAACGAGCTGCTGGACAGCTCGACGGAGTACACCGAGCAGCTGATCCGCCGCGTCAACGCCGAGCTTGATATGTACGTGGAGTACATGAAGGATATTTCCGATTTTATTGTCGACAACGGCGCGGTCGCGGCCTATCTGCGCGCGGCCAACGAGCACCGCCTGCCGCGAAGCGCAGGAGCAGCTGGCCGCCGCACAGAAGATCCGCTCGGAGATCACGGCCATCGCCCTGATCCCGGAATCCGGCGGCGCGCTGTTCGGAAGCGAGGGTGCGTCGCTCAACACCTACTCCAATTACCGGGACGCAGCCTGGTACCAGGCCGCGCTGCGGGAGCCGAACGAGGTGCAGGTGTCGTCCTCGCGCGTGGAAAACCTGATCGCGGGCCAGTACAACTGGGTCGTTTCGTTCTCCAAGGCCGTGCTCGACCGCGCAGGGAATATGCAGGGCGTTCTGCTCATCGACCTTAACTACCAGATCATCGACCGGCTCTGCGCGGATATCCAGCTCGGCAGCCGGGGCTATATCTATCTGATCGACCAGAGCGGCGGCATCCTCTGGCACCCGCAGCAGGATCTGATCTATGCGGGACTGAAGGAGGAAAACGTCGCGGAGGTGCTGGCAGCGGCGGACGGCCGCACGCTCTCCGGCAAGGGCAGGATGCGCAGGCTCTATGTAGCCTGCGCATCGGAGGCCACCGGATGGACGGCGGTGGGCGTTGCCTACACGCAGGAGCTGCTGCGCAGTCAGGACAGGATCTACAAGACCTATCTGCTCATCGCGGCGGCGGCGCTCATTCTTGCGCTGGTGTTCGCGCTTCAGCTCTCGCGCTCCATCGCAGGACCCATCCGCCGTCTGATGCAGACGATGCGGCGCGTGGAGGACGGCGATCTGCACGTGCGCAGCCAGGTATCCTCCCGCACGGAGCTTGGCCAGCTGTCCGACAGCTTTGACCACATGATCGCCAAAACTGCCGAACTGATGGACGAACGGCTGCGCAGCGAGGAGCAGAAGCGCAAGAGCGAATGGAAGGCGCTGCAGGCGCAGATCCAGCCGCATTTTCTTTACAACACGCTCGACTCTATTATCTGGATGAGCCACGCCGGGCGCAATGAGGAGGTCGTGGAGATGACGAGCGCGCTGGCGCTGCTGCTGCGCTCATCCATCGGCGACGGCTCCGACACCAACACGCTCAAAAAGGAGATCGCCCATGTGCGCAGCTATCTGACCATCCAGAAGATGCGCTACAACGAAAAGCTCCGCTACGAGATCGACCTTGACCCGCAGACGGAGGACTGCCTGCTGCCCAAGCTCATTTTGCAGCCGCTGGTGGAAAACGCGATCTATCACGGCATCAAGGTCAAGCAGCAGGGCGGTACGGTGCGTATTGAGTCGCTGCTGGAGGAGGACCGCCTGCTCATCACCGTCGAGGACGACGGCGTGGGCATGACGCCGGAGCAGCTGGAAACCATTCTCGACAAAAAGGAATCCGACGCGGAGAGCACCAAGATCGGCGTTTATAACGTCAACGAGCGGCTGCAGCTGTTCTTCGGCCCGGACGCCGTTATGAAGTATTATTCTACGCCCGGTGTGCGCACAATGGTCATGCTCGTGCTGCCCATTGTACGTGGAAAGGAGGAGGACAGCCATGCGGAGGATTAAAAAATGCACCGTTTTTCTCCTGCTGCTCTGTCTGCTCCTGAATCTTGCGGGCTGCGCGGCAGCACAGAAGCCGCTGCGGGTGACGTTGGTTCTGAAAACCGTGACAGAGGTCGCGGAGTTCTGGGGAACGCTCCTGTCCGGCGTTGAAAAGGCGGCGGAGGAATACGGCGTCGAGCTGAAGGTCCTGACCTCGCCGCGCGAAATTGACATTGACAAGCAGATCGAGCTGATCCGGCAGGTGACAGCGGATAAGCCGGACGTCATGATCCTCTCTGCCGCGGACTATGACCGCTGCGCGGAAGCAACGGAGGAAGCCATCGCTGCCGGGATCGGCGTCGTTGCGATCGACACGGACGTCAATGCCGCAGGCCGCGCCTGCTTTGTCGGCAGCAACAGCTATGAGATCGGGCTGGAGATGGGCCGCGCCATGGCATCCTATCTGCCGGAGGGCGGAAAGGTCGCGGTCATTCAGCATATGCTGACGACCACAACGGGCATTGAACGCACGCGCGGCGTTCTGGACGCACTGAACGAGGCAGGAAATATCGAGATCCTCGGCAGCTTCTGCTGCGACAACTCGACCGAGCAGGCGCAGACGATCACGACGGAGCTTCTTTCCGCCGACCCGGAGATCCGGGGCTTTGTGTGCACGAACGAGGTCTGCAACGTCGGCGCGGCAAATGCGCTGGTCGAGCTGGGCATGGGCGGGCGCGTCTATGTCGTCGGCTGCGACAATTCGCAGCGGCAGATCCAGTTTTTAGAGCAGAACATCATTCAGGCCATTGTCACGCAGCGGCCGTTCAACATGGGCTACGTGGCCGTCCAGCAGGCCGTTCGCGTGGCAAACGGCGAGCAGACCGACGATTTCGTTGAGGTTTCCTGCGTCCTCATTACGCGGGAAAATATGTACACGCAGGAAAACCAGAAGCTCCTGTTCCCAGTTTTGCGCTGAGCGGATTCGACCGCAGCAGATTTCGGAGCACCCCCAAAAATACGCACAATTTTGGTAGGGGCGGGGCTCTGCTCCGCCCGGCAGAATGCACCGAATCATCGGAAATCCTCGGCAATTTCGTATGCATCTGCGCATTTCGGTGTAGGGGCGGACGACTCTGTCCGCCCGCAGGACGCAGCATTTTTACGGAAATCCATGGCGAATTCGCAGCATTTTCAGGGCCGACAGAGTCGTCGGCCCCTACAACCAAGTGGGTAACTGCATACGAATTTGCCGCAAGTTCTCACGCGAACGCAGCGTTTTCCGCCGGGCGGAGCAGAGCCCCGCCCCTACCAACTGCGCCTGTTTTTTGCCGTTTTTGCACAAAAACCCGCTGCACATTATGTGCAGCGGGCGGTTTTTTATCCGATGCCGAGCATTGCGGTCGCAAAAGCGAAATAGACAAGCAGGGACAGGAAGTCCACGATCGTCGTGATGATCGGCGAGGCCATCACAGCCGGGTCGAAGCCGAGCTTTTTAGCCAGCAGCGGCAGCGTTGAGCCGACGATCTTGGCAAGGCAGACCGTCACGGCCATCGTCGCGCAGACAACAAAGGCTACCAGATACGTCACGCTCTCGCTCTTTAACAGCAGCATATCGACCACGATGATCTTCGCGAAGCAGGCGATTGCCAGGCACACGCCGCAGAGGACGGACACGCGGATTTCCTTCCAGACCACGCGTCCCAGGTCGCGGAATTCGATCTCATTCAGGCTGATGCCGCGGATGATAGACACGCAGGCCTGCGAGCCGGAGTTGCCGCCGGTGTCCATCAGCATGGGGATGAACGCGGTGAGGCACGGCAGGGCGGCCAGCGAGTTTTCAAATCTTGTGATGACGATGCCCGTCAGCGTCGCCGAAACCATCAGCAGCAGCAGCCACGGGATACGGTTTTTCCAGATCTCGACAGGGGTCGAACGCATATACGGGTGTTCGGACGGCAGCATAGCGGCCATCTTTTCCATGTCCTCCGTGGCCTCGTCTTCCATGACGTCCATGGCGTCGTCGAAGGTCACGATGCCGACCAGCCGGTTCTCCGTGTCCACGACCGGCAGAGCGAGGAAGTTGTACTTGCTGAACATCTGGGCGACCTGCTCTTTATCGTCGAGCGTACCGACGGTGATGACGTGCTCCTGCATGATGGACTCGATGGTCGCATCGTCGTCCTCGCACAGAAGCAGGTCCTTGACGCTTGTGAGGCCAATCAGCTTGTGGCCGCGCGTCACGTAGCAGGTGTAGATCGTCTCCTTGTCGATGCCCGTGCGGCGGATGCGCAAAATCGCTTCCTCGACCGTCATATTCGGGCGCAGGGAGACATATTCGGTGGTCATGATCGAGCCGGCGGAATCCTCCGGGTAGCGAAGGATCTCGTTGATCTGCTTGCGCATATCCGGCTCGGCCTGGGTCAGGATGCGCTGCACGACGTTCGCGGGCATTTCCTCCACGATATCGACGGCGTCATCGACGTAAAGCTCGTCGATGACCTCCTTCAGCTCGGAATCCGAGAAGCCCTGAATCAGAAGCTCCTGCGCCTCCGGCTCCATTTCGACGAACGTTTCGGCGGCCAGCTCCTTCGGCAGAAGCCGGAACAGAAGCGGCAGGCGCGCCTGATCGAGATCGTCAAAAATGGCGGCGATGTCGGCGGGATTCATGGTGCTGAGGATGTCGCGCAGAGAATGATACTTCTTCTCGTCGAGCAGCATGGTCAGGGTCTTTTGCAGGGAAAAATTGCTTTCTGCCATGTCTTGTTCCTCCTAAATGTAAAGAATAGGAAGGTAAAGACACAACGCAGGCACATCAATCGAAGAATGACAGGGGCTGCAAGCACCGGACGCACAAAGGCGGCTGGTGCTCGGGCCGACTTCGGCCTGCAGATGTGCCGCTACTACTTCCTGCGTCCATTTGTTCTTCCCCCTTTTTGTTTCAGAATATCGGGCGCTTTTGAAATCGCCTAACTTATATAATAGGTTGATTTCCCTGGTTTGTCAACCAAAATCCGAACGAATTCCAGTGGAATTTTGACGGATTGTGTGCTATGATAGTTGAAAATCTGACAAGAGGTGTCAAAATGGCAACAGAAAAGCTCTATTATCAGGACGCGCATCAGGCAGCGTTTGAAGCGCGCGTTGTATCCTGTCAGCCGGGAAAGCACGGCTATGACGTTGTGTTGGACAGAACCTGCTTTTATCCGGAGGGCGGTGGCCAGCCGGGCGACACCGGCTTTCTGTCCGGTGTCCGCGTGACCGACACGCACGAGCGCGGCGGCGAGATCGTGCATTTCTGTGAGCAGCCGCTTGCCGTGGGGCAGATTGTCGAGGGTCAAATCGATTATGGCCGCCGGTTCGAATTCATGCAGCTGCATTCCGGCGAGCATATTCTCTCCGGCGTGATACACCGCCGCTTCGGCTATGAAAACGTCGGCTTTCATATGGGTGCGGATTTTGTGACCATTGATTTTTCCGGTCTGCTGACGCAGGAGGACCTGTCCGCCGTCGAGGCCGAGGCCAACGAGTGGGTCTGGAAAAACGTCCCGATCGAAATTACATACCCGGATGCCGAGGCGCTGAAGACCATCCCCTACCGCAGCAAGAAGGAGCTGACCGGTCAGGTGCGCATCGTGACCATCCCCGGCGCGGACATCTGCGCCTGTTGTGGGACGCACGTAAGCAGCACCGGGGAAATTGGGCTGATCAAAATTTTCTCCTGCGTGAAATTCCATGACGGCGTGCGGCTGGAAATTCTGTGCGGCAGACGTGCGCTTGCCTATTTGAGCGAAATTGCCGAGCAGAACCGGCGCGTGTCAGGCCTGCTGTCGGCGAAGCCGCTGGAGACGGCTGCCGCCGTGCGCCGGCTTCTGGACGCGGAGGCTGCGCAGAAGCAGCGCGCAGCCGGGCTGGAAGAGGCTGTGTTTGCGCAGAAGGCGCAGGCACTTGCCGGGGCAGGAAACGTCCTGCTGTTTGAACCTGCGATGAACCCGGACAGCCTGCGGCGGCTGACCGATCTGGTCATGACGACCTGCGGTGGGCGCGCGGCCATTTTCGCGGGCAGCGACGCGGACGGCTATAAATACGCCGTCGGCGAACAGGACGGCGATCTGCGACAGCTGGTGAAGGAGCTGAACGCGCAGCTGCACGGACGCGGCGGCGGAAAGCCGTTTTTCGCGCAGGGCAGCGTACAGGCAGGCCGGGCGGAGATCGAAGTGTTCTTCGCCGGGCGCTGAGGAGGGAAAGCTATGCTTCAGGATCTGTATCCGCATATGTATCACAATGAAGTGTCGTGGAAAGCACCGTCGCCGGATGATATTGCGCTGATTTTTGAGCCAGATCATACAGTTTACTGTAATTTGAGCGGCGAAACGCTCACGCTGCCCCGGATGTGCGAGATCCCGGACGGCGGCGAGGCGCAGTACGCCTTTTCCATTGACGAAACGGCATATTATCTCGTCTCCGCCCACCCCGGCGAGACAGACACGTTCCGCTATGCTCCCTCTTCGTCGCTCCGCGCCATGACGGACGGGACGAGTCCGGCGCTGTTCGCCGCCGCTGCGGGCGAAAGCCTGTACCGCTGGTATGATTCCCAGAAATTCTGCGGCAGATGCGGCGCGCGCATGGAAAAAAGTGCAGTAGAGCGCGCCATGGTCTGCCCGCATTGCAAAAACACGGTCTACCCGAAGATCTGCCCGGCTGTGATCGTCGCGGTGCACGACGGCGACCGGCTGCTGCTCACGCGCTATCGCGGTCGGCCGTTCAAAAAATATGCCCTCATCGCGGGCTTTAATGAGATCGGTGAGTCGATTGAGGACACGGTGCACCGCGAGGTCATGGAGGAGGCTGGCCTCCGGGTCAAAAACCTCCGCTTTTACAAATCCCAGCCGTGGGTGTTTACGGACACGCTCCTGATGGGCTTCGTCTGTGAGCTGGACGGCAGCGACAGGATCACCGTGCAGGAATCCGAGCTGGCCGAGGCGAACTGGCACCTGCGCAGCGAACTGCCGGAGGATCACTCTCACATCAGTCTGACCGGTGAAATGATCGAGCAGTTCCGTCTGGGCCGGTTATGACGCGCAGCGTCCAAAAATAAACAGCTTCCCCCAGCGGCAGTCCGTCGTGGACTGCGCCGCCGGGGGAATTTTTCAGCCCCTGCCGCCGAATTGGCGGCAGGGGCTGATTTGGATTATACTGGGGAATTGCGTCCGAGGAGGCTTACTCGTACAGCGACCAGTTGGGGTCGGAGGTCAGAGCCGTCCAGGTTTCGGAACCCTTGACCGTGTAGGAATGGCTATTGGTAGCTTCCTGCACGTCGAGGTAGTACCACTTATCGGAGGTGTTGTCGATCCAGGTCTTCATGCCGGGCAGGAATGCGTCGGCGGACTTGGGTGCACGGCCGGTGGCACGGTTGATCATAGCCATGAGTTCAGCACGGGTCACGTTTTTGTCCGGACGGAAGGTGCCGTCGGGATAGCCGTTGATCCAGCCGAGCTTGGCGCAGATCGCGATGGCGTTGGCCGCCCAGTACTTGGCGGACACGTCATTGAAGTAGTTCGCAGCGCCGGTCGTCTCGGAGAACTTAGCGAGCATGGCGGCGAGCTCTGCACGGGTGATGGCTTCATTCGGGCGGAAGTAGCCGTTGGAGCTGTCGGTGATGACACCGGCGTTGTTCAGAGTCGCAACGTAGGTGTTGTACCAGCTGCCGGAGGCGACATCGCGGAAGCCGCTCTTGGTGGAGTAATAGGTCTTGCGGGACGCATCATCCATGAGACGGAAGAGGATCGCGGCCGTCTCAGCGCGGGTGATGTTGCCTGCGGGCTTCACAGTGCCGTCGGGATAACCCTGGACATACGCGAAGTGATCAGCGGTGTTGAGCTTCGGGGTGTTCTTCTTGACGGTGACGCCGGGCAGGACGATCAGGAACCACTTGGCATAGATCGTGATGTCCTCGGTCAGCGGGGTCGAGAAGTCGTAGCGATGTCTGAAGGCCTTGTCGGTGTACCAGCCGTCGAAGATGTAGCCGCCGTTGACGGGATCCTTGGGCTTCGCAACCGTCAGGCCATGGCGAACCGTTTCCGGCGCGATCTTGGAGCCGCCCATGGTGTCGAACGTCAGGGTATGGAAGTCCAGATCGTAGTAGACCGACAGGATGGTGTAGACAGGCTTGCCGTCCACGCCCATGTAGGGCTGGATAGCCGTGCCGGTCAGCTTGCTCAGCGTGCGGTTGACATTGACGTGATGCGTTGCTCTGTAATCCTTGATGACCGCGGTAACGGTGCTGTCCTTCTTGGCGCTCAGATGCTCGACCTCAGCGTTGGCCAGATCATAGGTGCCGTCGGGCAGCTGCTTGATGTGCAGAACGTCGTAGCGGACATAGATGTCGCCGATCGGGGTGGACGTCAGTTCAAACTTGGCGTAGATGGTCTTGTCTGCCTCCAGAACCGTTGCGAAGTCATACTCCTCGGTGAATTCGGGGTCGGCATACCAGCCAATGAACGTGTACTTGTCCTTGGTCGGGTCAGCGGGTCTTGCAACTGCATTGCCGTGGCGGACCGTGACCGGGTTGATGGCGGAGCCGCCGTTGGTTTCGAAGGTCAGGGTATGCTCGTCGAGATTATACTTGACATCGATCGTCAGACCCTCTTCGATCTTGATGTTCTGTTTTGTGTCAGCGTCGTTGGTCGGATAGTGAGAGCCGTAGTCCTTCGCAGTCACGACTGCGAGCGCTTCAAACTTGCCGCTCAGCGTTTCGACCTCAGCGTTTGCCTCGTCATAGGAGCCGTCGGGCAGCTGCTTGATGTGGCGGACGGTGTAGTCGTAGGTGTTGGCCGAATAGGAGAACGTGAGAACCTTGTTGTATTCATCAAGGATCATCGTCTTGCTGGGTGCGTCCGGCGTGTAGCCGACCACGTCTGCGGCCTGCTCGGTCACTTCGGTGTCGAACGTCTGATCGGTCACGACCTTTTCAGGCGCGAGAACCTTATTGTCGCCTTCACGCAGGTATTTGACCGTGTAGCTCACGTCGGTCTTTGCCGTGTAGCGCCCGTAGAGTTCCCACTTCTTGGCTATGGACAGAGCGTTCAGCTTGTGACTGGCGGTGCCGATATCCTTTTTGGCTTCATACCAGCCGTCGAAGTCATAACCGGTCTTTTCGCCGGTCGGCAGGACGCATGCGCCGGGTTCAAGCTCGCTGACATAGAGCGTAGCGCTGTCGATCTCGTTGTTGTCCTTATCGAGGTAGTGGAGATGGACAGGCCAGTTCCAGTATGCCGTGATAACGCGGTCGCCAGTCGAGCCAGTGGGGATCTCGGTGATCTTCTGGCCGTTCTCGTCGTGCCACTCAAGGAACGTCTTGCCCCAGTCAGCGCCGGTCGCATCGGCCAGCGTGATGGTATCGCTCTCAACCGTGTACGTCGTGGGGTTGGTGCTGGTGGCCTTGCCGTCGTTGTATACATACTGAATGGTGTACTCAATGGGCGTAAATTTGCCGTAGAGCTTCCATTCCTTGGCCATGTACAGCTTTTCGACCTTAGCTTTTACGCCAATATCAGCTGGTTTCTGATACCAGCCGCTGAATTCGTAACCATCTTCTGCATTCGGAGTCCACAGGCTGTAGGTGGCATAGTCAACAGAGTCAACCGTGTCCATCTTCTTTTCTACCCACGCACCGGTTTCATCCGGGAGGTAGTACTTGACTGTGAACGTCTTCTTCTCCCACTGTGCAGTGAAGATCACGCCGCCCGCGGTGATGGTGTAGGTGTCGCCAGCCTTGAGGAGCGTTTCATCGGCCGCATCGTCTGCGCCGTCAGCGTCAAGGTGGTCGGCATCATTTTCAGCCGGAATGACTTCAACGCTCCAGCCCTTGAAGCTATAACCTTCGCGGGTCGGCTCAGTGGTGGGCAGGGTGATGGTGTCGCCAGCGAAGTAGAAGTCGTAGAAGTCGATCGCGCCGTCGTCATAGGTGTAGTTGACAGCGGGCATATTCTCGACGTTCTCAGCACCGGCTCTGAACGTAACGGATGCGAGGTTCAGATTGCCGGAGAGCTGGTAGCCGGCTTCTGCCGGATAGCCGGGCTCCATGTCCTCTTCGTTTACGGTCTTGTACAGGGCCGTCCAGGCGATCTTCTCGGCAATCTTGTCAGAAACGCCGGTTTCGAGGGCGATGTCGGTCGCCAGCTTCTCAGCAACTGCGCTCAGTTCTGCATCATCGTCGAAGTACAGATCGCTCGTCAGCGGCATTGCATCAAAGGTAAAGCTGCCGATAGAAATGTAGCCGAGGCTGTTGTAGCTGCCGAGACCGAGACGTTCCAGCGTCGCGGCGTTGAGCTTGACGTACTCGTCAAATTCAACATTGGTCAGCGGAGCGAAGTAGCTGTTCAGTCTTGCATACGCGTAGATGTTGTGCGGGGTGACCTTCCAGTTGGCGACGAGGTTCGTCCAGCCGTTGACGGTCTGGCCGGTGACGTCCGTGGTCTGGCCTTCGCGGCTCCAGAAGGTGAAGGTGTAGCCGTCGCGGGTCGCAGTGGGCGCGTCTGCGGTGGGCAGAGCCGAGCCAACGCGGGCCTTGGTGGTACGGAGGATGCCCTCCGTCTTGGAGTGGTCGTTCTGATATGCCGTCAGCGATTCCAGAGAATCGAAGTAAACGACAGGAACCAGCTCGGTGACGATGAGCTTGAGATTCTGCCAGTTTCCGGTGATCAGCAGCTTCTCCAATCCGGCGGGTTTATCCTGCAGACCGTCCAGATACCGCTTGTAGCTGTTGAACATGCCGTCGTCGTACCAGCCGCCGTCGATCTCGAAGTCGAAATCGAGATAGCTGCTCGGATCGATCTTCGTAAGGTCAATCGTATCGCCAGCAAGCTTATCGGCGGCGTACGGAACATCCACGATCGGCTTGCTCAGATCGCCGGACTTGAAGATCATGAGGTGGACGTTGGCCTTTTTGGCTTCCCACTTCGCAACATAGGTCACAGTCTGCGTGACCGTTGCCGCAACTTCGGGCTCCCAGCCTGCGAAGGTGTAGCCGGTGCGGGTCGGGGTGCCGTTGAACGCGGGGGTCGTGGAATCCTTCCTAAGGTCAGAATAGACCTGATCGGCGAAAACCTCTTCACCATCTACGCCGTCGGTGTAGGTAACGGTATATTCCTCCGTCACATGTACGCGGCCCTGCGTCTTGATCTGCCAGCTGCCCCCGGCCCAGATCAGCGTGACCGGAACGATCTTCTCATCGTTTTGGACATGTTTCAGGTTCTGGAACGTCGTGTTGAACTCGGCCACATAGCGTTCGGGGTAATAGCTGATGTCGCAAAGCCAGTCGTCCCCTTCCTGCCTCGGCTCGAAGACGAAGTAGTCTACATCGCACTCGCCGAGCAGACCGTAGGCGGCCGTATGCTGCTGCGAAGCATCTACGACGCACTTGACCTGAACAGCCATTTCAAGCTTTTTCAGCTCGTCAGCCGTCGGGGCTTTGGGCTTGCAGATGACTTCAACGACCGGCAGGTCACCCTGCTGCTTCCATTTCCTGTTCCCGTCAACAGTTACTTCGGTGTCATAGCGGAAGGTGATGGTCAGCGTTGCGTCCTGCTCGTCAACGAGCCGATGCTCGACGCGGGTGGCCTTGTTATATGCCACCAGATTCGGCGCTACCGTGACCGTCGCGGTGACGTAGTAGCCCTGATCGTCCATCTGCACATCGCTGATCGTATACTGAGACGGGGTGGCAATATAATCCGCCTTGTAAGGATGTGTTGCTTTGTTGTTCTTGCAGACGATAGCAAAGCTGCCGTCCAGCGCCGTGGGCTTTGTGGGCGGGGTCACTTCGTGCGTGGCTTCGATCCGCGGGTTCGCTGCCGGTTTCACCCACGTCTTACTGTTTTTATCATAGGTGAGGTTGAACGTGATGGTCTGCGCGGTCGGGGTGTGCTGCACCTTCCAGACCAGATTGCTGGCCTGCTGCACGAACCATGCCGTCCGGACAGTCACCGGGCAGATATATCCGCCCGCGCCATCGCTTACGACCTCGCCGATCGTATGTTGTGCGTCGGTCGGGTGTCCGAGCGGATACTGTACCGTATCATGCGTTCCGGTTGTCGTAACGCAGACAATATCTACAACAACGCCGGTCACGTCGTTTTCCGTGGGCTTGGCGGGCTTGTCGGTGGGTGGGGTCTGCTCGCTGTGCTTAACCTCGATCACACGCAGGCCGTCGTCCAGCTTCCACGTGTTATTCTCGTAGCTGATTACAAGCTTCAGCGTTGTCTGGTTCGCATTGTTGAGCTCATGCGTCTTCGATTTTTCGCTGTTGTACTTTGCGACATACGGCGCGGTCTTGATGGTCACGTCGTATTTCCCCGGCTGATCCAATCTCGCCGTTTTCGTCCAGTTGAACGGCTCGCTCTGCGTGTTGTCGATCAGGTCGTAGTTTTCCGTCCCGCAGCTGGGCGTGCTGACGTCCTTTACCTGAATCTGCCCGATAGCAGATTTCAGATCGTCATAGGAGGGAACAGGAATAGGATCGCTCCCTTCCCAAACGGCGTAGACGGTCTTGGGGCTGTTTTCATGTTTAACGTCAACCGTGTCGCCCGGCTGATACTGCGCAGTGGTCGCAGCCGCACTGTCAGCCCAGCCCTTGAAGGTGTAGCCTTCCTTGCTCGGGGTCTGATTGGGGACGGTAAAGGTAACCCGGTTCACCGTTGGATGCCCTGCCGTACGCGTCTGACTAGCCGGCGCACCGGTGCCGCCATTCGCATCATACTTCAGTTCAAAGAATGGCATCCAGATGGCATAGATGGTCTTCTTCGGATTGTCCTTGGTCAGTACGATCGGATTTCCGCCCGTGTACTTCGCAGTCACAGCATCCGCCTTGTCCGCCCAGCCAATGTGCTCATAGCCACGGCGGGTCAGCTTCGCTCCATTAACATAAAACGTGAAGGTGGTCGCCGCCGTGGGCCGATCCGTCACTTCCGTGAGCCACGTACTGTCCGTGCCGTCGTTATACTTATAATACAGATAGTACATGTAGGTCGGAGTGGGGTTGGTTTTCTTCGCGACCAGATAAATCGTATACGTTGTCTGCGTAGCAGTCGTACCGGCGGTGTTGAAGTCAAAAATTGTGGGGTTCTTCTTGGCCTCTTTCGCCCAGCCAACGAATTCATAGCCAGAATCCAGCTGGTCTTTCAGCGCAGGAACGCCGACATTTCTGAACTCGCTGATCAGAATCGAATGATTGAAGCCAGAATGGCCTGTGCTATATTGGCATGTATAGGTCTTATTAACAGACACGCCATAGTTATAGCCAGTGTTGAACTCATCGCCGACATAAAGAATCTGGTACTTGATTGTTTGTGTTTCATTCGATTCCAGCGCCTGCGGACTGACACCGTCGTCAGCCGCAAAGGCCGACACAGGCAACATGCCGAGCACCATAATCAGAACTAATAAAAAAGCAACTAATCTCTTCTTCATTACTTCGGATTTCCTCCTTTTTTATTGTTTGTTTCGTGTGTGGAAACTGCATCTATGTTAAAAATGGCCCAAGCCATTGGATTTTACAGGCGCTTCGCGCCGGGCAGGAGTTCTCTCCGTCCGGCATTCTGGGCACACGTCTTCATTTTTTCTTTATTATAACCATCCTGCCGCAATGCGCAAGGAAAATCAGGAGAAGTTTTCCAAAAATTTATGGGCGCTTTACGCGCCGGACGTCACTGCAGCGCAGGCGCTGCCGGCAGCGCCGTCAGAACCGTGGTCACGCAGCAGAAAGCAAACTGCCGCGCGGAATGAGCAGTATTCTTCATCGTATTCCCCCCAATTGAGGTTCTTTTATTTATTTTACCCTGAATATGACAAAAAAGCAACTGCCTGCCCATCCGCAGCGGACGTTGACAGGAAAGATTTTGGTCATTATAATAGAAGTATCTATAAAGGAGGATACGCTATGAAACGAAGCGAGCAGGATATCCGGTTCCAGTGGGACCTGACGAAGATCTACCCGGACACTGCGGCGTGGGAAGCCGCAATGCAGGAGGCTGAGGCCGCGCTTGCACCGCTGGCCGCAATTCCCGGCACACTCGGCACGTCCAAGGAAGCGTTCAAGAAGGGGCTTGACACCGTCTATGCCTCCATGTTTAAGGTTGAGATGCCCTATGTCTATGCGTTTTTGAAGAAGACAGAGGACGGCTCTGTTGCGGAAAATCAGGAAATGGCCGCCCGCAGCGAAAGCCTGCTCGTCAAGTTCAGCGCCGCGACGGCGTTCCTGAACCCCGAAATTCTTGCGATCCCGGCGGAAAAGCTGGACGAATGGATGCAGGACGAGGCGCTGGCGACCTACCGGCACACAGTAGACGATATCGTCCGTATGCGTGCGCATACGCTCGACGCTGCGCGGGAGCAGATGCTGGCGCTGCTGGGCGACGCGGCAGGCACGCCGAAGGCCGCGTTTGAGATGCTGACCGACGTTGATTTGCAGCTGCCGATGGTCAAAAACGAGGCGGGCGAGGAGGTACGCCTCCCCGCCGGTACGTTCCCTGTCTTCCGCGAGAGCCGCGACCGCTCCGTGCGCGAGGGTGCGTTCCGCGCCATGTTCGGCACCTACCGGCAGTTCGGCGACGCCATTGCCACGCTCTATGGCGGCTCCGTCAAATTCGACACCTATTTCTCCAATCAGCGCGGCTACGCCTCCGCGTGCGAGGCGGCGCTGGACGGCGGCAATGTGCCCGTGTCCGTCTATGACAGCCTGATCGAGGCCGTGCACGAGAGCCTGCCCTCCATGCGCAAATATCTTGAATTGCGCCGCCGCGCGCTCAAGCTCGACAAAATCGACGTGTTTGATCTGTATGTCCCCATCGTGGAGGACGTCGACTATCCCATCGCGTTTGAGGACGCGAAGGAGCTGGTCAAGAAGGCGACGCTGCCGCTGGGCGAGGAATACCAGAAGCTGCTGGACCGCGCGTTCGCCGAGCGCTGGGTCGACGTGTATGAGAACGACGGCAAGCAGTCCGGCGCGTTCTCGTGCGGCGTGTTCGGCGTGCATCCGTATGTGCTGATGAACTATGCCGGAACACTCAACGACGCGTTCACGCTGGCGCATGAGCTGGGCCACTCCATGCACTCCTGGTTCTCGGATACGACGCAGGATTATGTCAACCACGATTACCGCATCATGGTCGCCGAGGTCGCCTCGACGGTCAACGAGGTCCTGCTGACCAAGTATCTGCTGAAGACCGAGACGGACGAAAAGCGCCGCGCATACATCCTCAACCACTTCCTTGAGAGCTTCCGCACGACGCTCTACCGGCAGACGCTGTTCGCCGAGTTCGAGCGCAAGGCGCACGATCTCTACGCTGCGGGCCAGCCGCTGACGGCCACATCGCTCAACAAGGTCTATCACGATCTCGAAGCCACCTATTATGACGGCATCGGCATCGACGCGGACATCGACCCCGAATGGTCGTATGTCCCCCACTTCTACCGCGCGTTCTACGTCTATCAGTACGCGACCGGCTTCTCCTCCGCCGTGGCCATCGCCGAGCATATCCTGACGACCGGCGACGCAAGCGGCTATCTGAAGTTCCTCACGACCGGCGGCAGCGATTATCCGCTCGAAGAGCTCAAGATCGCAGGCGTCGACCTCACGAAGCCCGACACCGTCCGCAGCGCGCTGCGCGTGTTCGACGAGACGATCGACGAGCTGGCAAAGATCCTGCTGTAACCCGGCATTCCGCGACGTCCCCTGCCATACGCATGGCAGGGGACGTTTTTTGCGCACCGGAGGCGCAGACCGAATCCGGCATTTACAGTCCCGCTTCCTGTGGTACGATGGTCAAAGCAGCGCGGCGCATGGCCGCGTAAGATTGGAGACGAATCGGATGAAGAGCAGAAAACAGGTGCTGAAAAAGCTGTTTCTTTCCACGCTGTATCTCAGCGCGTTTACATTCGGCGGCGGGTATGTGATCCTCACGCAGCACAGCTGGCTCAGTCTGCAGGAGTTCGCCGATCTTGTCGCCATCGCGGCGATTTTTGCCGTCTGCCTTGTCCTGCTCCGCAAAACAAAGCTCAGCCCGATCCTCGTCATGCTTCTGGCCGGAGCCGTCAATCTGCTGCTGCCGGCATAGCCGGACGGATGCCCCGGCGGATGTGCGTCATTCCTCCTATATGGGCTTCAGCCCTTTTTCGGCGGCAGACGGCGCAGGAGCAGATATCCGATGAGTCCGAGCACCAGCACGATCCCGGCGGCGATCACGTCTGCCCAATCAAAAATCTGCGGCCCGGCGATGAAAATTTCCGTCGGCCCGTCCGCGCCGCCGATAACGCCGACGGACGCAAAGCCGCGCAGATTCGTGACGGTTTTCAGAAGCCCGGCCAGCAGCGCAAGCACCGCCGCGCCAAGGCAGACGAACCGCAGCGGGCTTTTGCGGAACGCGTAGCCCGGCAGCTGCGCGGTAAGCTCTGCCGCGGCCTGCTTTGCCGGGCCAAGCGCGGCAAAGATCTCCGCATCCGTCTGCCCGGCCTCGCGCCGCTCATTGATCGAGCTGCGCAGGTCGTCCATCACCCGGTCCTTCATTTGCTGCGATAGCGGCA